>MTLE01000293.1_pt4 | contig 118897 bp, 113 predicted proteins | sample 1982461 | NCBI WGS metagenome assembly MTLE01 (sample SAMN05712605, study PRJNA340218) | biofilm metagenome | isolation source: sample SPL anode biofilm adapted to -200 mV | place: USA | collected 2012-02-03
GTTGACTGGGACTGCATCTTGGTCATGGCGGCGATCAGTTCCTGCGGGCCGCAGGCGTAGCCGATGCGCCAGCCGGTCATGGCGTAGGTCTTGGACACGCCGTTGACCAGGACAACCCGCTGCTTCAGCTCCGGTGCCACCTGGACGATGTTGCTGAAAACCTGACCGTCGTAGATCAGCCGCTCGTAGATGTCGTCGGAGATGATGATGAAGTCATGGGCGAGGCAGACCTGGGCGATGGCCTGCAGCTCTTCCCCGGTGTAGCTGGTGCCGGTGGGGTTGCAGGGGGAGTTGATAATAAAGGCCTTGGTGCGGGGGGTGATGGCCGCTTCCAGCTGCCGGGGGGTGATCTTGAAATCCGACTTCTCATCGGTCTGGATAAAAACCGGTGTCCCGCCGGCCAGCACCACCTGATCGGGATAGGAGACCCAGTAGGGGGCCGGGATGATGACCTCATCCCCCTCCTGGATCAGGGCCTGGGATATGTTGTACAGGCTGTGCTTGGCGCCGCAGGAGACGCAGATCTCGGCACGGCTGTATTCGATGCCGTGGTCCCGCTTCATCTTGAAGATGATGGCGTCCTTCAGGTCGTCGGCGCCTCCCACCGGCATGTACCTGGTGAAGCCGGCGTTTATGGCGTTCCTGGCCGCATCCCTGATGGCGTCGGGGGTGTCGAAGTCAGGCTCTCCGGCGCCGAAACTGATTACATCGACTCCTTGAGCCTTGAGGGCCTTTGCTTTTGCATCTATGGCAAGCGTGGGTGATGGTTGGATTCTGTGCACGCGATCCGCTAATTTCATGAAAGTTCCTTTGCTGACTCACTAACCGCGATTCATCCTCCCCGCGCGGTTATGCTTTTTTTCGGCCATCAATCCAGGCCGTATTTCAATCTGAGGGCGCTCTTCACCTCAGGGGGGACGAAGCCGTCGATATTTCCCCGTAAACCGCAGACTTCCTTGACAATGGAAGAGGAGAGGTAACCGTACTGCAGCGATGTCATCATGAACAGTGTTTCTATGTCATGACCCAGGCTGCTGTTCATCTGGGCGATCTGGAATTCGTATTCAAAATCCGAGATGGCGCGAAGTCCGCGAATGATCACATCCGCATTCTGGCGAGTCACGTAATCTATCAGAAGACCGGTAAAAGTGTCAACCCTGACACGGTCCTGGTCAACGACCCGCCTGATCAGATCCATGCGTTCCTCGATGCTGAACAGCGACTTTTTCTGCGAATTGCAGGCAACCGCGACGATAATCTCGTCAAAGACCTTCAGCCCGCGGTTGATGATGTCCAGGTGGCCATAGGTGATCGGATCGAACGAACCGGGATACACGGCAATTTTCTTCATTCTTCCCCCAAAACGTACAATTCCAGCGCAGTATCGCCGTAGACCCGCCGATCACTCCTGACAAGACATCCCTCGCGCTCCGGCAGGATGGCACGGGCCGCGCTCTCGGCGATGAACACCCCCTCCGGTTCCAGCAATCCCAGGGATGACAGGCTGCGCATCACCGGCGTGTAGAGTTCCGAGGCATAGGGCGGATCAAAGAAAATGATTGAAAAGCGGCTGCCGCGTCCGGCCAGCAGGGGCAGCGCTCTGAGCAGGTCCATCTCCAGCAGGGTGGCGCGCTCGGCGCAGCGCGTGGCGAGCAGGTTCTGCCTGAGGCATTTCAGCGCCTCGCGATCCTTCTCGACGAAACAGCAGGTCGACGCCCCGCGACTGAGCGCCTCGATACCCAGCCCGCCGGTGCCTGCGCACATATCCAGCACCCTGGCGCCATCCAGTTCGTAGCGGCTCTGTATGATGCTGAAGAGCGCCTCCCGGACACGATCCGCCGTGGGGCGCGTTCGCATGCCCCGCGGCGCGGCAAGCCTGGTCCCCCGCGCTTTTCCGGCAATCACGCGCATACACAAAACTCCACAGCATTGGTTTGAACAAAGCAAACTAATCCAAAAGCAGGGGAGCGTCAAGGCCGAAGGGGACCGGCAGTGCAATTTTATCCCTGAGCGTGGATTGATCATTGAAAAGAGCCGTATCATGCGTACAATGCTAGCCATCTGCTCTGATTCTGTAGTACGCGCCTATCCATGGGAGGCCCCGCGTGAAGACACAAACGATCTCTCGGACGGGAATGCTTCTGCCGGGACTACTCATTATCCCGCTCCTCGTGATCTGCGTTTTTCCGGACGAACCGGTTCACGCAGCCCAGTGGCACAGGCTGACCCGGACCGCGCGCTACCAGGTTGCCCTTGAGATGGAATCATTGCAACAGAGCGATGATCCCTCCCTTACGGTTCTGCTGCAGTTCACGCCCCAGGGGGAAGCGGAGCGCCTGGCGGCGGCGGAGAGGTACGGACACAAACAGTACGCCCTGCACCTGGAGCAGCACCAGATCGACTGCACTAAAAGGACATACCGGTTGGAATATGTGGACATCCTGGGGTGGAGGGGGAACAGGCTGGCCCGCATACCGGGAGGCAGCCGCAAGGAGTCGATCGCCCCTGACTCGGTGCTGGACAGGGTTGCCGCCCTGGTCTGCCCCGAGGAAGAGGCCGACCAGGGCGAGGAGAGCGACGGCCTGACAGAGGGGATGGCCGCGACCAGCTCCCCCAACGACCCGCTCCTGTCCCGGGAGATGCTCCAGCGCATCAACGACGCCCAGGGACGCACGAATTCCCAGCCCGACGATGTCGATGCATGGGTCGAACTGGGCAATGCCTGGTATGACGCCGACATGCCCGAGCAGGCCATCCAGGCCTACGACCGTGCCCTGGCGCTCAAGGCGGATGATACGGATGTGCTCAACGACCAGGGCGCCATGTTCCGTCAGAAGGGCGATACCGCCCGTGCGCTGGCGAACTTCGAAAAGGCCCTGGCCATCGATCCCGGCAACCTGGAAAGCCTGTACAACCTGGGCTATGTCTACGCCTTCGATCTGAATCGCATGGACCGCGCCCGGGAGATCTGGCAGCGCTACCTGAACCTGGACAGCACCAGCGAAACAGCCGACCAGATACGCTCATTCATCACACAGCAGGGGCAGGGCGTGGAGAAGCCCTGAAGCAAGAAACCCCCTACCCTTTTTCCCCCTGCTGTGCTATGTGTACCCTCGAGCGGCAGCAGCTTCCGCAGCCATCTTTTCAAGCGCCCGTAGCTCAGCTGGATAGAGTCCCTGGCTTCGAACCAGGTTGTCGGGAGTTCGAATCTCTCCGGGCGCGCCAATCACGAGTGAATCCGAGTACCCCATCCCGGGTACTCGGATTCTTTGTTTGTGCGGCACTTTTCACCCCACACGCCATCTATCGTCGGATCACCCACCAGCTCCACCTGCGTACCATCCACAACATTTTTCCTTGACTCCTCACCGAAGATGATCGCCGGCACGGCGCAGGTAACGACTGTATTCGCTTTATTCGGGCCGCAGGGAATTTCGTAGTGAGGTGTGCGACATACCCAATGAAGATGGCGTTCGGAATTAGCAGCGCACATACCCCTTTGACTTAATTCATGAATTTCAGTATATTTTCCCGGCCCCAAAGCGGTAAAAAACCATAATGGAACATGTATCCGCAAACGCTCAACAGCTGAATTGGAGTATTCAGCAAGCCAATATGTCGAGTTTATCAAATGGTTGCGCCAACGGATAAATTGATGTCAAAAATGGGTAGTTGAGCAGGGGCTCATAAATAACGGTTTAGATTATGTAAGGAGGAACTAGTAATGGCAAATGCAAAACCAAGACTTTTCATTGGTTCGTCAGTAGAAGGGCTAAATATAGCGTATGCAGCGCAGCAAAATTTGCAACATTCTACAGAAGTAACGGTGTGGGACCAAGGAGTCTTTGATTTGTCTGTATCCGCCTTAGACTCACTACTTCGTGTGCTGATCACTTGCGATTTTGCACTTTTTGTCTTCTCTCCAGACGATGTGGTTAAAATCCGTGCGACTGAAAATCTGGCGATTCGAGATAATGTGATTTTTGAACTTGGATTGTTCGTTGGAAAACTCGGCAAGGAACGATGTTTTATCTTAATGCCAGACAAGGCTGACGACGTAAGAATTCCAACCGATTTGATAGGCATGACACCTGGCACTTATGAAACAGGGAGAAGTGATAATAGCTTTCAATCCGCTACTGCTCCTGCATGTCACGCGATAAGAGGCATAGTTATGAGTAAAGGACCATTCTTAGCGGCTGAAGGTGAAACTTCCAGCTTAACTCAGGTAGTGGAAGTAAGAAATGATGCAAATTTAATTGAGAAAGAAAAGGAAAAGGAAGAACAAGAAGACTCTCATCAGACGGAAATGAGTGAAGAACCAAAGCGAGAATATTTGTGGTTGAATGCTTTCATAGAGGACAACTATGGTGAATGCATCCGATTGCTTGAAGAAAAGATTGAGGCTGAATCAGATGAAGAAAAACTGGCTGGTTATGAGAGCTGGAAAGGTAGGTCTATTTTTAGAGAAGATAAGGAAAAAGGAATTGAATACCTTAATGGTGTAATTGAAAAATATCCAAACATTAAAGATCCATACATACATTTGATCTATGGTCTTAGAGAAATTAAAGAGTATGAGACATGTCTAAAGGTATCTGATGATGGAATAATGGCTGTTGAAGAGCCATTTGATTTAATCGAGGCAAAATGTACCTGCTTAGAAGAGCTTGATCACCTTGACGATGTTGAAACTTTACTTAAGGATACACTCGATAAGCACCCAAAAGTTATTAAAATAGCATTAGCGTTATCTGACCTATATATTAAGAAAGATTTGTTTGAGGCAGCAAGAAACATTCTTGAGGAATCTTTGAAGACCAACCAGCGAAATACAGAAATATTAAAAAAATACGCAGGTCTTTTGAATGACCATTTTGATAAAAAGCAAGCGCTTGTGCAATACAACCGGCTACTTGGATTACATCCTGATAATTCAGAATATTTGGCTCTTAGAGCTAACATATACTTGGAATTAGATCTAAATGATTTAGCTATGAAAGACTATAAAAAGGCTAATAATCTCGCTGAAGGAAAGCAGTCTTGGATTTTGAGTAACATTGGCAATCTATATAAAAACAAAGGATTTTACCATGAAGCCATTGACTACTTAAAAAAGGGACTAGAGATAGACCCAGATTCTGAATATGGGCACAACCGGCTGTCAGAGGCAATAAAGAAAAAAGATGAGGAAGGTAAAAAGTTGGATGGAATTCTAAAAGAAGCAAGTAAGGCCCTTGTTGCTTTTTCCCTGATGAAATCTAACAAAGGCGTAGACACTGACGCGGCAGACCCTGCCGCCCAGGTCACGCCATGAGCCGCTGAGTAAAAGCCACCACCAGCGTCCCATCTCTTCGACCGCTGGTCAGGTTTCACGTTCAGGCAGGTCGGAAAGGAAGCGAGATGAACAACGACAGCTATGAAATCGAACCGATCGGAACCATACACTCGGAACTGAAAAGCCGTCAGGAGGCGCCCAACCAGGGGTGTGAGGGTTCGCCCGAGGCCTGGATCGACCTAAACCCGGAGTTCGCGGAGGGACTGGAGGGGATTTCGGCGGGGTGCGATCTTATCCTGATCACCTGGCTTCACAAGGCGCGGCGCGACGTACTGAAGGTGCATCCCCGCAGGGACGAGACCAGGCCATTAGCGGGAGTGTTCGCCACACGGTCTCCCGACAGGCCCAATCCCCTCGGCCTGCACCGGGTCACGGTTCTGGAGATAAACGGCACCAGGATCAGGGTCAATCCCCTGGAAGCCATTGACGGAACACCGCTGGTGGATATCAAGCCACTGCTCCCCCGATCGGCGGACGCATGACACCATCGGGTTTATCGGACGGCCAGGCGGATCGCCCAACGGGCAGTCGGCGTGGCTGTTATCATATCATCAAAGACAGTGGAGGAAACAAACCCATGAAAAGCACCGCAGCCGGCCTGGCCCTCATTTCGTCGATCCTTCTCTTAACGGCAACTCCCGCACGCGCAATCGAGCAGAAAACGGTATTCAACACCACCGGTATCGAGTACAAAGCAGGCACAGGGGCAGAACGGTGTCAGGAGAAGTGCGATAAGCGCTCGGGACCCGACGCGCAGTCCCTCTCCGCCGAAGGGTGGACGATCATGACATCTTCTCCCAAGAAGGTGACCGCCGAAGCCTACCGGTATACCCCGTGCAGCTCCTGTCAGCCCCATGGATGCATCTGCATCGGCACGGAGTACCTGCTCCAGAGGGACCAGCCAACGCCGCGGGCCGGCACGACCCCGGCCAGTGAACCTGGCCAGTTGCAAAAGGAAAACGACCTGCTCAGACAGGAGATGACACTCTTGCGACAGGAGAATGAAAAGCTGAGGAACCAGTTGAAATCGATCCAGAAGCTGACCAGTGAATAACCGTGTCGGGCCAGCGCGGAAACGGGCGTAAGCGGAGCAGCATTCGTGCCGGCTGAGACGATTGCTGTCCGATGGTGTGGGCGGGGACTGACCGACGAGCCTCCCCCTGTTCCTTTCCCTGAGCGGAAGGACGGGGGGAGGCTTTTTTTACGGGGTGTTCATGATGCCAGCCTGAACGGAGCGCCAGCCTCTCCGCGGCTACTGTTTCACGGGGCCGACAACCCGGCTGACCGCCGCGAAATCACTGTCTCCCAGCCCCATTCCCAGCGCCGTCTTGAACAGTTCGTTGGCCGAGGCGGTGGTGTGCAGTGCCTGCCCCAGCTGGTTACCCAGGTTCAGCGCCAGGCGCAGGTCCTTCTGCATATGCTTGAGGGGAAAGGCCGGCGGGAACGTGTCCTGGACGATCTGCGGCCCCTTCAACCTGAACATGGGGTTCGACATCGCCCCGGCATCCAGCACGTCCAGGATGTCGGCCGACTCCAGGCCAGCCCTGGCGCCCAGTGTCAACCCCTCGCAGAGCATGGTCATCATTCCGCCCATGACCATGTTGGCCACCAGCTTCATGCGCGCCCCCTGCCCCACCTCTCCCAGGAACAGAATCTTCTTTCCCATCGCCGCCAGCGCAGGCTGGGCTTGGTCGAACAATGGACGGTCCCCGGCAGCCAGGATGACCAGGGTGCCGTCCTCGGCCGGCTTCTTGCTCCCCGAAACCGGCGCTTCCAGAAACAGGCCACCGGCGCCGCATACCGCCTTGGCAACCGATTGGGCGGTTTCAGGGGCAACCGTTGACATATCCACATACCCCTTGCCCGGCTTGATGCCGGCAACCACCCCCTCATCTCCCCGGCAGACAGCCTCGGCCGCGGCAGGGTCGGCGAGCATGGCGATGGTGACATCCGACGCCTCCACCACCTGACGGGGAGAAGCGGCCTGCGCCGCCCCCAGCTCCGTCAGCGGAACACACTTTTCCGGGGTGCGGTTCCAGACCGTCAGCCTGAACCCCGCCTTGATCAGGTTCGCCGCCATGGGGGTTCCCATGATGCCAAGTCCGATGAATCCGATATTCTGCATATTGATTTCCTCCTTCTGTAAACTTCATGAAACGGCACCAGACTAGCACAGAAAACGGGGTAAAGCAAAAGTGCTCTCCCCCGGGAACCCGCATCAGGACAAGATATGTTCCCTCACGAATCAAAGCCAACGGACAGGAGACCACAGCTTAATGAATTAATTTGACACAACAAACAAGACACTGTTATATAGCTTCGTACACATCGTATTTTCCTTTTGAAAAGGCCAAACCCTTCGTGAGGAGGGGGCGGAAAGCGAAGGGTCTTCCTTGAAGAGAAGACGGCCGAGCTGCCAAAGGGGGGTAATTCCTTTTGGTTCGCTCGGTTTTTTTGTGGGTGAGAGCCTGCTGGAACCGAGGTCGTGGCGTGCATCCAAGAAAGGAGGTGCCGGAACAACGCAAAAACCATGACAGTGGCGCGAATGTGAACAATGGCCATAGGATGAGCTGTTTTTCAAACACACCGGAGAGCGGAATCGGTTACAAATCATTGCCCGTGGATCCATACCCCATATCCACTAGTTTCAAGCGATCAGAGACCTGCGGTCTGTCGGTACGCGAGCACCCGGGTTACTAAAAAAAGAGGAGGACACATGAAGAGAATCAATTCATTTTTCATGGCAGTACTATTCTGCTGCATTGCCGGCACGGCCCTGGTTGCCTCGGCAGCCTACCATCACGCAGGGAGCGCCGATACCGATGCGGGAAACTTTTTGAGAGTGTACCCCGACAAGGCGGGCACGAAGCTGGACAACTGCGCCACCTGCCATGGCGGGGGAGTATACACCAACAGCAGCGGTAAAAAGAGTACACTGGGCAGCTGCCAGTACTGCCATGCCGTTACAAACTACGGCGCTGATTCGAGCAAATATGCCCAAACGCTCAATTCATACGGCACGGCCTACATGGGCAGTGGCCGTAGCGAAACGGCGCTTGCATCCATACAGAACGAAGACTCCGATGGGGACAGCTACTCGAACCTCGTCGAGATCCAGGCCGGCCGCTATCCCGGTGACGCGAACGACCATCCCGGCAAGGTGGTCGCCTCCTTCCGCATTTACACCAAGAAGCAATTGGAGGCCATGCCCCAGCACAAGCAGTTCATGCTGATGAACACCACCAAATCGGGTGACTTCTACACCCAGTATTCCGGCGTTACGATGGAGACACTGCTGAAAAAGGCGGGAATATCCCCCTCGGCCACACAGATCTTCGCCTATTCGCCTGACGGGTATGCCCAGCGGCATCCGCTGGAAGACAGCAGCGACAACACGGGGAACAGCTATGCCCCCTTCGTGGTCGGAAGCTATCCCCAGGCCACCTATTTCTATGCCGCGGAAGCGGACAAGGCGATCAATGATACGTACGGCTGGTGCGATTACAGCTCCCCCAACGCAGTGGGGCGCCAGAACGGTGATCCGATCAGGGTTAAAAACGGCCTCAGGCTTATGCTGGCCATCAAGGCGGACGGCACCGACCTGACCCCCGGTGTGCTTGGCGAAGACAACAAGCTGACATCGGGCAGCGAAGGGCCCTTCCGGGTCGTGTCCCCCGAGAAGATCCTCGGACCTCCCGACCAGCCCTCCACCAAACCAAGGCTGGGATCGATCTGGCAGTATAATCCCAGTGCGGACCACAACGCCGGTTTCTCGACGAAATGCGCGACCATGATCAAGGTGGACCCGCTTCCGGACGGTACCACCGACATCGATGTCATGGAGGCAGGCTGGGGCTACGTTGACCAGGGCAAGATCGTCGTCTACGGCGCACTTCAGGGACCGCAACCGATCTTCCCGGCCGATGGCGCCACGAAGGTGAACTGGCATCCCGCCTTCTTCATGTGGAGACACAGCCCGGGTGTGGAGCGGAAGGATATTGTCAGCTACAAGCTCGAATACACGAAAGACGAGACTCTGACCGACTGGACGACCGTAATGATCGAACGCAGCGCAAAAAAAGCGCGCATGCACTTCGATCCCCTGGTGAAGGACAACACCACCATCATCCTGGAGCCCAACACCCGCTACTGGTGGAGGGTAACGGACCTGGATGAAAACGGCGGCACCACCGTCAGCACCGTGCGCAGCTTCACCACAAAGGCCAAACCGGCCAGGAAGTAGCCCCGTCGCCGAACCAGGGCCTGCTGCCCGACAGACGACAAAAAGGCCGGATTCATGTCAGAATCCGGCCTTTTGCGTGTTTCAGCAGCGAAGGTCAGGCGTAGTTATCGCCTGTCGTCAGACTCCTCAGCCATGCATTCCGTGCAGCGGAGCAGGGGGAAGAAAGGGAGAAGGACGCAAGGAGAGGCTCACGACAGGTCTTCGCGGTACCAGCCCGACAGACGCGGCTGAAAGACATTGTCGATTATGTGGATGATGCCGTTGGAGCATTCGATATCTCCGCTGACGATCTTGGCGTTATCGATGACCGCCTCCCCCTCGTCATGTTCAACCGTCAGGGACTTGCCGTTTTCGGTGGAGATAAAATCCGAGGCCGAGACCTGGGCGGCGGTAAGCTTTTCAGCCACCAGGTGATAGTTCATGGTCTCGATCAGGTTCGGGATGTCTTTCAGTTGCTCCGCGAAGTTCATCCTGGCATAGGCGGTGTCGTCGGGAGCGAACAGGGTGTAAGGGCCCGCTCCGTCCAGGGTGGTAGCCAGACCGGCTTTATCCAGAGACACCGCGAGACTGTTCAATCTCGCGTCGTTTCGGATGGTTTCAATGATGGTGGCCATGAATGTATCTCCTTTTCCGGCTTGTCGTAGTATGAATGTCGCATCACCTCTAGCAAAGCATACATTTTCCCGTCGCGCAACCAGGCTGCATCCCTTTTCCCCGCCAGGCTACGCGCCTGACGACCGGATAACGGCCTGAGAGACTCTTCAAACCTGGAGCCTACAACTCAAGAGTCGATGACGTTTTTTCATCCATCCCGTAACCTTTTGGGCTGATGTCGCGTCTTCCACAGGTAGAGGACACGAAACGCCTGTTTCCGGCCATAACCGGCGTGCCATTGCCATGGTGTTGTATACTTAAAAGGGACAAAAGCCACCCAACGGGAAAGGAGATTCGGACCATGAAAAGATGCGCCAGGTTAACGGGTATGCAGCTGCTTCTCTGTCTGTTCCTGCTGATCATGCCCATGGCGGTTTCCGCTGAAACGGAGACCGGGCAGGCCCAGCAACCTCCCATTGGCCAGCAACTGGTGCGCGAAGGCGCCTTTGCCATCAAGCTGGCCGAGGCGCTGGAGATCGTATCCACCGATAACGAGGTCGAGGCGGAAAGCAAACTTGCCGAGGTTGGTATCGTACCGCGCAACGGCTGGATAGCCGATTATCCGGTGACGCCCGACATCATCGCCGAACTCCAGGGTGCGGTGCGCGCCTCAGCCGAGGCGAACAAACTGCACTTCGAAAGGGACGAGGCCCTCGGGCGCTTCCAGCGCGTCAACCAGGAACTCAGCCTGGGCATCAGGCCCTATGCGGAAGGCGACAAGGCCCCGGACAGCCAGCCAAAAGCCAACGGCTATCCAAATCCGGCGGTGATCAACAACTACTATTACCAGCAGGGCCCTCCCGTCGTCACCTACTACACTCCGCCCCGGGACTACTACTACCTGTACAGCTGGATTCCCTCACCATTCTGGAGTTTCGGCTTCTGGTTCCCCGGGTTCTACGTCCTGAACGACTTTCACCTGGTCGTGCATGGCGGTTATAGCGTGTCGAATCACTATAACGACCACAGAATGCATCGGGTGTACCGCGTCGATCCGCGGGCGCGCTACCATGGGCGCACCTATGGCGGCATCGGTGTTTCCCGGCCACGGGGATTCCTGTCGACCGGTGTGCCCCACAGCGACAGGGTAATCTTCAACGGCAGCCGCAATCGGGCACCCAGCGGCTACAGGGACAGCGGAATGCCGACCACGGGAGGCAGGACGTACGGCACGGCTCCGCGCGGCAGTGCGCCCTCGCTCCACCGCGCCCCAAGTGGCGGGAGTCATCGGAGTATGGGCGGAATGACGGCGCCTTCCCGGGGAGGCGCTCCTTCCGGTGGAGGACGGAGACGCTGATACGGATTTCTCCCCAGTCCGTTTCCAGTCCTATAACCTCTCGTATCCTGTGGGACCACCCCAGGGAATACGAATGATGAAGTGTTGCACGGGCGGAGCGGGAAGACTATTCTCGTTGCCGCCCGCTGTTTTATATCACCCTCCAGTCAAAACGGCACGGCACGTATCCCATTGGAAGGCTTCGCTTCACCATCATGAGCACCGGCACACCTATACCCGTTCCCCAGCCCCCTTCTCGCAGGCGATGGCTGGATCATCGGCAACCTCAACGTCATCGTCGCCCAGACAACCGCCCTTGAACTGGAGCGGGACAGCATCGACCTCATGGGACGGCGCATGGCGGCCAGCGTGAATCTGGTCAAGGGTATCGGGGGTGGCTGGGATGCCGCTGACCTGGCGGCGATTGACGGGAACGGACAGCAATAGTACTACTGGAGAGATGAAACCATTCTGCTTCTCATCCAACGATCTGAAGTTTCTGCTGCGCGCCCTGCATTCCCGCAACTACCGGCTCTTCTTCATCGGACAGGGTACTTCGCTGATCGGCACCTGGATGCAGCAGGTGGCGGTCAGCTGGCTGGTCTACCGGCTGACCGGTTCGGCGCTCCTCCTGGGGGTGACCGGATTCGCCAGCCAGTTTCCCACCTTCCTGATGGCCCCCGTGGCCGGGGTGATGGTGGATCGTTGGAACAAACAGCGCCTGTTCCTGGCAACCCAGCTCTGCGCCATGCTCCAGTCGGTCATGCTGGCCGGCTTCGTGCTGACCGGAACCATCCAGGTCTGGCAGATCATCCTCTTCAGCACCTTCCTCGGCGTGGTCAACGCCTTCGACATCCCGGTGCGCCAGGCATTGGTGATCGATCTGGTGGAACGCAAGGAAGAGCTGAGCAACGCCATCGCCCTCAACTCATCCATGTTCAATGCCGCCCGCCTGATCGGCCCCTCCATCGCGGGCGTGCTGGTTGCCTCCTTTGGTGAGGGAGTCTGCTTTGCCATCAACGCGGCCAGCTACCTGGCCGTGATCCTGGCCATAACTGCCATGAGGCTCACACCGCCAGCAAAAACTGGGGTTCGGAAGCATATCCTTCATGAACTGCGGGAAGGCTTCGGCTACGCCTACTCCTTCACCCCCATCAGGAGCCTCCTCATCCTGCTGGCGCTGACCTGCCTGATGGGCATGCCCTATGTGGTCCTGCTCCCCATCTTCGCCCGTGAGATACTCCACGGCGGCGCCCACACCTTCGGCTTCCTCGTGGCTGCCGTCGGCATCGGGGCCCTGGCCTGCACCATCTATCTTGCCTCCCGCCGCAGCGTCCTGGGGCTGGACAGGATCATCGCCGTCTCCGCCGGCCTGTTCGGCGTGGCGGTGGCCTGCTTCGCCCTCTCCGGCACCTTCTTCCTGTCTTTGGCCTTCCTCTGTCTGGCCGGATTCGCGTCCATGGCCCAGATAGCCTCCAGCAATACGATCCTGCAGACCGTCGTGGATAACGACAAGCGGGGGCGGGTGATGAGTTTCTACACCATGGCCTTCATGGGATCGACTCCCCTGGGAGGGCTCGTGGCCGGAATCATAGCCACCAGGATCGGAGCGCGGCCGACCCTGATCATGGGGGGGCTGGCCTGCCTGGCCGGGGGGATCGTCTTCGCCAGGCATCTGCCGGAATTCCGCAGGATGGTGCGCCCGATCTACGAGCGGCTGGGGGTCATCCCTGGTGTGGCGTCGTCAACGGGAGCGGAACATCCCCCTGAAACGCATCAGGAAGAGCGGGAGAAGGACTGAGTACCAGGTGGGTGACCAGTTGTGAAGCCGCCCCCTTCGGCCGCTATTCTCCAATGCCGGGCAGCGCAGGGTGCACCCAAATTCCTGCATGGCCATTCACCGGAACTGGGGGTACCATGGTAACAAGGGGTGGGGGTGGAGGTGGGGATTGGGACTAACATGGAGGTGGGTTATGAAGATCAGGTTCTTATGGATACTGGCAGCATTTCTCCTTGCCGGTTGCACCCATGTCTTCAGCGAACAGGCAAGCCGTCTGGTGGATCCTTCCCTAACCTTCGAGCAGGTCAAAAAAGAGCCAAAGGCTTCTCTGGGTAAATTCGTCAAGCTGGGGGGGATCATCGTTAACACCAGAAATACCGCGGAAGGATCGCAGGTCGAGGTGGTCCAGTTCGGACTGGGGAGCGACGACGTGCCTGACGAATCGAACCCGTCAGGAGGGAGGTTTCTTGCCCTTACCCCGACCTACCTGGACAACATGGTCTTCAAGGCGGGACGCCCCGTCGCCCTCATAGGCGAGGTGAAGGGGGAAAAGGCCATGGCGCTTGACGAAATCACCTACACGTACCCGCTTATCGCCATTTCGGAAATCCATGTCTGGAGGGTCAGGGAAGCGTATCCCTACGGGTATCCGCCCCACTACTCTTATGATCCGTTTTTTTATCCCTACTGGTGGTATGAACCGCCCTACTGGAGGTATCCCTCCCCCCGGATGCGGTACCGGTAAATCGCGGAGTTTCACTTTTTTAGGACGTTTATTCAGGGACAGGCATCCTACACATGCGTGACCAGGTGTAACTGTGCGGGGCGGTTCCATCCCAAACTATTCCAGGGCGTCCAGCACCAGCTTGTATTTCGGATCCTCCCAATAATTCACATCTATAATGGAAGAGGCGTTATCCAGCAGTTTGCGGCAATCTTCGCTCAAATGACGCAGGTGCACCTTTTTTCCCACCTTGGCATATCGTTCCGTGGTTCTGTTGAGGGCTTCGATGGCGGAGTGGTCAACCACCCTTGATTCCTCAAAATCAATGATGACTTCCTGGGGGTCGTTCAGTACATCAAACTTTTCCTGAAACGCCGCGACAGACCCGAAAAACAACGGGCCGTAAATGTGGTAATGTTTGACGCCGTCTATGTGGATGTGCTTCCTGGCCCGAATTCTGGTGGCATTTTGCCAGGCAAAAACCAGGGCCGAGATCACCACGCCGATCAGGACGGCCAACGCCAGATTGTGGAAGAGCACCGTTACCCCAGCAACAAGAACCATGACGAACACATCGGCGGCAGGGACTTTGCGAATGATTCTCAGGCTGGCCCATTCAAAGGTTCCGATAGCCACCATGAACATAAGTCCGACCAGGGCCGCCATGGGTATTTTTTCGATCAGCGGCGCACCCACCAGAATAAAAAGCAACAGCCCAACAGCGGCCACGATTCCCGACAACCGCTTCCTGCCTCCCGAACTGACGTTGATAATGCTCTGTCCGATCATGGCGCAGCCGCCCATGCCGCCGAAAAACCCCGTCAGCACGTTTGCAGCACCTTGGGCAAGGCATTCCCGGTTGCCGCGTCCGCGGGTTTCCGTCATTTCATCAACCACGGCCAGGGTCAGCAGGCTTTCGATCAGTCCCACCATGGCCATGATCAGCGAATAGGGGAAGATTATCCTCAGCGTCTCGAAGTTCAATGGCGCCAAGGGAAAGTGAAGCTGGGGGAGTCCGCCGGATATGGAAGCGATATCGCCGACGGTTCGGGTGGGGATTTGGAAATAGATGATGACCGCTGACACAATGACAATGGCAGCAAGCGAGGCGGGAACGGCTTTGGTAAATTTGGGCAAGAAGTGGATGATTGCCATGGTAGCAAGGACAAAGCCCAGCATGATCCACAATGGCGTGCCCGTTAACCAGGACAACGCGTTACCCGGTCCGGCAACCTTGAACTGGTTGAGTTGAGACATGAATATCACGATTGCCAGGCCGTTGACGAATCCGAACATGACCGGGTGCGGCACCAGGCGGATGAATTTGCCCAGGCGAAACAGGCCAACACTTATCTGGATGAGCCCCATGAGCACGACTGCGGCAAACAGGTATTCCACGCCATGCCTGGCAACCAGGCTGACAACGACGACGGCTACAGCGCCGGTTGCTCCTGAAATCATACCTGGCCGTCCTCCGAAAAGCGCGGTGATGAGGCCGATGATGAATGCCGAATAGAGCCCCACCAGGGGGCTTACGTTGGCGATGAGCGAGAAGGCGACAGCTTCGGGGACAAGCGCGATGGCAACAGTCAGTCCAGACAGGATTTCGTTCTTGGCGTTGAGATGTGAACTTTTCATTGCTTCAATAAATGTCATGCGGTTCCTTTACCGGTGAATTGAGTTTCCCGCAGGCGACGGGACATCCCAGGGACAGGTTGACGCATATGCCATCAAACACAACCGGCACAGTGAACCATTGCCCCTTAGGAAGGACGGTACGGAAAAGCAGATAGACATACCCGCAACTCCCTGCCGTCAACGACGAGGCGATTAAATAGTTGTCTCTAGTTCTGATGTCTGGGGCTTGTCATGCAGTGGACTACGAGGGAAGCACTGATTGAAAAGGCTTGGATCATTGCAGAAAATTTTTAGAAATTTATCAAGATAAGAATAGCAAAGCAAGGCTTTTTATTGCGCCGGTGCATCCATCCGTCCCTTCTGATGTCAACGACACAATAGACGACTCTCTTCAGGGGCGAGTGTCGCGTGGCAGCATCACCAGAGTGCAGGCACAAACCCTGATCGCCGCCCTCCCGTGGTGTGCCGGAAAATCGTGGCAGCTCCCTAGATGGAGCGGTTGACGAGATCGATCAGATAATCCTCTGACGGGAAGGAAAGGTACTCCTGGTAGAAGGCGCTCAGGATACCGGCTACCAGCGCCCTGGTTTCCGATCCGGCGACGCCGTCCCCACCCCGCGCCGCGGGCAGGGCTCTTTCCACAAGTACGTATAAAACCTTGGCAAAGGCCTGCAGGTATGGCCTGTCGTCACTGTGTGCCGCTCTGAAAAAAGGCCTCTGCCCCATGACCTGCATCACATCGGTGATCGCATCAGGATCATTCAGACAGAGCATCTGAAGTTCAGTCAGTTGACTGCTCCCCAGACAGAACGGCTCCTGTGACAGGTAGACCAGGTTGTCTCTGGCAGCCAGCGCGGATTTAGGATTAACCGCCAACGGCACGTTATTCATCAGCTCATAGGCAGTTATGCTCTCGTTGATCCTGCCGTCTATCTGGTCCACCGACAACAGCCTGTCGTGTATCTGGCTGTTGGAGAAGAAACCACCCTCATAGAGGATGTGCGCTGAAAAATGAAAGTAGGCATCCCCTATCCCTGCCAGCAGTTCAGGGTTCTCCCGTATCAGGTCGAAGCCAGACAGTTGTTCCCTGATCTCCTCCCGGTCGCCGGGCAGAGCGCCGGCTGTCGGCTGATTATTCAGAAACGACTCGGCCAGTTCGGCGGCGGTAGACGTGCTGCACAAAATACGATCTATCTCGTGGATGATTCCGTTCTCTCGTTCCTTCGACATGCAGGCCTCCTTGTGGCGCCCTGGTAAGCCTTATCCGATCCAAACACAACGCGCATCTCTTCGTCGGCTCGTCGGAGGCCGGGTAATGGCCTCCGAAGTATTCCTTGCAACCTTGACAGCATCGCTGCCCTGGACACAGCGACCGCAGGCCGCCGGAGTCTCCCCCAACAGGTCTCTCCGGCAGCCGCGGACGGGTCAGGCCAGATCCTTCCCCACCGAGAAGGCCTTGCCCAGCAGGGGGCCGACGCCGCGATACTCCCTGCGGGACACATCGTAGATCAGCGGCCTGATCTTGGTGATATCCGGCAGGCCGTCGTCGCCGAACAGGGCCGCATCCATCTTCACATCCAGGATCTCCCCGATGAACTGGGTGTGCACGCCGATCTCCAGGGTGTGCAGCAGGCGGCACTCCAGCACCACCGGAAACTCCTCGGCATAGGGGGCATCCACCAGCTCGCTTCTGACCGGGGTCAGGCCGCTGGCGGCGAACTTGTCCGCATCCTTCCCCGAGACGATGCCGACGTAATCGGCCTGTTTTATCCAGGGCTCAGAGGCGATGCCGACCGTGAAGGCCTTGCGCTCCATGATGGCATCATAGGTGTGGCGCGACTTGCGCACGGAAACGGTCACGCAGGGGGGCTCGGAGCAGCAGATGCCGCCCCAGGCGGCGTTCATCAGGTTCGGCTTGCCGTTTTTGTCGTAGCTGCCGATCATAAGGACCGGCGTGGGAAACATCAGTGTCTTGGCTCCAAGGGATTGCTTCATGGTTAATCGAACCTCCTCGTAAAGTATGGTATCCGTCTGGTCGTCCAGCGATGATCACAAAAAGGAACAGTCCCTGTCGCCCAGGAGCTGTCAATCATGGGCGACAGGGATCAAGGCGCTCGTATCAAACCCCAGGGCAGCGGCTTTCGCCACCAGTCTGTCCCGAACACCTGGCTCCATTTCAGGACTCCTGGACAGGATCCAGAGGTATGAGCGGTCCGGGCCACAAACGAGCGCATAACGGTAGTATTCATGGTCAAGATCGACCACGACATAGGCGCCGTAAAAGGGGCCGAAGAATGACACCTTGAGAAAGCCCTGCCCCGGATCCTGAACGAAATAGGCTTTGCCCACGGCCTGCTTCCAGCGGTTTTCCCGCGCCGAATAGCCGCGATTGATCACCCGCAGCCCGCCATCTTCCCGCACGGTGTACTCGGCGCTGACGCGGGTCAGGCCACGTTCGAACGGATGGTCCAGGCGGGCGACTTCATACCATTTCCCCAAAAATTTCTCGACCCTGAAACCATCTACGGGTGTCACCCCGTCAGGCAATGTGACGCATCCGCTTATGAAAAGCGCCAGCAACAGCGACAGTATTTTCATGGCGATTCTCCCCCTGATGATCCGCGGAACAGGCAGCGCATCTTTTTACCCCTGTCCACAGGACAGTGTCATTCCGGCACCATGCCGCTTCGGCAGCCGCTTGCCGTCCATCCGGTCACATCTATGTACGGCCCGCGCGCGCCCCTGTCAACTCCATTCCCTGCCACAGCAAGATGAGCAAAGAAAAGCGGAGAGGAATGGGAGGCGACAAGCTTCAGGCGACGCCGTGATGCGGGAACCTGCAAATTTTCTCTCGCGCCATTGCCAACCAGGCGATCCTGTGGTTAATTAAAAACCAGGAGGCAGCCTTGGAAGCCAACGGAAGCTATAGCCGCACCGCCCTGGCAACGGCAAGCATGCGCGCCGCACATCAGGTGATTGATGCACGGCCGCTCATACTGGATGACCCGCTGGCCCTGCGAATCCTGGGGGACAACGCCGCGGACGGGATAAAGAACGCCCTGGAACTGCACCAGAACCCGCGGGGCATGGCCCTGCGCGCCCATGTCGTGCTACGCTCCCGCTTCTGCGAGGACCGGTTGGCAGAGGCGGTGAGGAGCGGCGTCCGGCGTTACCTGATCCTGGGGGCCGGCTTCGACACCTTTGCCCTGCGCCAGCCCGAATGGGCGCGGAAGCTGGAGATTGTGGAGATCGACCACCCGGCGACCCAGGCCGAAAAACGTTCCCGCATGGCGCAGGCCGGACTCGCAACGCCGGACAACCTGCGCTTCATCCCCATGGATTTCCAGCGCGACTGCCTGATCCAAGGACTGGCGAGTAACGGCATCCACGCCGACCAACCCACCTTCTTCTCCTGGCTGGGGGTGACCATGTACCTGGACGGAAAGACCATCGATGCCACGCTGCGCGCCATGGCCAGCTTTCCGGCCGGCAGCGGGGTGACACTCTCCTTCATGCAGCCATTGGAGCCGGGCCGCGACGGTGAACGGCAAGAGCTGGCGCGGCGTGTGGCCCAAAACAGCGAACCGTTCGTGAGCTTCTTCACTCCCGAGGATATGGAGGACGCGCTGCAGAAGGCCGGCTTTGACGCCATCCATTTCCTGACCCCGGAAGAGATCGGCAGGCGCTATTTCAGCAGCAGACCGGCCGACCTTCCCCGGCCGCGCAGGGTAGGCATCCTGTCGGCGGAAAAGGGGACAGGATAACCTCTCAACGGGCAGATGCGCTGCAAGAACGGGAAAGGTCCGAAGGGAAGGGAAAAACACCACATCATGGGAAAGAGTGCCGGTGGTGGGGGCAGGCCGGGCGATTCGTTAGTGCAATGGAGCTCTCGTGGAATAAAGCTTTCCGGGGAAACGGTCCCGCAGCCACTCGGGTCGCAGAAAAACAGTCCCGTGCCCTCTGGCGCTCTGACCCGGCAACAGGGAAGAGAAGCCGCGGCCGGGGACTGGATCACGGGAACGGCAGCAGCCGGTAGCCCTTTAGGCTTCGAACGTTCCGGCTGCTCCTTGCCTACATTTCAGCGGCAACCAGAGGCGCAGGGTAACCGCGGACACAGGCACCCATCGGATGCTGAGCCGCCTACTCCAGCAGTTCCCTGGCAACATCCTCGGCCTGCTTCAGGATCTTCTCGGGGATGGCATCCACGGTCAGGGGGCCGTAGCCGCAGGCGCGGATCAGGCGCCGTTCGGCAAACCCCATCCATTTCAGGAACCCCTCGTAACTGGGGTAAATATCCGCAAACAGCGCTTCGTCCGCATGCCCCTGACAGAGGACAAAGACCAGCTTCTTCGGGCTCAGCCTGGTCATATTGCTGCCGGTCATGTATTCCGGCGTCAGGTACGAGTAGGTGCGGTCGAGAAACCCCTTCATCTGGGCGGTGACATCACCGAAGTAGACCGGTGAGGCCAAAAGCACCAGATCAGCCTCCTGCACCGCATCAAGCACCTGGGTCAGGTCGTCCTTCAGTATGCACCGGTCATAATCCCGCTTGCAGGCATAGCATCCCTGGCACCCCCGAAAGGTAAGCCGGTTCAACTCGAAGGTACGGATATCCGCCCCCAGGCTGGCGGCGGTCTCGGTGAAACGGTTGGCAATGCTGGCGCTGTTCTTGCCCCTGCGCGGACTTCCAAGAATCGATACGACTTTCATACCATCCTCCTCGAAAAGAATTCCCGAATCCATGAATTCCGATGATCGAGCCCCACGGGACGCCGGATTCAAACTCCCTATTCCCTAGCATACCAGAATTCCCGCGGGAGCATTCCGCACCCGTTGTCATCGTTGCCTGAAAGATCCCCGCCCCAGGAATCAGACGGGAAAGCAGATCGGGAAAGAGTGTCAGCTTTCCAGCAGGTTGACCACCACGCGTCCCGTGATGCCTCCCCGCATAATCGCCTCAATCTCCTGCTCCAGTCCCGCCAGCGTGCACTCGCGAATCATCCGCTCCAGATGGGCCGGTTTCCATTCCGAGGCCAGCCGTTGCCAGAGTTCCTGGCGGATGTCGTAAGGGCACTGCACCGAATCCACTCCCAGCAGACTCACCCCCCGCAGGATGAAGGGATAAACGTTCATGTTCAGTTCAGTCGAACCCACCAGGCCGCAGCAGGTGACCGTACCGCCGTAGCGGGTTGATTTCAGCACCGCGGCCAGGGTCGCTCCACCGACCACGTCCACGGCGCCCGCCCATTTCTCGGCCAGCAGCGGCTTCTCCGCAAATGCGGTCACCTCGTCACGGCTGATTACACGGGCAGCCCCCAGTGCGGTCAGGAACTCCTCATTCCCGCTCTTGCCGGTGGAGGCCACCACCCGGTAGCCGGCACGACTCAGGATGGCGACCGCCATGCTGCCGACACCGCCGGTGGCGCCGGTCACCAGGATTTCGCCATCTTCGGGATGCACGCCGGCCCTTCGCAACCGGAGCACCGACAGGGCAGCCGTCAGGCCGGCGGTGCCCAGGGCCATACTCTCCCGCAAGGTCAGGTTTTCGGGCAACCACACCGCCCAGGAGGAGGGAACGCGGATGTACTGACCAAAACCGCCATCGGTCTCCATCCCCAGGTCATAGCTGGTCACGATCACCCGGTCTCCGGCTGAAAAAGCGCCGCTGTCGCAGGAGACAACCTCCCCCACGGCGTCGATGCCGGGAGTGTGGGGAAAGTGGCGGGTAACACCGGGGTGCCCCGTGGCCGAGAGTGCGTCCTTGTAGTTGAGTGAGGAGTAGTGGACCCGCACCAGCAGGTCCCCCTCGGGCAGGTCAGCCAGGGAACGCTCCCGGATGGTTCGCAAAAACCGTTTTTCAGCCGTCTTTTCCACCACCAGCGCCCTGAATTTCGTGTCTTCACCCATGTCCGGCTCCTTGTGCGCGAATTAGACCAGTCGTCTAGACTGGAGGCGATTACCACGACCGGGGACGGCATGTCCCTGTCGGACTGCCGGCCGGGCCGCTCTACTGCTGGGAACGAAGCACCGTCTCAAACAGGATCTGGATGAAACCCCGGATCGGTTGCGGCGACTTCATCACCTTGGCCCGCAGGATGGCCCCCTCCCACCCGGAGAGGATGAAACAGGCCAGAACCTGGGGATCAACCTCTCCCGACAGTTCACCCGCCGCCTGCGCCTCCACCAGACAGGCGGCGAAGCGTTCCTTCCAGGAGGTAAAGATCTGGTCCAGGCGGGAGCGGAACCGCTCGTTGCTGTCCGCCAGCTCCTGCCCCAGATTGCCCACCAGGCATCCCCTGGTACAGAGGTTCTGCTCCAGCCGCACAAGGCCGCTTTCCAGATAGTTGCGGATGCGGTTGAGGGGCGTCACCTCTTCATCGGCCAGGAAGGTTTCCAGTCGCTGGTCATAGCGCTCGGCAAAGTGGTCGATCACCGCCAGGCCGAACTCCTCTTTGCTCTTGAAGTAGTGGTAGAACGATCCCTTGGGTATGCCGGCTTCCCTGAGCACCGCGTCGATTCCGGTGGCGTTGTACCCGTTGCGGCTGATCAGGTCGGTGCCGATCTTGACGATTTCGCTTCGTGTATCTCGTTTTGCCATGGGCATAAAATAGACTGGGCAGTCTAACCTGTCAAGGAAATCCCCCGGAAACGGCATCATCCCCCGCCTGCTGGACGCTCTGGAAACGATCGGCTGTTCCCCCTGGGGGTTCAAGGTGGAGCGGCATTCCCCGACCGCGCCTCCGCTGCCGTTGTTCACTGTAAAAGGATGGTGCAATTGATGGGGTTGGGAATCGGTTTCATCTGGATGGGGCTGGAGGGAGAGCAGAACGCCTACGACGAGCTGAAGGGGGGCGACAGAACCTGCCCCTGCCGCCAGGGGCACGACAGCGACACAAAAGCTGCGCCCCCCGGCGGCTGGAGGGATTCAGCCTCAGGGGCTGTTTCGCCGAACAGGATTCCCCCGTGGGCCGTGCGGTCCGCGTGCGTTGCCACCCTCCCCCTGCCCCCCCATGGACAACAGCTCTTGGGCAGAAATGGCGCCGTCATGGTTGCCATCCAGCCTGTTGAGCGAGTCAGCAGCAGCGGAGACCTCGTCAGCGTCGATGACACCGTTTCCGTTCAGATCAAATGTCTGTACAAGCTGGTTCGGTCTACCCTGTTTGCCACCGCCCCCTGCTCCGGCATACAGGACAACCAGTGACAGGATGATGCCGCCACATACCGCGAGTATGGCCGAGCGTTCACGGAAATGGCTCAGAAAGGACCGCCAGTTGACCACCAGGTGGATGACCGCCGCCAGCGTAAAGACATAGCCGATCCATTCGTGGAGCGCCTTGATGCCGCCGTTTTTTACATGGAATGCCATCAGGATTCCGGTGACCCCCACGACGAGAAAGGTTACGGATGTTATCGGGCTGATCCATGTTCGATTCAACAGCCTGCTTTTCATGAAACAATTCTCCTTGTTCCGGTATATTCACGCCTAAGGTGCTGTCATGTTGACAAAAAGAAAGACGCGCGGACGGACCGAATGGTTACATTTTTCGTCCCCGGAGAATCAGTTTTTTCCGCTAGCTGATGGTCGCCGCCAGGAGCATCCTGATCTGGCTGGACACCTCAATCATGAAATCCGAGTTTTTCTTCCTCAGCTCGTCACTCAGCTGGGATTCGTCATACCGGGCCAGCACGCTGATTTCGTCCACGGTGAAATTCCGCTTCAACCCGGCGGTAATCATGCGCTTCATGATGTCCGGGGTCAGGTTCACCCTGATGCGATTGAGCGCCTTTTCCCGGTCGGATTCGGCAAGGGACGCCGGCAGCTGCTTTTCAATGGCTGAGTAGACCGATGCCGACATCAGCTCGGGCGGGTTTCGACCAAGGTAGCTGCTGATCGCCTCATCCAGCGCCCTTCTGTCGTCATCCTGCGCGAGCAGGGAACCGCCGTTCTGGGTCACCAGAACGACCCTGGGCTGGCTGGCATGGGCAATGCCGCTCCCAGGGGCTGCAAGGGAAAGACCGATTACCAACAGACATGCACTCTTCTTCATTCTCTCCTCCTCGTTTGCCATGATCTCAGCGCCGGAGCACAGGTCCGCGGCAAGTCCTCACGGGTGCCGGTCACTCTTTATCCCCGGATGTCGCCGTCATGGCTCCACCCAGGGCCTGGTAGAGGGTCATCAGATTCTTGAGCCGGTTAAGCCGGTTCTCGACCAGAGAATTCTCGGCGCTGCGCCGGCTCTCCTGGGCGTCCAGCCAGAGTTGCAGCTCCGTGGCTCCAGCGCGATAGCGGACCTCGGCCAGCTTTTCGGCCTTTCTGGCCAGACTCAGCGACTCCTCCAGGCAGCTGTTCTCCTCCTCGTACTGGATGCGGCCGGACAGGGCATTCTCCACGTCACTCAGGGCGGAATACAATGCCTGGCGGAAGTTGACCACGGCCTCCTCATATTCCGTCTTCGAGATGGCCACGTCAAGCTTCATGGTGTTCCACTGGATGAACGGCAAGGTCAGCCCCGCCCCCAGGGCGGCATAGGGGTTTTGCAGAAAACTCAGCAGACTGGTGCTGCTGGTGCCGAGCGTTCCGGTGAGGGAGAAGGATGGATAGTAGCTGGCGCGGGTGTAATCAACGTTGGCCAGGTATTTCCTGAGCCGCTGCTCCGCCGCCCGCAGGTCGGGACGCCTGCCCAGCAGACTGGCGGGGAGATCGGCAGTCACCGCCGGGAGCGGGCCGTCGGGCAGGCGCTCACGCTCGGGCACACTGTTCTGGGGGGCCTGGTTAAACAGTATGGCCAGGGCATTGCGCGCCTCCGTGCGCTGCCGGATGAGATCGGTCAGTCCGGCGCGCTGGCTGGCCAGGGTCTGACGGGCCTGGACCAGGTCCAGGGAGGAGACGGCGCCGGCGTTGTATTTCACCTCCACCAGCTCCAGGCACTTCCGGGCATAGGCTATGCTGGCTTCGGTCGTGGCGATGCGCTCGTTCAGATAGGCGATCTGCCAGTAATCCTTTGCTGTCGTGGCGATCAGAGAAAGGGCCGTGCTCTGGCGGTCGGATTCGGTGGCCTCGGCCTCCCACCGGCTGGCATCGCGGTTGCTGGCCAGTTTGCCCCACAGGTCCAGCTCGTAGTTCACCGTACCGGTGACGCCGCTGGATTCGCTGCTGATGTGCCGCTTCAGGTCGCGGCTGACGCTGCTTGTGGCCTCGACAGTCACCGTGGGGGTGATGTTGGTATCAGTCAGCCGGGAGCTGAGCTGGGCACGGCGCACCTTGATGGTCGCCGCGGCCAGGTCGTTGTTGGTGGTGAGGGCCCGCTCGATCAGGCCGTTCAGGGTCGGATCGTTGAAATCGCGCCACCATCTTTCACCGTTGGCCACCGCCGTGCCGCTGGTGGTCTCCCCCTGCCAGCCTTTCGGCAGGCTCACCTCCGTCCTGCTGTACTGGCTACGGGGAAGCAGGCCGCCGCAGCCGCCAAGCAGCAACGTTGTTGTCAGGAGAAAGAGGGCCAGCAATCCCCGGCTCCACCCTGGTGAACAGGCAGGTTGCCGAGGCAAAGTGTGATGGGTTTCCAGCACCCCCTTGCCGTGACGTTCAGGCCAGGTATCACACACAGGCTCGGCGGGCAATTCCGCCATGGGGGGGCGGGTTACCCCCGACGTCCGTATGGAATAGAAAAAGTCGTTCATAGTGAGCTACTCCCTGGCCAACGCTTCGATCGGGTCGAGACGCGCCGCGTTGCGTGCCGGCAGGAAGCCGAACAGGATACCAATAATGCTTGAGCAGAGAAACGCCGATACGATCGAAGCCAGGGAAAACTGCATGGCAAAGCTGGAGACGAACAGCGGAAAGAGCAGCCCCACCCCGTAGGAGAGCAGGATGCCGATCAGGCCGCCGATCAGGCAGACCAGCACCGATTCGATCAGGAACTGCTGCAGGATGTCGTCCTGCCGGGCGCCCACGGCCAGGCGGATGCCGATCTCATGGGTCCTTTCGGTGACCGAGACCAGCATGATGTTCATGACCCCGATCCCCCCCACCACCAGCGAGACAACGGCAATGGCCGAGATCATCAGGGCCATGGTGGAGGTGGTCTTGTTCACGGTTTTCATGATGGTGTCGCTGCTGTTGGTGAAGAAGTCCTTGCGGCCGTGGCGCTGCGTCAGGAGCTTGATGATGCTCTGCTCGGCGATCTGGTTGGAAAAACCGTCCCTGACCCTGACCGTGATCGAACTGAAATACTGCTGTCCCAGAAGCCGGCCCATGGCGGCGCTGTAGGGAATCCACACCTCCAGGTTCTGGCTGCTGCCGAAGGGACCATCCTTTTCCTTGGTCACGGCGATGACCCGGCAGGGGAGCGAGCCGACAAAGAGCACCTTGCCAACCGGATCAATGTCTTTGAAGAATTTCTTTCTGGTGTTCTGGTCGATAACCACCACCTGGGCCTGGCGCTTGATATCATCCGAACCGAAGGGGGCGCCCTGTGCGGTCTTGTATCCCTTGACACGGAAATACTGTTCCCCCACGCCGCTGACCGAGGCATTGGCCGTGATGTTGTGGTAGCGCAGGAGCTGGGTGCCGCCGGTGGAGGGGGTCGTGCTGTCCACATAAACCTGCGCCTTCAGCGCCTCCAGATCGGCAGGCACCAGTGTCTGGATATCGGAGGCGTCCTCATCCCCCCAATCCTTGCCCGGATTGATATCGATGACATTGGTCCCCATGGCGCTGATGTCATTGATCACCTTCTGGCGGGCGCCCTGACCCAGTGCCACGACGGAGACCACCGAGGTGATGCCGATGATGATCCCCAGCATGGTCAGAAGCGTCCGCATGCGGTGGGATGCCATGGCGATCAGGGCCATCTTGAAGGCCTCGGCGAAGCGCCCCCAGTTGGCCTGTAAAAAGGTGGCGTCTTTCTCCGGCAGTCTCCTCTGGGGCAATTTCTCCTTTGCAGCCGTTTTCACGGCCGGGTTGCACTGGTCGCGGACAATCTCGCCATCGCTGATCTCAATGATCCGCTGGGCGTGGCTGGCCACCTGCATGTCATGGGTGACCAGGATGATGGTATGCCCCCGGTCGTGCAGCTCATGGAGAATGGTCATCATCTCCTGGCCGCTCCTGCTGTCCAGCGCACCGGTCGGTTCATCGGCCAGTATCAGGTCGCCGCCGTTCATCAGCGCCCGGGCAATACTCACCCGCTGCTGCTGGCCGCCGGAGAGCTGATTGGGGCGGTGGTCGCAGCGATCCCCCAGGCCGAGGCGGCCGAGCAGCTCGATTGCCCGCGCCCGCCGCTCCCCCTTGCGCATTCCGGCATAGACCGCCGGTATTTCGGCGTTCTGGGTGGCACTCAGGTGCGGCATCAGGTGGTAGCGCTGGAAGATGAAACCGAAGTACTCCCGCCGCAGCCTGGCCAGTTCGTTTCCCGAGAGCTGTCCCACCTCCATGCCGTTTATGCGGTACCTTCCCTCGCTTGGCCGATCCAGGCAGCCGAGGATGTTCATCAGGGTGGATTTTCCCGACCCGGAGGCGCCCACGATGGCCACCATCTCGCCGCTGCGGATGCTCAGGTCGATCCCCTTCAGCACCGGGATCTCCTCTCCTCCGGTGACAAAGCGCCGCCCCACCCCCTGGAGTTCCAGTAATGGCCGTTCCATGCTCAGCGCCTCCCGCCCGGGGGAGCGCCCATGGCGCCGGATGCTTCCGTTGCCGGAAGCGTCGTGCTGTCGCCCACCACCACCTTCTCCCCTTCGCGCAGCCCCTCCAGCACCTGCACCTGGACGTTGTTGGAGATGCCGGTGCGGATGGTTCGCTCCAGAGCTTCTCCATCTTTCAACACCCTGACCCGGTAGCGGTTATCCTTAAGCTTCTCTCCCAGGGCCGAAACCGGGATGCAGAGCGCCTGTCTGGCTTGATTCAGCACGATGGACACCTGGGCGGTCATGGAGACCTTCAGTTTCCCCTCGGGGTTGGGCACCTCGAACAGGCCATAGTAATAGATTGCCGAACTGGAGCTGGAACTGCTGCTGGAACTGGAGCTGCTGGTGCTGCTGGAAACCGGCCCCGGCTCGATGGCCCGCAGCTTGCCGTAGTAGCGCGTGTCGCTATCGCCCAGCAGGGTGAAGTAGGTCGTCAGGCCGGGCCTGACCCGGTTGACATCCGCCTCGGAGATCTTGGCCTTGACGGTCATGGTATCAAGGGTGGCCAGGGTTATGATGGTGGTGGAAGACTGTGTGGAAACCACCGTCTGCCCCTCTTCGGTATCAATGGAGATGACAACCCCATCGATGGGAGCGCTGATGTGGTGGTAGCCCAGGTTGGCTTTTGCGTTATCCACGGCGATTCTTGCCTTCCTGATCTGGGCATCCAGGGCGGAGATGTCACAGCGTGTGCTCTCCAGCTGGGCCTGGGCGCTCTCCAGGTCCGACCTGGAGGAAGCATCCTGTGCATTCATCCGGCTCTGGCGCTTGAAGGCCAGCTCGTACTGTTTCAGCAACGCCTGCTTGGAGCGTTTCTGGGCGGCCAGGTTCACCACCTCCGCCTCGGCATCCATGAGGGTGTTTTTCTGAAGCACCGGATCGATCTCGGCTAAAAGCTGTCCCTTTTTCACCCGGTCGCCAAGTTCGACGTGCAGGGTCTGCAGCTGGCCGGTCACCTGCGACCCCACCTCGACGGTTTTGAACGCCTTGACGATGCCGGTTGCAAGGACGTTCTCTTCCAGGTCCATCCTGGCCGCATCGGCGGTAACAAAGGTTACCTTTGGTGTGCCGAAGAACAGCTTTCTGACAGCCAGGCCGGTTCCCAGCAGGACCAGGAGCAGGACAGTTCCAATAATGATCTGTTTTCGCGACATATTCATGGTGTCATTTCCGTTTTGTTTCTACAGTCGCCCGCGAATATCGGCAATACCTGCCAGAGCGAACCTGATTACATGCTCGGCAAATGCCCCCAGATCCACCGGGGTCTCCGGAGCCTCGTTGCTTGCTTCTCTCTGCCGGACTCGCCGCATCAGCAGGGGATTAAAACACATGCTGATGATGCATGTTTCGCAATAAACGACCTGCTCTTCCGCAGCCTCGGGTCCGAGCAGTTCCCGCACCAGCGACAGGGTCTTTTCCCGTTGGGGATCCAGCTCAACCCGCATGACCTCCCGCAAGAGTCCGGTGGGGTTGGCGATTTCCATCTGGGAGATATAAAAATCCCTGTTGTTTTTGTCGGAAATCCGTTGGATCAGCGCCCTCAGATGGCCGCACAGCCGCTCCTCGGCAGACGCATGCGCGCCCACCCCGCCGTCCTGGGGATGAACCTTGACCGATTCGGCAAAGGAATGACACCACGCCTCCTGGTAGAGCGCCTCTTTGCTGCCGAAGTGGTAATTGACGGCGGAAATATTCGCCTCGGCCCGCCCGCAAATCTCCGCCACCGTCGCATCGCGGAACCCCTTCTCCATGAACACGTCAGCAGCCGCGGACAGCAGTTTTTCCCTGGTGCTACAGGATGTCTTTCTGCTCATACGTACCCCCACAAAAAACTCAAACACACATTTTAAATGATAATTTAAAATGTGTGTTTGAGAATGTCAAGCCAAATAAATGGAGCGGACGGAATGAGCGCATGCGAGATGCGTGCAATGATCGGGGCGTAGGGAGCAGAGGCCGGGAGCGGGGCATACGGACGCCCGCATGATTACGGGTTTCCGACGGTACCAGGAAAGCGTTCCAGCCAGTCAGTGGCACCAGGAATTCTCAGGCAGGCCAGTACTCTTCAACATAGGGAATCGTCACGAACCGCCAGGCGCTGACTCGACGGAACAGAATCCTGATCGGATCCCTCGATTCACGCCCGACCAGGGACCCTTCCAGGTCGTCGAACGTCCTGACCGGCAGGCCGTCCACCTCGGCAATGATATCTCCGGAGGCAATGCCGGTCAGATCGGCGACACTTCCCAGCCTGACCCTGGCCACGATCAGCCCCTGATCAGTCTCCATTCCGCTTCGCTGCGCGGAAAAACCGTTGATCCGGCTGATGACCATACCCAACACATCCAGGCTTGCCGCCCTCCTGTCAGGGCATACAAAATCCACTACCAACCTCCCTCATCCGCGGCGTCCGGGTGGCGCGGCCACTCTCCCCCGCAGGGTGGCGGAGGCATGTGGCACGGACCGCGTTCATCGGCGCAGCAGGGGGCGGGGCCATGGTCACCACGGAAGGGTGGCGGGAATTTTTCCGCCTCTGCCCGCTGTTCAGGCGTGAGCAGGGCGTTGATCCGACTCCTGACTCTGGCCCGGGAAACAGTCAGCTCCACCCCTGACTGGGCCACCTTGCTGGCGATGTTACGAAATGCGGTCTCGTCAAAGGCCTCGCTATCTTCGACCACCCGAAGCTGCTTCCGAGACTCCGCCAGATTACTGAGCAGCTTCGAGCTGCTTTCTTTCTCCTTCACCATAAGCGCCCTGATCTTCGTCTGCTGCTCAGCGCTCAACGAAAGCCGACAGGTCATCCGGCAGAGCAGCGCCTCAGGAGGTGGAGCCATCACCTCCTCCGGTTTCGGACAACAACCGCCACGAGGGCCATGGCCGTCACTGCCCGCCGCACCCGCGACGCCGGCCGCGGCCATTACAGCCAATAGCAGAACAGATGTGAGTAGTTTTCGTTTCATCCGAGTATCTCCTTACCTATCGCATTCACCCTACCACCCCGCGGGAGCATCACTCATGCCATGCCCCCCTCCCGGTGGTGCGGGCGGTGGCCCCTCGGGAACCGCTGCAAGCTGCCCGTCAAATTTCCGGCAGGTCGCCTTGATGCTTGATCCCTGGGGAGTGGTGACCGTCACCGCATCTCCCTCGTCCTTGTTCGCGCAGGCATCGAATGCCTCTTGGGGAGGCTTTCTCCCCCTGCTTCCTCCCGGCCGCGGACCGCCATCGCCCCAAGCGGCAACCGGAACCAGGATGGCAAGCAGACAGAGCGCCGTCTTTCTGTTCAACCGGTTTCGTTGCATATCCTCAGTACCTCCTTTGCATGTGTGTCGTGGCCGAAACAGCGGAATACCACGCACGCCTTCGAGAACATCGCCAATCTCCAGTCAAACCATAGCGGGTGAATGTGATGGAAATATGTAACAACCAAGGAGAAACCGTATCAGCTGACAGATACGCATCCAAGAACCTGCTATAAAAAAAGACCGCCTCCCGGGGGAGGCAGTCTGAGCGCAATTCCTTGTGCAACGGATCAGCCGGTGACACTGATCAGAGAGTCAGTGCCTGACTTGGTTTGGGACGTATATGACCTGGAGAGTTGATCCAGCAGCGTCTGCAACTGGGCAATCAGGTCAGTGCTGGAACCGCTGATCGAACTCAGCGAGGATGTACCCGTTGTCTGCCCATCCTCATCCTCCGCAGGAGGTCCCATGGCCATGCCACCCGGCGGAGGCGCGGGTACAAAGCCGCTCTCGTCCATGAACGATTTCAGCTCGTCGCTACCCAGCGAACCATCGCCGTCACTGTCGTAGGACGAAAACGTATCCTCGTCCACCGAGATACTCTGGCCGGTCATGCTGTTCAGGTTCTGAGCCAAGGTCTTCAACTCGTCCAGAGAAACACCGCCACTACTGTCGTTATCCACCGTGCCGAAGAATCCGTCACCTTCGTTGTTCGATGCCGATGTTGACACACCCATGGACTGAAGCTGGGACAAAAGGTTCTGCAAACCGGAGATGATCGAAGCGAGCGTATCGTCCTCTTCTCCCGTATGTTCCGAATAGGTCGTTGCCGCCTGTTCCGCACTGGGAGGTGGCGGCGCCATGCCTTCCATGTCCAGGGGAGGCTTAGCGCTGTCCAGCACGGCATTCAGTTCATCTTCCGACAGTGTTCCGTTTCCGTCGCTGTCGTACTGTGCGAAAGACTCCTCGCTCGCATCAAGGTTCGGTTCGGCTATCATTTCCGACAGCGTCTGCAATTCCGACCGGGAAACGTCGTTGCTGGCGTCACTGTCAACTTTCTTGAACAGGTCAAATACAGTACTGCTTGTGCTGATACCGCTGATAGTACTCATGATATGACTCCTTGCAGGTTTCAGTTCACAGGTTTAGGCTGTTCCGATGCATGTATGATGACACCTCGATCAGTCGGTGTCACCGGTGGCTTCCACAGAAGAGGTCCGGCCTGTTTACGCACATCGTTTTCGGGTTCCGCCATCACCCCCAGAGCGTCCACTGCATGCGGACGGTCCAGCCGGCGACGGCGCTCAGCGTCCATGGTTTCATGCCCGTGTACCCCCTTTCGAACACGACATGACGGACAGGTTGCAAGCGGGGAAAGGGCATCCTTCTCTTGGCAGGGGAAAGATGAACCCGGTTGAAGGCGTTTAATTGTAAGAGAACAATGGGGAAGAAATGTGAAAAAAACGAGGAAAGAGGCTCTTCCCCTGGCCAGGCGGGAAGAACTGGGCGCCAGACAGACGAAGGGTGCAGGACGGTTGACACGCCAAAGCGCAGTCAGACGCTGGCAAGCCTCCCCGGAGGGAGCGCGGGACACTGGTTGATCTCGGAACGGAGAAACCTGACCATCTCCTGCTGTTCCGGAGTCAGGAGGGCATGTATCTGACAGTGGGCCTTGATGCACAAGACAGTCAACTCCGCGTCGATCCTGGCCTGACCAGCGGCAAGATCGCGCACAGCCTCCTCGTCGAAGGTCATGGCCTCGGCAGCCTGCATCAGACGGTTCCTGTTTTCATCCACCTTATCCAAAAGCGGCCTGACCATCTCCATTTCGGCATCGATGATGGCATTGATCCTGTTTTTCTGATTGCTGCTCAACCTGAGCACCCGTGACATGCGCATGAGAAAATTGCGCAACGACAGTTCGGCATCCTTCATGAGGTCACCGCCCCTCCCCGTACCAGGCCCCGCCAAGGCTCCACCAACAACGATGGCCGCCACCAGGGGAGTCACCGTACGCACATTACGCCTGTTTGCCATATTCCGCCTACCCACACTATCAATTGGGGAGTAATCCAATTTTCCCTGTACAGCTGATACCGCCGGAGTGTGGACGAATTATGGACAAAATGTGAAAAGTTCACCCCGGACAACAGAGCCCATGTCCCTGTACATCCAGCTGTGATACAACTACGCCATTCATTTAGCGAAGGAACGACTCGCCATGAGGCTCGGCGTAACCCACAAACTGTTTCTTGCGATCCTGACGGCGGCCGGACTCGCGGTGATCTGCTCCGCGCTCATCATGCAGTGGAGGCTCAACCGGGGGTTTAACAACTACCTGAATTCAATCGAAAAAGCAGGGATTTCCCGCCTGGCCGCCACACTGGAGAAGAGCTACGGCACGGAGCGGAGCTGGGGGTCCCTGGCCAGGGATCATGAGCGCTGGCGACAGCTGGTTATCTCCTCGTTTCCCATGATCCCCCTGGAGGAGATTCCCCCCGGGGATCAGATGCCGCCGCCTGCAGGCATGCCTCCCGGCGCCCCGGAAGAACACACCGACCAGAACAGTGCTCGTCCCCACAGGCTGCTGCCGCCTCCCATGGCCCGTCGTTTCGACCAGCGCCTGTACCTCCTGGATGCGGACAAAAGAGTCGTGGTCAGCAGGGTCATGGCTCCGGACGCAAGCAGGGCGACCCCCCTGCGATACCGGGGAGCGGTGGTGGGCTACCTGGGGATCATGCCGCGCACACGCCCATTCGCCGACGAGCCCCAGAGGAGCTTCATCAGGGACCAGGAACAGGCCCTGACCCTGACGGCTGGGGTCGTGGTACTCCTGGCAGCCATCCTCTCCCTACTCATGGCCAGACGACTGGTTCGGCCGCTACGGGAACTGGCCGCGGCAACCCACCGTCTGTCGTCCGGGGTATTCTCCGTCCGGGTGCCGATCAATTCACACGACGAACTGGGGGAGCTTGCCGGCGACTTCAACTCCCTGGCGCTCACCCTGGAGAAGAACGAGGAGAGTCGACGACAATGGGTCGCGGACATCTCCCATGAACTACGCACCCCCCTGGCCATCCTGCGGGGAGAAATCGAAGCGATCCAGGACGGCATCCGCCAGCCGACACAGCAGACGATCCAGTCCCTCCATGGGGAGGTGCTGCACCTGGGGCGGCTGGTTGACGACCTGTATCAGCTCTCCATGTCCGATGTGGGTGCGCTGACCTATCGCAAGAGCGAACTCGACCTGGGGGATCTGCTCTCCGAGACCGTTGCAGCGTTCCGCCCCGAGTTCTCCTCCAAGGGGATAACCATCGTGGAGAGCATCAACGACACACCAGGCACCACCTTTTTCGGCGACCCGGAACGCTTGCGCCAGCTCTTCACGAACCTGCTGAAAAATTCCCTCAAATACACCGATGCTGGTGGCACGCTTATCGTGCGCCTGCAGGCAAGCGGGTGCATGGCAACGGTGGATTTCCAGGATTCCCCCCCCGCCGTTACGCCGGCGGAAATGGAGAGGCTGTTCGAGCGACTCTACCGGGTCGATTCTTCCCGCAACCGCTCCACAGGGGGGGCAGGCCTCGGCTTGGCAATCTGCCGCAACATCGTTGAAGCACACGCCGGATCGATAACAGCCCGGCCGTCTCCTCTGGGAGGATTATGGATACGGATCGAGATTCCTAAGAAAGGAACCACCTAGATGAAGGGAAGCGTACTAATTGTTGAGGATGAGGAGAAGCTGGCATCGCTTCTGCAAGATTACCTGTCCCAGTCCGGTTTTGAGCCGCACCGTTTGAGAAACGGCCTGGACGTGGTTCCCTGGGTGCGCGAACGGAACCCGGACCTGATCCTGCTCGACCTGATGCTGCCGGGGCGGGATGGCCTGGAGATATGCAAGGAGATTCGTTCCTTTTCATCGGTGCCGATCATCATGACCACGGCCCGGGTGGAGGAGATCGACCGACTGCTCGGCCTGGAACTGGGAGCCGACGATTACATCTGCAAACCGTTCAGTCCCCGTGAGGTGGTTGCGCGGGTCAAGGCGGTCCTGCGCAGGACCGATGGCGGAACGACCATCAAGGCCTCCGGACTGACCCTGGATGAATTGCGCCTGCGGGCCGTCCTGAACGATCGGGACCTGGAACTGACCGCGGTGGAGTTCAAACTGCTGCAGTTTTTGGCCGCCAACCCGGGGCGCATCTACAGCCGTCAGCAGTTGATGGATCGCATCTATCCTGACGAGCGCATCGTCTCCGACCGGACCATCGACAGCCACATCAAGAAACTGCGCCGTAAAATCGCCGTTGCCATCCCCGATGAGGAGCTGATCCATTCCGTGTACGGTGTGGGTTACAAGTTTGAACGCTGAGGAGATACCACGGAGAGAGAAAAAACACCGGTCACCCCGGAGGGGGGAAAAACCGGGGTAACCAGAAATAATGTTTTACAACCACCTGAATATATTCAACCACATAACGGATAACAGCCATCGGCAAAGCACACAAAAAAGCCCGTGCGAACACGGGCTTTTCGATGCATGATACGGTGGTACGGCTTAGTGACCCAGAATAGCATTTACGGGACAGGTGTCCACGCAAGCGCCACAGTCGATGCAGGTATCAGCGTCAATCACACGCTTACCGTCCTGCTCACTGATGGCGTTTACCGGGCAGGAATCATCACATGCTCCACAGTTGATGCAATCGTCATTAATGGAATGTGCCACGGTTTCACCTCCTTGTAGGATATGTCTTCTTGGATCGAAAACAGTGGTTTGTTTACCATGCCCCCCAACGAATGTCCAGAAAAAAAAACAGCATCAGAACACAGGCATACTGTATACAATTGGAGTTGCAAACCTGTTGAATAATACTTCGCTTTGTTGTATACAATTGAAAGTTTATTTCAGGAGGATACAACGTGATAATAATGGCTTTAAACTGTGGCAGTTCGTCGGTCAAGTACCAGCTTTTCGATTGGAACCAGAAAGCGGTCGTGGCCAAGGGTATGGTTGAGCGGGTCACCATCGATGATTCCTACATCGTGCATGAGGTTCCCGGGCGTGAGGCATTCAAGGACAAGCATGACTGCCCCACCCATCAGGCCGCCATCGACCTGATCATCAGGACGGTCACCGATCCCGAGCAGGGCGTCATCAAGAACGTCTCCGAAATCGCGGCCGTCGGCCACCGCCTGGTGCATGGTGGAGAGAAGTTCACCTGTTCCGTGGTAATCGACGAGAACGTCCTGGAGACGGTTAAGGAGTGCCAGCACCTGGCGCCGCTGCACAACCCGCCCAACATCGAGGGGGTCCAGGCTGCCCGTGCGCTGCTGCCCACCGTTCCCCAGGTGGCGGTCTTCGACACCGCCTTCCACCAGACCATGCCGGAACAGGCCTACATCTATCCGGTTCCCTACGAGTGGTACCAGAAGCACCAGGTCCGTCGCTACGGCTTCCACGGCACCTCCCACCTGTACGTCGCCAAGCGCGCGGCGGCCCTTTTGGGCAAGAAGCCGGCCGACACCAACCTGGTCACCCTGCACATCGGCAACGGCGTTTCCCACTGCGCCATCAAGAACGGCGTATCCATCGACACATCCATGGGGCTCACCCCGCTGGAAGGGGCCATCATGGGCACCCGCTGCGGCGACATCGACCCGGCCATCCCGCTGTTCATCATGCAGAAGGAGGGTTTGAACGCCAAGGAGATCGACACCATCCTGAACAAGAAGAGCGGTATCATGGGCATCACCGGCCGCTTCTCCGACCGCCGCGACGTGTCCCATCATGCCGAAACCGGCGACAAGCTCTGCAAACTGGCCATGGACATCGAGGCCTACCGCATCAAGAAGTACATCGGCGCCTACATGGCTGCCGTGGGCAAACTGGATGCCGTCGTCTTCACCGCTGGCGTGGGCGAGATGAGCGTCGAGACCCGTGAGATGGTTCTGGAAGGGATGGAACATCTGGGGCTGATCCTGGACAAGGAGCGCAACAAGGTGCGCACCCGCAAGAAGGAAACCCTGATCACCACCGACGACTCCCCGGTCAAGGCCTTCGTCATCCCCACCGACGAGGAGCTGGTCCTGACCGAGGATGTGGCCGCCATCCTGAACGGCACCTACGCCGACCACATGAACTTCGAGTACTCATTCTCCCGGCCGGATTTCGTACGCAAGTAGTCCGGACACTAGACAGGTCACACGGAAAAGCCGGCGTTAACGCCGGCTTTTCTCGTTTCAGACCGATTTCATGCGACTGCTGTGGCAGCCTTACCCCTTCAATTCCTCTTTCAGCCCCTCGATCACCGCCTTGACCTCGGCGATCATCTCGGCAGCACTGGGGGACTTCTCGTTCTCCAGGTAGCGCTGGAAATAGCGCACCGCATCTTCAAGCCGCTCCTGGTCCATGCAGATGCTGCCCAGGGTCAGATAGGCCATGCTGAAGCAGGGGTCGAGACGAACCGCCTGGCAGCACTCCTCTTCCGCTTCCTCCAGCTCATCCATGTCATAGTAGAGTTCTCCCAGGTTGAAGTGCGCCGCCGGATCATCCGGATCGATCTCGACCCCCTTGCGGTAGGCATCAACGGCACCCTGCACGTCGTCCCTGCCGTAGAGGGCGTCACCGAGGGCATTCCAGGCGAACACGTTGCGTGGATCGCTCTCCAATGCCTGGCGGAAGCAGGCGATGGCCTCGTCGCCGCGGTCCAGGCTCGAGTAGACCAGCCCGATGCTGACCAGAACGTCCATGTCGCCCGGTTCAAGCTCCCGCACCCGGTTATAACTGGCAATGGCCGCCTCGTGCTGTCCGGACTCGAACAGCAGGTCGCCCAGGGTCGTCAGGGCATCGGTATCGTCAGGGGCGATGGCCAACCCCTCGCGGTAGGCGACAATGGCCTTGTCGATATGGCCATCCTCGGCCAGGGCATCTCCCAGATAAAAGAAGCCGTCGGGGTTGTCGCTATGGTTATTGGTATACGCCTCAAGCACCGTGCGCGCTCCGCGCGCGTCTCCCGACTCCAGCAGGTTGATCCCCTCGATGATGGCATCAGCCGGTTTTACTTCGCACATATTCCTCTCCTCCATTGGGCGCCGTGTAATGTCATCCGAAGATAGCAGACGGTCCGGCGTATTTCCACACCTATCGCTACGCAATGCTTTTCTTTCAAAAAAATGTACTCTATACTCCGACATAAAAATCATGCCATTGGATCGTTTCATGAAAGAGAATCAGCACTCCATAGGGTTACGCACCCTGGAAGATATCAGCGCCATCATCCTGCACTCCCACAACCTCCAGGAGACCCTGGACAATATCGTCACCATCGTCGCCAAGCGCATGCGAACGGATGTCTGCTCCATCTATCTGCTGGAACTGGACAGCAACACCCTGGTGCTCAAGGCCACCAAGGGCCTTTCAAAGTCATCGGTCAACCGCATCTCCATGAAAACCAGCGAAGGGCTCAGCGGACTGGTGCTGGAAACGCGCGACATGGTCATGACCGACAAGGCGCCGTCCCATCCCCGCTACAAGTACTTCAAGGAAACCCGCGAGGAGCGCTTCCTCTCCTTCCTGGGGCTGCCGCTGTTTGAACGCAACACCCCCATCGGCGTCATCACCATCCAGACCTGCGAACCGCGCAGCTTCAGCGAGGACGAGATCAGCGCCCTGCGCACCATCACCTTCCAGATCGGCAGCATCATCCACAACGCCCGCCTGCTGGACTCGATCCAGCGCAAGGAACAGGAGCGTGCCTGGTTCGAGCAGGAGCTGACCAGGGCCAAGGGCGGTGCGGCAGCCGAGGGGGGCAGGAGCGCGGCAAGCGTCAAGGCGGCCGACGGCACCAGGATGCTGCGGGGCACGGCCGTTTCAACCGGCTTCAGGCGGGGCAAGGTCTACATCCTGGACCCCTTCAGCGACAAGGTGGTCAAGGTCGCCAAGGTCGGCACCAGGGCCGAGGAGCAACTCAAATTCTCGGCCGCCCTGGAAAAGGTCAAGATTCAGACCATCTACATGGAAAAGCGGGTCAGCGAAAAGCTCTCCCAGGACGATGCCGCCATCTTCCACACCCATCTGATGATCCTGGAGGACCGCAGCTTTTCCAGCAAGGTCAGCGAACTGATCAACCAGAACCATGGCGCAACCCGGGCCGTGTATGATGTTGTCCAGCACTACATCCAGGCCTTCGGCGCCATGGAGGATCCCTACCTGCGGGAGCGTTCGGCAGACATGGAGGATATCGGCCGCCGGATCATCGACGCGCTGGAGGGGAACGACACCTCGTCGCTGAAGCTCAAGGAAAACCGGATCATCGTAGCTGAGGAGATCTTCCCGTCACACCTGGCCATGCTGGACCATGACAGGATCATCGGCATCGTCACCGAAAAGGGCAATATCTACTCCCATGCGGCCATCATGTCCAAATCCTTGGGGGTTCCGGCCATCGTGGGCGTCGCGGGGCTCATGGACGCCGCCAACGTCAAGGACCAGATCATCGTGGACGGCACCTCAGGGTTCGTCTACATCAACCCGGACAGGGCCATCATACAGGAATACGAACGCCTGGAGCTGGGCCATGCCAGCCGCCAGAAGGAACTGGAGGGGCTGCGCGACCTGCCGGCAGTCACCAGTGACGGCACGGCCATCACACTCAATGCCAATATTGGCCTGCTCTCCGACGTGCGGGTGGCCACCCTGCACGGCGCCGAGGGGGTGGGACTCTACCGCACCGAGTTTCCCTACATGGCCCGCTCCTCCTTCCCCACCCGCATCGAGCAGGCCACGCTGTATCGCAAAATCCTCTCCGCCTTTCCGGGCCAAAGCGTCAACATCCGCACCCTGGACATCGGCGGCGACAAGGGGCTCCCCTACTTCCCCTGCCCCCATGAGGACAACCCCTTCATGGGGCTGCGCTCCATCAGGCTCTCCCTTGAGCACCGTGAAATCCTGCACGAGCAGCTTGCCGCCATCATGATGGCGGCGGATGCCGGCAATCCCACGATCATGTTCCCCTTGATCTCCGGTGTCGACGAGATCCGCGAGATCCGGAAGATGCTTGCAACGGTGGCCGATGAACTGGAGCAGCAGGGGTATGCCCCGGCCCGGGATCTCCCCCTGGGCATCATGATCGAGATTCCGGCCGCGGTACAGACCATCGATTTTCTGATGGACGAGGTCGACTACGTCAGCGTCGGCACCAACGACCTGATCCAGTACACCCTGGCGGCAGACCGCAACAACGCGCGGATGAAGCAGTACTACAATCCCCACCATCCGGCTGTGCTGCACTCCATGAAACGCATCGCCGACGCCGCGCGGAAGGCCGGCAAGAAGGCCTCCATCTGCGGCGAGATGGCCTCCGACCCGCTCAACACCCTGCTGCTGATGGGCATGGGCTTCTGCGAATTCAGCCTCTCAGCCCCCAGCATTCCGTTGGTCAAGCAGGCCATCCGCAACCACTCCCTGGAGGAGTGCCGCGCCGCTGCCGATGCCATCCTGGCCTGCCGCAGCAACGGGGAGGTGGCAACGGCACTGGCCAGGGCCAACGAGGCCCTGCGGCTGTGAGACCGGATTGGGCCCGGTTGGACAGATCGTGACAGGAATTTGTTTTTAATTTCAACGGACGTGGTGTGAGGGTGTGGCTGAGGGGATGCACGCCGGCGCACGATCGGCTGCCTGACGATGCCAGAGGAGAGACACCTGAATCAGCCGTTCAAACAGACGTCACATGACCAGAGGAGGCATAAGATGAAGAATCGTATCGTAGCAATGGTGGCACTGCTGACCTTTGCAATGGGAACGGGCGGTTGTGTCACGGTTTCACCGGAACACGAGGGCGCGGCAAAGGGAGCCGGTATAGGCGCGGCAACCGGCGCCATTGCCGGAGCCGTGCTGGCGGGAGAGGGCTCACGGACCAAGGGAGCACTTATCGGCGGACTGGCCGGAGCGCTCCTGGGCGGCGTGATTGGAAACTACACGGTGGACAAGAAGAAGAGTGCCGAAGAAACCGCCACGAAATACGACTACAAACCGAGCGATGGAACGGTGGTCAGAATTGAAGGCACCCAGATGAACCCCATCACCCTCAACCGGGGCGAGACCATCAAACTTGAGGCAACTTATGCCATCATGGCCCCCTCCAGCGAAAGCCAGGTCTCCGTCACCGAATCACGGGAGGTGACCTTCAACGGCGAGCTGGTGGCGAACCCGGAGATCACCGTACAGCGCACCTCCGGCACCTACACCTCCAGCATCCCGCTGATGCTCCCCGCGGATGCCAAGACCGGCACCTACAAGGTCATCACCACCATACGGACAGCCACGGGCAAGGACGCACGGCAAAGCAGCTTCACCGTCAAGTAACCCTGTCCGGCAGTTACGGGCAGCAGACAGGAAAGCCCGCCTTTTGGCGGGCTTTCCTGTCTGTTATCCTGCGTGTCCCTACTCCCCGCGCACCTGGTTGCGCATGGCATGTTCCCTGACAAATGCCTGCTCGATGTCCGCAGCCCTGACATCCAGACTGGTCATCTCCACAAAACGCACCCCCCCGTCGATACTGTTCTCGATGGCGCTGAAGGGCCCCTGGCGCTCATCGACCTTTTCCCTGACTAGCAGCCCCAGCCAGAGAAAGCTGTTGTCATAGAGCATATCCGTTACATTTATCTTCGCATTGGCCCGTTCATGTGACCGGGTACGCAAGGCCCTGACCTTCTCCATCAGCACGGCCCTCTCCCTGCGCAATTCATCGCTCTCGGCAGTCTGGCGCGCCTGGGACGCGCGCCCACCGTTCCGTTCCAGTTCCACCAGCAGCCGCTCATACTCGGCACACTCCCGGTAGTCGGCGCCGGCACAGAGCACGGTCTTCACCGATGCGCCGGAACCGACCTTCCTGGTCTGAATCCCCCCCAGGGCGGTGCAGTTCCCCCCGGCAATGGCGCCACGCTTGACAACAACCCGGCCCAGGGACCTGATTTGACTGTTGTGCAGTTCGACTTCGATATTCAGGTCGCCGCTGCACTCCACATCGGTTTCATGGATGAAGTTGGCGGTGATGGAACCGCCGCAGACGATCGTCCCCTTCTTCTGGCCGTCCATGCCGCAGAAGACGATATCGCCATCGCTCTGGATGGCGCAAGCGCCGATGTTGCCGTTGACACGCAGCCCCTTTGCGGCGGTTATGCTGAAACCGTCCAGCACATCCCCGCGCACCTCCACATAGCCGTTGAACACGATGGATCCGATGCCGAAATCCACGTCGCCGCCAACGATGAACTCCTCGGCAACCGAGATCTCCCCGCCAGCGCAACAGACCCTGCCGGCGGCTTCGGCCACCATGGTTGCGCCGTCCTCCAACAGGCGGATATTGCCGCCGATCTTCAGCTTAAACGGCTTGCCCGGCTTCTGGACAATGGGCTGACCGCTCACGCTCCTGCCGGTTCGTCCGCTCGTGGGCGGGATGACGCGACCGATTTCGTCGCCGGGCATGACATTGATAAACGTCTGCACATTGTGCATATCCACACAGACCGATTCGTCGCAGGCGCTGCGAACAACCACCGATTCCCGTGCCGTATACTGGATATGCCCGTCTTCCCCCGCCTCGGGGGGCGTGCCTTCGGCGATGAGCGCCATGGCCAGCGTCTGGCCCGCGGCCGCCCTGGTGACGAAATCGTCGAACGCCTGGGGGATGATTCCCTCCCTGACTCCCGACTGGGCCAGGTACCCCCTCAACTCCTCTGCGGTCATCATGGTGCCCTGCTGATTCGGAACGTAGCTCAAGCGGCACTCCAGCTTGTCTTGGGCAATCCAGACGTTCAAACTGTAGCCAAGCTTCTTGAACTCCCTGCCTGCCCCCCCCTGTGCCGCCGTGGACCGGTTTGTCGGGACACTCTCCATACGACTCCTCCTCTCCCCCTGATTTCATGAACTCCAACCACGTTGCCCCTCTCTCCCGTTTCAGCATCGGGGACGGCAGGAGCGTTTTCGCCGCGGGCTGATCCGCCCAAGCGGCGGATATGATACATAGTATGCAACATTTTCATGAAAAAAACAGGGGCCGGCGGGAACGCCGTACGGATCAGCGCCTGCCGAGTTGTGCCACGGCCTTTTCCAGGCCGGTGAGGGTCAGGGGGAACATGGGAAAGATCTGGCCGATCATAGCTATGGTCGTGCTGTAATCCCACAGGGAGCTGCATTTGGGGTTCAGCCAGACGCTGTGGCGGAAGCTTGTGGCCAGCATGTTCAGCCAGGCAAGGCTGGTCCGGGTCTGCCTGGTCTCGATGCTGATGCTCCCCTTGATCTGGGTCAGCTCCTCCAGGGCCATGCTGGCATCGCCCACGAAGATCAGGCGGGTCTCCGGGTCGCGGCCCAGCAGACTCTCCACCCGCTCCGGTTGCCGGCGACGCTGGGGGTCGCGCCAGACCCGATCCATGATGGTGTTGTGGTAGTAGTAGATGGACAGATCCCGAAACTGGGCCTCGGCATAGTGGAACAGCGCCTGAACGATCTCCACGTAGGGGTCCATGGACCAGCCGCCGTTGTCGATCAAGAGCAGCACATTGAGCTTGTCCTTCAGCCGGCGGTCGAAGACGATCTCGACTTCGCCGGCATTGCGCATGGTCTGGTAGATGCTCTTGTCAACGTTGACCTGATCCCGGGGGCCCGAAGGGGTCAGGTGGCGCAGGCGCTTGAGAGCCTCGCCCATCTGGGAGCGGGTCAGGGGAGCATCCTGGGAGTAGTCCCGGTAGCGGCGCTCCATGGCGGTCTTTAAGGCCGAGCTCTTGCGCGAGACCCCGCCGACACGCATGCCGCCGGGGCGGTTGCCGCCATGGCCCACCGGTGAGACACCGCCGGTGCCGATCCAGCGCGAGCCGCCGTGGTGGACCCCCTTCTGGTCCTTGAGCCGGTCGAGGAAATACTGCTTCAGCTCCTCGCCGCTTAAGGAGGCCAGTTCCTGTTCGGTCAACCCAAGGGCCTTGGCCAGCTCGGCCGGTTCCTTCAGCCACTCCTCCAGCAGTTGGCGCACCGCCTGGTCCAGCATGACTTGGGCCTCGTCCGCGCTCTCGGCCCCGCGGAACAGCTCGGCAAAGACCTGATCATAGGTGTCGAAATCGCGCTCGCTCTTGACCAGCAGGGAACGGGCCACGGAGTAGAAATCGTCCAGGGAGGTGATCAGCCCCAGCCCCAGGGCTTTCTGCAGGCGGAGAAAGGCGGTGGGGGTCACCGGGATGCCCCGCTCCCGCAGCGTAAAGAAGAAGGATACAAACATGGCTCGCTCTCCCGCGCTACGCCGTCGTGAACGAGGCTGCCCGTTCAAGGTCGCTGCTCTTCTTGAACAAAACCCCCAGATAGGGGAGCGCCTCATCGGCCAGGGCCTCGACACGGAAGTCGGGATCGGCCCGCAAGGCACGCAGCCAGTTGAGCAGTTCGCGGGTGGCCGGCTTCTTTTCGATCCCTTCGATGCCCCTGAGCCGGTAGAAGGCGCTGATGCTGGCACGGGCCAGGTCGTCGCTTAAGTCGGGGAAGTGGATGCTGACGATCCTGCGCATCATCTCCGCATCGGGAAAGGCGATGTGGTGGAAGTTGCAGCGCCCCAGAAAGGGGTCGGAGAGGTCCTTCTTGGCGTTGGAGGTGATGATCACCACCGGCCGGCAGCGTGCCTTGACGGTGCGGTCGACCTCCATGATGTCGAACTGCATCTGGTCCAGCACATCCAGCATGTCGTCCTGGAAATCGGTGTCGGCCTTGTCGATCTCGTCGATCAACAGCACCACCCGCTGGTCGGCCACAAAGGCCTGGCCGATCTTGCCCATGCGGATGTACTCGGAGATGTTCGCCACCTCGCGGGACGAGTCGCCGAAGCGGCTGTCATTCAAGCGGGTGAGGGTATCGTACTGGTAGAGCGCCTCCACCAGTTTCATGCTGGATTTGACGTTGAGGATCAGAAGCGGCATGCTCAGGCTCTCGGCAATGGCATGGGCCAGCATGGTCTTGCCGGTGCCCGGCTCCCCCTTGAGCAGAAGCGGCATCTCCAGCGCCATGGATACGTTGACGATCTTGGCAAGTTCCTCGTCCAGAACATAGCGGCTGGCGCCGCTGAAGCGTCGGGTGGTCTTGTCCGTCATTGAGTAGCTCCTTCTTCTCGAGTTGTTTCCCCTCTCCGTGACCATTCCTGACTGTTCGATCGACGCAGATCCAAAATTAGACCGGTCGTTCTGGTCTCATCCCGCTTCGGCCACCAGGAAGAGCCCCGCGAACGGGGTCACAAGATGCCTTTCTCCCTGAAGAGGAGTATATCGGGCTGAATATTGATCCGGGGTTGCCGAGCGAAACAGTATCGTGGCACAGGTTCGGGTATATCCTGGGCACAAAATAGACTGATCGGTCTATCAAGTCAAGCGATTTGCGGAGACAGCTATACCAGCCCTTCCAGCGGACCTCCCTTGACCGCCAGGCTATCGATGCGGCGCTCCACCTCGGGGTCATCCTCCAGGGGTGGGGCGTGGAACGGCTTGATGCGCGCGTCGATCACCAGCGCTCCCTGGCAGCCCCAGTGACGTCCGCGGGTCAGACTGCGGATGCCGTACAGGTCCGTTTCCGGGTTGGATCGGGTGAAGGTCACCCAGAGGAAATTGTTCAGCGTGTCAGCCGTAAAGTCACAGTCGTCGCAGATCACGATCAGCGGAAAGCCGTCGAAGCGGTCCCGCTCTCCGTAGAAGTTGCAGAACGTCTCGATCGCCCCATCGCACTCCCCCCTCCCCTGCCGGGACGCCGGGCCCTGGATGGCCAGTATGCCGGGGAGGCAGACCCGGGCACCCCCGAAGCCGGGAGGGAACTCCAGACCGGCCGTAACCTGGCTCGAAAGAGTCCGTAGTTGCGGCCCTGCAACGGCGATCACCAGCTTGGAGCCCTGGTTCAGGCCGGATCCGCTGTAGTCCAGGGTATCCATGGTCGTGGCGGTCTGGAAGTGCAGATGGCAGCGCCAGTCGGCCCGTTCCAGCATATGGCCGAGAAAGGAAGCCACATCGTGGGTGTGCAGATCAGGTGCATCCTCCTGGGCAGCCACGAAGAGATACTTGGCCAGGGAGAGTTGCCCCTGCCCCAGGATGGCGTTGGCGATGGTAAGAAGTTCCTGGGGCTGGCGTCGGGACGCATAGGGGACGTAGCGTTCGCTGGCAATGGCCAGGAGCAGCGGATGCACGCCGGCCGCATCCACGGCATGCACCTCTTTCACCCCCGCCACCACCGTGGGGATCAGCGGACCGGTCAGTTCGTGGATAAATGCGCCGAAGCTGGTATCCTCCTGGGGCGGACGCCCCACAGTGGTAAAGGGCCAGATGGCGTCGCGACGATGAAGGACCTCCTCCACCTGCACATAGGGGAACTCATGGGTCAGGCTGTAGTACCCGAGATGGTCGCCGAAAGGCCCCTCGGGCAGGGTCCTGTCCGGATGCACCAGGCCGCGGATGCAGAAGTCAGCCTCGGCCAGCACCGGCAACTGCCCCTCCATGCGGGCCATGGGGATGCGCTGTCCCCCCAGCAGGCCGGCAAAGGAGAGTTCCGGCATCCCCTCGGGGAGCGGCATCACCGCGGCCACGGTCATTGCCGGCGGCCCGCCCACGAAGATGTTGACACGAAGCGGCTCGCCACGGGCGATGGCTTCGGCGTGATGGCCGCCGATACCCCGGTGGATCTGGTAGTGCAGGCCGACCTGCCTGTCCGGTTCGTAGCGGTTGCCGGAGATCTGCACCCGGTACATGCCCAGGTTGGATGACCCGAAGCCCGGTCTGGAGGGATGTTCCGTATAGACCTGCGGCAGGGTGATGAAGGCGCCGCCATCCCTGGGCCAGGAGACCAGCTGGGGGAGGCGGGAGAGGGTCGTGCGGCACTCCGTCACCGGTGCCCGTGAGCTGAGCCTGGGCAGCAGGTGCCAGGCCGCACAAGGGGCCTTGAGCAGATCAAGGGGATGTTTGAGAAGGGAAAAGGGATCGACCTTCAGCTCCACCAGGCGCCGGATGTCGTCCAGGGTGTCGCGGAAGATGAAGCGGGTCCGTTCCAGGGTGCCGAACAGGTTGCCCAGGAGCGGAAAGTTGCAGTTGACCGGATTTGTGAACAGAAGCGCCGGACCGCCCCGCTGGTAGCAGCGCCGCTGCACGGCGCCGATCTCCAGGTTGGGATCCAGTGGCACCTCGATGCGCACCAGCATCCCCTGTCGTTCCAGATCCGCCACACACTGCTGAAGATTGCGATACCCCACCACTCCTCCCGGATAGATCATTTTCAGAATAATTCACACAGCATTGCCCTATCAAACGGGCGGCGACAGTATCTGATTTTCTCTTGCCATTGTACATAAAAATGTGTTCTTGCTGACTCAGCGGGCCGCCACGGAGCGGACGGAGTTCAGGCCATGCCACAACAGAGGATACGAGTGTGAACAGTCAACGGATCTGGCGACTGGTGCAGAGCGAGGCACTGCCGGCAACGGAAAACATGGCCATTGACGAAGCCCTGCTGCGCTGCTTCGATCCCCTAGCCTCCCTACCGACCCTGCGCCTGTACGCATGGAACCCTCCGGCCCTGTCGCTGGGGCGATTCCAGAAGGCGGCCCAGGTACTGGACCTGGAACGCTGCCACACAGATGGCCTGACAGTGGTCAGGCGTGTCACTGGTGGCGGCGCCATCTACCATGCCAGTGAGCTGACCTATTCCCTGATCTGCACCCCGGCGCAGATCCCGCCGGCATGCTCCATCAGGGACTCCTTCCGGGTGCTGACCGGTTTCCTGCTCGGCTTCTACGCCAGGCTCGGCCTGCGTGCCGGCTACGCCCGGGACCTGGTGGAAAAAGATATGCGGCTTGGCGCGCATACCGCCTTCTGCTTCTCCGGAAGGGAGAGCTTCGACATCCTGATCAGCGGCCGCAAGATCGGCGGCAATGCCCAACGCCGGCAGCGGGGGCTCATCTTCCAGCACGGTTCCATCCCCCTGTCATGCCATGTGGAAACCGGCCTCTCCTACATGGCTGATCGCTCCCCGGCCCATGCCCAGGGAGCGATCAGCCTGGCCCAGTGCGGCATCCAGGCCAGGCCGGAACGCCTGCGGGAGGAACTGGTGGCCGCATTCGACGACAGTTTCGGCGTTGAGTGCCGCGAAGAACCTCTCTCACAACAGGAGCAGTCATTGGCCAAGGAGTTGATTGCAAACAAATATTCAACTGACACCTGGAATCTGGAGGGGGTGGAGAAATGAAGATTGAGCGCAAGCCGGAGTGGCTGCAAAAGAGGGTCAATCCAAAAGGCCAACGCCCCATGCTGCGCCTTCTGGAGGAGTTGCGCCTGAACACGGTCTGCCGCCAGGCTCTCTGCCCCAACATCTCCGAGTGCTTCGCATGCAACCAGGCGACCTTCCTGATTCTGGGCAAAAACTGCACCCGTCACTGCTCCTTCTGCAATGTGGACAGCTGCGAGCCAGAGGAGGTCGACCAAGAGGAACCGCAACGCGTGGCCCAGGCGGTGTCCAGGCTGGGGCTCTCCCACGTGGTCATCACCAGCCCGACCCGCGACGACCTTGATGACGGGGGTGCGGAAATCTTCGTCCAGACCGTCAGGGCGATCCGCGCCCTCACGCCCACTACGCGCATCGAACTGCTGATACCCGATTTCCAGGGGAACATCCCCAGACTGGACAGGGTCATCGCCTCGGCACCGGACATCCTGGCCCACAACCTGGAAACGGTGCCACGGCTCTACCACATCCGCGCCGGCGCCGGGTACGAGCGTTCTCTGGAGGTTCTGCGCCAGTGCGGCGAAACGGCTCCGGCTATCCGCGTCAAATCGGGCATCATGCTCGGCCTGGGGGAAGAGGAACGGGAGGTTCTGGAGCTGTTCCGGGATCTGCGGGAGGTCGGCTGCGTGTACCTCAGCATCGGCCAGTACCTGGCTCCCAGCAAACGGCACTACCCGGTTCAGGAGTACATCCATCCGGACCGGTTCCAGTATCTGCGTGAACAGGCTCTCCAGATGGGCTTTATCCATGTGGAGAGCGGCCCCTACGTGCGCAGCTCCTACCACGCCGGAAGCTACGGCTGACCAGAAACGCGAAAAAGCCGGCCACGAGGGGCCGGCTTTTTTGTAAAAGGAAAGAGATCTGTTCAGGCGTAGATCGAGAAAGCGTACGAGCTGTCAGGAACCGGTTGCGCGGCCGTGCCGACAAGCTGGGCCAGCATGCTGGCCACCTGGGTCTGCTGTTCGGCCGCCTGCTTCATCAATGCGACGGACATGGCCTCCTGGGTCTGGGATGCCTTCATCAATAACGCCGCGCCTGCGATGCTGCTCATATCCATGGCATACCTCCTTGGCTGTGGGAGCAATTATTTCAGGACCGTCGAACATTTGCAAGCTGAATGATCTGCCCGGAAAACAGGGCGGGCCAATGTTGTGGTGATCGCCACCGCCCATCCGGCAATGAAGCCGTGCCCGGCGGCCAGTGCCGAGGCGCGCCCGGTCATGGGGTCGACGCCGAAGGCGATCATGATCAACGCAACCGGACCGGCGCCGGGCCCGCCAAAGTGCGACACGCTGCGAGCGGTTGCCGCTTTCATGAGAGCGCCGGCACGAGCTAGACAGGAGAACTTCCCGCACAAGAGCGCCACGAGGCGGAGCAGCGGCTCGAAGGCGATTGCCAGAACCATATCGGAGAGAAGGTAGAGGAGTGTGGTGACCGGCCAGGCCACCCCCGCGGCGCGGGCGCGGAGGACTCCGGCGGGTATCCCCCCTCCGGCCGGCAGCAGAAAGAGCTTGAATACCGACAGCAGGGCCGCTGTCTGCGGAAGCGATGGAAAACTCATGGGATTCCTAAGGCGAGGGAAGCGGCTCTCGCATCTTCTCCCGCACGCTTCTGACCTTGTCCTCCATCCCCTGCTCCCGGTCAACGCGGGTGCCGAGCTTGATGGTGGTGGTGATCCGGGGAGCCCCCATCCCGTGCACAAGCTCATGGCATTTCCTTATGGCCGCGAACACCTCGTCCCATTCCCCCTCCACGTTGGTGCCGTAGGAGTGGAGCGCGGTCTTCAGCCCCGCGTCGCTCAACACCTTCTCGCAGGCCGCGACATAACCGGAAAGCGACACCCCCACGCCGATGGGCACGATACACAGATCTACCAGTACCTTCATATCCCCTCTCCTTCCTTCATCCGGTAAGCGCACCAGCCTCCGGTAGCCATACCTGCTTCGTCCGACCTCGGATGGCGCCCCGACAGATAGCGTACCGCGTCAGCAATCCCTTGCGACGGGCGTTCTCCTCACGTAGCTGTCACAGTTCGTCTTGCGCCTCCACCCCCCAGTCACTCTTCGGCAAATCCATACTCCGTCATCAGATCATCCATGGCATCACCGACACACCAACCCCAGTTGTGACCTTCTCGCTGAACGACTCGTAGGCGTTCAATAAAGATCATCTGCTGCCCGACCTCAAGGTTTCGGATCGCCTTCAATGCCTCTGCAAACACGTTCACCAGGGAATCGAAATAGCCCTCGTCATTCATACCGCAATAATTGACTAGCTTAATGCAGGATTCACAATAGAAAATCAACAACTCGGCCACACCCTCGGGACGGCCAATGGCCTTCTTGTAGTCAGAAATCGCTTTCTTGGCTTTGGTGATAGACATCTCCTGACCGCACAGCAGATCCGGACAAACCCAGCGGTCGATGGTGGCTTTGTACGGTTCGAGCACGTCCTCCCCCAGGGCAAAGCGGGCATGGAGAAAAGCCTGATTGTTCTTGCTGACGGCGTAGAGATCCTGAATCAGGCCAAGCAGCGCCGGACGATCGAGGTCCGTAAGCTGGCGTTTGAGATCGGTCCAGGTCGGTTTTTTCTTGTTCGATTTTTTCATAGGACCCGCTATTTGCTCTTGATGGCCCGAAAGGCGGAGTCGTCGGCCAGACATAGATAGACGCGACATTTCAGTTCATCAATTTCGCCGACAGCACAGCGGGCGTTCTCATCGCGCAACCGTCGCAGTTCGTCTTGTTCGTTACCCGATACCATCTCTTGTGAATATCTCCTTCGATCTGATATGCCATGGCCAGATTGTCACAAGCCATGTTGCGAGTTATCCCTCGCCACGCTGCGCCAGCCACTGGCTCCCCTTGTCGGTTAGGCGGTATTTCTGCAATCGGCTGTTGGGCTTATCAGGGATGGTCATCTCGATCAGGCCGTCGGCCAGGGCCGGTTTGAGGTAGCGCTCGCGGAAGGATTTGCGGTCCGAGAGGCCCAGGGCGGATTGCAGCGTCTCGCGGCCCATCTCGTTCCGGATCGCCGCCAGCAACTCACCGACTTGGGGGGTGACTTGAGGGCTAACTTGGGGGGCGGAGGTGGTCACGGTATCCAGAATCATCCGCAGCATGAAGGTGACGAAGGGCGCGGAGTCGGCCTGCCGGGTACTCTCCTGCAACGCTGCGTAGTACTCGGCCTGGTGTTCGAAGATCAGGCTTTCCACCGGGATGTTAGCAAACAGGGGATTCCAGCGGGCCAGAATCAGGCTCTGCCACAGCCGCCCCATGCGGCCGTTGCCGTCGGCGAAGGGGTGGATGAATTCGAACTCGTAGTGAAACACCGAGCTGGCAATGAGCGGGTGGGCATCGGTAGCAGCCAGCCAGCCGAAAAGGTCCCCCATCAGTTGCGGCACACGGTCGGCGGGCGGGGCCATGTGAATAATTTGACTTCCCGCCATCACCCCCACGCCGCCGCGGCGATACAATCCCGTCTCATCGATCAGGCCGGACATGAGTATCCGATGCGCCTCCAGCAGGTCGTTTTCCGCCTCGGGTTTCCAGCTGTCGAACCGGTCGTAGGCTGCCAGGGCGTTTTTCACCTCCTGCACCTCACGGGGCGGGGCGATGACCCGCCTGCCCTCCAAAATCGCGGTGATCTGCGCCTCGCTCAGGGTGTTGCCCTCGATGGCCAGCGAGCCATGGATGGTGCGGATACGGTTGATGCGCCGCAGCCGCAAGGCTCTGGCCTGGTCGGTGAGCACGGTCAACCGCCCGACGGCCTCGCTGATCTCGGCAACCAGATTCACAATCGCCGGTGTGATGGTAAAGGGGGGCCGGTAGTTCATGCTGCCCCCCTGACTGTTCGATGCTGAAACATGAAGTCCCTCAACATTTCTCTCTTCGCGGTTCCGTCCGACTGGTGTGGGCTACGTTCACATGCGAGAAGACATCAGATATCCTCCGTCATGCCCCGACAGCAGCCAGATTGCTGTGCACCTGATTCAGCGCATCAAAGATCCCCTCAATGACAGTATCCCTGCCGGCAAACAGCCCGTCCGGACCTCCGGCGTGCAGATTGCTGAACGGCGGTTCGTACAGGGCCGCGGCCTCCATTACGCCACGGGCGGTGAGCTGTTCGATGACCATCTCCACAAAGCGGATCTGCTGGGTGGTCAGGCTGTGATCGCTCAGGAACGTTGAAAACGCCTCCTGGGCGGCGGCGCGGTCCATGCCGACCATGCTGCGGACGAACCAGGCCAGCGACGGCGACCCGCTATGGCCGAGGAGATCGTCATACAGGACCTGGCCGTCACCGTTGCCGATCTCGATCAGGGCCTGCTCCAACCCTTTCAGATCGGTCTCAGTCAGCGGCTGGTTGCGGCGCAAGCGATGAATTACCAGATGATCCTGATGGTTGCGCAGGTACTCTTTGACCTTCTTCCCGTACTGGGCGCCGGTCATCTTCGGCATGTAGAGCGGTTCCTCGTAGCGCACGCCGATAATCTCATCCTTGAAGTCGGTATAGACGATGGTGCGCTTCTTTTTGTCGAGCAACGGCACCAACTGGCGCAGGACCAGGCGCATCTCTTCCAGCTGGGCCAGGCTCAATCCCTCCCAGAACTCCGCCTCCTGCAGCGCAGCCAGATAACTCAACTGCGCCTTGACCGCCGGGATGCCGCTCTTTTCCTCCAGCAGCATGGCGATCTCCATCACTTTCCGGCGCAGTTTCTCCAGTAGCGGCAGGTCATCCCCGGCCAGGGCCAGCTGCATGCGTAGGGCGGTCAGGTCGAACAGGCGCGATTCGATATCGTCGTTCTCCAGCTCCGTCGGCAGGGTCGCCACCTCTCGCTGCAGGGTCTCCCGGTCCTCTTCGTTTAAATCCTCCCAGCACTCCCGTTTCTGATAGCGTTCCACCGCCGCCAGGTGCATGCGGACGATGAAGTTCTCCGGATTCATCGCCATCACCTCGGCATGCAGCCCGTCGGTCAGGCGTCTATTCAGAGAGGCTTCGGGGTCAAGCTCCGGCGCCTGGCGCAGGCGTCCCAGCAACTCCACCCGCGCCCGGAACAGCCGCGTGCCCAGGGGCACGGCGCCGCCCCCTTCGATCCCCTGGGGGTTTTCGCGGAAGAAGTCGAAGTTGAAGCAGAAATCGAAAACCCGGAAGTCGCGCTTGTCCTCCTCCGGGCCAAACAGCTCGGGACAGAGCCGCGTCCCCCGGCCGATCATCTGCCAGAACTTGATGCGCGAATAGACCGGCTTGAAGAAGACCAGGTTGGCCACCTCCGGCACATCGATCCCCGTATCGAGCATATCGACGGAGATGGCGATGTGCGGCTCTTTATCCTTCTGGGAGAAATCGTCGATCAGGCTCTGGGGGTATGTGGCACGGTTGTCGATGATGCGGGCGAACTGCCCCTTGTAATGGGGGTAGTGATGGTTGAAGCGTTCTTCGATAAAGGTGGCGTGGTCATGGTTGCGGGCAAAGATGATGGTTTTCGCCAGGCGGTCGCCCCCCTCAACCTTGTGGCCGTGCTCCATCAGATGCTGCAGCACCTTGTCGGCGGTATCCCTGTTGAACAGCCAGTTGTTGATGGCAGAAGCATTGACCTGGGTCGGCAGGCCGTTCCCATCGGCATCATCCCCCCAGTCGAGGTTTTCCCACTGCTCTTTCTCTTCGTCGCTCAGTTCGTCATAGTTGATGCCGTCACGGGGATACTTCAGATCGACCTGCTGCACCCTGGGCGGCACCAGGAAGCCATCGTCAACGGCGGTCTGCAGCTCGTAGGCGTCGGTCGGCACCCCCTGCTCCAGCTCGAACAGATCATAGGTGTTCTTGTCGACCTCTTCCCGCGGGGTGGCGGTCAGGCCGACCAGCAGGGCATCGAAGTAGCGGAAGATCGCCCCGTATTTTTGATAGACCGACCGGTGCGCCTCGTCGATGATCACCAGATCGAAATGACCGACACCGAACCGCGCCTCACCGCCATTGGTCTGATCGATCAGCCCCATCATGGTCGGATAGGTGCAGGCATAGACCCTGCCTTCGGTCTCCTTCTCGGTGACCAGATTGACCGGGCTCGATTCCGGCAGATGTTTCTTGAAGGCCCCCACCGCCTGGTTGACCAGCGACACCCGGTCGGCCAGAAACAGCGCCCGCTTGACCCAGCCGGCCCGCTGCAGCACATCCACCAGGGCGATGGCCGTGCGCGTCTTGCCGGTGCCGGTTGCCATGACCAGCAGCGCCTTGCGCCGCGCCTGACCGAACTGGGCGAAGATACTGCCGATGGCCCGCTTCTGGTAGTAGCGTTCGACGATGGCGTCCCTGATCCTGGCCACATCCAGCGCCTCCTTCTGGGTCCGGCGCAGGATCAGCCGCTGCAGCTCATCCTTTTTGTAGAACCCGGCCACCCGCCGGGGCGGATAGTTCTGGTCGTCCCACAGCCAGGTCTCGTAGCCATTGGTGACAAAGATCAGCGGCCGCTGGCCGTGCATCCGTTGCAGGCAGTCGGCGTAGAGCTTGGCCTGCTGCTTGCCCACAGCCGGATCAACGGTGGTCTTCTTGGCTTCGACCACCGCCAGCGGCTGGCCGTCATCCCCCCAGAGCACATAATCGACGTAACCGACCCCCTTGGTATTGGGCATGCCGGCCACTTCATATTCCCGGTCCCGCTTCCGATCCAGCGGCCAGCCGGCCCGTTTCAGCTCAACATCGATCAGATATTGGCGGGTTTCGGCTTCGCTGTAATCGTGGCTGTCAGGGACGGCCACCGCCTGGGCGCGGACCTGGGCCAGCTGGGCGCGCAGTTGCTGCAGCTCGGCATCCAGGGCGTCCCGTTCCTGCTGTTGCTTGAGGGCCTTCTCGTTCTGGTCGGCCAGCTGCTTCTCCAGCTTCTCCAGTTCCTGCCGCGGCACCGCCTCGGCACCTTTCAGAGGCTTTGGTGCCCAATCGTCCCGCCAGACGATCCCGGCAGGAACAGCCTCCGGGTCATAGGTGCGCAGCAGCCAGTAGCAGATATGCTGCAGTTCCTTGACCACCTGCAGGGCATCGTACTGGCGGACCGGCCGCGCGTTGTGCACCGCCTGGTTCCCCATCTTCTGGATCACCCGCGCCTTCTGGAACACCGCCTGGGGCAGCAGGTTCTGAAAGCTCGGTTCGTGCAGCAGCGTGCCCAGGCTGTGGTCATAGGGCATGTTCAGGGACGGATCATGGCGGTAGAGCCAGTGCACCAGCGCCTCCAGGCTGAAGCGGCTGTGGAAGCAGGCGGCCCGGGGGTCGCTGTGGATATATCCTTCCGCCAGGACGGCAGATTCGGCGATAGTGCGGAATGTGTCGGGCAGGAAGGCGAAGTTGCTCATGGCTACAGGTCTCCAGTGAAGGCGCGTTGTTGGAGGGAGGAGAACAGAATGTCGAGTTCGGCCAGATGGTCACGCAGGCGGGCTTTCTGCTGTTCGACCGATTCGACGATGGTGGCGAAGCGTTGCTGGAGGTCGAGTGGAGGCTTTGTGAGCTGAATACTTTTTACATCGTTGAAGTTCAGTCCAGCCTTTACCCCTTCCCTGTTTAATCGATCGAACTGCGATTGCCCACCATCTGTTGCAAGCTGATAACTGACAAAAACGGGGTTAATAACTTTGAAGCGCAAAATGGCTAAGTGTTGGTTGATGTGGGCTTTGCCAATGTCTTCAGGCACAACGGCCGTTCTTCCTAAGTCTGCAGTGATACTCAGCAGAACATCACTCGGCACAACTCTAGTCCGCTTTGCCTCGGCTGATTCTGGAGCATTCACATAGGCGATATCACTGAGGTCAAGTTTGCCGTTCTTGAGGTTTTGTATCCTGATAAAGGTGTCGCCAGAATCTGCGTAATACTTTGCCCATCCCCTAGATCCACTTGTCAGGAACTCTATTTCGTCGCCGACTGCAACCACTTCCCATCCCTTCGGATTTGTCACGGGATCGCCGAACATATCGAGGAAGGTCGATTGCAGCAGGGTGTCGAGCTGGGCGAGGGACTCGCGGCGTTTGGCCCGCAGGGCGTCCGCTGCGTCCAGAATGGCCGCAATCCGCTTCTGCTCGGCGAGGGGTGGGAGGGGGATTTGGAACTTTTCTATCTCTGCTTTTGTAATTGCTTCTCTGGTGGCACCGGAACCTGCTATGCGTAAAAGTTCACTCTGTGTCAGTTCAGAGGTAAGGAATCGCATCAGGTACTGGTGGTTGAGAGTATTTGCCTTCGGTCGCAAAATACAAACATGCTGATTTACTCGGCCAGGCAAGATGTCATTATTGAGTATGCAACATCTTGCGACTGAGGCTCCTGTGATATTGAGAAGTACGTCATTCTCTTCAAGCACGACATTTTTCAATTTTTCTGCTTGGCTCTCATCAATAAACGCCAAGCCCTCTTGCTTGAACCAGCCGTTGTGAACATTCATGCTTCGGACTAATGCAATGCCACTCTGTTTGTAGCTATTGTCCCCACCTCGGGGAGTTGCCCCCGAACCAATCTTAGTGCAAACGTCACCTAGTGACGCTACTGTACTTCTCATCCCTGCTCCTCCTCCAGCTTCGCCAGCCGCCCCGTCATTCTCCATCCCCCTCTCTGTGAACGTCCAGCACATGACGTGCTTCCAGCTCCCGAGCCAGCTCTTCCTCACTGGGGAGCACCCGCAGGTAGCGGGCGGCAAACAGCTGCTCGCTCTCCTTGAGAACAGAGTAGCGGACAACTGTGGCATCTTTGTCGGCGCAGAGAATAATACCCAGGGTGGGGTTATCATCCTGCCCCCGTTTGAGATCATCGAACATGCGCACATACATATCCATCTGGCCAATGTCCTGATGGGTGAGTTTGCCGGTCTTCAGATCGATCAGCACAAAACACTTGAGCAGGTAGTTGTAAAAGACCAGGTCAATGTAGAAGTGGCTGGTCTCGCTGCTGATGCGAAACTGCCGCCCGACAAAGGAGAACCCCCGCCCCAGCTCCAGAAGAAAATCCTGCAGGTTGGCAATCAGAGCGGTTTCCAGATCGCTCTCACGGTGAGTCTCCGGCAGACCGAGAAATTCAAACACGTAGGGATCTTTGAGCAGGCTTTCCGGCGCTGGTGACAGAGCGGGGCTTTTGGCGGATGAGTTCCGCAGCAGACGCTGGTGCCAGCCACTGCGAATGTTGCGCTCCAGCTCACGGGTGGTCCAGCCATGGCTGGCAGCTTCCTGGATGTAGTAGTCGCGGGCCTGGGTGTCGGCAACCCGCATGATCAGGCGGTAATGGCTCCAGCCCAATTCGCTACGCAGTGTGTAGCTTTTTTCCAGATCAGGAAAGATCAGGTAAAACTGGCGAAAGTTTTTGAGATTCGCCACGGAAAAGCCTCTGCCGAACTCATCGCCGAGGCGGCGTGAGAGGTCACGGATCAGAGCCTGGCCGTATTCAGCACGGCTCTCTCCCTGTTGTTCCTGCTCAACAATACGCCGACCGATACGCCAATAGGCTTCCACCATGATGAAATTGATGCTGGCAGCCGCCTTGCTCCGGGCCTCGGCAAGGATGGAACGAACCGAGGCGTAAAATTCTCCCGATTCTGTCTTCAGCGCGGAACTCATCCCAGCAACCCCTCAAGCTCCCTGCGCCCCGCGGCAATCTCCTCTTCCAGCCTGGCCAGCCGCTCCAGAATCACCTGCGGCGTATCGTACTCAACCGCCTCATACTCCACTTCCTTATAACGGTTGATGGACAGGTCGTAATCGTTAGCGCGAATTTCGGAAATTGGAACACAGAATGACTGCTCGGTCCTCGGCCGTTCCAATTCCGCATTCGCCGTTCCGCACTCCGAATTCCGCATTGCCTTCCACCGGTTCAGGATATCGGCCAAATCGCTCTTGTCCGGCTGCGGCGTCCGCTTGTCGTCCAGGGAAAAGCCATCCTGCCGCATGTCGTAGAACCAGACGTGATCGGTGCCGCCGGAGTTGGTCTTGGTGAAGAAGAGGATGGCGGTGCTGACCCCGGCGTAGGGCTTGAACACCCCGGACGGCATGGAGACGATGGCATCGAGCTTCTGCTCCTCCACCAGCATCCGGCGCAGGGTCTTGTGGGCATTACTGGAACCGAACAGCACGCCATCAGGGACGATGACCGCGGCCCGGCCGCCGCTCTGGAGCAGGCGCAGGAACAGGGCCAGAAAGAGCAGCTCGGTCTTCTTGGTCTTGACGATCTGCTGCAGGTCCTTGGCCGTGGATTCATAGTCGAGGCTGCCGGCAAAGGGGGGATTGGCCAGGATCAGCGAATACTTTTCCGCATCGTCGTCATCGGCCTGGGCCAGGGAATCGCGGTAGCGGATATCGGGATTTTCGACCCCGTGGAGCAGCATGTTCATGCTGCCGATGCGCAGCATGGTGCTGTCGAAGTCGTACCCGTGGAAGGTGCCCTCGTTGAACTTGCGCCGCGCCGCTTCATCGCGATAGATCTCGTCGCTGTGGTGCCTGACCAGATATTCGGAAGCCGCGATCAGGAAACCGGCGGTGCCGCAGGCCGGATCGCAGATCAGATCCTTCGGCGTCGGCGCGGTCATGTCGACCATCAGCTTGATGATATGGCGCGGGGTGCGGAACTGGCCGTTCTGCCCGGCGCTGGCGATCTTGCCGAGCATGTACTCGTAGAGATCCCCCTTGGTGTCGGCATCGGCCATGTCGATACTGTCGAGCTGATCGACCACGTTGGCCAGCACCCGCGGCGTCGGCATCATGAACAGGGCATCCCTCATGTGGTGGCTGTAGGTGGAATCCTCCGGGTCATGATCGCCGTTAGTGCCAAGCTGCTTGATAAAGGGGAACACCCCGTCACGCACCGTGACGAACATCTGCTCCGGGGCGGTCTCCTTGAACCTCGACCAGCGCAAGGCATCATGATCGGCGGCAAAGATCGGCTCCTCGATCGGCGTGCCAGTGCGGTTGGCCTTGCGTTCTTTCAGGGTATGCAGTTCATCAAGCCGCTTTATGAAGAGCAGATAGGTCAGCTGCTCGATAACCGACAGGGGGTTGGAAATACCGCCGGACCACATGGTGTCCCAGATGCGGTCGACTTTTGATTTGATATCACCGGTAATCATGGTTGTCCTTCTTCACTAGCATGGTCATGACAGGGCAAGAGGCTTGCCCTGATAAAATCGTTTTATGTGGGCCGTTGCCGCCCAGTCGGTCGGGTGGTGCACTTTCACAGAGCTGGCCGTCTGGTGCGGGCAAGCGACAGGTCGTGCCCAGGCAAGCACCTCCCGGTGACAGTCACAAAAAAAACGCCCCACACCGTCAGGCACGAAGCGGTTCTCTTCACCTGTTGGACTTCTCCCAGGTTTCATCACAACCCGCCCGAACGGGAGCGCCCGTGATGATAGTGTAAATACCCCTCTTTTTCTATGATTATTCTTATGGGCTGGGCAATTGCCGCGGAGAGCGGCGCAACCTTGCATTAGCGGGTAACTGCCGATATACTGCCACTGTTTCCATCCCAGCTCCCGGACGTACTCCATGAACGCTCCCGACAACAGCACACAGGCCGACGCGAAGCCCACTCCAAGCGATCTGCAGCGTTCTTTCCTGCGCCACCTCAAGTACACCATCGTCAAGGACAAGTACTCCGCCACTCCGGCCGACCTGTACCTGGCGCTGGCCTATGCCGTGCGCGACATGCTGGCGGAACGCTGGCTGGAAACCCAGCAGGCCTACTACAAAAACAACGCCAAACGGGTCTACTACATCTCCATGGAATTCCTGATGGGCAGGACCCTGGGCAACAGCCTGATCAACCTGGGAATCATGGAGGAGTGGGAGGACGCGCTCAAGCAACTGGGGATCGATACCAAGGACCTGCAGGAGAGCGAGTGGGACGCCGGGCTTGGCAACGGCGGCCTGGGGCGGCTGGCGGCCTGCTTCCTGGACTCCCTGGCAACCATGTCGCTTCCCGCCTACGGCTACGGCATCCGCTTCGAGTACGGCATGTTCTTCCAGAAGATCGTCGACGGTGGACAGTACGAAACGCCGGACAACTGGCTGCGCTACGGCAACCCCTGGGAGTTCGGACGCCAGGAGCATCTCCACAAAATCCGCTACCACGGCCGGGTGACGGAAAGCGTGGCCGAGGACGGGGAAGTGCGCCACGACTGGGTCGACACCCATGACGTCATGGCCATGGCCTACGATGTCCCGGTCCCCGGCTACGGCAATGAAACCGTCAACACCCTGAGGCTCTGGAGCGCCAAATCCACCCGCGACTTCGAGCTCTCCTTCTTCAACCAGGGCAATTACATCGGCGCGGTGGAAAGCAAGATGCGCACCGAGAACATCTCCAAGGTCCTTTACCCCGCCGACCATATGGCCGAAGGGAAGGAGTTGCGCCTGCGCCAGGAGTATTTCCTCTCCTCGGCCACGGTGCAGGATATCTTCTACCGCTTCTCAAAGAAACACGGGGATGTTTCCATTTTACCGACGAAAGTAGCCATCCAGCTCAACGACACGCACCCGACCCTGGCCATCCCGGAGCTTGTGCGCATACTGCTGGACGAAAAGCTGCTGGCCTGGGACGACGCCTGGAAGATTTCCGTGGAGACATTCGCCTACACCAACCACACCGTCCTGCCGGAGGCACTGGAGACCTGGCCGGTGCGGATCCTGGAGAGCATCCTGCCCCGCCATCTGCAGATCATCTACCAGATAAACGACCATTTCCTGAAGGAGGTGGCCAGCCGCTTCCCCGACGACATGGAACGACTGCGGCGCATGTCCATCGTCGCCGAAGAGGGGGAGAAGCATATCCGCATGGCCCAGCTGGCCATCGTCGGCAGCCACTCCGTAAACGGTGTCTCGGCCCTGCACAGCCAGATCCTGAAGGACGACCTGTTCCACGACTTTTATGAGATGTGGCCGGAGCGGTTCAACAACAAGACCAACGGCATCACCCAGCGGCGCTGGCTGAAACATGCCAACCGCTGGCTGGCCGATCTGGTTTCGTCCCGCATCGGCAACAGCTGGATCACGAATCTGGACGAACTGGCCGGGCTGCGCAAACTGGCCGACGACCGGGAGTTCCAGCAGCAATGGATCGAGGTCAAGCAGGCCAACAAGCGCCATCTGGCCGACCTTATCCTCAGGGACACCGGCGTGCGGGTGTCTGCCGACTCCCTGTTCGACTGCCAGACCAAGCGCATCCACGAGTACAAGCGCCAGCTCTTGAACGTCCTGCACGTGATCACCCGCTACAACCGCATCAAGGCCACCCCCGGTTGCGCCATCACGCCGCGCACGGTCATCTTCAGCGGCAAGGCCGCCCCCTCCTATTTCATGGCCAAGCTGATCATCCAGCTGATCACCGCCGTGGGAGAGGTCGTCAACAACGACCCGGCCATACACGGCCTGCTCAAGGTGGTTTTCATGTCCAACTACAACGTCTCCCTGGCGGAAAGCATCTTCCCCGCCGCGGACCTGTCGGAGCAGATATCCACCGCCGGAACAGAGGCTTCCGGCACCGGCAACATGAAGTACGCCCTGAACGGGGCACTCACCATCGGCACCCTGGACGGCGCCAACATCGAGATCATGGAGGAGGTGGGCAGGGACAACATCTTCATCTTCGGCCTGACCTCCGAACAGGTGACCCATCTGAAGCGGGCCGGCTACCATCCCCGCGACCACTACCTGTCCGACCCGGAGCTGAAACAGGCCCTGGACATGATCGCGGGTGGCACATTCTCGCCCGACGACCCGGACCGGTTCCGCCCCATCAGCGACAACCTGCTGGCAAACGACCACTACCTGCTGCTGGCCGACTATGCCTCCTACATCACCTGCCAGGAGCAGGTGGACAGGCTGTACCAAGAGCCCTACGAATGGGCCCGCAGATCCATTCTCAACACCGCCGGCATGGGCAAGTTTTCCAGCGACCGCACCATCGCGGAGTACGCCCGGGAGATCTGGGACATCCAGCCGGAAATCATCCGCCCCACCCGGCGCTTCAACATCTAGAGCACCCACATGAAACAGAACAGCACACCCGGCCTCTGGGACAGGGACCAGGGGGAATCCACGGCCGCCCCCTCCGCCAACGCCCCCCTGGCCGAACGGATGCGGCCGCGCACCCTGACGGAGTTCACCGGCCAGGAACATCTGGTGGGCGAAGGCCGCATCCTGCGGCGCATGATCGAGACCGACACCCTCTCCTCGCTGATCTTCTGGGGCCCCCCCGGCTGCGGCAAGACCACCCTGGCCCATGTCATCGCCCGCGAGACACGGGCGCACTTCATCTTCTTCTCGGCCATCCTGTCCGGCATCAAGGAGATCAGGGAGATATTCCGCGAGGCCGAGGGGGTGGCCAGCCGCGGCCGGCGCACGATCCTGTTCGTGGACGAGATCCATCGCTTCAACAAATCCCAGCAGGACGCCTTTCTCCCCTATGTGGAAAAGGGGGTGGTCACCATGATCGGCGCCACCACCGAAAACCCCTCCTTCGAGGTGATCGCCCCGCTGCTCTCCCGCTGTCGCGTGCTGACCCTGAGCCAACTGGAGCCGCCCACCATCGCGGGGCTCATCCGCCAGGCACTGGCCGACCGGGAGCGGGGACTGGGGGAACTGGGGCTGGACATTTCCGACGAAGGGCTGGAATTCCTGTCCCGGCAGGCCGGCGGCGACGCGCGCATCGCCCTGAACACTCTGGAGGTCGCGGCGGGCCTGGCCCGGGAGAGGCTGATCTCCCTGGAGACGGTCCAGGAGGCGCTGCAAAAGAAGGCGCTCCTGTACGACAAGGGGGGCGAAGAGCACTACAACGTGATCTCCGCCTTCATCAAGTCCATGCGCGCCAGCGACCCGGACGCTGCCCTGTACTGGCTGGCCCGCATGCTGGAGGCGGGGGAGGATCCGGTCTTCATCCTGCGGCGCATGATCATCCTGGCGTCGGAGGACATCGGCAACGCCGACCCGCGCGCGCTCCAGCTGGCAGTTTCGGCCCTGCAGGCCTTCCAGGTGATCGGCATGCCCGAGGGGCGCATCATCATGGCCCAGGCGGTCACCTACCTGGCAACCGCCCCCAAGTCCAACGCCTCCTACCTGGGCATCGACACGGCCCTGGCCGAGGTCAGGAAGAGCGGCGGCCTGGGGGTGCCGATGCATATCCGCAACGCGCCCACCACACTGATGAAGGATCTGGGCTACGGCAAGGGGTACCAGTACGCCCACGACTATGCCGAAGGGTATGCCGGCCAGCCCTGCCTGCCGGACGGACTGGCCGGACGCACGTTCTACGAACCCAGGGGGTATGGATACGAGAAGAGCATCGTGGAACGCATGGAGTGGCTGAAGAGGATCAAGGAGGAGAGAAAGAAATGAAACCGTTCACCCTTGAGCGCAGCCAGATTCTTCCGGTGAGTCAGGACGAGGCCTGGAGGTTCTTCTCCGATCCTGACAACCTGGGCAGCATCACCCCCCCTTCCATGGAGTTCCGGCTGACCTGCCAGCCGCCGGAGGAGACCCACGCCGGCATGATCCTGACCTATTCCCTGCGGCCGCTGTTCGGCATCAGGGTGGCCTGGACGACCGAAATCACCCACCTGCAAAGGCCGTTTTTCTTTGTTGACGAGCAGCGCTTCGGCCCGTATCGTTTCTGGCATCATCAGCACCATTTCCGGGAGGTTGACGGCGGCGTGGAGATGCGCGACCTGGTGCACTACCTGCTGCCGGCCATGCAGTTCACCTGGCTGATGAACCGGTGCATCGTGGCCCCCCGCCTGAAGCGGATATTCGACTATCGACGCGACGCCCTGCAGCGGATCTTCCCGGCCGGGCAGCCGACACACAGGGACCAGGAAGCAGCATGAAACGATTGGCATTGTTAACCGGAGGCGGTTTTCCGCCCCTGGCCGTTATCCCGACAGACTGACGTGCGGCGAAGAAGCTACTACCGCGGCCAGTCGCGCAAGGCCGGCCTTCCTCCCGGCACCCTGGTGCACACCGGCGCCCTGCCCACCACCGGGGCCACCACCGTCAGCGCCATCAGCTATTCGGCAGAGGATTTCCGCGAATATCATCCGCAGAACCTGGACCAATGCATTCCGGTCAAGGGGACCGGCAAGATCACCTGGATCAACCTGGAGGGGCTCCACGACCTGGAGCTGATCAGGCACTTCGGCGACTGCTACGCACTGCACCCCCTGATCCTGGAGGATCTCGTCAACACCAGCCAGCGCCCCAAGCTGGAGGATTACGGCGATTACCTCTTCATCGTCACCCGCATGATCCGTTTCCACAAGGATCGGGGCATCGAGACGGAACAGGTGGCCATGATCCTCGGCCCCGGCTACCTGCTCTCCTTCCAGGAGGGGATCGTTGGGGACGCGTTCGAACCGGTGCGGGAGCGGATCCGCTCCGGCCGGGGACGCCTCAGGTCCCTGGGGGCCGACTATCTGACCTACGCCCTGATGGATGCCATCGTGGACGGCTATTTCACCGTGCTGGAGGAGATGGGGGAATATCTGGAGGACCTGGAGGAGGAGCTTGCCCAGGGGCCGACGCAGATGATCCTGAAACGGATCATCGCACTCAAGCGGGAGATCATCTTCATGCGCAAGAGCGCCTGGCCGCTGCGGGAGGTGACCTCTGCCCTGGAACGGGGTGAGTCGCAGTTGATCAGCCATGCTTCCCGCGTCTACTTCCGCGACATCTACGACCACAGCATCCAGGTGATCGACGGGGTGGAGACCTTCCGCGACCTGCTCTCCGGCATGCTGGACCTGTACCTCTCCAGCATCGGCAACCGGACCAACGAGGTGATGAAGTTTTTGACCGTGATCGGCACGATCTTCCTGCCACTGACCTTCCTGGTGGGGGTATACGGCATGAACTTCAAGTACATTCCGGAACTTTCATGGCCCAACGGCTACTTCGAGTTGTGGGGGGTGATGCTGGTCATCTCCCTGGGCATGGTGCTCTATTTCAAAAGAAAGCGGTGGCTGTAGCCACCTGGTGACGACATGAAACAACTGCTGCTCAGATGGGTTTTGAATTCCTTTGCCCTGTTCTTCGTGATGAAACTGATTCCCGGCATCCAGATCGACCGTTTCGGCGACCTGATGCTGGCGACCCTGGTGATCGGCCTGCTGAACGCCTTCCTGCGGCCGCTGATCGTGCTGTTTACCCTGCCGGTTACCATCGCCACCCTGGGACTGTTCACCCTGGTGATCAACGGCGTGATCTTTGCCCTGGCCGCCCTGCTGCTGAAGGGCTTCCATGTCACCGGATTCGGAACCGCCTTCGTGGCCGCCCTGCTCTTCAGCATCTTCAGTTTCATACTGAACATGGTCTTCCGCACGAAATAGTACAGACTGGGGTCATCCATACAGGGACACTCTCTGGCGGGGCCTGTCGGCATCCAGGAGGGCCTTCTTTTCGGCGGGAGTCACGGCCTGTGACGGTCTCAGCCCATTGCCGGGGGTGCTAAAACCGGGCACGGGCACCGAGGGGGAGAGGGTTACCCGATCAGTCTGAGCCCCCTGTTCACGCCGTTCGGGGGAGCTTTTCCCGTCGGCCTCGATACGCTGCCCGGAAGGACGCAGCGGAATCAGCGGCACAACGGTATCGGCTTTTTTTCCCAGGGCACCAATGGAAGATGTCATACCGTTCACCCCCCGTTTTTCTATTCATTAATTTTAGCGCCGCTCGTCTCACGCCACAAGCTGTTTCACGGGATTGCATCACCCCCTGTTTTTGATATAGTACTGCCAGCCTTACCCCATTTCCCGACCTGAAAGGTACGAAAGCATGAACGAAAAACTCCCCATTGTCGGATCACTTCTCTGCGCGCTCCTGCTCCTGGCAGGGATCTGCGGGTGCAGCACGGTCGACCAGACGGTCTCCCTGAACTACGCTCCCCTGGAGCGAGCCTTCGGCCAGCAGAGCGGCGAATTCATTGTCAGCCGGGTGGACTCCCGGCCATTTGCCAGAAACGCCAGAGGCGAATGGATCATCGGTTCACTCAACAACGTGCATGGCGTCCACCAGGCTGACCTGCTGGCCGACCGCAACCAGGGAGAGTGGATCAGCGAGGCGCTGCTGCTGGAGCTGAAGCATTCGGGCTACACGGTCACCCGGAAAAGCCCGCTGCCGCCCGACACGGCCCGGGGCATCGAGATCCGTGACCTGAACGCCTCGCTGAACGTCAACCAGGACCTGTTCACCAGCAGCGCCAAACAGGAGCTGAAGTTCAACGTGGATCTCTACCTGAACGGCACAAAAATCAAGACCTTCGCCGTTGTATCGCGCGCCAGCCACACCCTTCCCCTGAAGGCGTCGGCCGAAGAGAACGCCAGGATCATGCTCCAGTCCATGCAGGATGCCATGCAGCAGGTCATGGCCGAAGTAAGCGCCCTTTTCGACAGGAAGTGATCGCCACGAACCTCCCCGCACGCGTCAGCCGCACCATCCGTGATCAGCAACTCTTCGCCCCCGGCGACACCGTCATCCTGGCTCTGTCCGGAGGGGCGGACTCCTGCGTTCTGCTGGACATCCTGGCCGGGCTGACGGAGTTCTCCCCCTGCCTGGTGATAGCCCACCTCAACCACCAACTGCGGGGGGCCGAATCCGACGGCGACGAGCTGTTCTGCCGCAGCCTGGCCGAACGCTACGGCCTCCCCTTCCGCTCCCGCAGCCTGGACGTGGCCGCCCTGGCCCGCCGGCAGGGGCTCAACCTGGAGGATGCCGGACGCCGGGCTCGCCTGGAATTCCTGGAGGAGGTGGCCAGGAGTTTTCATGCAACGGCCATCGCCCTGGCCCACCACGCCGACGACCAGGCCGAAACCGTGCTGATGCGCCTCTTGCGCGGATCGGGCATGACCGGCCTGCGCGGCATGTCCTTCCGCGGCCCGGGCAGCCGCATCCGCCCCCTGCTGAACAGCAGCCGCGGCGAGATCGAGGCCTATCTGCGGGCACGGGGGCTGGAACACCGCGAGGACGCCAGCAACCGCGACACCGCCTTCTTGCGAAACCGCATCCGCCACGAACTGCTGCCGCTGCTGGAGCAGTACAATCCCGCCATACGCGAGCGTCTGGTCGGCACCGCCGCGCTCCTGGCCGACGAGGACGACCTGCTGGAGGAGATGGCGGGGGATCTGGCGGCCAGGGCCTGCCATTTCGGCAGCGACAGCGTCTCCTGCTCCCTGGCCCGACTGGAGGGGGAACCCCAGGCACTCAAACGCAGGCTGGTGCGCCGAATCCTGGCCCACCTGGCAGGGAACGGCGAGCACGTTACCCGGCGCCATATCCAGGCCATGGAAGATCTCATGGATTTTCCCCGGCCCAACGCGACCCTCAACCTGTTCCGAGGGATCAGGGCGGTACGGGAATACGGAACCCTGCGCCTCTCCAGGGGGCTGCCGCCGGAGGATCTCCCCCGGGAAGCGCGGGAACTGCCCGGCCCCGGCCGATACATTCTCTCCGACGGTTCCCTGTTGACGCTGGCTCCGGCGACCGCTCCACCGGATCCGGCCTCCCTGCCGGCAACCGTGGCCCTCTTCGACCTGGAGAAAGCCCCCTTTCCCTGGAGGGTGCGCACCTTCACCCCCGGAGACCGGATCGCCCCCTTTGGCATGGCCGGCAGCAAGAAGGTCAAGGAACTGTTCATGGAACGCAGGGTCCCCCGCGACCAACGGGGACGGATCCCGCTCATCTTCTGTGGCAACGACCTGATCTGGGTCTGCGGCCTGCGCACATCCCGACTGGCGCAGCTTGACGCCGGATCCCGGAACATCATTATGGCGGTATACTCTCCACGGTCGGGGGATGATCGACTGACCGACGCCAAGGAGAGGGACAGGGAGGAACGACCATGCGCATGGGAATGATCGGAGTGGGCCGGATGGGTGGGGACATGGTGCGGAGGCTCTTGAAGAGCGGCCACGAGTGCGTGGTCCACGCCCGCAGGCTTTCGTCCATGGAACCGCTGGTCAGGGAGGGGGCACTGGGGGCAACGACCCTGGCCGAACTGGTCTCATTGCTCCCGAAGCCGCGCGTGGTCTGGCTGATGATCCCGGCCGCCTCGGTGGACAGGGTCATCGCCGACATCGCGCCGCTCCTGGAGCCTGGCGACATCCTGATCGACGGCGGCAACTCCCACTACCACGACGACATCAGGCGTTGTGACGAACTGCGCGCCAGATCGATCCACTACCTGGACGTGGGCACCAGCGGCGGCGTCTGGGGGCTTGAGCGGGGCTACTGCCTGATGATCGGCGGAGAACGGGAAGCGGTGCAGTACCTGGACCCGCTCTTCGCCACCCTGGCCCCCGGCAGGGGCGCAGCCCCGGACAGTCCCGGCCGGAGCGACTCCGGCTCCAGTGCCGAAAGAGGCTACCTGCACTGCGGACCCAGCGGGGCCGGACATTTCGTCAAGATGGTGCATAACGGCATCGAATACGGCATGATGGCCGCCTATGCCGAGGGGTTCAACATCCTGGCCCATGCCAACATCGGCAGCCAGGAGCGGGAGACGGATGCCGAGACAACGCCCCTGCGCGACCCGCGCCACTTCCGCTACGACCTGAACCTGGCCGACATCGCCGAACTGTGGCGAAGGGGGAGCGTGGTCTCCTCCTGGCTTTTGGACCTGACCGCCAGGGCCCTGGCCGGAGACCGGGAGATGCAGCGTTTCAGCGGCAGGGTCTCCGACTCGGGCGAGGGGCGCTGGACCGTGGCCACGGCCATCGAGGCAGGTGTCCCGGCGCCGGTGCTGGCCACGGCGCTCTTCCAGCGTTTCAGCTCGCGCGGCGAGGCGGACTTCGCCGACCGCCTTCTGTCGGCCATGCGCTACGAATTCGGCGGCCACCATGAAAAGAGCACATCAGGGGAGGGATAGATCATGCCGTCATCCAGAAAGCTGGACCCGACCATCATCGTGATCTTCGGCGGCGGGGGAGACCTGACCAGGCGCAAACTCATTCCGGCGCTGCACAACCTCATGCTGGACAATCTGCTCCCCCAGCGCTGCGCCATCATCGGCATCGGTCGCAGGAGCATGGACGACGACAGCTTCCGCAGCCATCTCAGGAGCGGCCTGGAGCAGTTCTCCCGACGCGGTGCAAGCGGAGAACAGTCGTGGGACGATTTCGGCTCCCGCATCTGCTACGTTTCCGAGGACGTGACCTCGAAAGAGTCGGGGGCGGCCCTGACCCGACGCCTGAACGAGATCGACAGCAGCTGGGGGGTGCGCGCCCACCGCATCTTCTACCTGGCCATCCCCCCTTCCATGATGGAACCGGCCGCCGCCATGCTGCAGCGCATGGGCGTCTGCCGGGACTGCAAACGGGACCGGCTGGTGGTGGAAAAACCCTTCGGGCGGGACATCGCCTCGGCCCGGGCCTTGAACCAGCTCCTCTCCGGCATGTTCGTGGAATCCCAGATCTACCGCATCGACCATTTCCTGGGCAAGGAAACGGTGCAGAACATCCTCGCCTTCCGTTTCGCCAACTCCCTGTTCGAGCCGGTCTGGAACCGGCGCTACATCGACCATGTGCAGATCACCGTTGCCGAGACCGTGGGGGTGGAGAACCGCGCCAATTTCTTCGAGCAGTCCGGCGCCTTGCGGGACATGATCCAGAATCACCTGTTGCAGATCCTCTGCCTGGTGGCCATGGAACCTCCCATCTCCTTCGACGCCGACGAGGTGCGCAACAAGAAGGTGGACGTGCTGCGCGCCATCCGCCCGATCCTGGCCGATGACGTGCACCGCAACGCCGTGCGCGGCCAGTACGCCAGGGGATTCGTGGAGGGGCAGGCCGTGGCCGGTTACCGCGAGGAAAGCGGCGTCTCCCCCAACTCCTGCACCGAGACCTACGTGGCGCTCAAGCTCCTGATCGACAACTGGCGCTGGCAGGGGGTCCCCTTCTACCTGCGAACCGGCAAACGCCTTCCGGCCAAGGTCTCCGAAGTCTCCATCATCTTCCGTTCCCCTCCCCACCAGCTCTTCCCCTCCGCCGCGGTGGACAACTGGCAGCCCAACCGCATCGTGATCAAGATTCAGCCTGAAGAGGGGATCAACACCCGCATCCAGGTCAAGCAACCAGGCACCCGCCTGCTGTTGGGGGAGGCGGACATGCGCTTCCGCTATGGCGAGGCCTTCAAGGCGGCCTCTCCCGAGGCCTACGAGACGCTGCTCCTGGACGCGATCCGCGGCGACGCCACCCTGTTCATGCGCGCCGACCAGGTGGAATGCGCCTGGAACGTGGTCTCACCTATCCTGGCCGCCTGGGAAGCGGTACCTCCCGCGGATTTCCCCGACTACCCGGCCGGCAGCTGGGGTCCCGAGGCGGCCGACCGCATGATCGCCCGGGGGGGACACAACTGGCTGCAGCCGGGCATGAAGCGATGAGCGCCACTGTCCGGCGTTTCAACGACGGAGAATCGCTCAGCCGGGCGGCGGCCGAGATCTTCGCCCTGACCGCGGAACAGGCGATAGCCTCCCAGGGTCGCTTTTCGGTTCTGCTGAGCGGCGGCGAGACCCCCCGCCGCGCCTATGAGCTTCTCAGCCAGGAACCGCTGCGCAGTCGCATACCCTGGCAGGGGGTGCACCTGTTCTGGGGGGACGAACGCTGCGTAGCCGCCACGGACCCGGCCAGCAATGCCCTGATGGTGCGCAGGGCGCTGCTGGAGAGAGTCCCGATCCCGGAGGAGCAGATCCACCCCATCGCCTGCGGCACCGAACCCGAAGTGGCGGCAGCCCGCTACGAGGCGCTTGTGCGCGCCCATTTCCCCCAAGGGGGCGCCCGTTTCGACCTGGCCCTTCTGGGCCTGGGGGAGGACGGCCACACCGCCTCCCTGTTCCCCGACTCCCCCTTCCTGGACGAGGGGGAGCGCTGGGTGGCGGCCACACAAAAAGAGGGGGAGGAGATCATGCGCATCTCCCTGACCCCCCCTGCCCTGAACCAGGCCCACCTGGTGCTTTTCCTGGTCAGCGGCGCACACAAGGCCAGCGTGCTGCACCGGGTACTGGAGGGGCCCTCCATCCCCCGGCTGCTGCCGGCCCAGCTGATCGCACCGACCCAGGGCAGGCTCGTCTGGATGGTGGATCAGGGGGCGGTACGCCTGCTGAAAACGACCGTTCCCGCCACGTGAAGCCGCTGAAAACGCCCTTCCACAGGTTACGGCGCAGCAAAAAGGTAAACATATTGTAAAGCGATACCTGCTATGGTAGAGTTTCCAATTTCAAACTGCCGTATCAGCGCATTCTTCTGGGGGTAACCGTGAATCAGTTTTACAAGAACATCTCTCTCTGGCTGGTCATCTTCCTGATGATGATCCTGCTCTACAGCATGATCAACAAGCCCCGGGCCACGGCAGAAAAGATCAACTTCAGCGATTTCATCGCCCAGGTGGATGCGGGCAGGGTAACCTCGGTCACCATCCAGGGCAATGACATATTCGGCAAGTTCGACGGCAAGGACGGCAAGGAGTTCCAGACCTACAAGCCGCTTTCCGACGCCGACCTGACCAAGAAGTTGCTGGAGAAAAAGATCACCGTCATCGCCAAACCGGATGAGGAGAAGTTCTCCTGGCTCTCCATCTTCATCTCCTGGTTTCCCCTTATTTTACTGGTGGGTGTGTGGATATTCTTCATGCGCCAGATGCAGGTCGGCGGCGGCAAGGCCATGTCCTTCGGCAAGAGCCGCGCCAAACTGCTGACCGAATCCCAGGTCAAGATCACCTTCGAGGACGTGGCCGGCATCGAGGAGGCCAAGGAAGAGCTGAACGAGATCATCTTCTTCCTCAAGGACCCCAAGAAGTTCACCAAGCTGGGGGGCAAGATCCCCAAGGGAGTTCTGCTCATGGGCCCCCCGGGCACCGGCAAGACCCTGCTGGCCAAGGCCATCGCCGGCGAGGCCGGGGTCCCCTTCTTCTCCATCTCCGGCTCCGACTTCGTGGAAATGTTCGTGGGCGTGGGCGCCAGCCGCGTGCGCGACCTGTTTCTGCAGGGCAAGAAGAGCGCCCCCTGCATCATCTTCATCGACGAGATCGACGCCGTGGGCCGCCACCGCGGCGCCGGCCTGGGTGGCGGCCATGACGAGCGGGAGCAGACCCTGAACCAGCTGCTGGTGGAAATGGACGGCTTCGAGTCCAACGAAGGGGTGATCCTGATCGCCGCCACCAACCGCCCCGACGTGCTGGATCCGGCCCTGCTGCGGCCCGGCCGTTTCGACCGCCAGGTGGTGGTTCCCCGTCCGGACGTGAAGGGGCGCGAGATGATCCTCAAGGTGCATGCCAAGAAGGTGCCCCTGGCAACCGACGTGGACCTGGAGGTGATCGCCCGCGGCACCCCCGGCTTCTCCGGGGCAGACCTGGCCAACGTGGTCAACGAGGCGGCCCTGCTGGCTGCCCGGGCCGACAAGAACGTGGTGGAGTCCAGCGATTTCGACAACGCCAAGGACAAGGTCCTGATGGGGGTCGAGCGGCGCAGCATGGTCATCTCCGACGAGGAGAAGAAGAGCACCGCCTACCACGAGGCGGGACACACCCTGGTGGCCAGGATGATCCCCGGCACCGACCCGGTGCACAAGGTCTCCATCATCCCCCGCGGCCGCGCCCTGGGCGTGACCATGCAGCTCCCCATCGAGGACAAGCACAGCTACTCCCGCGAGTCGCTGCTGGCGCGCATCACCGTGCTCATGGGGGGACGGGCCGCCGAGGACCTGATCTTCAACACCTTCACCACCGGAGCTGGCAACGACATCGAGCAGGCCACGGAACTGGCCCGCAAGATGGTCTGCGACTGGGGCATGAGCGACAAGATGGGTCCGCTCTCCTTCGGCAAGAAGGACGAGCAGATCTTCCTGGGACGGGAGATGTCCACCCACAAGAACTACAGCGAAGCCACGGCGGTGGAGATCGACAACGAGATCAGGCTGATCGTGGACGGCAGCTACCAGCGCGCCCTGACCCTGCTGAAGGACAACATCCAGAACCTGCACAACCTGTCGGAATGCCTGATCGAGAAGGAGAACCTGTCCGGCGCCGAGGTGGACCGGATCATCGCCGCCGGCGTGCCCACCTGCGGCCAGGATGGTTCGGATTCGGCACAGCAGCAGGAACAGCACACCGACATCCAGGCCTGACATGGACCCCTTCCAGGCGCGAACGCTCTCCCTGGGCAGTCCGGCCGATGCCGAGCGCGAACTGCGTCGCATGGGGGTTGACCCGGGCGGCATCCAGAGGCTGCTGCCCAAGATGTCCAGCCACTGCATCCAGATCCCCCGCCTGCAGTGCCGCCAGGCCAACATCCTCAAGCAGGAGATGCTGGCCCTGGGGGGGGATGCGGCGGTTGCACGCGGCAGCGTTGCCTGCAGCATCGAGGCCAGCGATGCGATCCTGATGGGAACGGAGAAGCAGCTCCGACAGCTCTGCACGAGACTGGCCCGGCAGCCCTTCGCCCTCCCCTCCTTGGGGGAAGAGCTGTCCACGCTCCTGGAACGGACCGCCACCCCGCCACCCTTCTGGCGCACCTCCCGGCGGGAGCTCCCGCTGACACGTCCGCTGATCATGGGCATCCTCAACATAACCCCGGACTCTTTCTCCGACGGCGCCCGCTACCAGGACCTGTCGCGGGCAGTGGAACGGGCTGAGCAGATGGTTGCCGAGGGGGCCGACATCATCGACATCGGCGGGGAGAGCACCCGGCCCGGTTCACGGGCCATACCGGCGGAAGAGGAGATCAACAGGGTCGTGCCGGTCATCGCGGCACTGGCGAAACGCTCTTCCATCCCCATCTCCGTGGACAGCTGGAAGGGGGAAGTGGCCCGCCAGGCCATGGACGCCGGCGCGGAGATCATCAACGACATCAGCGGACTCGGCTTCGACCCCTCCCTGGCCCAGGTGGCGGCCACCAGCAAGGCGGGACTGGTGCTGATGCACACGCGGGGAACACCGGACGGCATGCAACGCGACACCGAGTATGGCGACCTTTTGGCCGAGGTCATGCAGGGGCTGCGTCATTCGACTGAGACCGCCCTCTCCGCCGGCGTGGAACGGGAACGGATCTGCCTGGACCCGGGCATAGGCTTCGCCAAGAGCGTCCACGGCAACCTGGAGCTCTTGCGGCGCCTGCGGGAATTCCAGAGCCTGGGCCTGCCGCTTCTGGTGGGCACGTCACGAAAATCGTTCATCGGCGTTGCCATCGGTCGGGAGGTCCATGACCGGCTGTTCGGTACGGCCGCCACCGTGGCCCTGGCGGTGAGCCATGGCGCATCCATCCTGCGGGTCCATGACGTGGCAGCCATGCGGGATGTGGCCGACATGGCCCGGGCAATCGTGGAGGGATAGGCACTCCCGGCGCTCCTCGCCACGCAACCGAGCCGGATGCGCGCCGCCCCCCCGGCGGATTCGGGAACAGAACACCCGGTCTGTTATCAAACAGACACCCCTTCGAGGAGCTGAATGTCGGACCTGTTAGCCAGCTTCACCCTGCTCGATCTCTGCGACATCCTGATCCTGGCTGTCATCGTCTACCGCTTCGCCCTCATCCTGAAGGAGGACGTGGCCATCCGCCTGGTCCTGTTCCTGCTGGCCTTCTTCTCCCTGCTGGTCCTGTCATGCTTTTCAGGGTTCGCCGCCACCGGCTGGCTGCTGCGTTCCCTGTTCGGCTCAAGCCTGGTCATCCTGGCCGTCATCTTCCAGGGGGACATCCGGCGCGCCTTCATGCTCATGGGGCGCCGCCCGGTGGAGCCCCAGGTCCGCGACGAAGAGCTGGTGATGATCGAAGAGCTGATCAAAGCCACCGCCGAGATGGCCGAGAAGCACATCGGCGCGCTGATCGTCATCGTCCGCCAGCACCCCATCGACCACCTGCTGGAGATCGGCACCCAGATCGAGGCCATGGTGACCAGCGAACTGCTCAACTCGATCTTTCTCCCCTACTCCCCGATCCACGACGGAGCGGTGATCATCCAGAGGGGCAAGATCACCATGGCCGGCTGCCTGCTGCCCATCTCCCGCAATCCGGATATCGCCAAGAGCTTCGGCACGCGCCACCGGGCCGCCCTGGGGCTCTCCGAACTGACCGATGCGCTGGTCCTGGTCGTCTCCGAGGAGACCGGCAAGATATCCATGGTCCACGACGGCAAGATCACCTATGACATGGATGCCGGGGAAATCCGGCGCATGCTGCGCAAGGGGCTGGACCTGAAGCGCAGCAACAAGCCGCAACCGCCGGGAGAGAACTGACATGGACAGGATCCCCAGCGATACCGTCGGCCGCTTTCGCCCCCGCAACCTGACCCTCAAACTGCTCTGCCTCGCCCTTGCCTTCAGCGTCTGGAGTCTGGCAGCCGCATGGAAGAAGAGCGAAGCCGTACTGACCCTGGAACCGCGGCTGGTCAACATCCCCCGGGGCTACAGCCTGGCCGGCCCGCTGCCGCGGGAGGTCAACATCACCCTGTACGGCCCCCCGGCCCTGATCCGTGCCGCCAAGCGCGCAAACCGGGCGCTGGTCCTGGACCTGGCAGGCGCCGCGGCCCCCGGCACAACGGCGTTCATCCACCTTGAAACCCGCCTCAGGCTTCCGGAGGAGATCAAGGCAACCCGCGTCTCTCCAGGCCGGCTGGAACTGCGCCTGGAACCGGAACACTCACCACAAGGAGACAGACACCAGTGAAAAAACTCTTCGGCACCGACGGCGTCCGCGGCGTCGCCAACGTCTACCCCATGACAACCGAGATGGCCATGCAGCTGGGCAGGGCCGCGGCCTATATCTTCAAGAGCTCAAGCAAGCGCCGCCACCGCATCGTGATCGGCAAGGACACGCGCCTGTCCGGCTACATGCTGGAAAACGCCATGGTGGCCGGCATCTGCTCCATGGGAGTGGACGTGCTGCTGGTGGGGCCGCTCCCCACGCCGGGCATCGCCAACATCACCTCCTCCATGCGGGCCGACGCCGGCGTGGTCATATCAGCCTCCCACAACCCGTTCCAGGACAACGGCATCAAGTTCTTCTCCGCCGACGGCTTCAAGCTCCCGGACCAGATCGAACTAAAAATAGAGAAGCTGATCGAGTCCAACAAGATCGACTCCCTGCGCCCCACGGCCAGCGAGGTGGGCAAGGCCTTCCGCATCGACGATGCCGCCGGCCGCTACATCGTCTTCCTCAAGAACACTTTTCCCACTGAGATGGACCTCTCGGGTCTGAAGATCGTGCTGGACTGCGCCAACGGCGCCGCCTACCGGGTTGCTCCGGCGGTGTTCGAGGAGTTGGGAGCCGAGGTAATCTGCCTGGGGGTCAGCCCCAACGGCACCAACATCAACGCCGACTGCGGCTCGCTTTATCCCCAGGTGATCAGCGAGGCGGTGAAGAAGCACCGCGCCGATATCGGCATCGCCCTGGACGGCGACGCCGACCGGGTCATCGTCTGCGACGAGTTCGGCCACGAGGTGGACGGCGATCACATCATGGCCATCTGCGCCACCGATATGCTCCGGCGCAAGCTTTTGAAGAAGAAGACCCTGGTGACGACGGTGATGAGCAACATGGGGCTGGACATCGCCATGCGCGCGGCGGGCGGCAAGATCGTCAAGACGGCCGTGGGAGACCGCTACGTGGTTGAGGAGATGCGCAAGGGTGGCTATAATCTGGGCGGGGAGCAGTCAGGCCACATGATCTTCCTGGACAGCAACACCACCGGCGACGGCATCCTCTCGGCCCTGCAGCTCCTGGCGGTCATGCGCAGGACGGAGAAGCCGCTCTCCGAACTGGCCGAGGTGATGATCGCGCTGCCCCAGGTGCTGGTCAACACCCGGGTGCGGGAGAAGAAGGACATCACCACCATCCCGGAGATCGCTTCCAGGATCAGGGACGTTGAAGAGAAGCTGGGCAACGAGGGGCGGGTGCTGATCCGCTATTCCGGCACCGAACCGCTGCTGCGGGTCATGCTGGAGGGGAAGGACACCTACGAGATCACCGCCTGGGCCAACGAGATCATCGACCTGGTCAGGAAGCACCTGGGAGAAAAGTAAAGAAACGGGCATAACCCGATCGGATGCTCAAGGAGACGTGAACATGGCAAAACTGGGACTCAACGTCGATCATGTGGCCACCGTGCGCCAGGCGCGCGGCGGCATGGAGCCGGATCCGGTCACGGCGGCCGCCCTGGGCGAACTTGCCGGCGCCGAGGGGATCACCATCCACCTGCGGGAGGATCGCCGCCACATCCAGGACCGCGACCTGGAGATCCTGCGACGCACCGTCAAGACCAAACTCAACCTGGAAATGGCAGCCACCCAGGAGATGGTGCGCATCGCCCTGAGGACCAAGCCGGAGCAGGTCACCCTGGTGCCGGAGAAGCGCCAGGAGCTGACCACCGAGGGGGGGCTGGACGTGATCCTCAACCTGAAAGCCATCACCGACGCGGTCAAGCGCCTGCGGGACGGCGGCATCGTGGTCAGCCTGTTCGTGGACCCGGACCAGGAGCAGATCAAGGCCGCCAACAAGAGCGGCGCCGACTACATCGAGATCCACACCGGCGCCTATGCCGATGCCCCCGACTGGCCCTCCCAGAAGCGACAACTGGAGGAGATCGACGCCGCCATCAAGCTGGCCAGCAAGGTCGGCATGGGGGTCAACGCCGGCCATGGCATCAACTACGTCAACATCAAGCCGCTGGCGGCCCTGGGGGGGATCGAGGAGTACAACATCGGCCACTCCATCATGGCCCGCGCCATACTGGTGGGCATTGACCGTGCCGTGAAGGACATGGTCGAGCTGATCAAGTACGCATGATCATCGGCATCGGCACCGACATCGTTGGCATCCCCCGTTTCCAGCGTCATGTGGACGCCCCCGACAGTTCTCTCCTGCGACGCATCTTCACGGACCAGGAACGTGCCTATTGCATCGCCAGGAAGAGCGGCGCTGCCGCCTGTTTTGCCGCCCGCTTCGCCGCCAAGGAATCCTTCCTCAAGGCCCTGGGAACCGGGCTGAGCGACGGCATATCCTGGCATGACATGGAGGTGGTCAACGACGAGCTGGGCAAGCCGGAGCTGCGCCTCTCCCGCAGGGCGGAGGAGCTGTTCCGGGAACGGGGGGGGACGAACCTGTTCCTCTCCCTCTCCCATGACGGCGGCTGTGCCGTTGCCATGATGGTTCTGGAGTCCCTATGAAAATCGTCATGTCACAGACCATGCAGGAGATGGACAGACGGGCCATGGAGGAGTTCGGCATCCCCGGCCTCGTTCTGATGGAGAACGCAGGACGCTGCTGCGTGGAGGAGATTATCCGCCACTTCGGCCACCTGGAGGAGAAGCGTGTGCTCATCCTGGCCGGCAAGGGGAACAACGGAGGAGACGGCCATGTGATCGCCCGCCTGCTTTTGCAGGAGGGGTGGAGGGTCACCCTGCTGGTGCTGGCTCTGCAGGAACAGATCAGGGGCGACGCGGCCGTGAACCTGGATCGCCTCCCCCATGACCTGCCCCGCTTCCGCACCGGGGAGGGCAAGCTTTCCTCCCTGCACGCCGTTGACTTCCGTCAGGCCGACCTGATCGTGGACGCCATGCTGGGAACCGGGCTGAACAGCGACCTGGGCGGCGTCTATCGCGAGGCGGTTCAGCTGATCAACGGCTCCGGCAAGCCGGTTATGGCGGTGGACATCCCCTCCGGGGTCCACGGCAGCAGCGGCAGGATTCTGGGAAGCGCCGTACGGGCCGACCTGACCGTCACCTTTGCCTGCCCCAAGCTGGGGCATGTGCTCTACCCCGGCACCGAGCTGACGGGTCGGCTGGTGGTTAAAGACATCGGCATCCCCCCTGCCCTGCTGGAACAGGCGCCCGGTTTCCAGTACCTGGATGAGGAGAGCATGGCCCCCCTGCTCCAGCGGCGCGACCGCCAGGGGCACAAGGGGAATTACGGCCACTGCCTGTTCATCGCCGGCTCCACCGGCAAGAGCGGCGCCGCGGCGCTGTGCGCCACCAGCGCCGTGCGTGCCGGATCCGGCCTGGTAACCCTGGGGGTGCCTGAGCGGCTCAACCCCATCCTGGAGGTGAAGACCACCGAGGCCATGACCGTCCCCCTGCCCGACTCCGGTGACGGCCACCTGGCAGGGAGAGCCTTCCACGAGATCGTCAGGCTGCTGGAGGGAAGGGACGTGCTGGCCATCGGCCCGGGCATCGACCGCAGACCGGAGACCGTGGAACTGGTGCGCAACCTGGCGGAAACCGTGGAACTCCCGCTGGTGATCGACGCCGACGGCCTGAACGCCCTGGCAACGGACATGAGCGTCCTGAAATGGAACCGCTCCACCGCCACGGTGCTGACCCCCCATCCGGGGGAGATGGCCCGCATGCTGGGTGCCCCGCTCCCCTCCGAACAGGCCGATCGCATCGAGCTCTGCCGGGAGTTCGCCACCAGCTATGACGTGTACCTGGTGCTCAAGGGGGCGCGCACCATCATCGCCTCCCCCGACGGATCTGTCGCCATCAACTCCAGCGGCAATCCGGGCATGGCCAGCGGCGGCATGGGGGACGTGCTCACTGGCATCATCGCATCGCTGATCGGCCAGGGATACGAGGTCCGGGACGCCTGTTGCCTGGGGGTCTTCATCCATGGCCATAGCGCCGACCTGGTGGCCCGCGACAAGGGTGAGGTCGGCATCACTGCCACGGATGTGGCCGAGATGCTCCCCTACGCCCGGAAAAAGCTGATGGAGCGAAACGCCCCCTCGGCGTTTCAGCATACATAACCATGCAACAGTCCGGAGGTAGCAGGTGGGGATATCCTCCGTTCGCTCCGGATCCCTGATCCTGTGGTTCCACGGCTTATTCCGCGGCAGCCGGAAACTCGCCCCTCGGGCTCAAACAGTCCGGCTGCTTTTCGCTCCATTTCGCCGGGACCCACGACGGACCAGGGATAAGTCGCTCTCTACGGACACCCCCACCTGCAGACTGCCGCACAGAGAATCAATCCAAGGAGACTACCCATGCAGACCGTTGCAGATATCATGACCACAGAGGTCATCACCGTGAAACGAGAGACCACAGTGCGGGAACTGGCCGAAATCTTCAAGGAGCACCCCATCGGCAGCCTGCCGGTGGTGGACGACGGCGGCGCTCCCATCGGTATCGTCACCGAATCGGACCTGATCGAGCAGGGGCGCAGCCTGCACATCCCCACGGTCATCTCCCTGTTCGACTGGGTCATCCCCCTGGGGGGCGAAAAGAGCCTGCAGCGCGATCTGCAGCGGATAACCGCCCAGAACGTGGGCGAGATATACTCCCGCGAGCTGGTCTGCATCGCCCCCGACGCGCCGGTCAGCACGGCAGCCGACCTGATGAGCAGCCGCAGGCTGAATTCCCTGCCGGTTATCCAGGAGGGAAAACTGGTGGGGATCGTGTCGCGCATCGACATCATCCGCAGCCTGATCAACCGATGAAACGGCTCTCCCTTGCGACCTCTTCAGCGGCAGAGACCGAGGAGCTTGGCCGGCGCCTGGGAGAAATGCTCCCGGCCGGTACCTTCGTCGCCCTGTGCGGGGAGCTGGGGGGGGGCAAGACCTGCTTCACCAGGGGGGTGGTGAGCGGAGCGGCGCCCCAGAGCGTCCATCTGGTGGCCAGCCCCACCTTTGCCATCATGAACGAGTATCCCGGCGACCCTCCCATCCACCACTTCGACTTCTACCGGCTCTCCTCCAGCCTTGAGATCGCCGAACTGGGCTTCGAGGATTATTTCCAGGGAGGCGGCATCTGCCTGGCCGAATGGTCCGAACGCCTGGAAGAGTTGCTTCCGGTTGAGCGCCTGAGCGTCACCTTCCAGCATGACGGCGACGACAGACGCATCATCACCATCCAGGCAGAAGGGGCCGGCCCCGAGGCCCTGCTGGAGCGGCTTGATGCCCGCCAGGAACCCAGAAATGCTTTGACCTGATCCGGTTTTGTCTGCTATACAGTGGAGTCCCGCCAGCAGCTTGACGGACACCATTACCAGGAAAGGGAGTACCTGAAGTATGGCACTTGTCGTTCAGAAATACGGCGGTACATCGGTCGGCAATCCCGACCGCATCAGGAACGTCGCCAAGCGGGTCGCCAGGACCTGTGATGCGGGCAACGAGCTGATCGTTGTCCTTTCTGCCATGTCCGGAGAGACCAACAGACTGGTCTCCCTGGCCAACGAGATGTGTGAACTGCCCCACGGCCGCGAATACGACACCCTGGTGTCCACCGGCGAACAGGTCACCATCGCCCTTCTTGCCATGCACCTCAAATCCATGGGGTACAAGGCCAAATCGTACTTGGGGTGGCAGGTGCCGATCATCACCGACGACACGGCAACCAAGGCGCGCATCGAACGGATCGAGGACGCACGCATCCGCGCCGATCTGAACGAGGGGACCATCGTGATCGTGGCCGGTTTCCAGGGCATCGACGCCAACGGCAACATCACCACCCTGGGGCGCGGCGGTTCCGACACCTCGGCGGTTGCCCTGGCAGCGGCTCTCAAGGCGGATGTGTGCGAGATCTACACCGACGTGGACGGTGTCTACACCACCGACCCCAACATCTGCAAGGAAGCCCGCAAGATGGAGAGCATCTCCTACGACGAGATGCTGGAACTGGCCAGCCTGGGCGCCAAGGTCCTGCAGATCCGCTCGGTGGAGTTCGCCAAGAAATACAACGTCAACGTACACGTACGTTCCAGTTTGAATGACAATACCGGTACCATGGTTACGAGGGAGAACAAGGATATGGAAGGGATTCTCGTTTCAGGCGTTGCCTATGATAAGAATGAAGCCAAGATCGTCGTCATGGGGGTAGCCGATAAGCCGGGTACCGCCGCCAGGATCCTGTCGGCGCTCTCCGACGCCTCGATCCCGGTGGACATGATCGTACAGAACGTGAGCCAGGCCGGCCTGGCAGACTTCACCTTCACCGTCAACAAGACCGACCTGAAACAGGCCATGCAGATCACCAACCAGGTTGCCGGCGAACTCCAGGCCAGGGAAGTCATCTCCGACGAGAAGATCAGCAAGATCTCCATCGTCGGCCTGGGCATGCGCAGCCATGCCGGCGTGGCCACCACCATGTTCTCGGCACTGGCCGCCGCCAACATCAACATCCAGACCATCTCCACCTCGGAGATCAAGATCTCGGTGATCATCGACGACAAGTACACCGAACTGGCCGTGCGCGTGCTGCATGAGGCATTCAACCTGCAGGGATAATCAGCAGCAGACCGGGTCCAGAAACGAAACGAGCCCCGCCGGATACTCCGACGGGGCTCGTTTCGTATGATAGTCACATGACCGGGATTATCAGTGCCTTCCGTGCCCCCGGTCCCCTTTCATGTCACGCTGTCCACGCTTGTGCTCCTCTTTCATCTCACGTTTGTCACGCTTGTAGTCGTTCTTGATCTCACGCTGTTCCTGCTTGCGATCCGCCTTCCATCCCTGCCGGTCATGAGGTCCCTGCCACTGTCCGCCTCCGGGTCCGCGGGTATCAACGAACACCGGCCTGCCCCCCTGATCGGGCCTGAAATAGCGGCCGCGGTAGTGATCAAGGTCCCTGCGGTAGCCTTGGTATTCCCTGTCACGACGGACGCGGATATACTCCACCCCCTGGCGGCGCACAACCAGCGGCAGACGTTCCTGACGGACACCGGCCCAGGGGCCGTTGTAGTGGTTGGAACGGTACCAGGCGTTGCGGTAGTTCAGGTAGTAGAAGTTATCGACATAGACGATATCGTAGGGAATACCCACACCAACGTAGATACCCAGGCTGGGCGGCACCAGGAACAGCGGCGGACTGGCGAACACCACGGCCGGTGGAGCGGCAACCACAACAGGCGCGGGAATACCGAGGTTGACGTTGACGTTCACCCCCGCCAGCGCGGACATGGGCACCGAGAGTGCCGCAGCACAGAACAGCATGAATCTCTTTTTCATAATCTTCTCTCCTCCTGAATAGTCAATCCACCAAAAACTACAGCAACTTGCATGCCGAGTCCAGAGTTTTGCACGGCAGGCCAACCAACGCTACCCCTATTTCAACTGTTTTGTGATCCAAGTAGGGGTTAGGAGTCCCCCGCGCGCCGGGCCGGAAAGACACGCTGACGCAAATGGGGTACGACAGGACGCATTCGGGCCAACTGGCAGCACTGTTGCCAGTTGCCCCGAAAGTGTACTAGACATGCGGATCATGATCCCCGGCTTGCGGACTCCGCCCCGCGGAATCCCCCCTGCCCGACTGCCTGCCGCTCCCCGTGACGGACAGCGCCAGGATTGGTGGCGTGACCGTCCTGATCCCCCGACAGGTGATCCGCGCCATTCCCGGCGCCGGGGAATCGTTCCGCAACCTCAACAGGCCGGTGGAGTTCCGGGAAGCTCTCCAGCGGAGCTAAGGCGCGCCTCACGCCTGCGCCTCCTCAACTCGGCGAAGAAGCCGCTCAAAAGCGACGAGCAATCGCGCTCCAGCACGCCGGCCAGCAGTTCCACACGATGATTGAGACGGGGATCGTTGGAGAGATCGTAGAGCGAACCGGCCGCCCCCCCCTTGGGGTCCAGACAGCCGAACACGACGCGGGGGATGCGCGCAAGGATGATGGCGCCCATGCACATGGTGCAGGGTTCCAGGGTGACGTAGAGGGTGGTGTCCAGGAGTCGCCAGGAGGAGAGCTTTCGCGCTGCCTTGCGTATGGCGATCATCTCGGCATGGGCGGAAGGATCCTGGGAACTCTCCCGCAGGTTGTGGCCGCGGGCGATGATCCTGTTGTCCCTGACGATCACGCAGCCGATGGGGACCTCGTCCCTGCTGCGGGCCTTGCCCGCCTCGGCTATGGCCCGCTGCATCCAGTACTCATGGCTGCTGGCGATACTCTTCTTTTCCACGGTCATGACCGGCATCTATACCACAGCCGGGAGAAACGGGCAAAGGGAATCCTCGGGAAAGGGTCGCGGCACGTCGTGCTACCTGGTCACGAGGTGGCTGACCAGCAGAAAACCCAGGGCGAGCAGCACCAGGATCGTCCAGGAGAGAAGGCTCGTACGCCTGGCCTCTGCAATGGAAACGCTCCCCACGCCGGACAGCCGCCTCACCAGGGAGCGGGATAAGAGCTGGAAGGCCAGCAGGCCCGCTCCGCCCAGCAGTAGCCACGCAAGAGTGCCGGGCAGCGATGCATCGGCGCGCCTGGTCAGGTTCAGCACAGCCATGGTGAAGCAGACCACCGTCACCATGCCAACCAGCAGTTTTCCCAGCATCAGCGGCAACTGTTTCAGCTCCGACCTGAAGCGGGCTCCGCTCACCGGTCCGTCTCCGCCTGTTTCACCCTCAGCTCGCAGGTCGCGCTCCAGGGAGTGAAGAGCATGGTACACTCCATGGTCCCCTCCAGCACGGCATGGCGACCATCCATGGCCGCCACCCTCTCCCGCAGCTCAGGGGGCACGCTCAGCCGGACCCGCTCCACCACCCGCTCCGACCTGCTCCCCTTGGCAAAGTGGATCGGCGTATCCAGCGCCAGCCAGGTCCCCTTCTCGGCAATGGTTCCACCCAGACTGGTTTCCCTGACCACGCTGTACAGGGACTGCCCGGAATCAACGCCCTTGGTGTTCTGACCATCCCCATCAGCGCCCTCGGCCTTGACAGCAGCACCGACTCCCAGGCTGACCGCGACGCCAGCAACCAGCAGCACTGTTTTCAGCATCCGTCTCATGTAGCCCTCCCCTGACCTCTCCCCGCTGTTGCCGCGGGATTGCGCCATGAATCAATCAGTCGAAGATAACCTGCGGGTTCATCTCTCCCGGCGAGCGCCAGTCGATGCCGTACCTATTCTTGAGCAGCCGCTTCTTGGTCTCCCAGTAGATGTTGACAAAACCCTCACTCCCCCGTCGGGGGTGTTCGGCCAACAGAGCCTTGACCTCGTCGTCGATGTTCCTGAATACCACGGCATGGCGGGGATCATCTTCCACCGGGTCGCGGAGCAGGCCGGAACGTTTCTCCGCGGCAGGCTCGACTCCCGGCATCTTCCCCTGGGGTTCCCCCGATGCCTGAGGTTCGCAGAGCTGGCGGCACTCTTCCAGGCTCTCGAAGGGGACCACCGCTCCGCAGCCATCGTAGATGTACTCCCGGCATGTGCCGCTCTTCTGGTCGAAGCGGTAGCGCTCCATCATAGCCTTGCAGGGGCCGTTGACCGGCTCAAGCCGGCACCTGTCGGCCAGAACGGCCCCTTGGGGAGCGCAGGCGGAGCAGAGCAGGAGCAGTGCGGCAGAGACATATGTAATGAGCGGAACAGGCGGATGGTTACCCATGGTGGTTCTCCCTCGCTGCGTGACCGCCCCCCCCCCGGAGCTTTCGGGCAGTCAGGCGGAACAGGCGCGCATCACGGTCAGCGGTTCATTGGACCTGGCGCGGCGCATCACCCTGTATGTTCAGGTTGACATCCACGTCCTGATCGGCATAGGACGTGCCCTGACAGGACACCCCGGTAAACCTCATCTTCACAAACCACCTCCCCGGCAGTTGCGGTGTGCCGACGATCTTGAAACCGTCGACCTTCAGACCGGGGGGGAGGTACCCCTCCACGATGCGCGGATTATCGGCATTCCAGCTTGGTTGGCAATTTGCCCGTGGCTCACTGACCATGTGATAGCCAACAGTTCCGTTCATGCCCTGATAGTAGATTCCCAGGGATGCCGGAGAGGCAACGGCCCGCCTTCTCGTATCCAGCCGTGTGTCCCTGGTTTGCGGGGTGACCTGGGCACACCCGGCAGCAAGCGTCATGAGCAGGGCGGAAACAACCAGTGTACGTTTCTTGCGGATGAACATGTTCATACCTCCTTGGATAGAAGTGACGAAAAACAGCCCCCTAGTCCAGCAGTGGCGGCGCTATGTGCAGGCTACTGCCGCTTCCGCAGCCGTTCAGGCACCCGTCGCGGTACTCCCGCAGACATCCCTTCAGGCAGCCCAGCTCACCCATATCCCTCTCCATGCGCCGGGACAGTTCCCTGACCTGTGCCGCGTATTCCTCGTTCTGCCGGGTCAGGCTGTTGATCCTGTACCAGCTGACGCATTCCGCGACCACGTTGGAATAGGCCTGGGCGCTCATCTTCAGATGGCTGAACGGCGGAGCGATAATCCCGGCCATCCAGCCCAGGCCGTCGACGAGGCTGTCATAGTCGTCGGCCCGTTTCGTATTCCATTCCCGAAGATCGTAGCTGGTCTTCAGGGCGCCAAGGTTGTCCAACTGTCGCAGATTGTACCTGGCAAGCTTCTCTTCGCGGGCAAGCCACTGCCGCACGGCACGGTATTGCTCGCGCCGGGCGGGATCGGACGTACTGGCCAGCAGGTCCGCCGACCTGACGGACTGTTTCTCGATCTCCTGGAGACGGTTTTTCAGGAGAGTGCCCAGCTTGTATGTCCCGTACTCGAAGGGAAGACTGAGCAGATACTCAAGACCGTTGCGCCAGGTATCGTTCACCGCCTCGTCCACCGTCCCCTTCCAGGTTTCGAATTCGGCGGTAGTGGCGCGCAGGGTTTGCGTCAACCCCTTGAGCCGCCCCTGGATCCTGCGCAGATCCCGTTCCAGGTCGACGACCCGTTGCAGGCTCCTCTGCAGTTCCCGGGGCGACGGATGTGCGCTATGCAGGGGGTCGTCGTTTGCGAGCGTAGCCGGTGACAACAACGACACCAGCTGCACCTGCCAGGTGTACGCATCCACAGCCGAGCGGTAGTCGCCGATTCTGGCCAAGAGATCCGTTTGCCGCTTCCGGCAAGAGGAGGCGCGCGAAGTATCACCGACAGGAACCCGGCTGCAGTCGGCATTCAAGGCTCCGATATCAGCCTCCAGCGCCTGGCGCATGGCGTCCAGTGACGCTTTCCTGCGCTGAAGCCTGTCATGGTCATCCTGGTTGATGCCGGATGGCGGCCGGGGTGGGGAGGAGATGGTCTGGGCAGAGGCAACGACTACCGGAGCCAGCAGGATGCAGAGGAGAAGCAGCAGCCCCATGCGTTGAAAGGCAGGGCTATTTTTTCCCATGGGGGGCCCCGGACTTCTGCAGTTCCACCTGGATGGAGAAGTTCAGGAAATTCTCCTGGTTCCTGGCATTACTGATCTCCTGTTTGACCCGCACTAGCTCCACCGGGTTGGCTTTCGGCACTTTTTGCAGCTCATTCAACCTGGTTTCCAGTTCAGCCCGTTTTTTACGCGAATTGTCCCGTTCCCTTTCGAAGCGGTCAATGGCAGGGGTCCGCTTGTCCGGTGCGACAACCGGATCTCGGTATCCGTAATACTGATTGTAGACAACGGGAGGCGGAAGAGTGCCCGCATTCGATCCCCTCGTATCGAACCCCTGCCCTGACAGGGGCCTTCCCGTTGCGGAGTTGCCGCTCTGCAGCGCCTGATTGCCGTGATGGACCGTCGACAGCAACTGCTGGCCTGCCAGTCCGGACTGTCTGGCCGCCTCTTCCCGTGCCCGTTTCAGATTATGCTGCAGGGAGGGGTTGTAGGGAGCATAGGCCAGCGCCTCCTGAAAATTGCGTATGGCGCAGTTCCACTCTTTGCGCTGAAAGCAGCCAATTCCCCGCTCGTTGGCTTCCTTAAGCGCCCTGGCGCGCGCCTGTTCGCGCTGTTCCGGAGTCGGGCCGGCCGGTTCCGGGCGGTGTGTCTGCTCCTCTCTCCCGCTGGAGCCGCCGCAATTTCCCACACACTCCGGGGCGCCCACCTCAGGGATACTGCCGGAGCGGGCAACGGAGCAGGGGGCGCTGAGGGTAAGAGCGAGATACAGCGACAAACAGCGTAAAAGCATCCGGTTCTTCATGGCAGGCCTCCCCTGTGCATTAAGTAGCCATACCGATCCATACGGGAATTTCCCTCCAGAGCTTCACCCGCGACCCGCACGTATAGCGACAACAGACTCATCGATATGATCCGTATCGCTTCCAAAACAGCCTAAGATGTGGGCACAAAAAAACCACGCCTCCCGTGTATAACCCGAAAGCGTGGCTCTTATGCTTAAAACATTCTTCTCTCACTTCGACAACCCCTCTATCCCTCTTCGGGATGGTAGCTTTGCGACACACGGTTACCCGTGCTGTGCCCTGTCGGTGGCAGTATGTAACTGAATCAATTGAGATTAACGGTAGACAATCATGTCAATGTCAACCAGTCTATTCTATTAACGGCTTATGCCAGCCGTTCCCTGACTCACTCAGAGTCAATCCGGGATACCGAGCAATTGCATCGTCATTTTATCGGCTGTCGTCAGGACTCTAGCGCAGCAATGAGCCGAAAAAGACCTGCTATCAACGACCAGCCCGGGGTTTACTTTCCAGGGCAGCCTTCATACCCTTCTCGATTTCCGGATCAAGCCAGTCCCTTTGTTCCGGGAGTGAATGGAGTACCTGCCCAAGAAGAAATCGCAACCACAGGTTTTCCTCCAGAAGCTCGTCTCTCAGTTGCCGCGCCTTCATCTCCTGTCGGTACTCGCACCACGGACGGTGCTTGTCGAGTTCACCATTGATTTCAAGCACCGGCACCTTGCAGCTTTTGCATTGTCGATAGAGGCTGCCGTCGCCCATAGGTTCAGTTGGATAATCGTTGTAGTTCATTGCTGCACCTCCGATACTGCACACAGTACGCTCTGTACGTTTTTGAATATTCTATCCGTTCTTCTTTAAACCAGTCCATGTGGACACGAGGGTTTTGTTTCGAATCGACAAGAGAGCTACTGGTCGCTGGCACTACCCCGTCGTACCGAGTCCGTTTTTTGCGGGTTGCTATAAGCGCGATACACCAAAAGAAAACAGCCACTCAGGAAGGATCCTAAATGGCTGTTTTTTATGGTCGGTGCGACTGGATTCGAACCAGCGACCACTAGACCCCCAGTCTAGTGCGCTACCAGGCTGCGCTACGCACCGAAACCCTTTTGCAACTGGCACTTAAGTACCAGCAGTTCTGCTTTGATATCCTTCAGAAGCCCGTAATAACCGGTTTCTGAATCCTGGTGGGATACCGCTTCACCACGGATCTTCCCATGGCGATTAATTCTCTTCCGGACACCCTCGATGGTGAATTTTTCCGTGTAGAGGAGGCGTTTCACCTCCTGCAAGAGGGTGACTTCCTTCTTTGTATAGAGCCTCTGGCCGGTACTGCTCTTTTCAGGCCTGAGAAACTCGAACTCGCTCTCCCAGAAACGGAGCACCGAGGCCTTGACTCCCACTAGCTGCGCCACTTCACCGATTTTGTAATACAGCTTGTCGGAGAAGCCTTCATTCATGCCGCCGTCCCGCTAGGCACTCTCGGCGTTTTCTACGTTGATGGCATTCTTCAGCACCTGGCTTGGCTTGAACGTCAGAATGCGGCGTGCTGCTATGGTTATGGTTTCACCAGTCTGCGGGTTGCGTCCCCTGCGGTCAGCCTTCTGCTTGACAACAAAATTACCGAAACCGGCAATCTTGATTTTTTCGCCCGTTTCCAGCGTGCTCTTGATGATGCTGAAAACCGTTTCCACCATTTCGGCAGACTCTTTTTTCGAGAAACCTATTTTTTGGTGAATTCTTTCGACGATGTCGGCTTTGGTCATGACAACCTCAATCTGGTTTCTTTCGTAAGCTGCTAAAAGGAAAACCTATATAGCATGAGCAAATGTATTTCGCAACAGTTTTTATCTTATTGATACGTTTACCTTATTAACGAGACTGTCGCGCACCTTGGCATGGATGGCTGCGATCTCCTCGTCCAGCAGGGTCCGTTCGAAGGAGCGGTAACGGATGCGAATGGCGATGCTCTTGAACCCATCGGGAATACCGCTGCCACGATAGACGTCGAATATCTCCACCTGCTCGATCTCCCGTGCCTTGACTCCCTTGACGCAGTCGATGATCCGATCCGCCGGGATCTCTTCGGGAACAAGCAGGGCCATGTCACGCGTGCTGTCGGGGAAGCGTGACGGCACGGTAATGGCGGCCTGGCCGCGGCAAGAACTAACCAGCTTTTCAAAATCCAGCTCGAAACAGTAGACCGGCCTATCCAGGTCAAAGGCCTCCTGTACGGCGGGATGAATCTCTCCCAGGGCGCCGATGCGCTCCCTGCCGACCACGATGCTGCAGGACTTGCCGGGGTGAAAGTACGGCTCGGGGGTATCGGCAACCCACTTGGCCCCCTCGATGTGGAGCAGTTCCAGGATGTTTTCCACGACCCCCTTGGCGTCGTAGAAATCCACCGCTTCCGCCCCATGACACCACCCCTCCCGCTCCCGGGAGCCGGTCAGAGCAGCGGCGATGCGGATCGGCTCCTGGGGCATCTCCTCGCCGGCCCGGGGCAGATAGACCCGGCGCATCTCAAAGAAGCGCAGGTCCAGCGAGCGGAACTTGCTGTTGCGACTGACCGTCTCCAGAAGACCGGGGAGCAGGGTGGTGCGCATGACCGACTGTTCCTCCACCAGCGGATTGGCCAGACTGATGACCGTGCGACGGGGATCATCGGCAGAAAGCAGCAGCCGGTCGGCAGCGCCAGGGTCGGTGAAGCTGTAGTTGATGATCTCGTGCAGGCCGAGGGACACCAGGGCGTCACGCACGCTGCGCTGCAGACTCTGATGGAGCGTGGGGCGGTCGGAACCGACCCGGGCCAGGGGCATGCTGGTTGGTATGCGGTCAAAGCCGTTAAGCCGGGCGATCTCCTCCACCAGGTCGATCTCGCGCTCGATGTCCACCCGGTAGCTGGGGGCCAGCACTTCCAGGTTTCCGTAGGCCAGAGTCCGCACCGAGAATCGCAGGTTAGTGAGGATGCGGACGATCTCCTCGGTGGGGAGCGAGATCCCGATCAGGGCGTTTGCCCGCTGGGGACGCAGGGTTATTGCCGCCGGCTCGACCCTTCCGGGATAGACGTCCAGTGCCCCCTTTGAAACGGTGCCGCCGGCCAAACAGGCGATCAGCGAGGCAGCACGATCAAGGGCGAAGGAGACCCCTTCGACGTCGATGCCGCGCTCGAAGCGGTGGGACGATTCCGTGTGCAGGCCAAGGCGTTTGCTGGTAGTGCGGATGGAAGCCGGCTTAAAGCAGGCGCTCTCCAGCAGCACCGTGGTGGTTTCAGGAGATATTTCGGAATTCAGCCCCCCCATGACCCCGGCCAGCGCCACAGGGCGCTCAGCGTCGCAGATGACCAAATCGTTGCAGGTGAGCGTGCGCTCCTGGCCGTCCAGGGTGGTGAAAAGCTCCCCCTGGGCGGCGCGGCGAACAACGATGCGCTGGCCGGCCAGCTGGTCACAGTCGAAGGCGTGCAGCGGCTGGCCCAACTCCATCATCACCAGATTGGTCACATCCACCACGTTGTTGATTGAGCGGATGCCGACAGCGCTGAGGCGCTTGACCAGCCAATCCGGCGAGGGGGCGATGCGGCAGCCGGAGATGTGGCGGGCGGCATAGCGCGGGCAGAGGTCGCCATCTTCCACGGTTACGCTGATCCTGTTCTCCACCGGGTCATCGCCCTCGTCGATGGTGAGCGACGGGGTGGTGAGCGTGGTACCCAGCTTGGCGGCGATCTCGCGGGCAATGCCGATGGCGCTCAGGCAGTCGGCACGGTTGGGGGTCAGGCCGATCTCATAGAGCGTATCCTTCAGGCCCAGGGCCTGGAAGAGCGGCTGCCCCAGCTCGAGGGAGGGAGGGAGGATCATGATGCCGCTGCTCTCCTCGGCCAACCCGAGCTCCTTTTCCGAGCAGAGCATGCCAAAAGATTCCTGGCCGCGAATCTTTGATTTCTTGATCTTGAACTCGCCCGGCAGCACGGCGCCGATGCGCGCCAGGGCCACCGTGTCCCCGGCCGCGAAGTTCTGCGCGCCGCAGACGACGTCCAGCAGTTCCGATCCGCTGTTCACCTTGCAGAGGGAGAGCTTGTCCGCGTTGGGATGCTGTTCACGCGACTCCACGCGAGCCACCACGACATCGTCCATGCCGGAACCGAGTGTGTTCATTCCCTCCACTTCCAGGCCGAGCATGGTCAACATATCGGCCAGCTGTTCGGGAGTGAGATCAAAGTCGACGAATTCCTTGAGCCAGTTATAGGTAACATTCATATGAGTAGCACCGAGAAGTAGTTGTTTATATTCGCACGTGACGGATCACGCGCGGGGTTGACGAGGCTTTAGAATTGACGCAGGAAACGCACGTCGTTCTCGAAGAGCAGGCGCATGTCGCTGATGCCGTATTTCAGCATGGCGATGCGCTCGATGCCCATGCCAAAGGCAAAACCGGACACAGCCTCGGCATCGTAGCCCACGTGGCGGTAGACCTCGGGGTCGACCATGCCGGCGCCAAGGATCTCCAGCCAACCGCTGTTCTTGCAGACCCGGCATCCCTTGCCGCCGCAAATGACGCAGGCGATGTCCACCTCGGCCGACGGCTCGGTGAAGGGGAAGAAGCTGGGTCGCAGCCGCACACCGGTCTTCTGACCGAAGAGCTGGTTGGTAAAGATGGTCAGGATACCCTTCAGGTCACCGAAACTGACCCCCTGATCCACCATCAGCCCCTCGATCTGGTGAAACATGGGCGAATGGGTGGCGTCGGAGTCGCAGCGGTACACCGTTCCGGGCGCGATGATGCGCAGGGGCGGCTTGCGTTTCAACATGGTACGAATCTGCACCGGCGAAGTGTGGGTGCGCAGCAGCAGATTGTTGTCCACGAAAAAAGTATCCTGCATGTCCCTGGCCGGGTGTTCGGGCGGAAAGTTAAGCGCCTCGAAATTATACCAGTCGTGTTCGATCTCCGGACCCTCGGCGACGGAGAAACCCAGGCCGGCGAAGATGTCGCAGACCTCCTCGATCACCAGGGTGATGGGGTGTTTACTGCCGCAACCCAGGCGACGTCCCGGAAGGGTGACGTCGATGCGTTCCGAGCGCAGCTTCTCATCCCGGGCACGTTCGCGCGCCGCGGACAGGCCTGCCTCGATACCGGATTCGATCTCGTCCCTGATGCTGTTGACCATCTGGCCCACAACCGGACGATCCTCGGTCGACAGGGCACCCAGCCCCTTCATGAGTGCGGTCATGGCGCCCTTGCGCCCCAGGTACTTTATCCTGATGTTCTGAAGCGCTTCGCCGGTGGAAGCATCGGCGATGGCCTGAAGCGCTTCGCATCTCAATTGTTCAAGCTGTTCCCGCATGGTGTTTACCCTTAAAAAAAGGGAATGGGAGTATTTCGTCCCATTCCCCAATGAATTGATCTACACAGCACTACCACAAACTAGATGCTGGCTCTGGCAACCCCGGCGATTTCCGAGAATCCCTTGGGATCGGAGACGGCGATATCGGCAAGCACCTTGCGGTCGATCTCCACATTGGCCTTTTTCAGACCAAAGATGAACTTGCTGTAGGACAGCCCGTTAAGCCGCGACGCGGCGTTGATACGGGTGATCCACAGGCTGCGGAAATCGCGTTTCTTGACGCGACGGTCGCGAAATGCATAGTTGAGCGCGCGGTCAACTGCCTCGGTCGCGCTGCGGAAGAGTTTGCTCCTGGCGCCACGATACCCCTTGGCAAGCTTGAGTACCTTGTTGCGCCTGCGTCTCGCTTTAAAACCTCTTTTTACACGTGCCATGTTCTACTCCTTGATCATGAATTTTGCCCGATCCACAAGGGGAGACTGTCCTCGTGGTTCTTGGCGTGGTCCCGCTTACTTGTACGGGATGAGACGTGAAATATTCTTCTGGTCCACATCGGACACCATGGAAGTACCACGCAGGTTACGCTTGTTCTTACGGGTCTTGTGGGTCAGGATGTGGCTGGTAAAGGCATTGCCGCGCTTGACACGGCCGGATGCTGATTTTCTGAAGCGCTTGGCAGCGCCGCGGTTAGTCTTGATTTTCGGCATGTTCGCTCTCCCTCTCTAAATTACTACTAAAATAATCAAACTCTCGATCGAGTTATTTTTTGATCTTGGGGGCCACGATCATGTACATATTGCGGCCATCGACCCGTGGCTGGGTCTCGATAATGGCTATATCTTCCAGTTCGGCGGCAAAGCGCTGAATCACGGCTCGACCGATGTCCATGTGGGTGATTTCCCTGCCGCGAAACACCAGGGTCACCTTGGCCTTGTTCCCCTCTTCCAGAAAACGCCGCACATGCTTGACCTTGAACATAAGGTCGTGGTCATCGGTCTTGGGACGCAGCTTAATCTCCTTGACCTCCACATGGGCCTGCTTTTTTCGGGATTCCTGCTGCTTCTTGCTCTGCTGGTACTTGAACTTGCCGTAGTCCATGATACGGCAGACCGGAGGAGTCGCGGTGGGTGACACCTCAACAAGGTCCAGTTGCTGCTGCTCGGCAAGTTCACGTGCCTTTGACAGGGAAATCACACCGAGCTGTTCGTTATCAGGGCCGATCACCCTGACTTCCGCTGCCCGGATGGCATTATTGATGTTTACGGTCGGTTTTGCTATGACTGCACCTCCTGGGTGGAACAGTTCCGTCGCCGCGAAACGGGCGCGGGCGTCTATCTGAAGTTCTTGGTTTCCTCTACGACAAAGGCAACAAAATCCTCGGGCTTCATGGCCGCCAGGTTCTTGCCGTCACGGAAGCGCGGGGTCACTGTAGCCGACTCCATCTCCTTGTCGCCGATCACCAGCATGTAGGGGACCTTCTGGAGCTGGGCCTCGCGAATCTTGAAGCTCAGCTTCTCATTGCGGAAATCACCCTGGACCCTGATACCCGCTTCCCTGAGTTGCTCCAGCACCCCCTGGGCATAGGGGATATGATTGTCGGTAACGGTGACCAGCATGGCCTGAACCGGCGAGAGCCAGAGCGGGAAATTGCCGGCGTAGTGTTCGATCAGCACACCGATGAAGCGTTCGATGGCGCCCAGGACGACCCTGTGCACCATGACCGGGCGCTTCTTTTCGCCATCGGCCGCAACGTACTGCAGGTCAAAGCGTTCCGGCAGGGTAAAATCGCACTGGATAGTAGCACACTGCCAGCGCCTGTCAAGCGCGTCTTTCAGCTTGATATCGATCTTGGGGCCGTAAAATGCGCCGTCTCCCTCGTTGATCTCGTAGGGGCGCCCCGTATCCTTGAGAGCCGAGAGCAGCGCCTCGGTAGCCAGTTCCCAGGCAGCATCATCGCCGATGGATTTCTCCGGCCGGGTGGAGAGTTCCATTTCATACTCGAAGCCGAAGATGGCCATGACGTCACTGACGAATTTCAGCACGCCCTTGATCTCGCCGTCCAACTGCTCCGGTGCGCAGAGAATATGGGCATCGTCCTGGGTAAAACCACGCACGCGCAGAAGGCCGTGCAGCACGCCGGCGCGCTCATGGCGATGCACCGTGCCCAGTTCGAAGTAGCGCAGCGGCAGGTCGCGGTAACTCCTCAGATGGGACTTATAGATCATCATGTGGGCGAGACAGTTCATCGGCTTGATGCCGTAGCTCTGCTCGTCAACCTCGGTGAAATACATGTTCTCGCGGTAGTTTTCGTAGTGGCCGGAACGCTGCCAGAGTTCCTTCTTCAGTATCTGCGGGCCGAGGACGATATCGTAGCCGCGCTTCAGGTGCTCGCGGCGCTCGAAATCCTCCAGGATTGTGCGCAGCATGGCCCCCTTGGGGTGCCAGATCACCAGGCCGGCGCCCACCTCGTCGGAGAAGGAGAACAGGTCCAGTTCCCTGCCCAGCCTGCGGTGGTCGCGACGTTTGGATTCCTCCAGGCGGTGCAGGTACGCCTCCAACTCCTTCTTGTCCGCAAAGGCCGTGCCGTAGATGCGCTGCAGCATGCGGTTCTTCTCGTCGCCGCGCCAGTAGGCGCCGGCGATGGAGAGCAGCTTGAAGGCCTTGATGCGCGAGGTGGAGGGAAGATGGGGGCCGCGGCAGAGGTCGGCGAAATCGCCCTGGCTGTAAACCGAAACCGTCTCTGCTGCCAGATCGTTGATCAGCTCAACCTTGTAGTTTTCACCCATACCCGAAAACAGGCTGACCGCCTCGCTACTGGAGAGCACTCTGCGCTCGATCTTCTGGTTGGCAGCTGCCAGTTCGGCCATCCTGGCTTCGATACGCTCCAGGTCTTCGGGAGTGAAGGGGGCGTCCATGTCAAAATCGTAGTAAAAGCCGTTCTCGATGGCAGGGCCGATGGTCACCTTGGCCTGGGGGAACAGTTCCTTAACCGCCTGGGCCATGAGGTGGGCAGCGGAGTGGCGGATGACGGTCAGCGCCTCCGGGCTCTTTTCGGTGATAATCTCAACCCGGGCGTCATCCTTCAGTTCCGTCGAAAGATCGACCAGCTCTCCGTCCAGCTTCCCGGCAATGGCAGCCTTGGCAAGGCCGGCGCCAATGGAAGCGGCCAAATCAGCAATAGTCGAACCGGATGCAATCTCACGCTTCGAACCGTCTGGCAGTGCAATCGAAATAGATGACATTGGAGTACCCAGTTTAAAACCTTTCGCCGTCACCGGCAGTTACGACACAACTAACGTCCGAAGCACAATCACGGGAGTAGCGCGTCCCGCCTGTAAGCGGATCACTACATGCTCCTGAAACAGAAAAGGCATCGAACCGATCGATGCCCCGACACTTCCTGCTGCTGTAATGGTAGGCGCGGGCGGTCTCGAACCGCCGACCTCTACCGTGTCAAGGTAGCGCTCTCCCCCTGAGCTACGCGCCTGTAACCGAAAGCGAATGTGTTAATATCAGTAATCATTCCGTATTGTCAAGCGCTTTTATCACTTTTTCCAGTCGGGCAACGTTCTCCACATGCATGGTATGGGGAAACATGTCCACCGGCTGGACCTCCAAGCAGACGTATCCCAAACTTTTCAGCAGGTTGAGATCGCGGGCCAGGGTTTGGGGGGAACAGGAGACATAGAGCACCGTGCGCGGCCCGAGAGCGGCCACCTGCCGCAGTACTTGCTCGTCACACCCCTTGCGGGGCGGATTGAGCACGACTACATCCACCCCTTCGCCATCCTCGGCAAGCTCCTCCAGCTGCTCGGCCACGTCTCCCGCCTGGAAGACGCAATTGGAGATACCGTTCATGCGGGCGTTCTTGCGAGCGTCCTCCACAGCCGCCTCAACCACCTCCACGCCGATCACCCTGCGCGCACGGCGCGCCAGGGTCAGGGCGATGCCACCGATACCGCAGTAGAGGTCCAGCACTGTTTCCCGTCCCGTGAGCCGCGCCCATTCGGCCACCCGTTCGTAGATCAGACAGGCGCCGTCGCGGTTAACCTGCAGGAATGAGCGGGGAGAGATCATCAGGCTTACCTCGCCGATGCGTTCGGTGAGGTGGTGTTTCGGCGTGAGAAAATGATCCGCACTCCCCATGATCACGTTTCCCTCGGAGCTGTTGACGTTCTGGGCGACCACCTCCACCTCGGGCAGCTGCTCGCGCACGTACTTGGCCAGATGATGAATCTCGTTGTACGAGCGCCTGGCGGTGACGAACACGACCATGGCCTTCTGCTCCTCCTCGGAGACCCTCACCACCAGATAGCGCAAAAGACCGACCCTGGTGCGGGGGCTGTACACCGGCACCTTGAGCCGGGAGATGCCACGCCTAACCACCTCCACCACCCGGTTGACCAGGTGATGGTGGATCGGGCAATCGCACAGGTCGACCACGTCGTGGGAGGAACGGCGGAAGATGCCTATGTACGGCTCGGCGTACTTACCGGCGATGGTCAGGCGGACGGTGGTGCGATAGTTGGTCAGACGCTTGGGCGAGAGGAGCGGGTGAAGCTCTATCCCGTCCAAGCCGCGATAGGCGTCCAGCTGCCTGAGCACGAACTGACGCTTCCACTCCGCCTGGTCGCAGTAGTTCATGGCGATCAGGGGGCAACCGAGACAGTGGGCGCTCTCCCGGCAGGGGGGGCGCCTACTGCGCAGAGGCGAAGCGACCAGGATCTTCTTAACGTGGCCAAAGGCCATGCGCTGGGCCACGTGATCGATAACAGCCTGCACCGTATCCCCCGGCAGACCACCGGCAATCCTGAGTCCGTGGTTCTCGGCACAGGAGATGCCGTACCCCTCGTCATCCAGACCCGAGATGCGCGCCTCGACGGTAGATCTGAGGGACAGCCTGACACGGAGGGGTCGTTCTCCGCCCGGCTTACCGCCCGCGGCGCCTAGCGCTCCGCCACTCTTACGCCCTAAGCCGCTGTTCTGTTTCTCTTTTTTCATCGACGTTTACCCCTACTCCTCTCCTGCACCACAGAAGTCCGGACCACCGGCATCGTCATCCCGCAGGTACTCCCGAAAACCCCGCAGCGCCTCTCCACGATGACTGATGCCGTTCTTCTCTTCCATGCCCAGTTCCGCCATGGTGCACTGGAACCCGTCCACCAGGAAGAGCGGGTCGTAGCCGAAGCCCCCCTCTCCCCGCTCCTGCTCCAGGATGCGCCCCCCGACCCTGCCGAAGAAGAGCCGCTCCCCGCCATCAGGCGTCACATAAGCCAGGGCGCAGACAAAGGCAGCACCTCTCTCCTGGGGAGGAATCCCGCGCATCACTTCCAGCAGCTTACGGTTGTTGGCTCCGTCATTGCCCTCCTCGCCGCTGAAGCGGGCGGAGAACACGCCAGGACGACCGTCAAGGGCATCCACAACCAAACCGGAGTCGTCAGCCAGGGCAGGCAGCCCGGTGAAGCGCATCGCCTCCCGCGCCTTCTTGAGGGCGTTCTGTTCAAACGTTGCGCCATCTTCCACGGTCTCGGGGAATCCCTCAAAGTCGGAGGCGCAACTGACCCGTTCCACGACACCTGACAGGAATGCCCGTATCTCGTTCAGTTTTCCACAGTTGCGGGTTGCCACCACCAGTTCTTTCATCCTTTGAGTGCCTCCCGCTGAACATGAAACAGACGCTGAATGCCGTCCATGGCCAGACTGCGCATGGCGTCCATCTGTTCAAGAGTGAACGGCTCCGCCTCGGCGGTCCCCTGCACCTCGACGAAACGCTGACTGGAGGTCATGACGTAATTCATATCCACCTCGGCTGAGGAGTCCTCGTCGTAATCCAGGTCCAGCAGGCTCTCTCCCCCCACGATGCCCACGCTCACCGCCGCGACAGCCTCCCTGAGCGGGATCCGCTCCAAGAGTCCCCGCTGCTTCAGTGTTGCCAGGGCATCGGCCAGCGCCACGTAGGCGCCGGTTATGGAGGCTGTTCTGGTGCCGCCGTCGGCCTGGAGCACATCGCAGTCGAGATAGACGCTCCGCTCACCCAGTGCCGCCAGATCGGTGACCGCCCGCAGCGAGCGGCCGATCAGGCGCTGGATTTCCAGCGTGCGGCCGCTCTGCTTTCCCTTGGAGGCTTCGCGGGACGAACGGGTATGGGTTGCACGCGGCAGCATGGAATACTCGGCGGTCACCCACCCGGTCCCCCTGCCGCGCAAAAAGGAGGGCACCGATTCCTCAACCGAGGCGGTACAGATCACCCTGGTATCACCGAACTCCACCAGAACCGAACCCTCGGCATACTTGGTAAAGTTTCTGGTTATGGCAACCGGCCGCAATGCCCGACTGTCCCTTCCGTTTTTCCGCACCATGCTGAACTCCCTCCACAAACCGGATTGAACAGTTGAAGACCTCCCCAACCGCCAGTCGCAATCACGAGCTGTGTCAATGAAATTGAAGCGTGTTCCATAACCTTTCAGCATGGGCCTGTCAAACAAAAAAAGGGAAACCCGTCTCATGGAGGTTTCCCCTGTCGCACCGCGTATGTCATTGAAGATCAGCCCAGATGAGCCTTGTTGTTGCGAGCCCTGTTCACCAGGATGGTGGAGTCGAGCATTTCTCCGCAACTGGTACATCTCCAGGCATCAAAGGAACGGACGAAATCGTAGAATGTCTCGGAAAACATGCGACCTTTGCAACGTGGACAATTCATAGTGTGGCCCTCCCTCTGAGTGATAGTGTGTAAATAAAATCATCAAGTTACCTATCCACTATCAATATGCGTGCCACAAAGCAAACCGCACTCGCAAAAACGTGTCTTCCAGCCCCAATATGATCTGTTTTACAGTCAGTTAAAGTATTTTTTCAAAACATCGTATTTTTTCAAACCAATTCCCTTGACGAATATCAGCTGATCCGGACGCATTTTTCCGCCATTAAATTGACGGAACTTAACGATCCTGGCGGCCAGAACCGGGCCGATACCGGGGAGACGATCAAAATCAGCACCATCCATGACATTGATATCCAGGGGGAGTCCGAGGAGAATACGTTCCGATGACGACAGTGATCCCACTGAAATCACGAAGGAATTGTTCTGCTTTCTGCTGAGACGGAGGGTGCTGCCATTGGTGAGCGCAGACAATGCGCCTGTTTTCAAAACAGAGTTCTCCCACCGCCAAACCGGTTCCGCCAAGGCAATGGCGCTATTCGTCATTATATTGGCGGAAAAGGAATAGATTCCGGGATGTCTGACATCGCCATCGATACGAACGGTTATTTTATGCGGCGCAGGATCAAAAAAAGCCGTCCGTGGCGCGCCATGCACACTCAAACAGCTTTTTAAAACAGCAGGCAACATAACGGCCAGCGCAAGTATGAGAACTATCAGGCGCTCCATGGGATCGTCTCCCCTGCCATTTTGAAGGCCAGCCTTCGGCGCCCCTCTCTTCACGCCCCCCCCCTGGCCGGGGAGCGACCGATGAAGGCAGTTCAGCCACCACAGCAGCCAGGGCGCTGTCGGCACGCATCATATCGGGACTATCTATTCTTCCAGTTTGTGCAGTTTGTAGTCCAGGCTGTCGATCAGGGCGATGTAGGAGGCGTCGATGATGTTGTCGGACACCCCCACCGTGCCCCAGCGGTTGTGCCGGTCTCCCGACTCGATCAGTACGCGGGTCGACGAGGCGGTCCCCTGGCCGGCAGGCAGGACACGCACCTTATAGTCCAGCAGTTTGACCTCTTTCAGCTTGGGATAGAATTTTTCCAGAGCCTTGCGGATGGCGTTGTCCAGCGCATTGACCGGGCCGCTCCCCTCGGCGGCCGTGTGCTCCACCTTACCCCCAACCTTAACCTTGATGGTTGCCTCCGAGGTGGGGCGCTGATCCTCGCCCCGCTTTTCATCCAGCACGCGGAATCCGATGATCTGGAAGAATTTGCGGTGACTTCCCAACGCCTTCTTCATCAGCAACTCGAAGGACGCGTCGGCCCCCTCGAACTGGTAGCCGCGGTTCTCCATCTCCTTTATGTTGTCCAGAATCTCAAGGGTCACCGGATCCCGGCTGTCAAGGTCCAGGTTGAATTCCTTGGCCTTGGCCATGACATTGGAGCGGCCCGAGAGGTCGGAGATCAGCACGCGGGTGCGGTTACCCACAAGTTCGGGCCGCATGTGCTCGTAGGTCTCGGGATTTCGCTCGATGGCGCTGACATGCACCCCCCCCTTGTGGGCGAATGCCGAGCTGCCCACGAAGGCCTGGCGCTTATCGGGCGGGATATTGGCCAGCTCGTAGACATAGCGGGACACGTCCTGAAGATTGCGCAGCTGGTCGTCGCTGACGCACTCGCGCTTCATCTTCAACTGCAGTGAGGGGATGATTGAGCAGAGATTGGCGTTGCCGCAACGCTCGCCGAAGCCGTTGATGGTCCCCTGGACCTGCACCACCCCCATCTCCACCGCCTGCAGGGCATTGGCCACGGCGCACTCCGAGTCGTTGTGGGAATGGATGCCCAGGGGGGTGGAGATGCGGGTCTGGACATCCCCGATGATGCGGGCCACCTCAAAGGGCAGGGTTCCGCCGTTGGTGTCGCAGAGGATGATACAGTCGACTCCGGCCTGCTGGGCCGCCTGGAGGGTCTTGACGGCGTACTCGGGGTTGGCCTTGTAGCCGTCGAAGAAGTGTTCGGCATCGTAAAAGACCTCCCCGGAATGCCGTTTCAGATAGTCCAGGGAATCGAAAATAAGCTCCAGGTTTTCCTCCAGAGAGATACGCAGCGCCTCCCGAACGTGGAAATCCCAGGTTTTGCCGAAGATGGTGATCACATCCGGTTCCGCGGCCAAAAGCGTCTTGATATTGTTGTCCTTCTCCACCGCAGCCCGGGCGCGACGTGTCGAGCCGAAGGCGGCAATGCGGGCCTGCCCCAGTTTCTCTCTCCTGATTTCCTTGAAGAAAGCCACATCCTTGGGGTTGCTGCCCGGCCAGCCCCCCTCGATATACTGGATGCCCAGTTCGTCCAGTTTATGGGCAATCCTGATCTTGTCCTCAAGCAGTAGCGATATATCCTCCGCCTGGGTACCATCGCGCAGCGTCGTATCGTACAGTTTCACACGGCCCACAGTTCCTCCATGCCCCGGGATCACGCCACCCGGGAGCGTATGCATAGTTTTCTATATGTATCCGCTTTGACGCATTATTTCAACCTAAACAGGAACGCCCGGCCCAAGCGCCCCGACCTGGCCCGCAGAGTCAGCACGGGGTCTTTACCGAAAAAAACGTACGCCGCAATATCCAGTTGTAGTATATAAACTCAGATGCACGTCAGCGCCTGACATCCGCGAGGCCCCATGTCAAAAAGAAAAAGAGTCATTCTCGTCTGCGCCGCACTCTGCGCGCTCCTGCTCATATTCAGCTTCACCATCCTGCCGACAATCGTAAAAAACAGGGCAGTTGGGGCGATCCAGCAGGCGACCGGCCGGACTACCCGCCTGGAATCCGTATCCATCAACCCCCTGACCCTGACGATACGCCTGAGGGGCTTCGCCATGGATGAGCAGGGGGGCGGTTCCTTTGTCAGCGTAGGTGCCCTGCGCGCCTCCCTGAGCCCGGCATCCATCTACAGGCGTGCCCTGGTCCTGTCCCGGGTCCAGATCGACAAGCCCGTGATCACGATAACCCGCAACAGGCCAAACAGCTATAACTTCTCTGATATCCTGCAGCGCCTTCAGGCGCACAAGAAACCGGAGACGAAGGGGGAGACCCGTTTCTCCCTCAACAACATAACCGTCAGCGGCGGTTCCATCGACTTAAACGACAGGGCCGTGGGGGGGGGTAAGAAGCACACCGTCCGCAACCTGGAAATCGGCATCCCCTTCATCAGCAACATCCCCTATCTGGTGGAGAAATACACCGCGCCCCGCATATCGGCCCTGGTCAACGGAGCACCCTTCAGCTTTGCGGGCAAGATGAAGCCGCTGAGCAAATCCATGGAGACCTCGGTCCGCGTCGACCTGAAGCGGCTCGACCTCCCCCAGTTCGTGGCCTATTCCCCCCAGAAACCGGCGGCCACCCTGGCATCGGGCTGGCTGAGCATCGATACGGACGTGAAGTATCGCGTGTTCTCCGACAAAAAGCCGGAACTGGTGGTAAGCGGAGTTGCCAGACTGGATGACACCGCCATCCAGATGACCAACGGCCAGCCCCTGATGAAGCTGCCGCTGCTGGAGGTCAAAGCCTCCCAACTGGAATTCTTCGCCAGGCTGTTCCGGTTCTCGTCCATCCGTGTGGACGGACTGGAGCTGTTCGTCAGCCGTGACAAGGGAAGGAAGTGGATGTTTGAACGCTTGCTGACGGCGGAGAAGAGGGGCGATGAGCGCAAGGCTGCCGCTACGAAAACGGCGACAAAGACAGGGCCGGGGCATCCGTTGCTTCAGATTTCCTCCCTCTCGCTGGCCAACAGCACGGTTCATTACAGCGATGCCACGGCCACGGGTGGTTTCAAGGGAGCGCTCTCCCGCATCAACCTGACCATGAAAAACATCGACACCACCCTTGATAAATCCGCCGAATACGAGCTGGCGCTTCTGGTGGACCAGGATGCCAGCCTGAACTCCAAGGGAAGCTTCTCGCTTACCCCCCTGTCGCTGAAGAGTTCCACGGCCCTGAAGGGGCTCAAACTGCAGAGGGGGTGGCCCTACCTGGCGCAACAGCTGACAGCGCCCGTCAAGGGGACCCTGGATCTGTCCGCCGACCTGGCCTTCAGCAAGGAGTTGGGCTTGACGGCGGACAACGGTGCCCTTGCCCTGAGACAGCTCTCCACCCGCTACGGCAATGGAGACGGCCTGAACCTGGCGCTGTTTTCCGTAAACGGCGCATCCTACCGCCAGAAGGAGAACAGCCTGGAGATGGAGGAGGTCAGGCTGTCAAAGGGGTCCATCTCCGTATCCCGCGAGAGCGATGGCGCCCTCTCCCCGCTGTCGCTGATCAGGAAGCGGGGCACCACAGCCACTGCCGGCCAACGCACGCAGGCGGCACCCCGCAAGCCTCAACCAGCTCCCCGGCCCTTTTCCTACCGCTTGAGGCGTTTTCAGACCGACAGGCTCAACCTGGCGTTCACGGACAAGAGCCGCGAGGAGAAGCCGCACTTCACCTTGCGCAACACCGCCTTATCCCTGGCAGACCTGAGCGGGCCGAAATTCACCCCTGCGCAGCTACGCTGTTCAACCACCTACGGCACAAACAGCCCCATCAGGGTGCGGGGCAGCATAACCCCCCTCCCCTTCCGTTTCCGGGGCACCGTCAGGGTCGGGCGACTGCCCATCACGGATTTCGAGGACTATTTCCCCGACAGCCTGAACCTCTCTGTTCTGGACGGCTACCTGGACAGCACCCTGGGACTGGACATAACCCTCAAAAACGGCAAACCCTACGGCACCTTCCGGGGAAATGCCGGCGTGCGTACATTCCACAGCGTGGACGCCGAAGCCGAGGAGGACCTGCTGAAGTGGGAGAGCCTGCAGCTGGACCAGTTCCAGGGAAGGCTTGAGCCGTTCAGCCTCTCCATCCGCCAGATCGCCCTGAACGGCGTCTACTCGCGCATCATCGTGCGCAAGGACGGCACCCTCAACCTGCAGAACCTGGTGCAGAAGCCCGCACCTACCGCACCCGCCGGGCAGACGGTTACCCCGGCCACGGTGGCCGTCTCCAAGCAGGCTCCGAAAGCCAAACACCAGATCAGTATCGGCGCCATCACCATCCAGGACGGGACCATCGCCTTCAGCGACCACCACCTTCGCCAGCAGTTCACCAGCACCTTCCACAACCTGGGGGGGCGGGTCAGCGGCATGTCCTCGGACGACTCCAAATTCGCCGACGTGGACCTGCGCGGCAACCTGGAGAACCGTTCACCGCTGCAGATCACCGGCACCATCAACCCCCTGCGCGACGACCTGTTCGTCGACCTGACGATCTCCTTCAAGGATATCGAACTCTCGCCGGTCACCCCCTACTCGGGCACCTACCTGGGGTACAGCGTGGAGCGGGGAAAACTGTTCCTGGACCTGAAGTACCACATCGAGCAGAAACAGCTTCGTTCGGAGAACAGGATCTTCATCGACCAGTTCACCTTCGGCAACAGGGTGGAGAGTCAGAAGGCCACCAAGCTGCCGGTGCGCCTGGGGCTGGCGCTGCTCCAGGACCGCAAGGGGGAGATCCACCTGGACGTGCCGGTCACCGGCCGCACGGACGATCCCCAGTTCAGCATCTGGCGGCTTGTCTTCCAGGTCCTGAGGAACCTGCTGGTCAAGGCCGCCACGTCGCCGTTCGCGCTTTTGTCGTCCATGTTCGGCGACGGCGCCGACCTGAGCACCATCCAGTTCAGCCAGGGGGCCAGCGCCCTGAGCCAGACTGAAGAGCAAAAGCTGGGTGCCCTGGCAAAGGCCCTGACCGACCGCCCGGCCCTGAAGATGGAGCTCAAGGGATACGTTGACCGGGAAAAGGACGCCGAGGGATACCGAAAGGAGCTGCTGGCTCGCAAGATCGCCAACGAACGGGCGCTTTCCCTCGCCAAACAGCGTAAGAGCGAGGATATGACCTCGGTCGTAAACGCCGCCATGCAGCCGGAGGAATACTCCCGCTACCTGAAGGTGGTCTACCGCAAGGAGAAGTTCCCCAAGCCGCGCACCATGTTCGGCCTGGTCAAGGATCTGCCCGATGAGGAGATGAAAAAGCTGATCATCGCCAACACAGCCGTCGGCAACCAGGACCTCCAGTCCCTGGCCCAGGAACGTTCGGCAGCGGTAATGGCTTACCTGGTCAAGCAGGGCGTTGCACAAGAACGGCTCTTCCTGAAAAAGGACAACATCCACAAGCCCCCCGAGAAGAGCGGTCAGAGCAGAAGCAGGGTGGAGCTGAATGCCATCACCCAGTGACATGAACGACGGGAGTGCGCTCAAGGGGTGCGAGCGGGGGAAGACTCTTCCATCCCCCGGTGGAGGCGGAGCAGTTACGTGCCCATGAAAAACGATCTTACCGCAGCCCCCATCCCGCACCTGGTCAGGCGCCTGGCCATTCCCGCCGGGACCGGCTTCTTCTTCAACACCATGTTCAACGTGGTGGACACCTGGTACGGCGGCCAACTCTCCACCACCGCCCTGGCGGCCATGTCGCTCTCCTTTCCGGTGTTCTTCATTGTCCTCGCCATGGGCACCGGCCTCTCCTCCGGCACAACGACCATGATCGGCAACGCCCTGGGGCGCGGCAACCTGGGGGAGGCGCGCCGCTACGTCTCCCAGGCGCTCTCCTTCGGCCTGCTCAACGCCATTCTGCTGACCATGGCGGGGCTTGTGTGTGCCGAACCGATCTTCAGGTTCATGGGCGCCAGGAATGACTATCTCAGCCTGGCGGTCAGCTACATCGGCGTGATCTTCTGCGGCTCGATCGTCCTCATGCTCAACTTCGTCATGAGCGCCATCTTAAGCTCCCACGGCAACACCTGGACCTACCGGAATTTCCTGGTGGGCGGCTTCTTCCTCAACCTTGCGCTGGATCCCTGGTTCATGTACGGTGGCCTTGGGCTCCCCCCCCTGGGGCTGCCCGGCATCGCCCTCTCCACGGTGGTCATCCACGGCATGGGCACCGTCTTCCTCTTCAGCCGCCTCTTCCGTTCGGGGGTGATGAAGACCTTCAGGCCGCGGGAACTGTGGCCCAACTGGCGCTGCTACCGCGAGCTGGCCAGGTACGGTTTCCCTTCGGCCCTGAACATGATGACCATCAGCCTGGGAATATTCATCGTAACCTGGTTCGTGGGCGGTTACGGCAAGGAGGCGGTGGCCGCCTACGGCAGTGCCACCCGCATCGAGCAGATCGCCCTGCTGCCGATCATGGGGCTGAACACCTCCACCCTGGCGCTCACCGCCCAGAACTACGGTGCGCTGCGCACGGACCGCATCCGCGAGGTCCTGCGGGTCTCGCTGCGCTACGGCTTCTCCCTGGCCAGCATGGGAACCCTGGCGGCCCTGCTCATGACCAGCCAGCTCATGTCGCTGTTCAGCAACGACCCCCAGGTGATCGCCATCGGCATCCGCTTCCTGCGCATCGAGGCTTTCGTCCTGCCGGCCTATGTGCTGCTCTACATCTGCATCTCCGCCATGCAGGGGATCAAGCAGCCGCTGTTCGCCCTCTGGGTCGGCCTGTACCGGCAGGTCGCCGGCCCCACCTGCGTCTTCCCGCTCCTGGCCACGGCCTGCGGCTGGGGCATCCTCGGCATCTGGTGGGGCATCTTCGGCATAACCTGGTCCGCTGCCCTGATCGTGGTGGCCTACGTCAGCTGGATACTGAAAAAGCTTGAAAAGGAACTCCCCGCCGTATGAAATCCGTCGCCATCGCAACCCTGGGATGCAAGACCAACCAGTTCGAATCCGCAGCCATGCTTGAGCAGTTCACCCGTTCCGGCTACCGCGTCGTCCCCTTCTCCGAGCCGGCCGACATCTATGTGATCAACTCCTGCACCGTCACCGCCAGGACCGACGCCGAGACCCGGCGCCTGATCCGCCGCGCCCGGCGCCTGAACCCGGCTGCCCGCATCGTGGCCACCGGCTGCTACGCCCAGGTCTCTCCGCAGGAACTCTCGCGCATGCCCGAGGTCGACGTGGTGCTGGGCAACCGGGAGAAGCTGGACAGCACCCTGCTGACCGATGCGTCCGAGGATATGGTGGAGGACGCCGGCCAGGCCACGGGGGGAGCGTTATTGCACCTGACCAGCTTTGCCGAACATACCCGCGCCTTCCTGCAGGTACAGAACGGCTGCGACAGCTTCTGCAGCTACTGCATCGTCCCCTATGCCCGCGGCAGGAGCAGGAGCGTCTCCATTGTGGAGGTGCTGGACGGTGTCAGGCGACTGGTTGACGGCGGTTTCCGCGAAGTGGTGTTGACCGGCATCCACCTGGGGGCCTATGGCCTGGACCTCTCCCCGAGAGAGTCCCTCGCCTGCCTGGTGGAGCGCATCCTTGAGGAGACAACCCTTGAGCGGCTGCGCATCGGCTCCCTGGAGCCCAACGAGTTCGACGACCGCCTGATCTCCCTCTTCAGCCGCTCCCCGCGGGTCTGCCATCACTTCCACATCCCGCTGCAGAGCGGCTGCGACAGCGTGCTTATGCGCATGGGACGCCCCTACGACGCTGCCTACCTGCGCTCCCTGCTGGAGCGGGTCATAGCCGCCATGCCGGACGCATTCCTCGGCAGCGACATCATCGCCGGTTTCCCCGGCGAGAGCGATCGGGAATTCCAGACCACCTGTGCCCTGGTGGAGGCACTCCCCCTGGCCGACCTGCACGTATTCCCCTACTCCCTGCGTCCCGGTACCAGGGCCGCTTCCCTGCCCGGGCATCTCCCCCCCGCGGTCATCCGTGACCGGGCCGCGCACCTGAGAAACATCGCCGCCTCCAAGAAGGAGCTGTTCCTGCAACGGGCGGTCGGAGGGGATATCCTGGCGCTGGGACAGCAGTTCGACCCTGCCAGCCGCACCGTCAGGGGGCTGTCGCGGAACTACATCCAGGCCCAGTTCCCGGGAACAGCCGCCGACGTCAACCAGGAGCAGGCCCTGACCGTCGTGGAGATCCGGGAGGGGCGCGCGCTCTGCCGCAGGCAGTGAACGCATCACGGGTTAAAAAGCGTCCCGCTGCGACACTGTTGCGTTCAGGCGGGAAATCTGCTAGAAACGACACCGTATGTTTATTAAAATTTGATGATAGTTTTTTATCAACGATAGCAACAGGCGGCGCAGGAGCGACGCTCAGCTGGCCTCTCGCCGTCGCACACAAACAGGAAGTACATGAAGATAGCCATCCATATCGGCAGCACCCTGCTGGCCCAGGCCCTGCGGGAGCAGTTGCTTAAAGAGCGGGACGTTGCGGAAGTCGCCTTGGTGCATCCCGATTCGGGAGGTGAAACAGGGGAACCTGATTTCATCATCTGCGACACGCACACAATCAGACAGCAACGCCCCGCCTCCCTCTGCGGAGCGAAAACCGTCCTCCTGGATTACGGTCTCAGCGAGGACACCATCTCTTCCCTGCTCGTCACCAGCAAGGTGGACGGCATCATGACCACCGACGCCGACATCCCCCTGCTCATGAAGGCGTTCCATGCCATTGCCCAAGGGCAGATATGGATCGACAACTGCAAGATCAGGGCACTGGTCACCTTCGCGGAAAACAACCGGGATTGCGTCACGGAAGGGAACCTGAGCAACAAGGAGCGTGAAGTGGTGATCAGTGTTTCCCAGGGGTTGACCAACAGGGAAATCGCTGCCCGGTTGTACATCAGCGAACAGACGGTCAAAACCCACATCAACAACATCTTCAAGAAAACGAATATGGCCCGCCGGACCCAGCTGGTTCCCCTGGGAATCAAGCTGATGGCCGATCCGGTCTCCTGACCCGCACCACACACTGACGGCGCCTTCTGCCAGCTCAGCGCCAACCGGGGCACTTGCCCCGGAATACCGTTCACACCCTTTCTCCACCTTACGTCGTACCTCTAACGCCGGCCAGAAATAGCCTGTTGACCGATTGTCCCCAGCCCCCCCATCTGCTACAAACGTTACCAGCTTCACCCGGGGGCGAAAGCCGGTTTCCCGCACCCTACCACTCTCCACGCACTGTTTTGTACCTGGCGACAACCAACCAGAGACACCTATCACAGGAGGATACCCATGAGAACCAGATTCATTTCCAAGTCGGCACTGCTCTGCGCCGTCCTGCTCGGCTTCGCCGCGCCCTGCCCGGCCATCGAAGCGCCCGCGCTCACGCCGGACTCCATCCAAACGGCCCAGCCGGAAGAAGCGGTCATTGTCAGCATCAACCAGAACAAAGTCACCCTGCAGTCCATCACCAGCGCGGGAAAGATAACCACCATCACCAGCGACACCACCGAGGGCCTGAAGGTGGGGGACCGGGTGACCCTGGTCGGCACGACGCTGAAGAAATCCGAACTACCGGCACCTCAGCACTTCAAAGGAGGAGAAGCATCCCCCTCATCTTCAGCAGCGCCAACATCGGGAGACAAGTCGTAGTCGACACGCTCCGGCAACGCACACGCCTGTTTCCCCAGAGGGAAACGGTTTAGCTGCGCGTTATTGGACTATGACGTCAAAACAGTGGAGAGACAAAAAAAGGGGGTACGCCGGCCGATGCCGGGGTACCCCCTGTTCTGTAGCTGATTCAGTGTCAACGGCAAAAAGTGCTGCCGGTCAGGACCCGTGACGCCACTGGAAGTTGACCGCCTTGCACCCCGGCACCAGAGTTCGGAAGCGTTCCAGCCCCTCCGGCGTGATGCAGGTTCCGCTGCAGGTCAGCCACTTGAGCCCCTTGAGACCGGCAAGATTGCCCAGCCCCCCATCGCCGATGGCGGTGTGATAGATGGAGAGTCGGCGCAGTCCGGAGAGCCCGGCCAACAGGGCGAGACCCTCGTCGCTGACCCTGGTGTTGGAGAGGTACAGTTCGCTGAGACCGGAAAAGTGGGTCAGATGCCGCAGGCAACCGTCATCCACGTCGTACAGGTACAGCGCCTGCAGGTCGTCCGGCCGCAAATCGCCCAGAAAGTGCAGCCCCGCCTGCCCCGCTCCCTTCACATCCAGACGCACCGCCCTGTCCACGAGCACCTCCCGCACACCGCGAGCGGAGCCCAGACGCTGCCAGTCCCGGTAATCCACCGAACCGGCGCTCCTCTCGTAGAGCATCCCGCAGGCAAGGTCGGCAGGAAAGCGCAGCAGGCGCGTCAGCAGCTGAACAGCCTCCGGACGGGACGCGGCATGGCCGTCCCCCCGCAGCGCCTCCAGCCGATAGCCGGCACGGGCGATGTCCTGCTCGACCCGTTCCGCCATCTCCGCCATCAGGTCGATACCGTCGGACCGGGCCTGTTCCACCCGCAGCTTGAAACCGAAGATATCGGTCGACTTCAGCTCCTCAATCTGGCGCACCAGGGCATGGATGTTCTGCCTGACGCGGGCGATCAGGCGGATCATGCGCACCAGTTCAAGGGCCACGTCAACGGCCGCCGAAGATTCCGGCTCCAGCTCCCAGTCGCTTAAGATCTCCTCCAGGGCCACGCGATCACCCGCACCGTAGGCTTGATTGGCGATGGTCATCAGCTCCTGGCGCCGCAGGCGATCCTCCTCGTCAGAGGCCAGATCGGGATGAATGGCCTTGGCCACCTCGCGGTAGAGACTCTTCAGGCTCTTGCGTGGCCCCTCCCCGGCCGGGCTCTCATCCTCATCCAGCAGGTCGGTGCGATTCCGGAAAGGGGCAATGGTCTCCTCAGGGGAAGCTGCGTCGCAATCCTGGATGCGACCGTCCGGTTCCAGTAGCCCCTTCAGTTGCCACTCCAGCTCCTCCAGTTGAGCGATGCGGCTCCCCAGCAGCCGCTCGTACTCCTGCTCGAAGCGGCGAATCCCGCCCTTCAGGTCGGCAAACTCCTGCTCCAGTTCAGTCTGTTGGCGCTGCAGGCGGGACAGTTCCTCCCGCTTCCGCTCCAGCTCGATCTCTTCCGGGGTCTTGAGACGATTGTGAAACGGACCCATGTCAGGAGGCTCCCGAGGCGACACATTCGCGAGCCTCCCTGGCCAGCGCCAGGGTGATCCTGCGTTTGTGGGCCAGGGAAAAACGGTAGATGGTCTCGAAGAAGCCGATCAGCTCGCCTACCTCGCGGCTGGTGGTGACCAGGATGTACTCCACCACGTCATCGGGAACGCGCACCTGGCGGTCATCGGCGATCTTCTTCAGGATCATGCGCCGGGAGTGGTCGTCGGAGGCGTCAACCCGGGCCACCAGTCCCCACAAGAGGCGCGACACCAGGTGATCATCCAGATGCGGCAGCATGCGCGGCGGGTGCAGCCCGGCCAAAACCACCGCACGCCCGGCCTCGTGAAAATCGTTGAACAGCTGCCACAGCGCTGCCCGCAGGTCCTGGCTATCGGGCAGCAGCTGCAGGTCATCCACCACCAGCCCTTGCGCACCATGGAAGCGGTCCACCAGGGAGCGCGCCGAACGCACGTCCCGGCAGGAGAGGTAGGGTGCCTGGTCGGGGTTGCCGCCGGACAGTTCCAGGGCGATGGCCCGGAGCAGGTGTGTCTTGCCCGAACCGGGAGGGCCGTGCAGGTAGAGCAGCCGCTCCGGCTCGGATTCGTCGGTTATGCGCCGGGCAAAGCGCACCGCCGCGGCATTGCCGTCGCAGACGACGAAGCTGTCGAAGGTGCAGGAGGATGCCACCGGAAATTCGAGGATCTGCTGCATGGTCACAACAGGGCCGCCTGGGGGGGGGCGGGAACGGAGCGGCCGAAGTGCTCGTAGGCGGCAAGGGTGGCCACCCGTCCGCGGGGGGTGCGGTTGAGGAACCCGTTCTGGATCATGTACGGCTCGTACACGTCCTCGATGGTGTCGCTCTCCTCGCTGATGGCAGCGGCAATGGTGTCCAGCCCCACCGGGCCGCCGGAGAACTTGTCGATGATGGTCAGGAGGATCATGCGGTCCATGTGGTCGAAGCCCATCTCGTCTATCTCCAGCAGGGCCAGGGTTTCCTTGACCACCTGACGGGTGATGACACCGTCGGCGCGTACCTGGGCAAAGTCGCGCACCCGGCGCAACAGGCGGTTGGCGATGCGCGGCGTACCGCGGCTGCGGCGGGAGAGTTCGTCGGCCCCCCTGGGCTCGATCTCCATGCCCAGGATGCGGGAGGAGCGGGTGATAATGGTGGCCAGTTCGTCATGGGTGTAGAAGTCCATGCGCGATATGACGCCGAAGCGGTCGCGCAGCGGCGAGGAGAGCAGGCCGGCCCTGGTGGTTGCCCCCACCAGGGTGAAGCGGGGCAGGTCCAGCTTGATGGAGCGCGCGCTGGGACCCTGGCCGATGATGATGTCCAGCTGGAAGTCCTCCATGGCCGGGTAAAGGATCTCCTCCACCACATGGGAGAGGCGGTGGATCTCGTCGATGAACAGGACGTCGTGCGGTTCCAGGTTGGTCAGGATGGCGGCCAGGTCGCCGGGACGCTCGATGACCGGCCCGGATGTGGACTTGAGGTTGACACCCATCTCGCAGGCAACTATGTTGGCCAGGGTTGTCTTTCCCAGGCCGGGGGGGCCGTAGAGCAGCACATGGTCCAGCGCCTCTCCCCTCCCCCGGGCAGCCTCGATGAACAGGCGCAGGTTACCCTTTATCTTCTCCTGGCCGATGTAGTCGTCCAGGGCTTTGGGTCTCAGGGTGCTGTCGAATTGGGAATCATCTTCACGCTTGTCAGCGGCTATGGCGCGGCTCATCGCTTCTCCGGTGGCGTTTTCGGGAACCGCCCCGCTGCCAAGGCGATAGCGGGACGACTGTCAGTCGGGCAGTATACCCGTTCGGGGCACGGAAAATCAACCTGCATTCGGCGGATGCAACCAGACCGCCGGGCCCGCGGGGATCATTGGACGCCGTTTTCGCGCTACGGCAGGTCACTGCCGGAAAACGGGGAAGGAGAACAGGAACCATGGATACACGACGTCATCCGCGCGTCCGCCTGGCGGGTGCGCTCACCTGCCTGCTGATTCCACTGCTGGCGGGCTGCGCCGGCCGGCAGCGGACGGAGCAGGCCGCCTCGCCTCCCTACAAACGGGGGGAGCACCCCTACAGCATAAACGGAATCCGCTACGAACCGCTGGCCAGCCATAAAGGTTTCCAGCAGGAAGGCATCGCCAGCAGCTACGGCGCCGACTTCCACGGCCGCGCCACCAGCAGCGGCGAACCGTTCGACATGAACGCCATGACCGCCGCCCACAAGACCCTGCCCCTGGGGGTCTATGTCAGGGTGCGTCACAAACGCAGCAACAGGGAGGTGGAGGTCAGAATCAACGACCGCGGCCCCTTCGTGGGCGACCGCATCATCGACCTCTCCGAGGCGGCGGCGGAGAAGCTGGGCATGCTGCGTGAGGGGCTTGCTCCGGTCAGGGTAACGGCGCTGGGCTACCGGAGTCTCGACCGCAACGGCGCCCCGACCTATCGCGACCCGGAGAGCTACGACCGCGGCGACTTTACTCTTCAGGTGGGGGCCTTCAGGAGCCGTGACAACGCGGACCGGCTGGCGCGGGAGCTGCGGCGGGACTTCACCGACGCGGATGTGCGGGAGGGGCTGGTGTCCGGTACCAGGTTCTTTCGGGTGCGCGTGGGGAAGTACGCTTCGCTGAAAACAGCCCTGGCCAGTCAGCAGCAGTATCGCGGCGGACGCTTCCCGGGCTGCTTCGTCGTTGCCCGGGACTGAGCGGACAACCCGCGCGGAAGCACGAAAAAAGAGGGGAGAGCCGGCCTGGCCCTCCCCTCCCGGGGACAAAAAGCTGCGTTGCAAGCCTTAATGGGTGGTTTCCTCGTAGGCATCCCTGGCCCGATCAAACCCCTTGTTGAAGGCTTTCCTGTTCAGCTCCAGGAACGGCTCGGGCAGACTGGAAAGCATCGCCTTCTCCACGTTCTCCCGGGACACCACACCGGTTATGGCCACCATGGCCCCCAGGGCAACGATATTGGCGACAATGGCTCGGCCAACGTCCGAGCGGGCGATATTCAGTATCGGCAGGGCGATCTTGCGGTAATTCCCCTCGGGCAGGTTCTTGACAAGATCGGAATCCACCAGCAGGATCCCCCCCTCCTTGATTTCAGCGGCATACCTGTCGCAGGCCTTCTGGGTCAGAGCCAGCAGTGCGTCGCACTGGGTCACCTTGGGGTAATCGATGGAGTCTCCGGAGATGATCACCTCGGACTTGGCGGCGCCACCACGGGCCTCGGGGCCGTAGCTCTGGGACTGCACGGCCTGCTTCCCCTCATAGATGGAGGCGGCCTTGGCCATGATGATGCCTGCGGTAATCAACCCCTGTCCGCCTGCGCCGGAAAACCTGAGTTCGTATCTGGACATCCGTTGTTCCCCCTTGTCGGCGCGGCTAGCTGACCGCGCCCTGGGCAAGCCTGATGATTCTGGCATATTCGTCGCAGTACTCCGGCCGCTCCTCCTTGTGGAGGATCCCGGTGAGCACCTTACCCTGAAGCTGTTCGGGCGACATCACCTGGGCCGCCTTGATCGGCACGCAGTTTTCCTTGTGGCGCGTCATCATCTGGATCACCGACCTGAACTTGTTGCGCCGTCCATAGGTGGTGGGGCAGTCGTCAAGGACCTCCACCACCGAGAACCCCTTGTGGCTGATGGCTTGGGAAATCAGGCCGCCCAGCTGACTGGCATGGTAGGAGGTACCCCGGGCAACAAAGGTCGCACCGGCGCCGATGGCCAGCTTGGCGATATCGAAGGTCGGATCCGGATTTCCGTAGGGGGTGGTGGAGGCTTTCTGGCCGGTGGGGGTGGTGGGCGAGAACTGGCCGCCGGTCATGCCGTACACATAGTTATTCATGATGATGCAGGTCATGTCGATGTTCCGGCGACAGGCATGGATAAAGTGGTTGCCGCCGATGGCGACCATGTCGCCGTCCCCGGCCACCAGGATCACGTTCATCTCCGGCTTGGCCAACTTGATGCCGGTGGCAAAGGCGGGGGCGCGGCCATGGGCGGTGTGCAGGGTGCAGCAGTCCATGTAGCCGGGCAGGCGCGAGGCGCAGCCGATACCGGAGACGATGGCGGTACTGTTCTTGTCCAGTTGCAGCGCATCCATGGCGCGGATCAGCCCCTTCATGACGATGCCGTGGCCGCAGCCGGGGCACCAGATATGGGGCAGCTTTTCGGGACGGAGATATTTTTCGTAATCAAATGCCATGGTTTAGAGAACCTTTTTAAGGCTTTCGAGTATCTGGTCAGGGTTGATCGGTTCACCGTCCACGCGGAAGAGCCCCTGCACCGGCACCCTCCCCTCGACGCAGCGCTGGACCTCCTGGGTGCACATGCCCAGATTCATCTCCGGGGTGATGATCGCCCTGACCCTGGTGGAAAGTTCCCTGATCTGCCGGTCGGGAAAGGGCCAGACCGTCCTGATGCGGAACATGCCGGCCCTGATCCCCTGCTCGCGGGCTACGTTGATGGCGTAGCGCACCGAGCGGGAGGTGGATCCGAAGGCAACAACGGCGATTTCCGCATCCTCCAGCAGGTACTCCTCGTAGGTGACAATGTCGTCCACATTGGCGTTGACCTTGCGCATCTGGCGTTCCTGCTCGGCCTGGACCAGGGAAGGCTTGGTGGTGGGGAAGCCATCCTGCATCTTGTTCAGACCGGTCACGTGGAAACGGTAGCCGGAACCGAATGAGGCCAGGGGGGGCACATCGCCGAAACTGGTGTCGTAGGGCTTGTACTCTTCGGGAGGAACGGAAGGGAGCCTGCGGTCGATCACCTCCAGCTCACCCGCATCGGGAATAACGATGCGCTCGCGCATGTGGGCGATGATCTCGTCCGGCAGGACGATCACCGGGGTGCGGTACGTTTCAGCCAGGTTGAAGGCGCGCACCGTCTCCTCGAACAGCTCCTGCACCGAGGCCGGCACAAGACAGATGGCGGGATGGTCGCCGTGGGTGCCCCAGCGGGCGGCCATGATATCGGACTGGCTGGGGCCCGTGGGCATACCGGTGGAGGGACCGCCGCGCATGACATCGATGATCACGCAGGGGATCTCGGCGATGCAGCCATAACCGATCAACTCCTGCTTCAGGGAGAAGCCGGGGCCGGAGGTGGCGGTCAGCACCTTGGAGCCGGTCAGCGCAGCCCCCAGACAGGCGGCCATGGCGCCGATCTCGTCTTCCATCTGGATAAACTTGCCCCCCACCTTGGGAAGCTCGACGGAGAGGACCTCTGAGACTTCGGTGGCAGGGGTTATGGGGTAGCCGGCAAAGAAATCGCAACCGGCATAGAGCGCACCGAAGGCGGCGGCCTCATTACCCTGAAGGAATGCAACTCGTTTCGCCACCGCTCAGTTCCTCCCCGTGTTCGTATCCACGATGACTTTGATGGCAAAGTCGGGACAGCGCAATTCACACTGCATGCAGGCGATGCATGCTTCCGCTTTTTTGACCGCGGCAACTATTCCCCTCATCTCCAGCACCTTGGTGGGGCAGAACTCGACGCAGATATGACACCCCTTGCAGTACGCGTGGTTAATTTCGATTCTGGGCGGTACGTTCACCATCTAGGCTGCTCCACTTGCCGGCGTTGGGCTCGTTGGACACAGATACCCGATTACAGGGAGAAGACGGAACTTCCCTCGCAAGCGACTACAACTCTTCGGGTTTCTGAATCCTTGTGTGAATGGGACGGGGGGCGGTCGTTGCGTTTCTACTGATGTTCATCGAGAATTGCGCCGCGGTGGCAGAGCGATTGCCACCACCGCGACGCCGGGAACAACGGGATTACTTCAGGCTGTCAACCAGCTCTTTTACGTGGGAAACGGAGCTGTTGAACAGGGCCTGCTCGGTCTCGTCCAGATCGATTTCAACGATCTTCTCAACACCATTGGCGCCGAGGATACAGGGAACGCCGACATAGTAGCCGTCGACGCCATACTCGCCTTCCAGCAGTGCGCACACCGGCAGAACGCGTTTCTGGTCGCGCAGGATCGCTTCTGCCATGCAGATGGCCGAAGAAGCCGGGGAGTAGAATGCGGAACCGGTCTTGAGCAGACCGACAACTTCGCCGCCGGCGCCGGCGGTGCGCTTGACCATGGCGTCCATGACTTCCTTGGCCTTGGCGGCGCTGCCGTATTTCTTCTCAAGCAGAGCCATGACCGGAATACCGAACACGTTGGCATAACGGATCAGAGGCACCATGTCGTCGCCGTGGCCGCCCATGACCATGGCGGTGACATCCTTCACGGAAACACCCAGTTCCCAGGCGATGAAGGCGGCGAAGCGGGCCGAATCCAGCACGCCGGCCATACCCATGACGCGGTTTTTGGGGAAGCCGGTGACTCTCTGACAGAGGGTAACCATGGCGTCCAGCGGGTTGGAGATGCAGATGATGAATGCGTCGGGAGCATGCTTCTTGATGCCTTCGGCAACCGACGTCATGATTTTGGAGTTAGTGGCGATCAGGTCGTCGCGACTCATGCCCGGTTTGCGGGGCAGACCGGCGGTGATGATGATCACGTTGGAACCGGCGATTTCTTCATAGGAGTTGGCGCCCTTCAGACAGACGTCGAAATTGTCCACCGGCGCTGCCTCGGAGATATCCAGGGTCTTGCCCTGGGGAAGGCCTTCAACTACGTCAAAGAGAACAACATCGCCGAGCTCACGCAGAGCGCAGAGCTGAGCAAGAACGCCACCGATTTGTCCACCGCCGATAAGTGCAATCTTTTTACGCGACATACTGTTTCCTCCTAGATTAGGTAAAATCGAACGACTCACTATAAACCAACAACCCATGGATGGCAAGAATAGAATTACCCGCCTGTGTTTGTTTTTTACACAGTTCACCCCAAAATGACACCTGTTCGTAAAAAACCTGAATTATCGTGCAATGACAGATAGTTATAGATTCACACACGGGCGCCACATCCAGCGCAACCCTCAGAACGCAGGCCGGCGTCAGCCGGGGATGAACCGGCAGTCACACCGGCAGACCACGGGGAATAGTGGGGAGAAACGGCAGAGATGAGAGGGCAGCCAACAGGGACGGGACGGGCCCATGGTGAGGAGTGAGGAGTAAACTGACTCAGTGTCTGGAGGAAAAGCGCTTGGCCTCCAGGGCCTCGTCACGGGAGAAGCGGCGGGGGATCCTGAGTACCTGGCCGGGCCAGAGACGTTTGGGGTCGCGGATCTGGTCACGGTTGGCACGGTAGAGCAGGGGCCAGAGGGACGCATCGGCGTAGATTTCGGGACGGGCTGCGATCTGGGGAAGGGTTTCGCCGCGACGCACCGTGTAGGCCGACGGCTGGGGGGGCGGCAGTTCCCGCTCCCGCACCTGGGTGTGTGTCTTGGCGGCCTGGGCCGCCCGCGC
>MTLE01001649.1_pt1 | contig 118890 bp, 99 predicted proteins | sample 1982461 | NCBI WGS metagenome assembly MTLE01 (sample SAMN05712605, study PRJNA340218) | biofilm metagenome | isolation source: sample SPL anode biofilm adapted to -200 mV | place: USA | collected 2012-02-03
TATTGAGAGCACCTGCACCTGATACACAGCATTTACCCATTCCACGAGCTACTACAGCAGCATGAGAAGTCATACCGCCACGAGCCGTAAGAATACCTTGAGCAACACTCATACCACGAAGATCTTCTGGAGAGGTCTCGATACGAACCATAATAACCTTCTTCTTTCTTTCTGCCCATGCTTCAGCATCGTCAGCAAAGAAAACTATTTGTCCTGTAGCTGCACCTGGTGAAGCAGGCAAGCCTTTAGCTACTGATTTAGCAGCTTTCAAAGCAGCTTTGTCAAATACTGGGTGAAGAAGTTCGTCAAGTTTTTGAGGCTCCATGCGCTTCAAAACTGTAACTTCATCAATTACACCGTCACGGTGGAGATCCATCGCGATCTTAACCATTGCAGCGCCAGTTCTCTTACCATTACGAGTTTGTAACAACCAAAGTTTACCGTTTTGAATAGTAAATTCTAGGTCTTGCATGTCCTTGTAGTGGTCTTCTAGCTTTTGTTGAGTTGCAATAAGTTCTTTTGCACATTCAGGCATTGACTCTTCAAGAGAAGGATACTTAGATGCACGATCTTCTTCAGAAACACCTTGAAGCGCAGCCCAACGGCGTGAACCTTCAATGGTGATTTGTTGTGGTGTACGGACACCAGCTACGACATCTTCACCTTGAGCATTGATCAAATATTCTCCGTTGAAAATATCTTCGCCCGTAGCAGCATCACGAGTGAATGCTACTCCAGTTGCAGAGTTTTCGCCCATATTACCATAAACCATGGCTTGAACGTTAACAGCAGTTCCCCATTCTTCAGGAATCTGATTCATGCGGCGGTAAAGGATAGCTCTCTCATTCATCCAGCTGTCAAATACAGCGCAGATAGCGCCCCATAGTTGTTCCCAAGCACCATCAGGAAAACTCTTTCCTGTTGACTTTAGAACGGCTTCTTTAAAGAGCATAACTAGTTTTTGAAGGTCTTCAACTTCAAGTTCAGTGTCGAATTTTACACCTTTTTCTGCTTTGACAGTTTCAATAACTTCTTCAAAAGGATCAATGTCGGTTTTGTTCTTAGGTTTCATTCCAAGGACAACATCGCCATACATTTGAACAAAGCGGCGATAACTATCCCACGCAAAACGAGGATTTCCCGATTTCTTAGCTAAAGCCTCTACAACTTTATCGTTCATACCAAGATTCAATACAGTATCCATCATACCTGGCATTGAAACTCTGGCTCCTGATCTTACAGAAACAAGAAGAGGATTTTCTGAGTCGTCAAACTTGTTGCCAGTTAATTCTTCTACATGTTTAATAGCTTCCTTAACGTCGCCTTCAATAAGTTTAACAACAGCATCGCGTCCTTCAGTAGTATAAGCGGTACATACTTCAGTAGTAATAGTGAATCCTGGAGGTACTGGTACTCCAATTAGATTCATCTCGGCAAGATTAGCACCTTTGCCACCGAGCAAATTTTTCATGTCGGCACGGCCTTCTGCTTTACCGTTACCAAAAGAATAAATTCTTTTCATTAAATTGGTAATTTGTTTAGAAATTAATATTGTTGTTTACAATTAGTCAAAATAACACCATATTTAGTGTATTCATGCGTAGAGAGAGTTAATATGAGTCTTACAAATATAATGAATATGCATCAAATCTAAAATTATTTTATAAAAAAATCTTGAATTATGTTTTAAATTGACATTAGTATTGATTTGACAATCTTAAATGACTAATTTTGCACCAATTTTCATATTTAAAGCATACGAAATTGGCAAGAAAAAGAAGAGAACTTCCAGTATTACAAGAAGTACACATTTCGGATGTAGCGGCCGAAGGAAAAAGTATTGCAAGAGTGGAAGATATGGTGGTGTTTATTCCTTACGGAGCACCAGGCGATATTGTTGATGTAAAGCTCGACAAAAAGAAAAAAAGTTATGCCGAGGGGCATATAGTAAATACTATTGAAAGTAGCCCTATACGCGTGGCTCCTTTTTGTGAGCATTTTACTCTTTGTGGTGGATGTAAATGGCAACATATACCTTATAATTACCAATTAAAATATAAGCAACAGCAAGTTGTTGACGCTTTAACTAGAATAGCCAAAGTAGATATTCCTGAAATAAATGAAATAATAGGATCGGAAAAGACCACTCATTATAGGAACAAGTTGGAGTTTACTTTCTCAAATAAATCATGGCTCACATTTGAGGAAATGAAAAGCGGGAAGGAGTTTCCGAACCGCAATGCTTTAGGTTTTCACATCCCCGGCGCATTTGACAAAGTCCTAGATATCAAAAAATGTTGGCTGCAAGAAGATGTTTCAAATGAAATAAGGCTCTTTCTAAAAGATTTTGCTAGTGAGAAAGGGTTCTCATTTTATGATCTTAAAGCCCAAAATGGATTGATGCGTACCATTATGATTAGGACCACCAGTATTGGTGAAATAATGTTGGTTGTGGTATTTGGAGAAGACAACAAGCCTCAGATTAATGAAATAATGGAAGGGATAGAGGACAAATTTCCTCAAATTACATCATTACAATATGTAATAAATCTCAAAGTAAATGACACAATTGCCGACCAAGAAATAATCCTCTATAAAGGGAAATCTTATATTGAAGAGGAAATGGAAGGCTTGCGTTTCCGTATTGGTCCAAAGTCTTTTTATCAAACCAACTCTGAGCAGGCATACGTATTATATAAAGTAGCTCGTAATATGGCAAAACTTACTGGCGATGAACTTGTATATGATCTTTATACTGGCACTGGAACTATTGCAAACTTTGTAGCTCGTCAAGCTAAGAAAGTAATTGGTATAGAATATGTTGAAGATGCGATAAATGATGCTAAAATAAATTCAGATGTTAATGGTATCGACAATACATTGTTTTATGCCGGTGACATGAAGGATGTTCTAACAAGTGAGTTTATTGCACAACATGGCAATCCTGATGTTATGATTGTTGATCCTCCTAGAGCTGGAATGCACGAAAGTGTTGTAGAAACAATATTGGCAGCTCAGCCTAAACGTATTGTATATGTGAGCTGTAACCCTGCCACTCAGGCTCGAGATTTAGCTTTACTTGATACAAAATATAAGATCGTTGAGATTCAACCAGTAGATATGTTTCCCCAAACTCATCATGTAGAAAATGTGGTTGGGCTTGAGCTAAAATAAATTACTTAGGAATTCCGAATCTTATTAGATTTGAATTATAATATCTAGAATCATTGGTGACATCCTTACCCACAAAAGGAGGGATATCATATTTATAATCACTCGAAGGAATTTCTATCTCAGCGACAACTAAGCCTTGTAGATTTCCTCCAAATTCGTCAATTTCCCAAGTATTTCCTCCAAATTCGATAATATTGCGTACTTTTGAAATTAATGACTGAGAGCACATGTTTTCTAGCATATAAGTAGCATCGGGGACAGGAATCTTATATTCAAATTCAGGACGAGTATCTCCCGTATTAACTCCTTTAATGGTGATAAAAGCCTCTTCTCCAAATATTCGAACCCTTACAGTTCTGTATTTATCGGTTGAAAGATATCCCTGACAAATCCTAAAGCTCTTAGTTACAAACTTTTTATATGAATCATCCTTTAAAAGATATTTATGCTCAATTTCAAGTGTCATAGCTAATTAATTAAATTTCCTATATTGACCACAAAAGACGTAAAAAATAACCACATATGAATAGCTTTTTTCATAATTTTGCAAAGAATTTATCTTGTCAGAGCGTTGTTGCCAATAAAGAGAGAATTTACATGTCGAAAAAAATATATATTGTATTCGCAATACTTCTGAGCATATTGCTGCCGATAGCAAAAACTACTGCTCAACATAACATATCAACTACTAGCGTAACTGGAGTAGTCAGAGATTCAGTAACAAAGGAACCACTTCCATTTGTCGCCATATTGTTAAAAGGCTCCGACCAAGGCATTCTTACCGATGACCAAGGCACTTTTTCTATTAAGACCACTACCAATTTTATCTGTCTTAGGGTTTCAGTGATGGGATATAAAGAAAAAGAGGTCTATGTAAGTAAAGGCCGTGAGAATCAAATTGATATAAAGTTGGCACCAACAGGTGTTGCTCTTAAGGAAGTTACAATCAAACCGAAAAGAGAAAAATATTCGAAAAAGAATAACCCTGCAGTGGATTTTGTGGAGAAGCTAATGGCAAGAAAGCATCAATATGACCCTAGGAATCACGACTATTACAGTTATAAAAAGTATAATAAAACAACATTAGCTCTTAATGATTTTTCAGAGGAGCAAAAGAAAAAATGGTTATTTAAAAAATTCAAATTCATTTTTGATTATTTAGATACATCGGAGGTTTCGGGTAAGCCGATACTAAATGTATCAGTTAAAGAAAAACTGTCAAATCAATATTACCGAAAGAACCCAGATTCATCTAAGGAATTAGTTAAGGGGTTAAAGAGTGCCGGTATTGACGAGGTGTTTGATCAAGAGAGTGTAAGGCAATTTCTTGAGGATGTTTTCAGAGAAATAGATATATTCAGCAATGATATTACTATTATGCAGAATCGTTTTGTGAGCCCATTATCTAATATTGGAACCAATTTCTATAAATATTATCTCAATGATACAGTCATGATTGATGGTGTCAAATGTGTGGATTTAAGTTTTGCTCCACATAATTCTGAATCTTTTGGATTTACCGGACGTATATATGTGCCTGTGGGAGACTCGACACTATTTATAAAAAGAGTAAAGTTGAATGTTCCAAAAGCCATTAATTTAAATTACGTAGAAAATATATTTATTACGCAGGACTTCAAAAAAGCCGATGATGGAAGTAGGTTGAAAACCAAAGATGATATGACGGTAGAATTTAAGATTATGCCATCAACACAGGGCTTATATGCACGAAGAATGACTTTATACAGCGATTTCTCATTCGATGAACCTTCAGACAAAAGTGTATTTGGCAAAGAAGGAAGCACTATTGTAGCTGATGATGCATCATATATGCCTGACCAATTTTGGAAAGATAATAGACTTACTCCAATAAAAACATCAGAAAATTCAATAAGCAAAATGTTGGCACATTTAAGAGAAGTCCCAGCTTTTTATTGGGCTGAGAAAATTGTTACAACATTAGTTTCTGGATATCTTCCTACTCGTGATAAAGACAGTAAATTTGATTTTGGTCCGATGAATACTACTATTAGTGGTAATCCTGTTGAAGGAGCGAGATTCAGAGTAGGGGGTATAACTACAGCCAACCTTAATGACCAATTGTTTGCGAGGGGATACTTGGCTTATGGTACTGAGGACGAAAAGTTTAAATATCGAGGCGAGCTAGAATATTCTTTCCTAAAGAAAAAATATCACTCAAGGGAATTCCCTGTCCATTCGATAAAATTAGCTCATCAATATGATGTTGACCAATTAGGACAACATTATATGTTCACCAATGCAGACAATATATTCTTGGCATTAAAGAGACAACGAGATGATAAAATGACATATCTTCGCCAAACGGAACTAACTTATCAATTAGAGACGAAAAGTGGGTTCTCTCTTAGTGCAGGGTTCAAGTATGAGAGACAGGAAGCAACTAAATGGTTGCCTTTCGAAGACGGATATGGAAACTATTATAACCATTATAATGAGGCTTCTTTCAATGTTACTCTTAGATATGCTCCAGGAGAGAAGTTCTATCAAACCAAGACATATAGAATACCTATTAATCTAGATGCGCCAGTGTTTATGGTGTCACACACTTTCGCTCCTAAAGGTTTCTTAGGCAGTATGTACGCAATTAACAAGACTGAATTGAGCATTCAAAAAAGATTCTGGTTTTCTGCATTTGGCTATACTGATATAATATTAAAAGCAGGTAAAATTTGGAGTGAAGTTTCTTATCCAAACTTACTCTTGCCTAATGCTAACTTATCTTATACGATACAACCAGAATCCTATTCATTGATGAATGCCCTTGAGTTTGCAAACGATCAATATCTGTCTTGGGATTTGACTTATTGGGCAAATGGTGCTATATTTAATCATATTCCGTTAATAAAATACATGAAGTTGAGAGAGGTATTTTCTTTTAGAGGTCTTTATGGGAAGCTGAAAGATTCTAATAATCCTGAATTCAACAATACGTTGTTTAGATTTCCTCTTGATGCCCGTTGCCGCCCAATGGAAAAGGAACCATACATGGAAATAGGAGTTGGATTAGATAACATTCTCACATTCCTTAGAGTTGATTACGTTTGGAGATTGACTTATAGAGATACTCCGGGTGCCGACAAGAGTGGAGTGAGAATTCAGTTACACTTTACATTTTAGTCATAAAAAAGCGATGAAAATTAAATTTCATCGCTTTTATTTTAATCTATAAATCTTTTTACTAAGTCACCATAAGCATCTATTCGGCGATCTCTGAGGAATGGCCACCATCTTCGCACTTGTTCTGAGCGCTTCATATCAATATCTATTAAAGATATGTCTTCTTTATCTGATGGCGCTTGATAAATGATTTCACCTTGTGGGCCTGCTACAAAGCTGCTGCCCCAGAATAGTATCCCATTTGTCTGACTAGAAGGATCAGCTTCTAGCCCAACTCTATTTACGGAAACAACAGGAATGCCGTTTGCTACGGCATGAGCTCTTTGTGAAATAATCCATGCATTCTGTTGACGAATTTTTTTGTCATCAGTATCTGTGCTTTCCCAACCAATTGCTGTTGGGTATATCAATATTTCTGCTCCGTTAAGTGCCATTAGACGCGCTGCTTCTGGATACCATTGATCCCAGCACACTAGCACACCAAGTTTTCCAAGCGATGTCTCAATTGGTTTAAAGCCAATATCTCCAGGCGTAAAATAAAATTTTTCATAATATGCAGGATCATCTGGAATATGCATTTTGCGATACTTACCTGCAATTGAGCCATCTTTATCAAAAACGACTGCTGTATTGTGATATAAACCTGGTGCTCGTTTTTCGAATAAAGATGTAACTAATACTATTCCATTAACCTTAGCAAGATTAGAATAGCAATCTAGTTCTTTACTACTAAAATTATAAGCCAAGTCAAAATTATCAGGATTCTCAATCTGACAAAAATACAGAGAATCATGAAGCTCCTGTAAAACAATCAATTCGGCACCACCAGAAGCTAATTTATTGATTTTTTCACAAAGTCTATTGCGATTATTTTCAATATCAGAGCAGTTAGATTGTTGAATTATACCAACTTTAATATTCTCTTTCATCATTTTAAAGTATTATCTGCAAATTGCATAGTTACACAATGTAGGGAACCGTGCTGGCGGATAAGTGCTCTACAATCGATTCCACAAACCTTATAAGAGGGAAAGACATCTTTAATAACGCCAATAGCTTTGGCATCGTTCTCTGGTTGTCCGTATGTTGGCACCAGTACCTTACCATTCAGTATAAGATAATTTGCATAAGTTGCTGGTAACCTTTCCTTATTTTCATCATATATTGCATTAGGAAACGGAAGCGGAAAGAGCTTAAATGGTTTGCCATTTAAATCAGTAAATAATTTTATTTGCTCTTCCATCTGCTTTAATTCATCATAATGAGAATCTTCCACATCCTGGCATTTTACATATACTATTCCAGAGTTAGGAGCTAAACGGGCTAGGGTGTCGATATGGCTGTCAGTATCGTCTCCTGCTAGAGCTCCATAATCAAGCCAGAGTATCTTTCTTACTCCGAGATTAGCCTTTAGATAGAGTTCTATTTCTTGTTTATTTAAAGTTGAGTTGCGTGTAGGAGCTAGCAAACAATTCGATGTAGTTAGGACGATGCCATTTCCATCAGTTTCTACAGAACCACCCTCTAGAATAAAATCCTTGCAGTCAATCCTATCGCACAAGAAGGCATGATTATCCTGCAGCTTTTTGTTGATTTGATTATCCAAATCCCATTTAAATTTATTTCCCCAGGCATTAAACTTGAAGTCACATAGACAAGGATGTGAGTCCTTTATTATTGACAAACAACCAAAATCACGAGCCCATGTATCATTAGTAGGTATTTGAAAGAGCTTAATATTGCTTAAGTTGGCATCTTCAAAATCTTCTTTTACCTTTTCTATATCTGGCGCAATAATTATCAACTTTTCAACTTCAGAAATAGCTTTTGCTATCCTTACGTAGCATTCAATCACATCATCAAGCATATAGTCCCAATCTGTGCCTTTATGAGGCCATGCGATAAGTACACCTGCCTGATGTTCCCATTCGGGTAAGAATCTAATATTATTAGTTAAATATGACATAGCATGAATTTAAGCACAAAGTTAATAGGATTGTAATTAAAATCAAGCGTGCTTCATATTATTAATATAAACATAATTCAGTTAATATCGTCTTCATATTCGTTAAGAATGTCCCACATAGACTCTTGATTTTCAAAAAAGTCTTCAATGTATTCTTCATACCCAGTCTTTGGAGAATATCCATTTTCCTCACACCAAATATAATATTGCGACTTTAAGTTGTCGTCTTCGTTAAGCATTCTGCTGAATTCACTTTCGGCCATATCAACACTACTATATTCATCAAGGAGCGATCTCAAAATTTCAGAAATATTCATGGTGAATAACTAGTTTAATGATTTTACTTCAAATATAATAAAATTCAACTGAAATGTAATAATATATTATGTTAAAAGCTGACATAACATATTTTTTACAAACTGTTATCCTACAAACAAATTTAGTAATGATTTGTTAGAATGTTATAATTTTAAAATAATATTAACATGAAACATCTGGTTCACTACTTATCATTATTTAGCATCCTTCTCATGCTAGCTAGCTGTAGCCCATTTGCGCTAATTAATAGCACTGTTTATAATGATACCAACTTTTCAAACTATTCAACATTCAGAATAGTTACCCCTGCTGATGGGTCTCTTCCTCCCGGAATGACAATGGTTACATATTATAACATTGCATCAGCTATTAGAGAACAAATGATTCAGCGAGGTTTTACCGAATCTCCACAATCGCTGTTGCTGATCAATATTGCTGTTACTGTTAAGAAACAAATAGAAACAGAACCTGCACTTCCTCCTGGATATTATATGTATAATGGTTTGTATCCTTATTATATATACCCTCGTAATTTATATTGGCAAAACTATTATGCCAATGCTAAAATTATCACAGGAATTTATAAAGAAGGAGTTTTGACTATGGATTTTGTTAATACTGAAAAGAAAATTGCACTGTACTCAGCTTCTGTATCAACAATTATACAACCTGGACAAAGTCAGTTTAGAAATTTAAGTTCAATAGCTCAAGCTGTTAATATATTGTTCTCAGATTTCCCGATTAAGAAATTACCGCAATACGCAAATTCACATTAATTATTTTATATGTGCATAATATATGCACATATGGATATTATCTTTGTCATAAAATAAAAAATAAAATAATTATGACAAGTTCAATAGTAATATCTCAGAATGTTATAAAAACAATAGTAAGACTTCCTAAAGAAGAAAGAAAAGCCATATTTGGAGCTTTTGCATGTGATGAAATTTTCCAAACGCAGAGGGAAGTGGAGCTTACTCCCTACCAAGAATTGATATATGCTATGGTCAAGGACTATATCCAACGCGATTCTATTAGGTACGCTAAATCACAACAAGTTAAATGATTTAAAAATAAACTAAGAAGTCGGTATTAAATAACGGCTTCTTTTTTATTATTATAAATATATTGTTAGTAATTTTGCGCTGAATTTTAAAAGCTAAACTATAAGTAAAAATGAGAAAATATATTTACTTTTTATTTGCTGTGATTTTATTTACGTCATGCTCATCTGATGACTCACAATTAGAAAAGATGATCCCCTCTAATGTGGAAGGAATTATGAGAATTAACGTTCCTAATTTATTAAAAAGCGGAAAATTTACAACTGATAACGGTGATTTTCAGATTCCGACCGACATCGAACAATATATAAAGGCCAATCCCAATTCTTTTCTTGGTGAATTACTTCCAAAACTGCAAAGTTCGGGTCTTAGTCTTGAGAATAATGCTTATTTATTCTTTCCAAAAAGCACGTTTGAGAATTGTCTAGTGGCAAGGATAGGTAATTTTGAACTAACACAAAAATGGCTTGAACGCCAATCAGGGGATCATTTTAAAGAGCTAAATGGTGTATCATACATAATATTAGGTAATACTGCATATTTTATTAAAGATGACATTTTGCTTTATGCTACGATATCAAGTGCAAAAACAAAGGGAGATTTGATTAAAGAAGCAGCAAAGATATATGAAACAGATAAGCCTAATGCATTAACTAACAAACGTTATGCGGAATTACTAGATTCAAAAAGTGATATTGTGGCGTCTTTCTCTCCAAATTTACTTTTGAGGATATCGAAAAGCACACCAATGCTCAAGGATTTAAGCGGAAAATTCCCGTTATTTAGAATCTTAGCAGAATCTGACATTGAGGCTGTAACTCTTAATATCAATACTACAGACAAAGAAATCACGATAGAAACAGAAGCCCTAAGTAAAAATAAGGATTCTCAATTTGCGCAATTCATGAGTTCTATTGAAACGACTCCTTCTGATAAAATACTAGAACCTTTTCCCAATTCTATGGAGGACATTGCTAGCTGGAGCGTAAAGGGTAGCTCGATTTTGAAAATAAAAGAAATAAAGACTCTTTTAGAAAGTGCTTCAAAAATTCCATATGTTCATACCATTAACTTTAATGGTATTGTAAACACTATCGATGGTCCAGTAGCCTTTGGTGTGAGCAAAGACCAAGTTTTCCCCGACGAGTATAACATGGTAATAGCTCTTGCATCTAATTCTCCTCAATTTGTAATTAATGAAATACTGAAATTTGGAAAATTAATAGGTCAAAATCCTGAGAGAAAGAATAACGAGTATATATATGAATATATGAATAAGCCTGTGAGAGTAGGTATAGTTGACAATATCGTGTATATGAAAATACTTGACTATGAACAAACTGAACCATCCATGATTGTAAACCCAGAAGTGAAAAAGCTTTTCGGAAAATCTAAAATGGCTATTTTCATGAATGCAAAAAATGCTAAAGATGAATCTCTAGGAAATCTATATTTAGGAAGCCAGTCTCCAACAAAAAGCTCAGGGCGATTTATCCCTGTACAAGGCAAGAACCCACTTCAGTCATTAATACAATTATTTGATGGCGTCAGCGCAGGTAATGGAGCTTATCATAACGAAGGTTCTGATATAACTGGTGATATTGTTCCTATTGACAAAATGGAAGCGATATAATATCGAAAGTCCAACAAATTCATAAAGAAAGTCCGTAGACAGTTTATTTTGTCCACGGACTTTCTCATATAATATAAAGCTTACTTATTTAAGTAATTGATATTTATTTAGCTCACACATAAGAGACTGATATTCATATTCGCGTGATATCAAGGAATTACGTGCATCTATAAAATATCTAATTTCCAACAAGTAATTTAATAATGTCATTTGACCACCGTCTAATGCCTTCTTTAAAATTAAAATATTAGAATCATCATTAAGAATGTTTTTATATGAAGCAATCTGGGATTTAAGCTCAACTACTTTGGCGTAATCACTTTTCACTTGTGCTTCTTTAAGTACATAAGCATTGTCCTCACCAAATTGATAAGCAATACTTTCTGCTTTGGCTACATTAACCTTGTTTCTATTCGAGAACAGCGGAATTGATAATCCTACAGTGAAACCATGGAATTTATCGCCTAATTCATTAGCATATTTATATCCCACAGCCATTTTAGGCCAACCTTCTAGTTTGGTAGCGTTCAGCTTTTCTTTGGAAGCTTTATTTAGTGAAGCGTAGTATCCACATTCTGGATCATAGATTTTAATTGCGTTCATATAAGAGTCAATATCATCTAATTTTTCAGCAGAATATTCATTTAATAATGATAAATTAGATATCTCCACATTAGCATTTAGTCCAACAATTTCCTGCGCTAGTGATGTTCTCTGTGATTTTAGCTTAAGAAGATTTTGATCTGCATTAAACATCTCTAGTTTCAACTTATTAATATCTAATATCGATATTTCCCCGTGCTTGAATCCTTTGTTATATTCTGAAAGTAGGTTTGAAATATTATTTGACAACACTTGCTGCGCATCAATCATTTTATTCAGATTGACTAGTTCAATACATAGAAGCTTAGCTTTTAAAAGCACTTCAAGCTTTTTCATTCTTGCAGAATACTCCAAAGCATTTGAATATCCTAAATTAGCTTTACTTCTAGCTTTATATGCACCTGGCCAATCAAAACTTTGGCTAATACCTATTTGCCATTTGTCACCAATAGCTTTTTGCCCAAACAGATATTCCATATCAATTTGAGGATCATTTAAATTGTTTGAGCTTTTAATTTGTTGTAATTGCGTTTGAATTTCAGCATTACTAACCTTGAGCTCAGTATTATTTGATGAAATAGATTGCATCACTTCATCAATCGATAGGGAATAGCTATTGAATGCAATTAAGCATCCCAATAATGCGGATAACATCAATCTTTTCATACTGATTCGTTCCTTTCTTTTTTCAAGTTTGTCAAATAATATACGATAGGTACAATTATAACATTTAGTATAGTGGATGAAAACAATCCACCAAGTATAACTACAGCCATTGGACTTTGAATTTCATTACCTGGTTCGGAGCCCTTTAAAGCAAGCGGGATCAAGGCTAACGCTGAGGTTAGGGCAGTCATGACAATAGGTAGCAGTCTATCCAAGCTGCCTCTATATACTCGTTCCCTTAGGCCTATCCCTTCAGCTTTAAGGTGATTGTACCGACTCATCAGCAACATACCATTTCTGGTAGTAATACCCAGCAATGAAATAAAACCAATAATTGCAGGAATGTTTAATTCCCCGGAAGACATTTTCAATATAAAGACACCACCAATCATAGCCAGTGGAAGATTGAGTAGAATAATTGCTGCCTCTGTCATATTTCTGAATTCATGATAAAGAAGCATTATTATTATCACAAGGGCAATTATTGAAGTAATGGCAAGAGTCTTAGATGCATGCTCTTCATTCTCAAACTGGCCGCCATATACGATATAATATCCTTCACCTAAATTAATATTAGAACTGATTTTTGACTGAATTTCATTAATAGCTCCACGCAAATCTCTGTCAGAAACATTAGCAGATACAATTATTCTTCTGCTCACGTTTTCTCGATTAATAGTGTTTGGGCCATCCGTTGAAACAATGTTTGCAACATGGCTTAATGGAATTTTTCCCTCATTACTATCAATCATTAGGTTCTTTATTTTATCTATTGAATTCCTATCTTTCTCATCAAATCGTAGTGTCATATCGTAGGGGAGACTATGGTCATAGACTTGTGAAACCACTTCTCCGGCCAATGCAGTATTTATGAACTGTCTGAAGTCATTCATTTTGATTCCGTAACGAGCTAATAAATCCCTTTTTGGCGATATGTGTATTTGGGGCCGAGCTTTTTGTTGTTCAACATTTACATCCACAATACCAGGAATCTCTGATATTAGTTTCTTGATTTGAGAGCCTTTGGTATACAGTGTATTCAAATCATTTCCAAAAATCTTTATAGCAATTTGAGCTCTTGACCCAGAAAGCATCGCATCGATTCTATGTGATATAGGCTGTCCAATTTCAATATTAGCCCCAGGAATCACTGAGAGCTTCTCGCGTAATTCCTTCATTACTTGACTTTTAGATCTGTCTTTTAACTCATATGGAGCCTCAATCTCCGATACGTTTACTCCAAATGAATGTTCTGAAAGCTCAGCGCGACCGGTCTTCCTCGAAACTGTTTTAATTTCGGGTACACTTAAAATAAGTTTTTCAGCTTCACGTCCTAGCTTATCAGATTCCTCCAATGAAACACCTGGCATAAGACTAACGTTTATCGTAAATGAACCTTCATTAAATGACGGCAAGAAGCTACGGCCTAATGTGAAGAATAATCCCAATGCGATCAAGAAAAGTGCTAAGACCGATGTTAATACAATCTTTTTATACTCGAAGCATAAATGAAGGAATTTACGGTAACCTTCTTTAAGCTTTCTTGTGACAAAAGGATCTTCTGAAACGACGTTTTTCTTAGAATTTTTACCATCAAGAAGATAGCTACACAATACAGGAGTCAGCGTAAGAGCTACTATTGTGGAAGCAATAAGTGCTACAATAAATGCTATGCCTAGAGGTATAAGTAAACGACCTTCCATCCCAGTCAAAAAGAATAAAGGGAGGAAGCTAGCCATTATTATTAACGATGAGTTGAATATAGGCATTCTAACCTCTGAGGAAGCATGATATACAACATCTTTAATGGGGAGCCGTTCACTCTTATCTAGCTGATTGTTGCTCCGAATGCGTTTATATACATTCTCTACGTCTACAATTGCATCATCTACCAATGATCCTATAGCAATTGCTATACCACCTAAACTCATTGTGTTGATAGTATAACCAAGTAAATTCAATATGACTATGGTTACTATTACTGAAAGAGGAAGTGCTATCAAAGAGATTACTGTAGTTCTGATATTCATTAAGAAGAAAAATAAAATTACGATAACAAAGAAAGCTCCTTCCAGTAATGAACTTTGGATATTTGAAATGGAATTGTCAATGAAGTCACTCTGTCGGAAAGTATCCGTAGATATAAGAACATCTTTTGGCAGGCTTGGCTTAAGATCCTCGAGACTCTTCAGAATATTCTTTGTTAGTCCTTTTGTGTCTGTGTCAGGTTGTTTCGTAATAGTAAGAAGTACTGCAGGCTTTCCTTTTTCCGATGCCAGACCAAGCAACGGACTTTTAGCTCCAATCTTTACTGCCGCGATATCTTTAACAAGAACAATTCCATTGTCATCAGATCTAACAACTGCATTAGAAATATCATTGGGATTGTTAGTATTTATATTACCTTTTACAATATATTCATTGCCATATTCATAAAGAATACCTGCACCAACATTTTGATTTATATTCTGCACAGCATCTCGTACTTCTTGCAATGAAACATTATAGTATTTCATTTTTGCTGGATCCATGAGGACTTGATACTCCTTTATCTCGCCTCCAATTACTTGAACTTCGGCAACTCCACCTTGTGCTAGAATCCTAGGACGTATTGTGCGATCTGCAATTGTTCGCAAATCCAGCATAGATGTTTTATCGGAAGTTAAACCGACTATAAGCATTTCTCCTAATATTGAGGACTGTGGTCCAAGCACTGGTGAACCAACTCCTTCAGGAAATTGGTTCTCTATTGTTGCAAGTTTTTCTGTAACAATCTGTCTGGCCTTATAGATATCAGTTCCCCAGTCAAATTCCACCCAAATTGTAGAAAATCCTGTTGCTGACGACGAACGCACTCTGCGCACGTTTGTTGCACCATTTAATACTGTTTCGATAGGGAATGTAATTGCTTTTTCAACCTCTTCAGGAGCATATCCTGGAGCTTCAGTCATAATTGTTACAGTAGGAGCATTCAAGTCAGGAAACACATCTATTTCTGATTTGACAGTGACTATAGTTCCGCCAATCAGCAGAAATCCCGTAATTAATAATACAAGAATCCTATTCTCTAATGAGAACTTTATGATTTTATTCAACATATCGGACTATGTATTAAAAATTAATGTTCGTGAGTGTGCCCAGGAACAGACCCGCTTTGAGAAGCTAATTTTATAAGAATGGCTCCTTTAGTAACAATTTCTTCCCCTGGTTTTATACCAGAAAGGATTTCAATATTTTTGCCGTCACTCGAGCCCAATTTAACTTCGTGCTTGGTATAACATTCGGCATCGATCTTAGCATATACAAAATATAGACCTTCCTGTTCCGTAATAGCGTCAACAGGAACAACCATACAATTTGGCTTTGATCTTCCAATCAAATATGCTTCTACATAGCTTCCAGACACAAAAGAAGCTTTATTGTTAAATTCGAAATATATTGGGATATATCCAGGAGTGGTGGATGTATAACTATTGCCTGATATTTTTCTTCCGCCTAATGAGGCTAAGCTATATACAGTCTCTGAATATGATGGTTTGAAATTAACAGAAACTATATCAGAACTGGCCGAAACATAAGAATCTGGTAAATCTGTACGTAAAACTAATTTTGAATTTTTGGATACTTGTGCTATCGGGGCACCAGCATCTACAAATTGGCCGTCGGTAACAAATAATTTTGTTATAGTTCCACTAATAGGAGAGACCAGGCCACTACCGGAAGCTGAATTTGAGCTGTATGCAGCTCGGGCTCTTTCATATTCTTGGCGAGCTGCATTATAATCTCTATCAGTTACTATTCTATCCTTGTGAAGAGGGGTTAACCTATCATATTCTCTTTTGGCTGCCATATAATTAATATATGCAGCTTGGTTCAAATCACCACCGGATATATTTTTGGCAGAAACATGGCCTAATGCGGTGCCTTTTCCGATGAGTTCTCCTGTTGTAGCTTTTGCATTTAAAGAAACTATACCAGCTGATTTAGCAGCAATCACTATTTCTTCGCCTTGAGCTGGTAGTACTTGTCCACTAACAGTAATAATCTCGTTGAATTGAGTCGGGACGATTTTTTTGGTAACAACCCCAAATTTTTTTGCTTTTTCCGGAGCAAAGACTATTTCATCACTTTTCTGTTGTGCCGATTCTTCATGACCGTGTTCATCCTCGTCTTTAGATGAACCGTTGTGTGATTCGCTATGCGAACACGACATTAGAGCTGCTAGAAACAGCGCTCCAATAAAATATTTAAATTTCATGTTTGTATAATATCTTTATAGTTCTAACATTTGCTTATAAATTATATAAGCATTTACCTACACTTAAACTTGATATTATACTATAGGAGGCGCTCGTAGCCCTGATGGAAGGCTATGTGCTTCAGGTAAAATGATTACAGCCTTTCTAGGCGTGTGGTTATATTTTACATCTTCTAAATCATCACATTGTATTCTCGTAGTCCCATAGAGCAATGATAGGACATAAGGAGCCTGTAATGTGGTCGTTTTTACTATTTTTGTAATGCTTAATTTAAGCGAACAGTTTTGTTCATTTTGGCCTCCATGCGACTCATTACAATTATGAGAATGGTGGCTTGCACATAGTAAATCATTACAATTAGATTCAGACAATTCAATTTTTTCAACATCAAAAAGAACCATTCTTCCATTGGAATCGTGGTGATGGAATTGTATTATTGTACTTACAATGAATACAATTGAAATAAATATTGATATGAAAGATCTGAATTTTGACATCTAGTACAAATATACAAAATTAAATTATAAAGATTAACAAGGTTAAAATATCTTGTGCATTATTAACACCTAATCGTCCTCAAAATCATCATCTAAATCATCGTCCATGAATGATAAGTCTATGAATTTAGATAAATCCCTTCCGTCTTTCTTTGTAGGACGTCCTAGACCTTTCTGCCTATCTACAAATCCATTAATTCTTACCATCTCGAGCAGTTCGTATTGGTCTTTTGTAGTCACGTTCTTCAAATAGTCAGGAACCATTTTTGCACCAACTCTATTTTGCAACAAACCGATAACTTCAAAAGAATAGGTAATAGGGGGCTTGCGCACCACAATAACATCGCTCATCTTTACAATATGTGATGGCTTAACATTCATGCCACCAATGGTTACGCGACCTTTTTTGCATGCATCCGTGGCTATCGTACGTGTCTTAAAAACACGAGTTGCCCAAAGCCATTTATCCACTCTTACGTCTGCCATTCAATTGCCTTATTTATTGTTATAATTAGTCATAGCAAATGAAACACCAGAAAGACAAAATGCCTTAATAGCATCCACCGCAACATTTAATCGCCCAGGAAGTTCCTTTGATTGTTCCTCTGTAAAATGTCCAAGCACATAATCTATCTGAGCGCCACGAGGGAAATCATTTCCTAATCCAAAACGCAGGCGCGCATAATTCTCCGTATTTAACTGTTGTGTAATACTCTTTAATCCATTATGTCCACCATCGCTACCTTTTCCCTTCATGCGAATTGTTCCAAAAGGTAAGGCTAGATCATCAACTATAATGAGGATGTTTTCAACAGGTATCTTCTCTGCATTTGCCCAATAGCGCACCGCATCACCACTAAGATTCATATAAGTTGACGGTTTTAAAAGAATAAGATTTTGATTCTTCAATCTCATCTCGGCCACGTCACCATATCGCTTAGTTGTAAAAGAAATATTGGATGCCTTTGCAAGGGCATCCAATACATTAAATCCTATGTTATGGCGGGTATTTTGATATTCAGCACCAATATTACCAAGCCCTACAATTAGATATTTCATTCAATGATTTTACTGATTAGCTGTATCGATAGCACCACGAGCAGCACGAGTCAATTGTACTGCGCATACTACGCTATTTTTAGCATTCATCAATTCGAAATTGTCATATGAAAGATCGCCGATCTTAAGTGTTTGACCAAGTTCGATATTATCAACATTGATAACAACCTTTTCTGGCATATCAGAATATATAGCTTTAACTTTCAATTTCTTCATTGATAATGACAACTTACCACCGGCTTTAACACCAGCTGCGTGTCCTTCAATCTTAACTGGAACTTCCATAACTACTGGTTTTTCCTTAGTTACTTCTAGTAGGTCTATGTGAAGTATAGAGTCATCTACTGGATGGAATTGGATGTCTTTAAGAATCGCTTCCTTAGTTTGTCCGTTATAAGATAGATCGATAACGAAGATTTCAGGTGTGTAAATCAATTTGCGGAGATCAGCGTTTTTAACAACAAGATCAGCAACGATTATACCTTTATTATGTCCAGGAAGTTCAATGATTTTTTCTCCAGAAGTTAACTTTCCAGAATAAGGAAGGTCAACGATTGCGCCACCATTAAGAACTACAGGAATTAAGCCTTCTTTACGAAGAGCTTTGGTTGCTTTCTTACCAAGATTTTCTCTTGGCTCAGCAGATAATTTGAATGTTTTCATTTTTATTTTGTTTGTGTTACTCAAAATTAAGTGTTTTGCTCCCTAATTTCCCATCACACGGAATTTTTAAAAAGCGTTGCAAAGGTAGCGTTTTTTAATATATTCTCAAAATTATTGGCTTATTATCTTTCTGAAAAACATTACTATACGCATATATTAATGGCGTCTATTTTCTGCAAAAATCTTTATACTTGCAATAATCACACGTTTTTTCTGATTTTGCTTGAGTAAATCGTACATTTTTATCAAATAAATCTGTAATGATTCCTTCGAAATTTTTCATAAACTCTTGATTATAGCTTCTGTAGTCATCAACGATTTCTTTTCCACATTTTATATCTGCATCACGCAGTGAAGATACCTTATATATCATAGGTTTTATACTGCCTGTGATTTTATATTTCTTAGAGTAGTAATTACAATATAAAAATACCTGTACTATAGCTTTTTGTCTATCAGGTCGCGATGAATCAAATATTTCATCAATACTTCTGAAAGATGCGTGGTCAGAACCTGTCTTATAATCAATAAGTCGTATGACATCTCCGTTGGGAGAGGAGATACGATCTACGCGGTCTATTATCTGAGTATAATTTATAGTAAGTCCTGGCGCTATTTTCCACTGATCAGCATCTTTCAACTCAGCATTGAGGAAAACAAAATCTTGGTTTTTATCAAACTGGAGAATATCCCTCACATATTTTGCAATAACACCTTCCAACAGAAATCCCTCTCCATGCAAGTCGTCAAAGCATTCTTTTCCTTTTTTATAAAAGAATTCATTTACTGCCCGCTTGATATTCCTATCAATTGATGCATTTTCCTTTAGAAGTTTATCTATGTTATTATTAGTTACAAGACGCTCTCCATTTGAATTTGCCGGAACAGAAAGATAGAGATTTTCCATGATGGAATGAATAATCTGCCCGAAAATTCCGCTACTCATGAACTCTGTGATATCATCATCAATCTTTAGCCCCTCTACATTCGCTAAATAGAATTGGAGCGGACAATTAATATACATATTAATAGAGGATGGCGATAGCCTTTTCTTCTCTTTCTGCACTGGATCTCTGAATGCATTCAACAGGCGCATTATCCTATCAGTCTTTCTTACTGAGATAGTTATTTCTTTAGGAGCCTTAACGTTGAAGTTTGGATATTTATATCTTATATCGCATTCGGGATGTAATTTCTCCAGTTGATGTATATATCTAGAAGGCTCTCCGTATCCAATACCTTGCGAACGTGCATCATAAAGCAAGAACACGTTCTTTGCTCTGCTTATCATTCTATAGAAATAGTAGGCATAAATACACTCTTGATATTCCATGGTTGCCATACTGAAGCCGCGACGAAGATTGTTTGGGATAAAGCTTCTTGTGAAATGCTTGCTTGGAAATATATGCTCATTCATCGATAATATGATAAGATTATCGAAATCAAGTGATCGCGTTTCTAGAATTCCCATAATTTGCAAACCTTTTAGGGGCTCTCCTTCAAAAGCAATAGCCGATATTGAAACAAATCTATCTACAAGGAAAAAGAATGTATCATCATTCATTTCGATATCGTAGTCATTTATTACCGCTACCAGTTCGTTAAAGCTTTCTATATACTTTTCGACGAAGCTTCTTTCCACAGGATTCCCGTCTTCGCCAAATGTATCCATAAGACTTCTCTCAATAAAAGTCAATATGTTATTAACATATGCAATAAGGTCTGTTTTTGATTTTGTGCCTACTTGCATAAATAACAGACTTAAAGAAGGGCATATTTCATTGATTTTACTACATGTTACAAAGAAGAGATTATTCTTTAAGATGTATTGCAACAATGAATCTATTTCTTGGTTTGGGATCCTTCTCAAATAAGGATGAGAAAAGAGCATTTTGATATCCTCGTGATAAAAGCAATATTCTCCTTGAATAATACGCGCTTGCTTATGCAGCTTGGCAATAGAACTAATCAAAGCTGAAATAGAAGAATTATTCATAGGATATCCCATTGTTATATTCACTTCCTTTATTTGTTGCGGAATTGATGATATCAATGGTAAAAACAAACTCTCATCAGGTAAAACTATTGCAGTATCAGTAGGTGAATCCAAATCATTAATATCTCCGTTCTTAATAAGGGTAGATATTATCGAAGTCGTATATTTAATTTGTCCTAGATTAGCTGGTATGGCAGCGACGGTGATATCGGGGAACGTTGTTATCGGGTCTTCGTCTATAACTAATTCGGATGGAAAATTACGGATATTACGTTTTACGAATAGTGATGCTTTATTATTATCATCATTCAATGCTGGAGAATTACAATCCCAATAAAAATCAGCTATTCCTTTATTTTTTAGGGCGTTAAATATCTCATACTCTGATGTGGAAAGCACATTGAACCCTATAAATATATATTTTTTATAGTCGCATTTTTCAACATCTAAATCTTTTATAGCCTTAACTGCTCGTCTATATATGGCTCCTGAATAAGAAAGCCCTTTTGATTCAAGCCTATTATTAAACGCTTCGTATAATAGCCAAAGAACTTCCCAAAGTTTCAAATATGAATCTACTGTTTCACCTTTGGTTTCTCCGCTTTCATGTTTTACATGCTTCCAGAACTCGTTTATATACTTATCGGATGAAAATACAGATTCTCCAAAATACTGACTTAATACTTCACGTTGTTCGTCCGTAAGATAATCTGTGCCTATTTCTTTTAATTCTTTGATATTACGAAAAAGACTTTGGGCATCTACCAAATATCTATCCACATCGTTGAAATCACTTAGGACTATATCTCCCCAGAACACGAACTTATCAAATGAATCAGCATTGCCAGCCAGTATATTTCGGTATTCGGAATATAAGTCTAATAATAATTCGATACGACCAGCTTCCACTAAATGCGTAAAGTCTGACAATAAATCTGAGATTGTAGTTATCTGAGGCATAATAAAAGCCCCTTCGTTCAAATCCACTATTTCTTTAGCAAAATAAGTACCGCTTCTCCTGTTAGGAAAAACAAAGCAATAATCCTTCATATCACACTTTTTTTGTGACGCAAAAGCTTTAGCTATAGAGCGTAGAAAGGGAGTGGAAAGCATAATCGGATATTAGTTATCTTTTGATTAATATGGTAATTTTAATGGCAAGATCAAATAATACAATCTTTCCATTAGCATTTCCTTTTATATCTGATTCGGCAGTGTCAAACACCTCCATCATCTGCATCACATTTCCTTCGTTAATAAAAGGAGCGAATCGCGAGCTGAAGGCGCTTTCTTCATTTGATAGGTAATTAAGCCTGCCATCTTTAATGTTATAAATGAAATTCTCACGTATCATTCTTGACGCGTATACAAGAAATCTTCGTGTCTTCTCACGTTTGTATGCTGCTACACCTTCCGACCAAGTCTTCAAGGATTTAATATCCCTAGAATAACCAAGTCGCATAAGTGATGTAAATTCTTTAAAAAATGCTTTATTTTCGCTGTCCGTAGAAAGGGCTTCTTCTGCTAGCACAGCATTGCAGTCGGTTGAAGATGCGATCGCTAGAGCATCATTTCTATCAACTCCATATTTTTCCACAAGATATTGAGCTACTGTATCACATGAAAGCTTCTTTAGCTCAATTTGTTGTGTACGCGAATATATAGTTGGTAAAATCAGCTTAGGGTTATCGCTCACAAATATAAAGATTGAATCTGGATATGGCTCTTCAATTATTTTAAGCAACTTATTAGCACAATCTTCATTCATTTTTTCAGGAAGCCACATTATCATCACTTTATATTTTGATGAATAGGTGGTCATACTCATTTTATGAATAATACTATCGCTCTCAGTGACATATATAAGAGGTTGTGCATTGTCATTTTGAAGTAAAGAGAGCCATTTTTCATAATTCTCTACAGAGTTCTGCTTAAGAAAACCTCTCCACTCTTCAATATAATCATTTGAGACTGGAGACCTAGCTGCATTCTTCTTAATTACAGGAAACGAAAAAAATGTATCCGCATGGTTAAACGTTTGATGCTGAACACAAGAAGGGCACACGCCACAAGAGTCTCCATTTATATGGTTAGTACAATGGATATATTGGGCGGCTGCCTGTGCCAATGCAAGCTTAGGTATTGATTGAGCTCCAGACAAAAGAATGGCATGAGGAATTTTATCCTCGTCTATCATTCTTCTTAATCTTTCTTTCGCAAAATCTTGTCCTAAAACGTCACTGAATTTCATATTAATATATTTCTGAAGCGACTTTCTTAACACTTTGAGTCGCCATTAATGAATAAAAATGGATGCTAGATACTCCATGTTCTACTAACCCTTTTGCTTGAGCTGTACACCATTCAACGCCCACTTGTTTGGCTTCGTTGTCATTTTTGCATTTGCTTAGCTCATTAGCTAGTTCTGATGGTAAATCCACATGGAATATTTTGGGTAAGATTGAAAGCTGGTTCAAATTTACTATAGGTTTTATACCGGGTATAATAGGTACAGTTATTCCAACTTTTCTACATTTCTCTACAAAAGAAAAATATTTTTCATTGTCGAAGAACATCTGTGTTACTATATAATCAGCCCCTAAATCTACCTTATTCTTTAGCCATTGAAGGTCTATATCCAAGTTGGGAGCTTCATCATGTTTTTCTGGATATCCAGCCACGCCATAAGAAAATTTATTGTCTGACATTATATCCATTTTAGTCCCATCGAGGAAAAGTCCATTATTAAAATTATTAACCTGTTCCTCAAGCTCACTTGCGTGAGTATGACCATTTTCTGTTGGCACAAAACGATTTTCATGTTTTGCTTTATCTCCCCTAAGAAGCAACAGACTTTTTATATCAAGGAAGCTTAGGTCTATTAAGGCATATTCAGTTTCCGAACGCGAGAATCCACTACATATTAAATGAGGAACAGCTTGAATCCCATATTTCTGTTGGATAGCTGCGGCAACGGCCACAGTGCCTGGACGGCTTCTTTCTGAAATTCGTTCATACAATCCATCCATAGTGCTTTTGAAAGCCATTTCACTTCTGTGTGTTGTAATGTTGATATACAGAGGATTGAACTCTTTAAGACTATCAATATTATCAAAAAGCTGTTTTATACTTTTCCCCTTTAACGGAGGTAATACTTCAAAAGAAAAACCTGTTTTCGATGAATCCTTATTTATTAGTTCAGATACTTTCATAACCTTTTATTATACTTGCAAAGATAATGATAAAGCCTAAGTTTTTCAATGTTTATACTTATTTGGTGGGGAATAAAATTAAAAAGATGTATCTTTGTGGCATTAAAACCGAACACACATATTTGAAAATGTGCGATTTTTGTTGTTAAAACCATTAAAAAATTAAATTTATATTCAAGCATGAAACCAACCTTATTTGTCCTCGCTGCTGGTATGGGTAGCCGTTATGGCGGACTTAAACAACTTGATAGCATTGGACCATCAGGAGAGACTATAATGGACTATTCAGTATATGATGCTATTAGAAGTGGATTCGGAAAGATTGTTTTTGTAATTCGTCACGATTTTGAAGAAGATTTCAAATCTAAAATTCTCAGCAAATATCAAAATCACATTGCAGTTGATGTAGTTTTCCAAAGTTTGGACGCACTTCCTGGCGGCTATAAGCCAAACCCAGAGCGCAAAAAACCATGGGGAACCAATCAGGCAGTTCTAATGGGTAAAGATGCTATTAAAGAACCGTTTGCTGTGATTAATGCAGATGATTTCTATGGCTATGATGGTTTCAAGACCTTGGGAAAAGCGTTAACAAGCCTCACTGGGAAGAAAGACCAATATTGCATGGTAGGCTACCGTGTAGGAAATACATTGTCAGAAAGCGGAGAAGTATCTCGCGGAGTGTGCGAGATTTCTACTGAAGGGTTCCTTACGGGAGTAACAGAAAGGCATCACATAATGAGACGAGATGGCGTTATATCATTTATTGATGAAAATGAAAACATAGAATCTCTAGAAGATAACACATTGGTGTCAATGAATATGTGGGGGTTTACTCCTGATTATTTTGAATATTCCGAAAATTTCTTTTTAGAGTTTTTGAAAGACCATCATGACGATTTGACTACTGAATTCTATATTCCTACAATGGTGAACGAGCTAATAACGAAAGGTAGGGTAACTGTTAAAGTCCATGACACAACATCTAATTGGTTTGGCGTAACCTACGCTCAAGACAAGGATTCTGTGGTTGACAGCATCAACTTACTTGTGGAAGAGGGCGTATATCCAAAAAGGCTATTCGACTATAACCAAAATTAAACAATAACTATTTTAATATGAAAGGGAGAATTTTAGTAACTGGTGGCACGGGCTATATTGGCTCCCATACCACTGTTGAACTCCAGCAAGCTGGATATGAGCCAATCATTATCGACAATCTATCAAACAGTAATGAGAATGTCTTAGATGGCATCGAACGCATATCAGGCAAAAGACCTATTTTTATTAAAGGCGACTGCACCGATATTCAAACGCTTCGTGATCTTTTCAATAAATATCCTGGCATACAAGGTATTATTAATTTTGCTGCAAGCAAAGCAGTAGGGGAGTCAGTTGTAAAACCATTGCTTTACTATCGCAATAATCTTAATACATTGACTAATTTACTTGAATTAATGCCAGAATTTGGAGTGAAAGGATTTGTGTTTTCGTCATCTTGCACTGTTTATGGGGAACCCGACGTAAACCCAGTGACAGAAGAAACTAAGATTAAAAAAGCTACTTCTCCCTACGGAAATACGAAACAAATTTCAGAGGAGATTATTACAGACTATATCACTTCTGGAGCACCAATTAAGAGTATTATTTTGAGATATTTTAATCCTGTTGGTTCACATCCATCAGCAGAAATTGGAGAACTACCTAACGGAACACCTCAAAATCTTATTCCTTATCTTACTCAGACTGCTATTGGCATAAGAAAGGAGTTAAGCGTCTTTGGTGATGATTACGATACTCCCGATGGCTCATGTATCCGCGATTTCATTAATGTTGTCGATTTAGCAAAGGCTCACGTTTGTGCATTGGATAGAATGCTTGGAAATGACAAAAGTGACAATCTTGAAATCTACAACATTGGCACCGGAAATGGGGTTTCTGTATTGGAGCTGATTAATACTTTTGAAAGTGCAACAGGAGTCAAGGTCCCTTATAGAATAGCTCCACGTCGTGTAGGCGACATTGAAAAAGTGTGGGGAGATGCATCCAAAGCAAATAAGGTACTTGGCTGGAAAGCTGAGAAATCTTTGGCAGATACGATGCTTTCTGCCTGGAACTGGCAAAAGAAACTTAGAGAAAGGAATATAATGTAATAGATTATATTCTATAACGATAATCCGGTCAACGCTAGAATTAGCGTTGACCTTTGTTTTGACTTCATTTTAGAACACAAAAAAAGACCGATTAAAAATCGGTCTTTAATATCTTCAAAAATTGAAAATTACTCAGCAGCAGGAGTTTCAGTTGCTTCTGGAGCAACTTCTTCAGCTGGTGCACTTGCTGCCTCTTCAGCAGCTTTTGCAGCAGCAACTTCAGCAGCAGCCTTTGCAATTTCTGCTTTCTTTTGAGCAAGAGCCTCAGCTCTTGCGCTGTTCTTAGCAGCTTCGTCTTCTAAGCGAGCTTTCTTAGCAGCATTCTTTTCGTCTATAAGTTTAGTCTTAGCTGCTGCGATTGAATTCTCTTTCTTATTCTTCCAATCTTCAAAACGTTTTTGAGCTTCTGCTTCTGTAAATGCGCCTTTCTTGACACCACCTTGTAGGTGTTTCATCATCATTACACCTTCACGAGAAAGAATATTACGTACAGTGTCAGTAGGGATTGCTCCTACATTAACCCAATACAAAGCTCTTTCAAAATTTAAACTTATTGTAGCAGGATTAGTGTTCGGGTTATAAGAACCAATCCTTTCAATAAATTTACCATCACGTGGTGCCCTGCTATCGGCGATCACAATTGGATAAAACGCATAGTCTTTGCGGCCATGGCGTTGTAATCTGATCTTAGTTGCCATTAATTTAAATCGTTTAAATTTGTTTGTAAATAAAAGGACTTTCAAAAAGTCCGTTCTGTTGTCCAGGAAGGACTCGAACCCTCACAGGCGGAACCAGAATCCGAAGTGCTACCATTACACTACTGGACAAATCGAATGCAAAAGTACTATTTTTTTGCTTATTATAAAATTTTGAGCTACAAAAAATGTGGATTACTCCAAATTTTCTAAAGAAACTCGTTCATTTTCGGGCAATGCACTCTGTATAGAATTAAAACTTTGTTTCATTATTGCATCTAAATTGGTACCTTTAATATCCACAGGTATTGGCTCATGTATCGTTAAAATAATCTTCCCTGGTTTTATGCCCACCGTACTTGTGCGTGGCAGAACTGCAAATGATCCGTCAATAGTGATAGGCACCAAAGGAAGCTTAAAGTCTGATGCTAATTTAAAAGCGCCTTTCTTAAAAGCTCTCATTTTTCCGTCCCATGTCCTAGCTCCTTCTGGGAAAACCACTAGCGACATCCCATTTCGAAGTCTTTTGTTAGCCACAGCTAATGTCTGCATCACGGCCTTAGTAGAAGATCTGTCAACCATTATATGTCCTGCGCAAAGACATGCCAAACCCACAAATGGTATTTTCTCCAAGCTTTTTTTCATCATCCATTTGAAATTATGTCCTAAAAAACCATAAACGGTGAAAATATCATAAGCTCCTTGGTGATTGGCGATAAACACATATGATGTTTTTGGGTCTATTAATTGTCTATTACGCACCTCTACTTTAACGAAAAGTAGCCAGCACCATAGCTTAGCCCAAATGTGAGGTGGATAATATCCAAACCAACGGCCTCGGTCAAAGACACTGCCTATCATGGTAGTTACGGCAACTAGAATGGTTACAACCACAAGGATAGGGTATGCTATAACCCATTTATATGTTTGATAAAATATGTTCATCACATTTTGATTTCCCTAAGGGCATTATAACGCAAAGATAACACCCTTAAACAAAAAATGCAACATCGAATGATGTTGCATTTAATAATTTTATATCTGTAATTATTTTGCTTTTGCTTCAACGTCTGGTGCGATGAGCTTATATCCCTTACCATGAATGTTGATAATTTCAATTGATGGGTCATCCTTAAGATGCTTACGCAATTTTGTGATATAAACGTCCATACTTCTTGCATTGAAGTAATTATCGTCAATCCAAATAGTTTTTAATGCGAAATTTCTTTCAAGTATTTCGTTTACGTGAGCACAAAGAAGGCTTAGTAATTCTGATTCCTTGGTGGTTAATTTTGTCACCTTATCGTCTACCATCAACACTTGTTTCTGTGTATCAAAAGTGAATTTACCAATTTTATACATTGTAATTTCCTTACCTTTCTTTCCTTTTACACGACGAAGAATCGCTTCAATACGGAATACAAGCTCTTCCATGCTGAATGGCTTAGTGATATAATCATCTGCACCAATCTTAAATCCTTCCAATATATCTTCCTTAAGAGATTTAGCTGTCAAGAAAATAATTGGGACTTCACTGTTAACCGTACGAATTTCTTGTGCTAATGCAAAACCATCTTTTTTAGGCATCATCACATCAAGGACACATAGGTCATACTTTCCTTTAAGGAAAGCCTTGTATCCGCTTTCTCCATCAGCGAAAAGATCAGCATTGAATCCTTTAGCTTGAAGATATTCTCTTAGTAGCATGCCAAGATTCTCATCATCTTCGCATAGTAGAATACGCAATCTTTCTTCCATAATCAATTATTTTATTAGTGGTAATGTTATTATAAATTTTGTTCCAACGTTGATTTCGCTCTCCACATGGATATCTCCTTTAAGCTCGGTAATCATCTTATGCACATAGGCTAGTCCCAAACCGAACCCTTTAACATCATGTCGATTACCCGTGGATACGCGATAAAATTTTTCAAAGATTTTCTTTAAATCTTCTTTCTTAATTCCTATTCCATTATCAGAGACCTCAATCTCTAATCTTTCACTCGAAATGTCTCGTGTGGATACAGACAATTCTAATGGCACATCCTCACGGCGATATTTAACTGCATTATCAAGTAGATTAAATATCACGTTAGTAAAATGCATTTCATCTACATTGACATCGGCATCTTCTGCCTCAAGGGAAGAGGAGATATGTCCTCCGTATTTTTCAACTTTGATTTTATAAGTATGAACCACATTTGATATTATCGAATTAGCATTCACCTCTTGCAATTTCAAAGTAGCCTTCTGTCTATCAAACATTGACATTTGAAGCACTTTCTCAACCTGAAATCTCAAACGCTTTGTTTCATCATTTATAACAGTTGATATATGCTGAAGCATGGTTGGACTTTTTCTCACCGAATCGTCATTAAGCATCTGAGCTGCCAACGATATTGTTGAGATAGGGGTCTTGAACTCGTGCGTCATATTGTTTATGAAATCATTCTTCATTTCAGTCAATTTCTTCTGACGGAAAGCTAAAATGATAGTAAAAATAAACACAAACAACAATATGAATGTAAACGCGAATGAAGGGATCATAAATTTGATTGAAGAAAATATATAATCATTCTTCTTAGGGAATGAAACCTTCAGATATGTCATCTTATTCACTGGGTCATTCGGGAACAAAACCTGCGAATATAGATTATTCATATTCTCGCCCGTATATCCTCTTGACTTATATATTACATTTCCTGTTCTTCCTATTACTGCAAACTCAAAAGGAATATCCAAACCATTATTCTCCAATTCTGACTTTAAGTAATTTTTAACAATAGTAGAATCAGCTCTTTCATCAATAGGCCTATTACTTGATTTGCTTAGTATGTTTAAAATAACCTCATTTAAGAGTCCTTTTTGATAAAGATATTGTCCTTTTAGAATCTCCTGCATATTCTGGTAGCTATCGTTGAAGTCTTTAAGATTATTTCCTTTATCATTTTTACTTTCAACTTGAACCGGAGTTAAATTAGCTTGCACCTTATAGCTTGAGTTCCCATCGGGAGAGGTTATAGAATATTCAAAGTTCTTCTTGTTAGCGGAACCGCCACCCATTTCACCATATAGTGCGCTTTCCACCTCATTCACGTCCTCTTCCAAAAAATGCTTTGTTTCATCTCTCTCTAGCGAAGTAGAAACACCGTAGAGACTACGTTTCACCACTTCAGAGAATTGCTCATTACGCATCTTTATCATATTCTCCATATACATTATCTGCACATAGAGAAGTCCGACGAAGGAACATGCCATAATTATGGTAAGCAACCATATTGTTGATTTTTTCATAAATTTTCTATATATCGACTAAACTTAATTTATGATATATTATTTATTAATTTTTTAAGATTAACAAATAATCAATTTTATTGTTCTTTATAATCCGTATTAATCAATCACCACATTAACACTACATCGCAAAATTAACAAATAAATGTGAAATTAAAAAATATTCACGTTATTTTCTTAAAAATTTTATTCTTTTATTTAAGTTAAAAAAATTAGAGCGTCCATATATTGAACGCTCTAATACTATAAAAAAGTTTAATAGAATCACTATTCTTCTTCGCCTTTTTCTGCTTCGTATGCTTTTAGCAGCTTGTCTTGTACATCAGTCGGAACAAGTTCATAGGAAGCAAACTTCATTGTGAAAGACGATCTACCGCCAGTAATTGAACTTAATGCAGTTGAGTAGCTGGCCATTTCTTTCAAAGGAACCTTAGCGCTAATCTTTTCAAGACCCTTATCGCTTTCCATTCCCATTATTATAGCTCTACGTGATTGCAAATCACTCATCACGTCACCCATCTTATCACTTGGTACCAATACTTCTACGTCATATACAGGTTCAAGGATCTTAGGGTTAGCGCTCTTAAATGCATCGCTAAATGCGTGTCTAGCAGCCAAGCGGAATGAGATTTCATTAGAGTCTACTGGGTGCATCTTACCATCGTATATACATACTTGAACGTCACGGGCGTAAGATCCTGTAAGTGGGCCTTGCTCCATTCTGTCCATAATACCCTTTACGATAGCAGGGATAAATCTTGCGTCAATTGCGCCACCAACGATACAGTTGTAAATGACTAACTTACCACCCCAATCTAGCGGTATAGTTTGAGTGTCTTTCACATTCATCTTGAATTCCTGTCCGTTGAAGCGATAAACTTCAGGCTTAGGCATTCCCTCTACATAAGGTTCAATAATCAAATGCACTTCACCAAACTGTCCGGCTCCACCTGATTGTTTCTTATGGCGGTAGTCTGCACGAGCAGTCTTTGTGATAGTTTCTCTGTATGGTATGCGAGGTTCAATATATTGAATATTGATTTTCTCGTTATTTTCAATTCTCCATTTCAATGTTCTTAGGTGGAATTCACCTTGTCCTGAAACGATAGTCTGCTTTAACTCTTTTGATTGCTCGATTATCCATGTAGGGTCTTCTTCGTGCATTCTTGTAAGTATTTCGCTTAGCTTTTCAGCGTCAGGCTCATTCACTGGCTTAATAGCTCTTTGATATTTTGGTGCAGGATATTTAACAAAATCAAATACATAGTCGCAACCCTTGTCATTCAAAGTATTTCCAGTACGAACATCTTTTAATTTAACAGAAGCTCCAATATCACCAGCATTTAACGCATCCACAGGAGTCTTTATCTGTCCGCAAACGCAATATATCTGTGCGAATCTTTCTTTTGTTCCTCTATTCATATTAGTTAGGTCAGCTCCTGGTTTAAGACATCCTGACATAACCTTGAAGTATGTTACTTCACCAATGTGCGGTTCGACATTGGTTTTGAATACATACAGACTTACTGGTCCATTTGAATTAGGTTTAATTTCTTGGTCGGCTTTATCCTTAGGTGCAGGTACATCTTCTACGAAAGGAACTACATTTCCAAGGAATTCCATCATTCTTCGCACACCCATATCCTTTAATGCACCTACACAGAATACTGGGAATATACTTCTGTCGATCAATCCTTTGCGAATACCTTCGCGCATCTCATCTTCAGTTAATGCGCCTTGGTCAAAGAACTTATCCATTAGTGATTCGTCATTTTCTGCAGCAGCTTCTATTAATTGCTGATGTAACTCAAGAGCTTTTTCTTGAAGATCGGCAGGTATATCGCTAATAGTAGGAACACCACCGTCTGGTCCCCAAGTATATAATTTCATCAATAGTACATCAACCATTGAATTAAATCCAACACCACTTGCTATAGGGAATTGGATAGGGACAACTTTATTCCCAAAATGTTCCTTCAATTGCACTAATACGTTATCGAAATCAGCTTTTTCACCGTCGAGTTGGTTAACAGCAAACATAATTGGCTTTTTAAGCTTTTCTGCCGTTCTGAAAATATTTTGTGTTCCAACTTCAACGCCATATTGACCATCAATCACGATTACACCAGTATCTGTAACATTTAAAGCTGTAATTGCGCTTCCCACGAAATCATCGCTTCCTGGGCAATCAATAACATTTAGCTTCTTGTTTAAGAACTCTGCATAAAAAACAGTTGAAAATACAGAATATCCATATTCTTTTTCAACTGGAAAAGAGTCACTTACAGTGGTTCCTGCATCAATGGTTCCTCTGCGTTTTATAACTCCACACTCGTAAAGCATAGCTTCAGCGAGCGTGGTTTTCCCCGATCCTTTGCTTCCAAGCAAAGAGATGTTCTTAAGTTCGTTTGATTGGTAAACCTTCATGTTATTAGAGAATTTAAATTATTATCTAATGTTTTAAATAACGAGTTCGCAAATTATAAATTTTAATTGAAATATCACATTTTATTTTTATGTTACACAACATCATTTATTATCATAACAAATTATTACCTTTGACCTGATTTAAGTTTTAAAATGGCAGGAATCTATATTCATATCCCTTTTTGTAAAAAGAAATGCATCTATTGCGATTTCTATTCTCTACCTGATCTAAGTAAAATTAATGACTATTGCGAAGTTCTAAAAATGGAGCTGAAGAATAGGGTGGCAGAGCTGGGCGCAGAGAGTGTTCACACAGTATATTTTGGAGGTGGGACACCATCATTGCTACCATTATCAAAAATCGAAGAAATCATAAATTGTATTAAGGCTGAAACAAATAGATCTGATTTTGACGAAGTTACTATCGAGGTTAATCCTGATGACGTAAGCGTTGCATTAATTGAAAGCTACAAAAAACTTGGCATAAATAGGATAAGTATGGGCGTTCAAAGCTTCAACGATGAAGAGCTGAAGTTTTTACGCCGGAGGCATGATGCAAAAGAAGCATTAGAAGCTGTTGAATTTATAAAAAAAGGTGGAATTGATAATATAAGCCTGGATTTAATATATGGCATCCCTGGGCAAACTATTGCTACCTGGATGAATTCACTTAATACGATTGTTTCATTAGATGTTCCACATATATCATGCTATAATCTGAGTTATGAAGAAGGTACGCCTCTTTATGCACTTCGCAAGGCAGGTAAAGTGATGGAATGTAGTGAAGATTTATGCCTTGAGATGGGTGAGGTTTTAATAAGTACTCTAAAAGGAAACGGATATGAGCATTACGAAATATCCAACTTCGCAAAACCAGGGTTTTATTCGAAGCATAATTCTAGTTATTGGGACTTTACTCCATATTTAGGAATTGGGGTCTCAGCCCATAGTTATGATGGGACTTCACGACGATACAATCCATTTAATATTAAGACTTACATGGATTCAATTCGTGTTAAGGGAACAGCTTTTGAAGAGGAAGTTCTTGATATTGCTCAAAAATACAATGAATATGTAATGCTTCGACTTAGAACTAAACGAGGCCTTTCTAAAAATTATATATACAGCAATTTTCCTGATGTTATAACTAAATATTTCGACTCTAACATATCAAAATTCATAGGTCAGAATTTGCTATTTATTTGCGGCGACAATATAGGACTATCAGAAAAGGGATTTACAATTTCTGATATGATTATACGAGATTTGATATACGTGAAATAGATTACTCATGATGATATGGCTCATTTCGCATGATAGTCATAGCTCTGTATAGTTGCTCAGTAAATATCATCCGTATCATTTCATGCGAGAATGTCATTTTAGACAGCGATATCTTTTCGCTAGCTCGTTGCTTCACGTCATCGGAGAATCCATAAGGGCCGCCAATTATAAAAACTAGTCTTTTTGGCACAGTCAACATTTTCTTCTCTATATATTTTGAAAACTCCATCGATGTATATTCCTTGCCATGTTCGTCAAGAAGTACCACATAATCTGATTTGTCAATCGATGATAGTATAGAGTTTCCTTCAGCAATTTTCTGCTGATCCTCCGACATCTTTTTATTAATTTTCAAATCGGGAAGATATTCGATATTGAAAGGTATATAATAAGATAATCGTTTTACATATTCATTTATTCCGTCAATTAAAAACGGGCTATTAGTACGGCCGATGACTGTCAAAGTAATCTTCATTATAATTATTGTCTGAGGAATTATTATTACATTTGCAAAGAACAAAGATAGAGAAAATTAAAATTTAAGATATGAAATCAAGAGAAGAACTTATTGACGAATTAATAGATCTTGCCTTTGCTGAAGATATCGGTGATGGCGACCACACTACATTGTGCTGTATTCCTGCTGATGAAATGGGTAAATCTCATCTTATCATCAAAGAAGAAGGCATTCTGGCTGGTGTTGACATCGCATTAAAGGTTTTCCATAAATTTGATCCTGCTCTAAAAACAGAGATATTCATAAATGATGGAGCTAAGGTAAAGCCTGGAGATATAGCTTTTGAGGTAACAGGAAAAGTCCAATCCTTGCTTCAGACAGAAAGGTTGATGCTCAATATCATGCAGCGCATGAGCGGAATAGCTACTACAACTCATAAATATATGGAAGAGCTAAAGGGTCTAAAGACTAAGGTCCTTGACACTCGCAAAACCACTCCAGGAATGAGATTACTAGAGAAAGAAGCTGTTAAAATCGGTGGCGGAGAAAATCACAGAATTGGATTATTCGATATGATTCTATTAAAGGATAATCATGTGGATTTTGCTGGCGGTATAAAGAACGCTATTTTGAAAGCCAACGAATATATCAAATCAAAAGGGAAAGATCTAAAAATAGAAATCGAGGTGAGAAATCTTGACGAGCTGAATCAAGTTCTTGAAGTGGGCCACGTAAATAGAATAATGCTCGACAATTTCACACCACAGCTCACAAAAGAGGCCGTTAAACTAATTGACGGAAAATATGAAACAGAATCTTCAGGTGGAATCACCTTCAAGACTCTGCGTCAATATGGTGAATGTGGAGTGGATTATATATCAGTTGGTGCACTCACTCATTCTGTAAAAGGATTGGATATGAGCTTTAAAGCTTGCTAGAAGTTACACTTTAAGCATCTCTTCAACACTATAGCCGATGAAATTATCAATAGTTTCATCGGTTTTTATTCGAATTTCATCGCGACTTAAAGTCGTTGCTAAGGCAATCACTTTAGCCCCTGATTCTTTCCCCGCAATTATGCCAGATATGGAATCTTCAAACACAAAGCATGATTTTATATCAACTCCCAATTTTTCAGCCCCAATCAAGAAACATTCAGGGTCGGGTTTGGAATTTTTTACCATATCGCCAGTAACTACATCATTGAAATAGGGTAATAGACCTGGTTGTTGGTCGACTAAATGTTTCATTTTCTTATTGTCGCTGCTCGTAACAATGCAACTAGGTATATCATGTCTCTTTAAATCTTCCAGGAACTCTATCACACCGGGAAATATATCATATCTCATTTTGTCCTGATATTCCATTAAAAGTTCCACAACTTTTTCTTGAGCGGTTTTATCAGGATAATATGTGTTTAAAATCTTAGATAAGTTACTACCCTTTATTACATGGGCAAAATTTTCCACTCCTGTGGGATAAATTGATTCTATATCATTCCAAATATCTGTATAGATTCCTTCGCTATCAATAATAACTCCATCTAAATCAAATAATATACCTATATCTTTTCTCATTATAATTTTAATTTGTTGCAAAATTACTCCAATAGGCACTACCACAAAGTCTAAGTTTGTTAATTAATATTAAGTTCGATTCTTTAAGCCAACTAAAGGCTTCCTTTGTTTTTCTTTAGATGTAATTTTACACTCACAAATCAATTTGACAAATGATAAAGGAATTTCAATATAGACTCAATCCGGAAATAGCTTATCAACACGATGAGACAATAAAATTCATTTCAAAACATGAAAATATACAATTAAATAGGATTAATGGTATTCGAGTTTTGAAGCGTTCTGTCGATGCCCGGCAAAAAAATGTAATCATAAACCTTAAGGTTAGAGCTTATATTGATGAACCCGTATCCGATTCACCTCTTATGCCTCGTATCGAATATAAGAATATATCATCAGCAAGACCTGTAATCGTAATTGGAGCAGGTCCAGCCGGACTATTTGCCGCCCTAAGGCTCATAGAGCTCGGCTACAAGCCGATAATTGTTGAAAGAGGGAAAGATGTCAATGAACGCCTAAAGGACGTAGCAAAGATCTCCAGAGAGGGCAAAGTAGATTCCAATTCTAATTATTGCTTCGGCGAAGGTGGAGCTGGAGCATATTCTGACGGTAAATTATATACTCGGAGCAAAAAAAGAGGTTCGGTTGATAGGATTTTAGGAATTTTCAATCAACATGGCGCAAATGAAGACATTCTCATTGATGCGCATCCTCATATAGGCACAGACAAGCTTCCACTTGTAATTAAGAATATACGGCAAACCATCCTTAATTGTGGCGGTGAAGTGCATTTCAACACCCGTGCATCTGATATAATCCTCAACGGTAATAAAGTTGTGGGGGTTTCTTGTGAAAATGGCAAAAAATTCGATGGACCAGTAATCCTTGCCACTGGCCATTCAGCGCGCGACATTTATTCTTTATTAAAGAATAAAGCCATCAAAATTGAAGCAAAAGGAATTGCCGTTGGCGTGCGAATCGAACATCCTCAAGAATTAATTGACAAAATTCAATATCATAATCCTAATGGGCGAGGTAGATACCTTCCTGCAGCTGAATATAGTTTTGTTACCCAAGTTGATGGGAGAGGGGTTTATTCATTCTGTATGTGTCCAGGCGGATTTATAGTTCCAGCAGCAAGTGGGCCTAATCAATTGGTGGTGAATGGTATGTCTCCTTCTAACCGCGGCACAAAATGGGCCAATTCAGGAATGGTAGTTGAAATTCACCCTGACGACCTAGAAGAAAAATTCAAAAAATTTGAAGAGCTGTCAATGATGATGTTTCAAGAGGACCTTGAAATGAAATGTTATACCGAGGCTCATCAAACGCAGCGTGCTGGTGCTCAAAGGATGAAAGATTTTGTAGAGGGTAAGCCGTCAACAAATCTTCCAAGCACATCATATGCTCCTGGGATTACACCATCTAGATTAGATAAATGGCTTCCTTTATTCATAAGTAATCGGCTTAGGAAAGGGTTCAAGCACTTTGGAGATTATGCGAAAGGGTTTCTCACCAACGAAGCTATAATAATCGGGGTCGAAACACGCACATCATCACCGGTTAGAATCCCTCGAAACCCTATTGAAATGTGCCACATTGAGATAGAATACCTATATCCATGCGGAGAAGGTGCTGGTTATGCCGGTGGTATAGTATCAGCAGCAATAGATGGTGAAAAGTGTGCAGAAGCTTTAGCGGCAAAATTATCTGAGAAGAATTAATTAAAAACGTTTAGGAATTCTTCAACGAATGTTTCACATTTCTTTTTATCTTCGTCGTTCATAGACTGCTTTACGTCAAATGGCTCTGTGGCAAGAGTAATCTTCATTCCATCAAGATAAGAGGCAAATGTTTTTAATGCTCCAGCGCCCCATGTGTGAGAGCCGAAATATGCTACAGTCCTGTTCTTCATTTCACGCGTCTTGAGCGCAATCATTAATGCCTCCATGCGAGGGAAGAGTCCATTTGAATAAGTAGGGGAAGCAAGTATCAAACCTCTATAGTCACATATATCCTTCAAGACATAAGATATATCAGTTGTAACAAGATTATGAATCTTTATTTCCTTAATTCCTGATTTTGAGAGTTTTCTAGCAATAAGCTCAACCACTTCTTCAGTGTTTCCATACATAGAAGCGTATGCAATAACCACACCGTTTTTACCGTCCCATTGGCTAAGGCGGAGATATAAATCTATTATATCGTTCACACCTTCATTCCATATCGGGCCATGAGTAGGACAGATGTAATCTATCTTAACGTCATTAAATTTTCCAATTGCTTTATGTACAAAAAGCCCATATTTTGCAACTATATTCGAATAATATCTAACTGCTTCCTCAAAATAAACTTTAGTATCCATCTCTCTATCAATGATGCCACCGTTAAGTGCGCCAAATGCTCCGAAAGCATCGCCACTAAACAACACTTTGTCTTCTTTGCAGAATGTCATCATAGTTTCAGGCCAATGAACCATTGGTGTGAAAACAAATTTCAATGTCTTACCCCCTAAATCGAGCTCGGCACCGTCGCACACACATTCTACGCCTTCAGTAATGCAGTAAAATCCCTTTATCATATCAGCAGTTTTGGCATTACCTATAATTTTAATGTTAGGATATTGCTGGCGTACCATTGTTATAGAGCCCGAATGATCTGGCTCCATATGATTGATTACCAAGTATTCGATCTCTGAATCACCAATAATAGTCTTTATGTTTGACAAGAACTTCATACACTGTGATACATGAACTGTATCTATCAAAGCAATTTTATCACCTCTTACTATGTATGAATTGTAAGACACCCCATTAGGAAGTGGCCATAATCCTTCAAACTTTTCTGTTGTGCGGTCATTAACCCCAACATAAAAAACATCGTGTGTAAATTCTATTATATTCATAACTTAAAATTATATTCTTTGAAAACGCTTTTGAATACGTTATGTTTATTATTATTAATCCATCCTTTCTTTATAATCTAGATAGCTATATTCCCTCAAAACATCTATTTGCCCGTTAGACTTCTGAAAGAGTATAGATGGATGGCTTATCCCATTAAACATATTGGTTTTCACCGTTGTATAATGGTTCATGTCTTCAAAAGTTAGCATATCGCCTTCTTTCAATTCATGTTCAAAACTCCAATCTCCCACAAAATCGCCACTCAAGCATGAGTTACCTCCCATCCTGTAAGTAGGCTTATTATTATCAACGTCCTTTAGAGCTTCAGAGATGGTCGGTTGATATGGCATTTCCAAACAATCAGGCATATGGCATGCAAAAGAAACATCTATTATAGCCGTTTTAATTCCTCGATTTGAAACTACATCCACCACAGAAGATATTAAATCACCTGTTCTCCAAGTAAATGCGCTCCCAGGTTCAAGGATTATATGTAGATCCGGATAATGCAGCTTAAAATCTTTCAACAACCCAACTAAGTGTTTCGTGTCATATCCTGCTTTTGTCATAAGATGACCACCACCCATATTAATCCACTTTAATTTTGGGAGGAACTTACCGAATTTAGTTTCTACTTCAGCGAGTACTTTTTCCAAATCATACGAAGATGATTCACATAATGCATGGAAATGAAAACCATCTAACCCTGCTGGCAATTCATCTATCTGTTCTGCCTCGACACCAAAGCGCGATCCTGGGCAACTTGGATTATATATATCTGTCTCAACTACTGAGCACATAGGATTTATCCTTAGCCCACAACTCACAAAATGATCTGCAGTCTTATTAAATTCATCCACAACGCTCTTAAACCGGTTGAACTGACTGAGCGAATTAAATGTGATATGCGAGCTTCCCTCTAGAAATTTACTTATTGTTTTTTCCGTATAGGCAGGACAATATGTATGCGCAAGTGCATGAAGCTCGTCATTGGCGAGCATCATCTCATTTATCGAGCTTGCTGTGGATTTAATTCCATATTCTCTAAAAACAGGAAAGGTCTTCCATAAGGCATTTGCCTTGAAGGCCATAATTATCTCCACATCTGCGTCTTTCCTGACTTTATCTATCAAATCAAGATTTCTTCTAAGTCTATCTTCGTAAACTATATAATATGGTGTGGGGTGGTTATTCTGCATTGTTATCTACTATAATAAATTTTGCAAATTTAAGCAATAATATTTTCACTCCAATAGCTCCGAAATCAGCAGTCATCTTCGCATCAGATCCTGAAATGTCTATATGCGAAATTTCTCCGAGCCCAAAACGCGAATGTTTTATCTTCATTCCTTCTGCAATCTCATCAATTGTATGTGTCTTATAATCTCCGCCTGAAGCACTATTCTGTGTAGTAGGCACTGATTTCATTGTAGTACGTGGAATTGGCCTTGAATGCGATAGAGAACTAGATTTAACATCTCTGTCATATCTTTCTGAGCCCCATGAAGGCTCATTTCCAAATATGCTTTGGCGTCTATTATAATTAGGATTAACGAATGATTCAGATCCGCTTGAAGATGCCGTTTGTGATAGTGAAAGATATTGAGAGTCAATATCTTTTATGAAACGACTCGGTGCACAACTATTTATTTGTCCGTTTTTATAACGACTCGTAGCATAAGTTATAGCACATGTTGATTTGGCTCTAGTAATAGCCACATAAAGCAATCTGCGTTCCTCTTCAATGGCTGCAATACTATCGTTGCTCATTGAAGAAGGAAACAAATCTTCTTCAACGCCTACTATTATAACATTCTTAAACTCCAGCCCTTTGGCGGCATGAACGGTCATCATCGTAACGCATTCCCCATTGTTATCGTTTGATTCTTTATCTTGGTCGGTCGCTAGCGACACTTCTGCCAAAAAATTTGTCAAACTGATATCGTCATTTCCAGCCTCCTGTTTGCCCGACACAAAATCATTGACACCATTTATCAACTCAGAAAGGTTTTCCTGTTTGCTGATATTCTCCGGTGTATTATCGCTTTGAACAAGCGCAAGCAGTTTGGATTCTTTCAATATAGTTTGTGATATTTCAAAAGCGTTTGCGCCATCGTCATTCATTTTGATAAAATGCTCAATGATAGCCCTAAATCCGTCAAGCTTCTTTAATGTACCACCATTTACAGCCAAATCAAATTTTGATGCATCACAGATTACTGTCCACATACTCACATTGTTCTTTATAGCCGATTGTTGGATCTTTGATAAAGTAGTGCCGCCAATACCTCTAGAAGGGTAGTTTATAACACGCTTTAAAGCCTCATCATCATTAGGATTGACTGTTAGCCTGAAATATGATATTGCATCCTTAATTTCCTTACGTTGATAGAAAGAAAGTCCTCCATAAATTCTATAAGGGACATTTCTTTTGCGCAACGCTTCTTCAAGTATTCTAGATTGAGCATTGGTTCGATACAATACAGCGAAATCTTCGTAAGAATCGCCATTTAACGCTTTTGTTGATATAATCTGGCTTGCAACCACATATCCTTCTTCGTAGTCAGAATAAGATTGTATCACAGATATCTTATTTCCCTTATTATTTGTAGAAAATATATGTTTTCTTATCTGATGCTTGTTTTTATCTATCAAACTATTAGCTGCATCAATAATATTTTGAGTGGAGCGATAATTCTGTTCTAGCTTGAACGTCTTTAGCTTAGGGTAAGATTTCGACAAATTCAAGATATTAGTGATATTAGCTCCTCTAAAAGAATAAATGCTTTGAGCATCGTCACCAACTACACATAATTTTTCATGTATTCTACATAGTTGCGACACTATTAAATGCTGTGCGAAATTCGTATCTTGATACTCATCCACTAAAACATACTTGAAATGCTCTTGATATCTTAAAAGCACGTCAGGATTATCTCTCAAGAGTACATTAGTGTAGAAAAGCAAATCGTCGAAATCCATTGCGCCTGCCACGAAGCATCTATTCCAATATGCCTTATAAACAGCAAACATAAGCGGTCTCTTTGCTCTTGAATCTGCCTGCCTAAGTTCCTTGTCCAATTCATAATCTTGTGGCGATATCAGTGCGTTTTTCATATTGGAGATATGACTTTGGATTGACGATGGTTTATATATTTTATCGTCAAGATCCATATCTTTTACAATCATCTTTATCACTGATTTAGAATCATTTGAATCATAAATTGTAAAGTCTTTCTTGAATCCTATTTTATCTGCATTCATTCTCAAAATACGCGAAAAAATGGAGTGGAAAGTACCCATCCATAATTGCGATGCCTTATCCGGACCTATTAAGGAAGCTATACGTTCCTTCATTTCTCGTGCAGCTTTATTTGTGAATGTCAGGGCTAGAATACGATAGGGCTCATATCCTTGTTCAAGCAAATAAACTATTTTATATGTGAGCACACGGGTCTTTCCTGACCCGGCACCAGCTATTACTAATGAAGGACCATCACAATATTCCACAGCATTACGTTGTGGTTCGTTCAAATTATCAAGATATTCGTTCAAAGAGTTCTTTTTATCACATTATTGAATATGCAAATTTACGAATTTTGAGGCAATATGCGTGGGTAATTAATATAATATTTATGAACGTCCTAATTCTTACCTATGTTCCTACATTTCGCTATTATAAATCAGATTGTTTAATCACTTTAAACTATTTTTTATTATAGATCGAACGTTAATGGGGTTAATTAAGTTATATAATAAACTAAAATTTAGGCCCATGTCAAAGCATACAATTTTGCTCATAACTTTGCTATTATTTGCACCTATATCCTTGATTGCCAATGATAGCCCACAACAATTTCTAAGAGACAGCATTCCTCCTACTTGGAGATATGAATCTTCTTTCTCCCAAACTCTTCCTACTGACGATAGGTGGTGGAATAATTTCAACGATACTTGTTTAGATTCATTGATGAATATTGCTATCGCTAATAATTATGATCTACTTATTGCTCAAAAGAGAATTGTTTTAGCAAAAGCTGCCTTAAGAATCGCTCAAAGCAATTTCTTTCCTTCTGCCACATTGGGATTCGGATGGAACAAGATTAGGACTCCGGGAAATATTACTTCCGAGGATTCTCCAAGCACTAATTCAGATTATTTTGATTTAGGACTGAATTTCAATTGGGAAATAGATGTATTCGGCCATATTAATTATCAATCTAAATCAAAAAAAGCATTATGGCAAGCCACTAAAAGTCAATATTATGGAGCAATGGTTACGCTTTGTAGCAACGTAGCTACAGCTTATATCAACCTCCGCACATGGCAAATGGAGTTTATAGTGGCAACAACTCACCTCAAATCACAAAAGGCAGTTCTAGAAATGACTGAGACCCGTTTTAAAAGCGGATTAGCCTCTATGCTCGATGTTTCCCAAGCTAAAATGGTATATCTCAGCACTCTTGCCTCAATTGCGCCCTTAAAAGCATCAATAGAGACTCAAATAAATAGCATCGCAATTCTTCTCGGAGTTTATTCTAATCAACTGCCAGCTGGTGTTATCGATATGCGTGCGCTGCCAAGTGTGCCTACAATAATTCCAGTAGGTCTACCTATTGATTTACTTAGAAGAAGACCCGACATCAAAGAAGCTGAATACACTATTGCATCTTATGCCGCAGAATTGGGTGTAGCAAAAAAAGACTTTCTTCCCACGCTCAACCTTTCTGGTCAAATAGGGTTTAAGTCGCATAAAATCGACAAGTTGTTTAAGGATAATTCTTTCGGATATTCAATTTCCCCGACTCTTTCTTGGACAGTTTTTGATGGACTAAATCGAAAATATCAGATAATTTCATCAAAAGAACAGTATATGATTGGGATCGACAATTACAACAATATAGTGATGACTGCAGTCAAAGAAACAGAGAATGCCATGATTACATATAATTACATGGTAGATGAAACTATGGAGCTAAAAGGTGTTACCGACGAAGCTTTTAAATCGCTACAACTGTCTATCGATTTATATAAGCGAGGTTTAAGTGCTTTCACCAATGTGCTTTCATCTCAACAGTCGTATCTGCAATATAATAACTCACTAGTTGTATCCAAGGGTAGGACTCTTCTTGCGCTTGTTTCGATCTACCAGGCTTTAGGAGGAGGATGGGAAAACTATGAATTAAATAACAATAAATAATAACTACTTTAATATGAAAAGGACATTTGAAATAAAATACAGCCTATTTCTACTGGTGAGCCTCATTTCGGTCTATTCATGCAACAAGGCTTCTAAAGATGGTGCTGGCAATTACTCTATGACAGTTAATGTTGAAGAACCCATGGTTGATTCTGTTATGCTGCACAAGACTTATCCTGGCTATTTAACGGCTAATTCTGAAGTCGAAATTGTAGCGCGCGTAAACGGTTATCTACAAAGCATAGACTATACAGCTGGGCAATATGTAAAGAAAGGACAACTCCTTTTTGTTATAGAGCCTGCACCTTATAAAGATGCATTAGCACAAGCTAAGGCTGAGCTTTCTAGTGCTATCAGTCAGAACGATTACGCAAAGAACAATTATATGAGTATGAAGGAGGCTATTGCCAATAATGCCGTTTCAAAAATAGATTTCATCCAAGCACAAAGTGCATGGAATCAGTCTATCGCAGCAATAGAATCTGCTAAAGCAGCGGTAGAAACAGCCAAATTGAATCTTAGTTACTGCTACATCCGCGCTCCTTTTAGCGGCCATATCACAAAATCTTCGCCCAATGTGGGTGATTATCTTAATGGTTCGGCATCTCCTCAAACTCTTGCCACTATCTATGACGATAAAGTGATGAATGCATATTTCACGATAGAAGATAATCAATATATTAAAATGCTTTCACGTCAGCAACAATCTGGCAAAAATGCATATAACACCGTAAACCTATCTTTTGAAAGTATGCTTCCTCATAATTATTCTGGTAAAATAGACTATCTGTCACCGAATGTTGATTTATCTACAGGGACCATGACCTTACGCGCTAAAGTACAAAATCCTTATAGCGAGCTCCGCAGCGGTATGTATTGCATTATTAGCCTTCCATACGAGCAACTAGATAAAGCTCTTCTTATTAAAGATGCAGCTATTAGTACTGATCAACTCGGTAAATATATCTTTCTGGTTAATGATTCAGATAAAATTGTGTATAATCCAGTTGAGGTAGGGGATTTGGTAAATGATTCTCTAAGAATAATTACTAAGGGCATCAAGCCAGGCCAGAAATATGTCTCTGAGGCCCTACAAAAAGTTAGAGACGGAATGAAAGTGAAACCTAATCTTTCTAAAAACTAAATATCATGTTATCAAAATTCTTTATAGATAGACCGATATTTGCTACAGTAATTGCTATTTTGATGATTATAGGGGGCGCACTCACAATGATGACTCTTCCTATAGCTCAATTCCCAGAAATAACTCCGCCTACTGTTCAAGTTACGGCGAATTATCCGGGTGCAAGTGCAGAAACTGTAGCTAAAACTGTCGGAGTTCCTATAGAAGCCCAAGTCAATGGTGTTCAAGGCATGATGTATATGAGCTCAACATCGTCTTCAGATGGTTCATATAATCTTACTATCACTTTTGATGTAGGAACTGATATAGATATGGCCACTGTAATGGTACAAAATCGCGTTGCTATTGCTCAAGGAAATCTTCCTGAACCTGTAATACAGCAAGGTATCACTACACAAAAACAATCTACGAATATCGTCCTTTTTGTTGCCTTACAAGGCGATAATACAAATAGATATAATTCTCTTTACCTTTCAAACTACGCAAATATAAACGTTGTTGATGCACTTTCTCGCGTGGAGGGAGTTGGTGGTGTTAATGTATTCGGAGCTGGCAATTATAGTATGCGTATATGGCTTAACCCAGAGATAATGAGAATAAGGGGCGTATCTCCAATTGATGTATACCAAGCTATCCAAGGTCAAAACATGGAGGTCTCCGCAGGAAGCGTTGGCGCTCCTCCTACAAACACGAAAGAAGCTTTCCAGTTTACTGTTACTTCTAAAGGACGTTTGGCCACCCCAGATGAATTCGGGAACATAATAATCAAAGCTAACAATGATGGTAGTTTCCTGCGTCTTAAGGATCTAGGTAAAATTGATTTGGGTAGCATTGATTATACTACCACTTCTAAAGTATCAGGAAAAGATGCCGCGCTGATGGCTATCTATCAACTTCCTGGAGCTAATGCTCTTGACGTAAGTAAGAACGTTCAGAACGAGCTAAACAAATTGCAACAATACTTTCCTACAGGAGTAAAATACCATATTATTCTTGATACCACTAAATTTGTAAGTGCTTCTATTGATGAAGTGGTGGTTACTTTGATTGAAACGTCTTTGATTGTAATGCTTGTAATCTTGCTTTTCCTACAAAACTGGACAGCTGTGATTATACCAATGATTACTATTCCTGTTTCATTAATAGCCACATTTGCGGTAATGAAACTGTTGGGGTTCACTATAAATACTCTAACTCTTTTCGGTCTCGTACTTGCTATTGCCATAGTGGTGGATGATGCCATAGTGGTCGTGGAAGACTGTTCGCGTCTGTTAGACACTGGGCAGTATTCGCGAAAAGACGCTGCTATTAAGGCTATGCAGGAATTACAGGGACCTGTTATTGGTGAAGTGTTGGTACTTCTTTCGGTATTCATCCCAACTGCTTTTATCGGAGGTATCACAGGACAGCTATACAAGCAATTTGCACTTACCATAGCAGTATCTACAGCATTTAGCGGTTTTAACGCTCTGACTCTCACACCGGCACTCTGCGCCTTGTTCCTTAGTCCGTCAAATCCAAAGTTTATTGTCTATAAATGGTTTAATAAAGGCTTTGACAAAACTTTGAAGTATTATAATAGCGCTATCGGCAAAATGCTTAAACACCCGGTTATCTCATTAAGCGTATTCTTGTTGCTTTCTGTCCTTGGATTTTGGGGGCTAGCAAAATGGCCTTCATCATATGTTCCTAATGAAGATATGGGATATTTCATGACATCAATCCAACTCCCTAGCGGTGCCTCTCTTGAACGCACCAAAAAGGTAGTAAAGCAAGTAGAAAAGCAAATAAAGCAATTACCTGAAGTGGAGAATGTTATTGCAATATCTGGATTCTCTTTCATGGGTGGAGGCGCAGCTTCGAATGGCGGGTCCTTATTCGTCGTCCTTAAACCATGGGATAAAAGGAAATTGAAGGATGAGAAAGTATTTGCTCTGATAGATAAAATCAATATGATGACGTCTCAAATCCAATCGGCTATTATTTTCTCTGTTAATCCATCTGCAATCCCGGGTCTGGGCAATTCTGGCGGTCTTGAGATGCAATTACAGGATATCAATAACTATGGTGCTGCTGACATGCAGAAGGCTATAACAGATATTCAATCGCAAATATCTACAGAGCCTAAATTAGCGTCTATGAACTCCTTGTATCAGGGAAGCATTCCTCAATATCAATTAAACATAGATAGGAACAAACTTGAGATGCAAGGGCTAAATTTGTCTTCAGTATATAACACTCTGACTTACTTTTTAGGGCAGCCATATGTAAATGATTTTGTAGAATTTGGTAGAATATTCCAAGTTAAAATAGGAGTAGATTCTAAATATCGTGGATCAATTAATGACATTTTGAAATTAAGTGTCAAAAACAGTTCTGGTGAAATGGTGCCATTCTCATCATTCACCACGATTGATCCTACTTTGGGCTTGGCTAGTGTTTCAAGATACAATATGTACCAAACTGCATCGCTCACATTTAATCCATCTAAGAATACGAGTACCCAAACAGGTATTGCATCAGCAGAAAACCTTGTCAATAATACACTCGGAAATACCTACGGATATTCATGGACTGGACAGGCTTATCAGGAGACTCAGGCTGGCACAACAATTCTGATGGTTCTTATATTTGCAGTTATCGTCACGATTCTTGTCCTGGCTGCTCAATATGAAAGTTGGACAGACCCAATTGCTGTGGTGTTGAGTATGCCTATCGCAATATTAGGAACTGTTCTTGGGTGTATTTGCATGAATCAGAGTATAAGTATTTATACTCAAATTGGATTAATTCTGCTTCTTGGGCTTTCCGCTAAGAACGCTATTCTTATTGTTGAATACGCTACTGACTATCGTAAAGCTGGCGAAACTATACGTCAATCAGCTATAGATGCCGGGAATGTCAGATTCCGACCGATAATTATGACAGCCCTTGCATTCATATTTGGCGTAATGCCTATGATGTTTGCAAATGGAGCTGGTGCTGAAAGCCGTATAAGTTTGGGCACTGCAGTCGTATTTGGCATGGCTCTTAATGCTGTTATTGGCACTTTGTTTGTTCCTAATTTTTGGGAACTTATGCAGAACATTCAAGAGAAATATCTTTCTGGACTATTCACGAAAAGGATGAAGTCAATTGTAACTAATAGCGAGGATAACAAAGACAATCCAACGTCCTCAATCTAGATACGTTATAATTTATCATAATCCGGGATTTCTTGAAGAAATGCGTAAGTGTTTTTATCATAGTCAATCTGACAGCAATAATGATGTAGGCCATTTGAGACGATTAGATATTTTGCCCTAAGCACTAGATTATAGCGCACAATTTGGTCAAAGACTTTCTGAGTTATCTCTATTTCGGGGGCTTTATATTCGACAATTACGAACGGTTTCCCTTGCCTGTCTGCTACTAAAGAATCGCATCGCCGCTTTATTCCATTCTGCACCAAGGCAACTTCATTATTCATCAAGCCAGCAGGAAATTTCTTGTCGCTGATTAAAAATGATACAAAATTTTGTCGCACCCATTCTTCTGGAGTGAGTGCGACATATTTATGTCGCAGTATATCAAATATTTGCTCCTGATCATGGTCCATCCTGGTCTTTAATTGAGCTGGAGGCAAGTTTAATACTGTTTTATACATCTATTTTGATAGATAAAATGATTTGCGTAAATTTACTGAAAATTCAACATTCAGAAAATACTTATGGCAGTAAAAAAGGAAATAGTCTCCTATACCCAAATATGCAAAGATATTGACCGTGGCGTATTTCAACCCATTTACATATTAATGGGTGAAGAGACTTTTTACATTGATAAACTTGAAGCTAAAATTGTTGATAATGCTCTAACTCCTGATGAAAAAGAATTTAATCTTTCTATAATATATGGTTCAGATGCTGATGTAAAATCTGTTATTAGCGAATGTAAGAGATATCCTGCTATGTCTAAATATCAGGTTATCGTGCTTCGTGAGGCGCAAAACGTAAAAGATATCGATACTCTTAAATTCTATGCGCAAAAACCCCAGCCATCTACAATCCTTGTGATATGCAATAAGCATTCAAACATCAAGGCTCCAGAGTTCCTTCGAGAGCTTAAGGATAAGAATAGTGGGGTAATCTTTGAATCAAAGAAACTTACTGAGAATAGTATTGGACCTCTTATCACAGAATATGTGACATCCAAAGGGGGAACAATTGACGACAAACCTAATTTTATGCTAAAGGACTTTGTTGGAACTGATTTGAGCAGGCTTTATAGTGAAATTGACAAACTCCTTGTTTTGCTTGGCAATAATAAAAGAATTACGCCCGAAATTATTGAAAGGAATATTGGTATAAGCAAAGATTTCAACAATTTTGAGTTAGAGAACGCTCTTCGCACTAAGAATGCACTTAAAGCCAATCAAATAATAAATTATTTCGAGAACAACCCGAAGAATAATCCTACGGTATTAACAGTGGGTTTATTGTTTTCCTTCTTTTCAAACTTGCTTATTGCCAGAACAGCAAAAGTAAAAAGCGAAGCTGGGATTATGGATCAATTAGAAACAAAATCCAGTTATCGGGCTAGAGTGTTTATTGATGCGATGAAGTTTTATTCCACAGCCGGGTGTGTAAATATAATAGGATATATTCGGGAATTTGATACTAAGTCAAAAGGTATTAAATCAAGACAAAATGAATATCAACTCTTAAGAGAACTTGTATATAAAATCCTTCATTCTTAAAATGAAGGATTTATTTTATTCTATACATATAGCCAAAGGTTACCATTATAGACATTGAATTGGATGCAGAGAAATAATCTTTCTTGTGACTGCTGAAAATATTACCAAGTCCATAATAAAAGCGTCCTTCAAGCACAAATGAGTTTTTATGTTTAGACATCAGTTCCATCCCTAGTCCAGCACTAATCCCATAGTCAAATTTACTTGATATAGATAGTTTGTATTGTTCGGTATTTCTGTTAGTATTTGGGAATCCATCTATATTTAAGATGTTGTTCACATCAAAATTTGTTGAAGTATTTTCACTTATCATATATCCTACCTCGGGACCAGCGTTGAAAAACCCTTTAAATTTGCTGTTTCCAAAGAAGATATGAGTCAGTATAGGGAGTTGTAGATAGGTCAATTTCCTCTGATAAGAGAATGGTTTCCCTTCAAAATTTTCTTTCCATCCTCTTTGCTCCATATTGAACTCTGCAATAAGCCCGAAATTCTTTTCCTCAATGTATCTGAAGGTTACTCCCATTGTTGTTCCCATAAGCATTCCTTGAGGCACAGTGGGGGAAAAGGACACTCTTGAGAATGTTACGCCTCCTTTACCTCCAATAGCTACGTTTGAAGAAAAATGTTTCTCCGCAAAAAGGTTGCAATTTCCTATAATCATTAGGAATACAACTATCAATATATTTCTTGAATATTTCATCTAGCTATCTTTTCGATTAAAGAATTAGGTGATAAATGAACGAAATAAACGGCTTTATTTACAAAACCACTCCAGTTATTTATACGTTCAAAATTAAAATCATTTTGTAACCCATTATATATGATTCCGCCATTATTGAAGTCTTTGTTTTTCAAAAGCGATTCAAGAAAGAATTTTCCGGAATCATATCCTAAAGTTCCAAAACTTGGCATCGCATTAATCATGTCCTCATTATACCAATCTTTATAAAGTTTCTCGAAAGCCTTATAATCACCATCCTCTTCATTTATAAAGAATCTTGTATAAAAATATGTATCTAGTGTTTGAAGATCATTCCTATAACTTGATAGATATGTTCCCCATTCTGGATAACCAAATAATGAAGTATCGATATCTACACGTTCTTCTTTCACTTTCTTAAGTGATGGAATTATATATGCCAAAGAAACTTTGGTGGCCGAAGAAGGAACAAACAAGTATTTCTTTCCTGGCTCAAGAATAGCGTCAACATCATCATATGGCAACAATTGATCATATTTAAGCACGTGGAATCTCTTGCCGAATGTAGCTGGTAACTGATCTTTCATTTCTTGTGCAAAATCTTTTATATCTCCATTATTTTCTTCAAGATATACTATGTCATAGTCTTTAAATTCCGACTTCATCCACTCAAGCACCTCAGCATAGAAGAATGACGGTGGAATGTTCACTTGGAAGATTTTAGGGTTGACACTATAATCTTCATTTTTCAAAGAAAAGTTATTTATGACATTAATATTGTTTTCCTTTCCAAACTTGCATATTCTGTCTATCTGGTCATCCTCATTAGGTGCAAAAATCAAATCTAGCTTTTTCATTTCTGGCTTAGCTAAGATATTCTCTAGAACCTTTTGCGAGCCCTCTGTATCGTATGTGAAGATATTAATTTTTTTGTTCTGAGTTTTTCTAACTTCATCAACTGCAATTAGGAATCCTTTATAAAATTCTGTATAGAGTTTAGCTGCCTTTGATGGATTCGTGCTTTTAAGCATGTAGGGGAGAAGTAGCCCTACATTTAGTTCATTCGGACTATTTTTAGAATGTACATTCTGGTATATCTGATTAATCTTAGGCGAATCATTATCAGCTAGTTCAGCCTGTGTTCCTTCAGTCTCTTTTACAAGAACTTTTTCTTTCTTGACTACAGGAATCTGAATCGTTTTGCCTTTCTTTAGCTTATCTATATTTGGATTAGCTGCTTCTAGTTCCTCTGCACTAAGGTTATTACTTTTCGCAACAGAATAGAAAGTATCACCTTTTTTTACTTCGTAATATTCAAATTGTGTTATTGTTTTTTCTTGCTCAACGGTTTGTCTCGTGTTTGTAGCAATTTTTATTACTTCATTTATCTTGAAGTTAGTAGGAGATACTCCAGGATTTAGTTCGAGGATTTTTTCAATTGTAGTATTGAATTGATTGGACAAGCTGAACAGTGTTTCACCTTTTTTAATCGTATGATATATGGTTGTTGTTGGAGCTTTCACTGGTTCTTTAGCTGCATCTCCAATATTTTGATTCGAAGTTTCACTTTTTGCTACATCACTATTGCTTAATGCAGGCTGGGGGATGGAAAGCACTTGGCCTGTTTTGATTCCATTTGCCGTTCCTGGATTTTTTGCTGAGATATCTTCAGGCGTTACGTTATACATCTTTGCTATCCCATAAAGAGTTTCTCCTTTTTCAACTACATGAGTAAAAGCTGTTGGCTTCGGTTGGTGAGCAACAATATTCTTTTGCTCGGTCTTGTTCGAGAACAACTCGACAGGGAAGAATAGAACTGCATCTTTTTTTAATCCATCAATCAATGATGGATTATATTTTAGCATTTCATCTTGAGTTATATTTAATTTTTTAGATATCCCAAAAATAGTCTCTTTGGCACTGACTTTATAATAATAATAGTCCGTCCCTGCAATTTTTCTAATTGGCATATTTACCTGACCTTGCATTTGTAAAGCCAGGAGCATAATTAGAATAAAGCTTATAAAACATTTAATTTTTTCCATCTCACAAAATTATAATATAACTCAAGTAATTTATTCAGTAATTATCACATTGCTTGCTTTAAATCAGCAATAATGTCTTCAACATCTTCGATTCCAACAGACAGACGTATCAAGTCTGGAGCAACCCCAGCTTCCTTCAACTGCTCGTCTGTAAGTTGTCTGTGAGTATGGCTAGCTGGATGTAATACACAAGTTCTAGCATCTGCCACATGGGTCACAATGCATATCATTTTCAATCTATCCATAAATGCGATTGCATCATCCTTTGTTCCTTTTAATCCAAATGAAATCACTCCACATGTGCCATTCGGGCAGTATTTTTCCGCCAAAACATGATATTTATCTCCCGAAAGTCCTGCATAATGAACCCAAGCCACTTTGTCATTGTCTCGCAAGTATTCAGCCACTTTTTGAGCGTTGCTGCAGTGCTGACGTACTCTAAGAGCTAATGTTTCAAGTCCAACATTCAACAAAAAGGCATTTTGTGGTGCTTGAATTGAGCCAAAATCGCGCATCAACTGCGATGTTGCCTTGGTGATATATGCTAATTTACCAAAAGATTTAGTATAAGTCAATCCATGATAAGACTCGTCTGGAGCTGTAAGGCCCGGAAATTTATCAGCATATTTATCCCAGTCAAAATTACCGCTATCTACGATGGCACCGCCTACACACATTGCATGACCATCCATATATTTCGTTGTCGAATGTGTAACAATATCTGCCCCCCATTCAAATGGGCGGCAATTAATTGGAGTGGCGAATGTATTGTCTACTATCAATGGAACTCCATGCTTATGTGCTATCTGTGCAAACTTTTCAATATCAAGAATACTTACACCTGGATTTGCTATTGTTTCACCAAATAAGGCCTTAGTATTAGGCTTGAATGCCTTTGATATAGTTTCTTCATTATCGTCAGGATCTACAAATGTCACATCTATTCCAAGTTTTCTTAATGTTACGTTGAAAAGATTATAAGTTCCACCATATATTGTAGTTGAGCAAACGAAGTGATCACCAGCTTCACATATGTTGAATATAGCATAGAAATTAGCCGCTTGTCCGGAAGATGTTAGCATCGCTGCAACACCGCCCTCTAATGCCGCAATTTTTGAAGCAACTGCGTCATTTGTCGGATTTTGTAATCTAGTGTAGAAATAACCACTATCTTCAAGATCAAATAGGCGCGCCATATTCTCACTTGAATCATATTTGAATGTTGTGCTTTGATATATTGGAAGTACTCTTGGCTCACCATTCTTTGGTTGCCAACCTCCTTGTACGCATAATGTCTGAGGTTTCATTTTCAAGCTCATTATAATATATATGTTATTGATTTACAAAGTTACTAATTTTTATTTTTATATGCTTTTTGTCTCAAATAAGCTAAATAAGTACTTTATGTTTTAGGATTAACAACCCTGTCTCCCAAATATTTAGCAAGGGTCTTTCTTAAATCGTAGAGTTCTTGTATCCTTTTGAGCAAATTCTCAGCCAGGTGTGTATCATTAGATGCATAGGCCATTGGAAGTCGTTTTTGATTGTCTTTTACCTGGCATAAGATAAGCGCATCCTTCCAGTTGTATATAGCCTGGGGTACAAGTGTATCTAGTCGCTCTGCTTCGCTTTTCACTTGACCATAACGTGTATGAATCTTGCTGAGTTTATGCTTGTCGCTAACAAGATCCAATGATACTTTCCTAATCCTATCATCAAGATGTGAGCACAATTTCTTTTCTAAATAATATTTTCTAAAAATGCTCACCTTAACAGCTGCATTTGCTTTTATGCCTTCTTCAAGTTTACGCTCTTGGAGCTCAATTTCACTTACACTTCCCGCATTTTGCTGTATAGCTTGAAGTCCCAAAACTTTTTCTTGTGATGCTTCATCATTCACTTTTACCATGAATTTTGCTAAGTCAGCATCAAATTCGCTAAAATAGCTTGCGCAAAGATTAAAGATTTGATTATATACATCGTTAGTGAAATGAATATCGTCAGCATGCATTTCTGTTATAACATATTCAAGAAGTGTTATGAACGGAATAGAATCATCAGCAGTATTCTCATCACTCCCAGTAGCTTTGCAAAATTCCATCATTCCAAACTTAGCCACATATCTTATCACCATTTCTTCATGAGGTGCCAGTATGCCATTATGGGAAGAATCTGCGTTTCCTACTTTATAGGTGTTACTTTCTGATTTTGCAATACCATCAAAATCAGTGGAAGTAGTAGGGATGGCCTCACTCTCTGCTTGCTCTTGATTGTTGCTTGATGAGTTTTCTTTCTGTTTCTTTTCAAATTCCTTCTTTTTGTTTAGATCAACCCATTTCTTGATTTCACTCAATAACACCTTCTCGTCAATATCAAGTTGCTGGCTGCATTGTTTTGCATATACCGACTGCGTTATAGGGAAAGGAATAACAGCGATAGATTTAACCACATCGCCTATGACTGCTGCTCTCTTAATTGGGTCATTTTGAACACCTTCAAGCAGAATTTTTATCTTGAATTGAATAAAGTCCTGCTCATTTTCATCTATATAGGCTTGGAATTCAGTTGCATTATGTTTGCGTGCAAAGCTATCTGGATCATCTCCATCTGGTAATAGAAGCACTTTTATGTTAAGGCCTTCAGCTAGAAGCATATCTATACCACGCAAGGAGGCCTTTATACCAGCCGAATCGCCATCATAAAGCACTGTAACATTCTCAGTAAAACGGTGAATCATTCTTATTTGACCCTCCGTTAGTGAAGTCCCCGAGGATGCTACAACATTTTCAATGCCAGATTGGTGCATCGAAATGACATCTGTATAGCCTTCTACCAAAAAGCACTTATCTTTCTTAACAATAGCTTGTTTGGCTTGGAACAAGCCATAAAGTTCATTGCTTTTCTTGTATATAATTGACTCTGGCGAGTTTATATATTTTGCTGGATCATGCTTGAGAGTTCTGCCACCGAAAGCTATTACTTTTCCCGCAACATTGAGGACTGGAAACATTACTCGACCTTTGAATCGGTCATATCCGCCATCTCTCTTGTCATCAATACATAAACCTGTGTCAAATAAGCATTGTCGGTTAAATCCCTTCTTTATGGCTGATTGATATAAATCATTGCTCTTTTCTAGGGAATATCCTAAATGGAATTTCTTAATTGTAGCATCGCTGAACCCACGTTCATAGAAGTAGGACATTCCTATTTCCCGCCCATCAGGTGTATTAAATAAATTATCTTCGAAGTATTTACCGGCAAACTCATTGATAATAAGCATACTTTCACGCTCTGATTGCGCAGCTCTTTCCTCATCAGTAAGTTCACGTTCCTTAACCTCGATATGATATTTGTGTGCTAAGTATTTGAGAGCTTCATAATAGGAGAGTTGTTCATGCTCCATTATAAAGTTTACTGGACTACCTCCTTTTCCACAACTAAAGCAATGGCATATCCCTTTTGACCGTGACACACTGAATGAAGGGGTTTTTTCATTATGAAATGGGCACAAGCCTACATAATTCGTGCCTCTCCGGCGCAAATTAACGAAATCTGAAACCACCTCTACTATATCAGCAGCATCAAGAATTTGGGCTACTGTTGCTTTATCAATCATATTTCAAATACATAATCATGCGAAATTACGAATAAATCCCCAAATTGCCTAAATCTATCTTTAATGTTATATAATTTTCTCAATTCGCTTCATATTGCACAAAAAAGAAGCGCCCCTAAAAAATTAGAGACGCTTCAAAAATAACTATATATAATATCTTATTTAATCACAACCTTAACAGCTAAAGTTTTATGTCCAGTTACTATTTTAACTACGTAAACTCCAGCTTCAAGAGAAGTTGTAGATATTGTTGAGCTTGATGCTACAGGCAATTTTGAAGCAACTTCCATGCCGCCCATATTATATATTTTTACAGCTTTAATCACTTCAGGAGCATTTACCACTAGAGACTCTCCATTTTGAACTACTGTTATATCAGAAGCATTGATTTCCTCAACTCCCGAAACAGTGATGTCGTCCAAAGAAGCTTTTTGTACACTTGCAGGATTATAATTAACCCATTTCAAATCATCAAAACTAAATTCGCCCTTCCATGCCTGTTGTGGCACTTGGTCATTATCATCTGTATTTAGATGTTGTACAAAGAATGAATCATACATCCAGCTACCAACAAATGTTGGGATTGTACCAGAAATGTTAGTAAGAGTTTCCTCATATGGCTTGCTTGCAACGATATTCCATCCTCTGAAATTCATTGGCTTCAATGGCTGGCATTTCACAACACCACCTTCAGTTCTATCGCCTTTATCGCGATAGCAATGTCCCACAAGATTGTTTGAGCCATCACCATGAACGTATGCTTGCACTGTCACATCAGATTTAGTTGCGTAAGCACCATTTCTAAAATATATACGTAATCTCCAGAATGCGTCTTGAGTGTCTGGGTCAAACGAGAATTTCACCAAGAATGCTGATGGCTGACTTAAGCTGCTGGTATTTGTAGTAGCTTCCATTGTATTTCCTTCTAATGTCCATCCGTCAGATGTTCCAGACCCTGTAGGAGAATACCATGCATTCACGTCAAATGTAGCATCAATCACACCTTGAGAAAGAATTGTATGATATTCAGATAAGAATTTAAACACTTTTCCTGTCCCCACATTTCCAGAAAGATCTTTTACGCCTCCTGACACAGTTACCTTGAAGCATTTATCCATTGGAAGATCGCTTTTGAAGAAATAATGTAGCACAGATGCTCCATTGACAACTTCGTGCTTAAGTACCCCGTCATATTTGTTTCCGTCTTTATCCTCAACTACCACGAAATCTACTGCGTTGTCATCATTCCATGCAAGTTGCTCATTATATTCCAAACGAATAACAGGCCTTGTGGTATAAAGCATAGTAGTATTTTCCGTAGGAGTTGTAGAAACAATATAAGGAGCTTCCTTATCTGCTGGCATTGTTGTGAATGAGAATGTATAATCACCACCTTCAGTACCATTAGCATCACCGTCTAGGAATTGTGATGTTTGTGAATTCTTCGCTACATCGCCTTTTATTGTAATAGTATAATCCATCTCTTCCATAAGTTGAGAGATTTTCAAGCGCAACGTATAATCATTGTCCCATGACATTGTTACCTTGCCTGAGTTGTTGATTGAAAATGCACTTTCTACCGACTGCTTGTCCATGTAGCGAGAGAATGTAATTACCACATCTTTGCTTAAGCTCACCTTAGTAGGATCCTCGATAGATATTGAAGTTACCTTTGATGGAGCATTTGCTGTCAATGATATATTTGCCCAGGTAACATTATCACCTGAATCGCCTTGAGGATTGCTCTTCATAGTTACCACTTGCGAAGCATCTGAATATCCTGGACAAGAATAAGTTACTGTATACTGCTTGCCAGTCTCAAGTCCTTCAAATAAGAAGAATCCGTTATGTATAAGATTCTCATTCTTCGTAAATTTATTAAATAGTGAAGCATAGCTATCAGTAACCACTGTCTTGCCATCTACAGTCACAGTTACACCATCAACAGGTACATTATTCTCAGAATTTTTAATCACTCCTGCTAGCATCACGTGAGTAGGGCACTCGATACCACGGTATTTCAATATTGCCCTATAAGTTCCGAATGCCTCAAGGTGCTTATAACTTTCATTCATATTCAATGGCTGCTGTACAGGATTTGTGTGAAACCCGCCTTCGCTAAGCAAAGAAGCCATATTGGTCCTACGGTTAACCGACAAATATGGATATTGGTTCTCATGTGTATCAATATTTGGCATATAGTAGCAACGGTCATAGTATACGCCACGTGACGTCGTGTTATACATCACATGAGTAAGATTAGGTTCAAGAATATCACCAAATTTCTTACCTCCATTAGGAGTCTTCTCAATTGATACTCCATTATTGTTCCAACCCCCGAAAAGAAATAGGGTAGAATTAGAATCACTTCCAGAATCAGAGTGGATAGAATAGAAAAAGTCTGCACCCCAAGCATTGGCCATATCCGAACGTTCATCAAGGCCTACACTTTCAGTGTCTGTGGTTCTCGTCATTTTAATCTGGTCATCAGTTGCGTCAGTATATAGTTTAAGGAAATCACGAGTCGCAAGTCCTACTCTGAGCACCTTTTGAGCTTCAGTGTAACCATAAAGGCCTCCGTTTTCAGTTCCAGAGTGTCCTGGATCAATCCATAACTTGAAATCTCCCCACGTTGCTTTTGTTTGTGCTTGAGCACACATTACAGACCCCATCAATGCTAGCCCCATAAGGCCGCAATTCATTATCTTATTCAAATTTTTCATAGTCTAATAATTTATTTGAGGTCCATAATATATATATTACCATCAGCACTATTCTCAAAAGCCACTTTCTTCCCATCAGGTGATACCGCATGAGTAATAGGGATCAATTTAGAATCGCTTTCCAATACAGTAGCTTCACCATTGTTAGTATCAATAGCGTAAAGTTCAGCAGAAGTAAATATGTTTCCGTCATCCTTGATTCTTGACACCACCACATAGCGGCTATCAGGCAACCAAGAAGCATAAGATCCCTGTCCGATAGAACGTACATTATTACCATTCACGTCACACACAAAAGCTCCTTTCCCAGGAATCTGGAAAGCTACCTTTACACCATTAGGCGACAAAGCCGGATTAATCACCATTTTTCCAGCATAATCTGCAAGACCGGCAATCATTTCTGTAGCCTTAACAGGATTATTCATCATAATCTCGTAAGCATTAGTAGTAACAGTCTTAGCCGTTATGTTTTTTAATGTAGGTGTACCAGTAAGGCTCCTTGTTCTACCCACAATAGTTTTCACATTGCGTGTAGCCACATCAATAGATTTCACCTCGTGAAATCTTCGGTTCTCCACCAACTGATCGGTACGAGCAATGATAGACTTACTGTCACTAGTCCAAAGCATTTTGTAGCCTGCGCCAGCTTCATCCGTCAATTGACTTAAATCACTGCCATCAGCCTTGGCCACCCATATACCAGTGTAGTTGTCACCGGTCACAGCCAAGCTACTTCCATCAGGCGACCACACTGGGGCCATCAAATTATGCCCAGCCTTGATAAAAAGCCTTGGAGCTCCAGCCGACTGTGGTTGAGCCATAATGCTACCCACCGACAGCAATAGAGCTGCAATAAAGTAAAGATTTTTTTTCATGTTTTATAAATAAATTAGTACAAAGATTTAATTCAGTTTTCGGGTAAAAATCTATAATTGTGTATCTTATTGACAATTATGTCTTCAATGATCAGTTTTCTGGTTAAAACTACCGGAAATTCGTTGTAAATATATCACACTTCTCTCTAATAAGCAAGACTACGAGTCAAAATAAAATATTCAAATATTATCTCAGTCAATACTGCTATTTCGTTAAAAAAAATATATATATTTGCATAAAATTCAAAAGGCCTAATAATATCGCAGACGACTTTGTTATGCAATTTGAAAATTATCTACTCAGCTCCCAGTGAATGATTAAAGGAAACCGAAGCGCGTGCCGTCACCTAGAGTGGGCATACACTTACATCCTTTATGCACTTTAAGCTGAGATTTATTATTATACGGAGCTATAAAAGGTAACATCTTGAGAACTATTGAATTTGTCACTGAGAAAGTACAAAATCATTTCTACGCCTTGTTTAGCATTAAATGTTTAATTTCTAACACATTGTCCTTCCTACTGAGAGATATTTCACAAAGGACGATGACCCCAAAAAGTATCATATCCTAAATAATATTATCTATTTATTAAAATGAATATATTAATTACAGGCGGTGCTGGTTTTATTGGCTCAAACCTATGTGAGCATTTCTTAAAGCGTGGGCATCATGTTAAATGCTTGGATAATTTCGCAACAGGACATATCGAAAATATTTTATCTCTAATAAAAGATTATCCTGACAAATTCCAATTAATCGTAGGCGATATAAGAAATATAGAAGATTGCATAAAAGCCGTTGATGGAATTGAATATGTACTTCATGAAGCTGCTCTTGGCTCTGTTCCACGGTCCATTAAAGATCCGATTACTACCAATGAAGTTAACATTACAGGTTTCCTCAACATGCTTGTAGCTGCTCGTGATGCTGGTGTAAAACGTTTTGTTTTTGCTGCAAGCAGTTCAACTTATGGCGATAGCAAGTCACTTCCAAAGGTCGAAGATGTCATTGGCCGTCCATTATCACCATATGCAATCACAAAATATGTGGATGAACTTTATGCTGACGTATTTGCACGTACTTACGGCATAGAATTTATTGGCCTAAGATATTTCAATGTCTTTGGTCGCCGCCAAGATCCAAATGGGGCATATGCAGCCGTAATTCCATTATTTGTGAAGAAATTTATGGCGCATGAGGCACCAAATATTAACGGAGATGGAGAATACAGCCGTGATTTCACATATATCGACAATGTAATCTTAATGAATGAACTTGCATTGGCAACAACTAATCCAGAAGCTGTAAACCAAATATATAACACAGCTTATGGGGAACGTACCACACTTAATCAATTAGTCCAATATCTGCGTGAAGACTTAGCTGAATATGATGCAGAGATTGCGAATGTGGAACCCACGCATGGTCCAAATCGTGTTGGTGATATTCCTCACTCCCTTGCTTGCATTGACAAAGCAAAAGATCTTCTAGGCTACAATCCACAATTTAGCATGAAAGATGGCTTGCGAGAGGCTTGTAAGTGGTATTGGAATAACTTAAAATAAAAATATTTAAACACAATAATATGGAACGCAAAATTTGTGTAATCGGGCTAGGATATGTTGGCCTACCTTTAGCTCGTTTGTTCTCAACAAAATATAAAACAATCGGATTCGACATGAATGCCAATCGCGTTGATGCCCTAATGGCTGGACACGATGCCACACTTGAAGTAAGCGATGAATTGCTACAAACAGCTATTAATAACGGATTTCTATGCACTGCAAATATAGAAGATATCAAAGATTGTAATTTCTACATAGTAGCAGTTCCAACACCCGTTGACAAAGATAATAAGCCAGATTTATCTCCACTTTATGGAGCGAGTGAAACAATCGGCAAAGTTATATCAAAAGGCGATATCGTTGTTTATGAATCTACTGTATATCCTGGTGTAACAGAAAACGAGTGCATACCAGTTGTTGAGAAAATTAGTGGGCTAAAATTTAATGAAGACTTCTATGGAGGATATTCCCCTGAAAGAATCAATCCGGGAGACAAGCTTCACACCGTTGAACACATAAAAAAAGTAACATCAGGATCAACTCCAGAGACCGGTAAAACAGTCAATGAAGTTTATGCCTCAGTTATTTCAGCAGGAACACATCTAGCACCAACAATTAAAGTTGCTGAAGCTGCTAAAGTTATAGAAAATTCACAGCGAGATATCAACATAGCTTTCGTCAACGAACTGTCTAAAATATTCAATAGAATGGGTATCGACACTAAAGCAGTTCTTGATGCAGCTAGCACAAAATGGAACTTTCTCCAATTTCGACCAGGTTTAGTCGGAGGCCATTGCATCGGCGTGGATCCATATTATTTGGCTCAATGCGCACAACGTTATGGCTATAATCCTGAAATAATCTTAGCAGGCAGACGTATGAACGATGGAATGGGTGAATATGTAGCACAGCAAGTCGTCAAATTAATGATAAAAAAGGGCATTCAAATACTCCATTCAAATATCCTGATAATGGGATTTACTTTCAAAGAGAATTGTCCAGATGTTCGTAATACAAAAGTTATTGATATTGTAAAAGCATTAAAAGAATACGACATTAAAGTTGATATATACGATCCATGGGCAAACCCTGCAATTGCTAAACGTGAATATGGAGTGGACTTGACTAACGAATTACCAACAAATAAATACGATTCTATTATCATGGCCGTTGCTCACAACGAGTTCAACAACATTAATATTAACACACTAGCTCAAGACCGTAGCGTAATTTATGACGTTAAATGGGTTCTAGATAGTGCTTGTGATGGTAAACTATGATACCTGATGTACTATGATTATATGCATCATTGCCACAAGTGGAGTTTCATTGACTAACTTTCGAGGAGAATTAATAAAATCCTGGATATCCCTAGGTCATAAAGTAGTATGCATATCTATTGAGCCCAAAATAGAAATGCTAAAGCAAATCGAATCTCTTGGAGCAGACTATTATCAAGTAGCTGGCTCACGAGTAGGTGTCAGCCTCTTAAGTGGAATTAAAATGATAAAATCATATATTAGGGCATTTGAGACGATTAAACCTGACATGTGTTTTCTTTATATGAGTAAACCAGTTGCATTTGGTGGTTATGCCGCAATTAAATGTAAGGTTAGACATATCAACGTACTTGTCAATGGGCTTGAGAATGCATATTATAGGCATGGATTGAAAGATTGGATTGTAAGATTTGTTATGTCCTCGTTTTATAGATATGTAGGCAAACGATCAGATAATGTCTTTATGCAAAACTCTGATGATTATAAATTTTTCATAGATAATAATATTTCTTCCCCACATAACACTTCAATTATTAATGGGTCAGGAGTTGACATGAATCACTTTGCAAAAAAGGCATTACCCCGAGAACCTATTTTTTTAATGATATCACGGCTCTTGTGGAGCAAAGGAATTAGAGAATACCTAAATGCCATAAAAATTGTAAAACAAGACTTTCCTAAGGTGAAGTTTATGCTTGTTGGTGGACTAGACCATAATGATGAATCACTTAGTGAAGAAGAACTAAATGAGTGTATTAATCTTTATGATATAGATTATTGCGGCTTTGCGTCAGATGTTCGTCCTTTTTTAGAACAATGCTCAGTTTTTGTATTGCCATCGTATCATGAAGGTACTCCAAGAAGCGTTTTGGAAGCAATGTCTATAGGTCGTGCTATTATTACAACTAATGCTCCCGGATGCCGGGAAACTGTTATTGAAGGGAAAAATGGTTTTCTCGTTGATATAGGGGACTCTAAAATGTTGGCGGAGAGAATGAAAGAATTAATAAAAAATGATGAATTAAGAAAAAGCATGTCCGAATTTTCATATAAGCTATGTTCCGATAAATTTGAAGTCAGTATTATTAATAGCCAAATTAATAATGCTATTCTATAATCTTTTTTTAAACAACTTATATTATTTATTCACTAGCGCGAGAACTTAATGGGTAATTTAACTTTCAGTATAATAATTCCAATCTATAATGTTGAAAGATATTTGGAAAAATGTGTAAGAAGTGTTACTACACAATCTTTTACTGATATCGAAATATTGTTAATCAATGATGGATCATCTGATTCTTGCCCAGACATATGTGAATCACTAGCAAAAAGCGATGACCGGATAATAGTTGTAAACAAAACAAACGGGGGATTAAGCGATGCGCGAAATATTGGACTAAGTAAAGCCAAAGGAGAATATGTTATTTTTTTAGATTCTGATGATTATTATTTGAATTCAGATTTCATTTATGCTTTATATAATAAATTAGCGGATTCCAAATGTGATCTTCTTTTTTTTAAAAGGAGAAAATTATATGAATCTACAAACAATTTAGAACCAGAAGTTGCCACTTACTCTAATTCCATATCTGAAGAGAAAGAATTTGGCAAATTAATATATCATTTATCCGCAAATGACGAATTAGATGCAAGTGCGGCGATGAAAGTTATACGAAGGAAAATTCTTATTGAAAACAATATATATTTCAGAAAAGGGATAACAGCAGAAGATATAGAGTGGTTTTATCGATTAATTAGGCACATTAACAGTGCTTCTGTTATAAACGATATCGCCTATTGTTACAGAATAAGAAAAGATTCCATTTCTCATTCTATAAGTTTAAAAAGTATCCAAGATTTATTCTTAACAATTGAAATCAATGCCCAAAGCCTACATGACATTAAATATAAAACTGATTATCACTTAGGACTATTGAACTATCTTTGCTATCAATATAATATAACAATTGGATTAATCGGCTGCTATTTAAAAGGCAAGGACTATAATGAAATGCTTAGCCAATGTAAGAAATATAACTGGTTATGTTCCTATGCAATTAGCCCTAAGACCCGGAAATCTTCTTTTTTAATACGATTTCTCGGCTTAAAGATATCATCCTTCTTGCTTGGTAAATATATTGCCCATAAAAAGTCATGAGAATTCTTATTGTATCAAGAACTCCTTGGAGTGAGGAAAATAGTTTTGGCAACACTTTCTCTAATCTATTTGGAGGCATGGAAGATGTTATCATTTATAACATTTGTTGTCAGGATGGCAATATTAACAACAATATCGTTTATTCGACCTTCCAAATGGATGATATATCTGTCCTTAAAAGTATTTTTGGATATACTCCGGGAAAAAATATTATTAATGCGCCTAAATATCATTGTAAAGATCAGACAACCCGTAGTCCCAATATTCTTCCTCATCGCAGGCTTACATTGTTTTTTATAATAAGAGATTTGATATGGAAATTTGGGCGTTGGAAAAAGAACTCAGCACTTAATGAATTTATAAAATTAGCTAATCCAGATATTATATACCTTCCATTATATGCGTCATGGTATATGTGCGACGTTGATAAATACATTATAAATAATTGTAAAGCACCGGTTGTAGGTCATATATCTGATGATATTTATTCATACCCTCCATTGTTATCAGGCTCTCCATTATTTCAATTCTATAGATTCATTTTGCGTATAAAATTAAGGCAACTATTTAAATTCGTGTCTTATTGCGAGGTTTTCGCTCAAAATATGAAATGTGAGTATGAAAGATTATTCAACATTCCATTCTATGTGATTGGGAAAGGCATTGATGAAAATATGCCAGATAACACTTATGAATCGGTTCGCAAAAAACAAGATTGTATTAAATTTGTTTACACCGGAAATATCGGTGGCGGCCGATATAAAGTTTTAGCTGATTTGGCACATGCAATTGATCTCTCTTTTCAAGAAGGAGATGCCATACTTGAAATATATTCCCAAACACATATTGACAAAAAGATCAAAAAGGCTTTTTCAAGTTGTCATTCATTGTATTTCAAGGGATCGATTTCAAAAAATGAGATATCAAAAGTACAAATGGATAGCGATTTTCTAGTTCATGTAGAGGGCTTCGATAAAAAATCAATTTTTGAGACAAGGATGTCATTCTCTACAAAAATCATTGATTATATAATGATGAGAAAGCCAATATTTGCTATAGGTCCGTTATCTGTCAATTCAATTTCATATTTAAACGACAACAAACTCGCACTTGTTGCATCAGATAAACACGAAATACAATCAGCTCTGTCAAAAATTCAAATTGGCAAAATAGACACCATTGATTTAGTGAATTCATCATTAGATTTTATTAAGAGAGAACGGAATCTCAAGAAAATCCAAGGTGAAATGCATTCTCGAATGACATCATTATTAGAAAATAAGAAATGAAAATACTCCAAATTAATGCCGTATATAAGATTCTAAGCACTGGAAGAACTTCTAAAGAAATTTCAGATTTCATTTGGTCAGAAGGAGATCAATGTATGACAATATATGGTGAAAAGAAAGGAGCATATAATCATACTATATATCTAGGAAATAGTTTTTCGCATAAAATTCATGCGATCATTTCCCGACTAATGGGTGCCTATGGATATGGTTCAATCATTGATACACTTAAATTATTGAAATATATAAAGAGCTATAATCCAGACATAATTCATTTAAGAAATCTACATGCCAATTTCATTAATATCCCAATCCTATTAAAATTCCTTGCTAAAAACGACATTCCAACTATAGTAACACTGCATGATTGCTATTTTTTTACTGGAGGATGCATGCATTATACAACTAATCGCTGTTATAAATGGAAAATAAACTGCAAACACTGTCAATTCCTTCACCGAGGAAGTGATTTCTTATTTTGTAATAGATCTTCCCGAAATTTAAGCAATAAAGTTAAATTATTCAATGCTATTCCGCGACTCGGTGTTATCGGAGTTTCAGATTGGATTATGAATGAAGCTAAGCAATCTCGCGTCTTTTATAATGCAAAAATATTTGATAGAGTTTATAACTGGATTGATTTAGACAAATTTATCCCTCAAGGTCAGGTGAAAGACCTCGAAACAAAAATAAAAATCGGAGCTCAAGGTAAATTTATGATTCTCGGAGTATCTTCTTCGTGGGACAATAAAAAAGGACTAGATGATTTTTTAAAATTATCAGAGCTACTCAAGACTAATCAAATTATTGTTTTAGTGGGTAAAATGCCTAAAATTAAACTTCCACTGAATATTATTACAATTAAATCCACAAATAATGTTGACGAGCTTGCTGAGCTGTATTCAGCAGCCGATGTATTTGTCAATTTTTCATTGGAAGAAACATTTGGAAAAGTATCTGCTGAGGCTTTAGGTTGCGGTACTCCAATAATAGTTTATAATTCTACAGCATCTCCGGAATTAGTAGGAGAGAGGTGCGGATATATAATAGATGAAGCTCACGATGTTGGAAACGTTATGAACGCAATAGGAACAATAAGCCACCGCTCAAAAAGTTTTTACTCATTCAATTGTAGAGAGATGGCTCTTACATCATTTAACAAAAGAACGAACATTGCTCAACAATATAAAATCTATATAGATCTAATAAAGAATTAAATATAAGTCATATGATATATCAACTTATTTTTGTTTTGATTGCGTTATTTGGAATACCACTATTCCAGACAAATAACAAGAACCACAATATTGACGAACAGAAAAAGCGCTACATTATATTTGTATGTATTATAATGGTCTTGCAATCTGGATTGAGAAATCTAGCTGTAGGAGCCGACACTTACGCATATTATCTGGATTTTCAAAGTTCTGGATATTCAAGCTGGAATGAATTAATCTCTAAATTTATCTTATACTATACTGAAAGAATCGGAAAAGATCCTGGATATCCTTTATTAGTGAAATTATTTTATTCTATCATTCCAGATTACCGATACTTTCTTATTGCAGTAGCTGCATTTTTTTTCTATAGTCTAGGTAAACTGATATATAAATATTTAAACAACATATACGAAATCTTTTTAGGCGTATTGGTATATCAGACCCTTTTTTATGAATTTTTCTCAATTACAGGAATCCGGCAAACTATTGCCACAGGTCTAGCCCTATTATCTATCAAGTACGCTGTCAAGCACAAGATTATTCCTTTTATACTAATTATACTTTTTGCATCTACCATACACAAATCAGTATTTCTGTTTTTCATCTTTTATATTCTCTGCTATCTTAAAAATAGCAAAATCCTATTGACACTCAGTGCCCTAGGTTTCATTCCTATGTGGCTGTTTGGCAAAGCAATATCATCGGCACTAATTACTCAGAATTTCGACAATTATGCAGTATATCTTCAAGGATCCGAGAATGCTGGGGCATACGGCTTCACAGCTTTTATTATTATTATTTTTATCTTGATACTTGTAAAGTATCGAGTTCTTATTTTCAATGGTAGAGATAACTATATTTTTATAAATGCTATTGGAGTAGGTCTATTCCTCACTCCTTTAACAGCTATAGATCCTTCCAATATGCGTATTGTACAATATTTCTCCATATTTATAATTATTATAATACCGCAGATAATATACAATTTCACGACAAATCCTAGAATTAATCAGAATCTTCGATCATTATTTATAATAGTATTTATTTCTCTTATGATTATGCGTAGCCAACCTTATGCATTTGCATGGCAGGAAATGGCTTTAGGTGATAATTATAAAGGTTATAAATTAATTCAAATGGAATGAGAAACTTAAAATATATTGGATATTTCGATGAACATGGTTCTTCCATAAATCGCAATTATGTAACGGCTGGCGCAAACAAACTTGAATATATTGCCAAAGCTATATCAGCATCACAAAATGTTGATATAATATCGGCATCAGAAGTTTTAGAGCCGAAATTCCGTTTCTATAGGAGCGAAGTCAAGGCAATTACAGATAAGATTAATCTTAAATTATTTTTTTCATGGGGCGGAAGTAATCCAATGTTACGAAAATTAAAACGATTATGGCATCCGTTAATGATATTCATTTATTTGCTGTTCAAGGCATGCAAAAATGAACCAGTAGTGGTATATCATTCTTTAGGCTATTTTGGTGCAATCATCTGGGCTAAAAAAATTAAGAAATTTAAATTAATACTTGAAGTTGAGGAAATTTATTCTGATGTAGCAGATGTTCATCCTTATTTCAGAAAATTGGAATATAGAATGTTTGACATTGCAGATGCATATATTTTATCTACTGAGTTATTGAATGATAAAGTTAATCCATCACAAAAACCATCTTGCATCATTTATGGGACCTATCAAATTGAGCCTCAAATCGCACAGAAATTTAACGATGGAAAAATACATATCGTTTATGCGGGCACTTTCGATTCTAATAAAGGAGGAGCATTAACAGCAATTTCTGCAGCGGAGCATTTATCAGAGAATTATCATCTTCATATATGTGGATTTGGCTCAGAAAAGGACATTGCAAATATTAAAAAAACAATCGAAGATTTTGCACAACGTTCAAATGCCACAATATCTTATGAGGGACTTTTAAAAGGAAAAGAATATATAAAATTCATACAAAGTTGTCACATAGGGTTAAGCACACAAAATCCAGATGCAGCTTTTAACGAAACCTCATTCCCTTCAAAAATACTTTCCTATATGGCAAATGGGTTAAGTGTAGTCTCTATTAGAATTAACGCAGTTGAAAAATCTGAAATCAGCAGATATATGACATATTATAATGTATCATCTCCGAAGGCTATTGCTAGCGCTATTATTGGCGCAGATATCGGGAAAGACTATAGACATGTAATTAATATACTTAATTTTAATTTTATCGATAAAATTAACAATCTTATCTGCAATGTCATTCATAAATAAATTATTCAGCTATTTTGAAATTAAGTTATCTCAAAAAAGAATAGCAATATTCAAGACAATTTATTTCAATTTTAGATGCTTACCTTTCAATCAAGCCATCTATCTTCCCATTATATTATATGGGAAATTAAGACTTAAAAATTTAAGTGGAAAGATTGTTTTTACAACATTTGAGCCTAAATACGGGTTATGCAGGATCGGGGCTGATCTTTGTAACTATCGCACAAAATCATGTACAACGCTGACTATAGATGGAACGTTAAGACTTGGTCACCACACTGTTATATGTCAAGGAGCCTCGATATTAATTAGCAAAAACTGTATCCTGGAAATTAATGATTATTCTACATTAGGTGACAATGCTGAAATTATATGTAAGAACAAAATATCAATTGGGAAACATGTTGATATTACTTGGGATTGTCAAATAACGGATTTCAGTTCACATCCAGTAATGGATGTTTCGACAGGGAAGTTCAGCGAACTATATAGTTTTGTAGAAATAGGAGATTATTGTTGGTTAGGAAACCGTTCAACTGTGATGCCTGGCACTAAACTTCCAAACAGAACTATTGTTGCATCCAATTCTCTATTAAACAAAAATTATATAGAATTGGGAATTAAAGAATACTCTCTTTTAGGCGGAATTCCAGCCAAATTAATCAAGGAAGACTTTAAAAGAACTGATTATGAATCTGATAACTAAAATTATTAATAAATTCCACTATTTATATAAGAAACGACAACTCTTTAAGAATGGAATTATAATAAAGGGGTCGTTTGATTTTAAATGCAAATTTATGAAACCGAATTATATTGGAAAGGGATCAGTAGTGCTTGGATGCGAACTTGGTAAGTATTCTTATTTAGGTAATTATTGTATTCTTACAAATGTAAAAATAGGGAATTTTTGTAGTATTGGTGATAATGTCAAACTAATTGCTGCATGCCATCCTATAAGTTTTGTTTCAACCTCACCCGTTTTTTATTCTAAAAAGAGTACAATTGGTACATTTGTCTCTGAGCAAAAATTTAATGATTATAAATACGTTAAGGGGACCAATTTTAAAGTAATTATTGAGCACGACGTTTGGATTGGATCTGACTCTATTTTGATGGGAGGTATTAAAATCGGAACGGGAGCCATTATAGCCGCTGGTGCTGTTGTAACAAAAGATGTTTTACCATATTCTATTGTAGGAGGATGCCCAGCCAAACATATAAAATTCCGTTTTGCCCCTGATATAATTGCCAAACTCCTCGAATGTAAATGGTGGGATCAAGATGATTTATGGATTAACGAGAACTCGAAATATTTTAACTGCCCAGAAGAGCTATTAAGGCATTGATTCAATGAAACAGCATCTTTTTTGGCAGCACAGTATAATGAGATCTCAATCATATATTAAGATATATTATAAAATACTATAAATTATAATGGATGACAGACAAATAAAATTTGGCGCCATATTATCATATTTCCTAATATTTTTTAATATTATAGTCGGTCTCCTATACACACCCTGGATGGTGAATAAAATCGGGCGTTCAGATTATGGCTTATATATTTTAGTCACTACTTTTCTAACATATTTTGTGGTCGATTTTGGTATGTGGCAAGCTATAAATAAAATAATTTGTCAATATAGGGCAGAAGGGAGAAATAATGAAGTGAAAAATGTTATCGGGCAATCTCTTAAGATATATTTATGTACCGATATTATAATAATAACAATGCTTACAATAGTATATTTCAATATTGACAACTTATTTTTAAAATTGACGCCTTCTGAAATATATAAATTCAAAATTATATTCATAATTGCTGGCACAGCTAGTGTTTTATCATTCCCATTCAACTTTATTAAAGGTGTATTATCCGCACATGAATTTTTTATCCAATTAAAATGCTTTGATTTTGCGACTAAAATATTGACCGTTTCGTTCACTATAATATGCTTATATATGGGGTTTGGGTTGTATGCATTAGTTATCGCATTTGGCTTTACTCCATTTTTAATAAATATTATACAAGTTATTTTCTTAAAAAGCAAAGGCATTAATATTAATCTCAAATATCATAACCGCGCTTTGATAAGAAGCATCTTAGGCCTCTCAGTTTGGCTATTTGTTGTAGTTCTAGCAGAATTATTTGTAAATAATATTTCGCCTTCTATTCTTGCAGCTTTTTCTGGGACTGAAGAAATCGCAATATTCGCAATAGGCTTATCATTATATAGTTATGTATATAGCTTTGCAAGCGCTTTAAATGGACTCTTTCTTCCTAAAATATCAAGATATATAGCTAATAACGAACATAGCAAAATAGAAAACATTACATTTAAAATAGAACGGTTCCAATTTTTAGTCATTGGGTATATAATTCTAGCCATAATTTTAACAGGCCCAATTTTTATAGAATCTTGGATGGGTCCTCATTTTAATAAATCCTATTATGTAGCAATTTTATTATTATTGCCTGGAATTGTAGTTTTTGGGCAAGCAATTGAATCAACCCATTTATTTGCATCTGGTAAAATAAAATATCGCTCAATATGTATGATTATAACTGCATTAGTAAGTGTAATCTTATCAATAATCTTATCCAAATCATTTGGTGCGATTGGCGTTGCAATTGGCATTTGCTCTGGCACTATAATTGGAATGGTTTGTGGCATGAATATAATATATTACAAAGTCCTTAACTTCAATTTAAGACGTTATACTGGAATTTTTATTAAGTTTATGTTTGCTTATGTAATAATAAGTATATTATTTATTATATTGAAATACTCTATTACCCTAAATACAAATATAAATGGATGGAGATTATTCTTTTTACAAGCTATAATTTACACCGTTATTTTCACTATTGTAATGTGGATCGGTTTTATGAATCTTGAGGAAAAGAATATTATAAAAAATGGCGTTTTTAGCATTAAGAGTTTAATTTTAAAATTTAAAAATAAAATATAATGTCAATATTTAAAGACAAGATTCTTCTCATCACAGGTGGAACTGGTAGTTTTGGTAATGCGATTCTTCGTCGCTTCTTGGATAGCGATATTAAGGAAATCCGAATCTTTTCGCGTGACGAAAAGAAACAGGACGACATGCGTCATCGATTGCAAAATCCCAAAGTTAAATTCTATATCGGGAATGTCAGGAATCGACAATCTGTTGATATAGCCATGAAGGGTGTCGACTATGTATTTAGTGCTGCAGCATTGAAACAGGTGCCATCTTGCGAGTTCTTTCCGATGGAAGCAGTCCGCACAAATGTGGAAGGTACAGAAAACGTATTACTATCAGCCATTGAGCACAACGTTAAAAACGTTGTGGTACTCTCGACTGACAAGGCTGCATATCCGATTAATGCCATGGGAATATCAAAGGCTATGATGGAAAAAGTGGCTATTGCACATGGCCGCAATTTGGGCGAGGGGGCACCGACCACAATTTGCTGCACTCGCTATGGTAATGTTATGGCCAGCCGTGGTAGCGTTATCCCGCTGTGGGTAGACCAGATTATACAAGGAAAACCTATCACTATTACTGATCCTAATATGACACGGTTTATGATGACTCTTGATGATGCTGTCGATTTGGTTATATATGCTTTCACACATGGTCAAAATGGCGATTTATTCGTTCAAAAAGCTCCTGCTGCTACCCTTGATACTTTAGCCCAGGCCTTGAAAGAATTATATGCTACGATAAATCCAAAATATGGGGAAACAGTGGTTAAAATTATTGGGACACGTCATGGCGAAAAACTTTATGAGACTCTTGTAACTCGTGAAGAAATGGCAAAAGCTATTGATATGGGCAACTACTATCGTATTCCTTGCGATACTCGCGACTTGAATTATGATAAATTCTTCACAGAAGGCGACGAAGAAATCGCTAAAATTGAAGACTATCACAGTCACAATACAGGGCGCCTTAATGTGGAAGATATGAAAGAACAACTGCTTCGCTTGCGTTTCGTTCGTGAAGATCTCGGACTTGAAATAAAGGAAAAATCGCAAGAAATAAGAAGTGAATAACAAAGTTGCATAAGTTATGCTAATCAATAAAGAACTATTGGATGGGGTTTCTGCTCTAGCACTTTCTAACGAAAGATTAAGGCAGAATTATGATTTACGTAATAATAGTGATGACCAATCGCAAAGAATGCTTAATGCATTAGAGCCAGGCACTATATTACCTATACATAGACACACAAATTCTTCTGAAACTATGGTCGTTTTAAGAGGTACCGTCCGTGAATACTTATATGATTCGAATGGTGATATTATTGCAAATTATATTATAAAAGCTGCATCTGACTTAATAGGTATTAATATCCCTAAAGGTCAATGGCATAATTTGGAATGTCTTGAAAGCGGAACCGTAATATTTGAGGCAAAAGACAAAGCTTATACACCTATATCACCAACAGATATTTTAAACTTAAAGAAAGGGATATGAATATATTAGTCACTGGAGCTAAAGGTTTTGTAGGTAGAAACCTATGTGCACAATTACGTAATATCAAGACTGGTAAAGACAGGAGGTATCCAAATTTAAAGATTGAAAACATATTTGAATATGATATAGATACGGATCCAACTTTGCTTGATGAGTATTGCACTTCCGCAAATTTTGTTTTCAATTTGGCAGGGGTCAATCGTCCTAAAGAACAATCTGAATTTATGTCAGGCAATTTTGGCTTTGCTTCGACATTACTTAACAAACTCAAGGAACATAAAAACACTTGTCCTGTAATGCTTTCCTCTAGTATCCAAGCTACTCTTGCCGGTAGGTTTAAAACATCTGAATATGGGATAAGTAAAAAAGCAGGAGAAGAGCTGTTCTTCAATTATAACAAAGAGACAGGTGCTAAAGTATTAGTTTACCGATTCCCAAACTTATATGGCAAATGGTGCCGTCCAAATTACAATAGTGCCGTTGCTACTTTTTGTTATAACATTGCCAATGACCTACCAATCCAGGTCAACGATCCAAACGTAGAACTAGAATTACTTTATATTGATGATTTGGTCAATGAAATGATTGAGGCTTTATCGGGAAAGGAGCATCATTGTGAGTTTGATGGCGTAGAAACAGTGATGCAAATAGATGGTCGCTATTGCGCAGCAAGCATTACTCACCACATTAAACTTTGTGAAATAGTGAATTTACTTCATCAATTTTCTGAGATGCCCAAAACTTTAATAATTCCCGAAATGCCTGACGATAGCTTTGCAAAACGCCTTTATAGCACATATCTCAGCTATCTTCCAAAGGAAAAAGTCATTTTCGACTTGAAAATGAATGTTGACCCACGAGGCAGTTTCACTGAACTTATTCATACCTTAAATTGCGGCCAAGTATCTGTAAATATAACAAAACCAGGAATTACAAAAGGTCAGCACTGGCATAATACAAAATGGGAGCAATTCATAGTAGTGGCTGGGCATGGCCTCATTCAATTAAGAAAGGAAGGGACTAACGAAATTCTTAATTATGAAGTAAGTGGCGACAAGATACAAAGCGTATTTATGCTTCCAGGATATACACATAATATCATCAATCTTTCGGACTCAGATGATCTTATAACAGTGATGTATTGCAATGAAATATTTAATCCAGAAAGTCCAGATACATTCTTTGATCCAGTAGAAAAACAATAAATATGGAAATAAAAACAGATTATTCAGATATAAAGTTTGCCAACAATGGCAAACTTAAACTATTGATTATTGTCGGCACGCGCCCCGAGATAATTCGTCTTGCTGCCGTAATCAATAAATGTCGCAAGTATTTCGATTGCATTTTGGCTCACACAGGGCAGAACTACGACTATAACTTGAACGGCGTATTCTTCAAAGACTTGAAATTGGCCGACCCTGAAGTTTACATGGATGCAGTTGGCGATGACCTTGGAGCTACAGTGGGCAATATCATCAATTGTTCATATAAGTTGATGGTTCAAATCCAACCAGATGCTTTGCTAATATTAGGTGACACCAACTCTTGCTTGAGTGCTATTGCTGCAAAAAGACTTCATATCCCTATCTTCCATATGGAAGCCGGAAATCGTTGTAAAGATGAATGTCTTCCCGAAGAAACTAATCGTCGCATCGTTGACATAATCAGCGATGTAAATATGTGTTATAGTGAACATGCTCGTCGCTATCTCGCGGAAAATGGATTGCCTAAAGAACGCACTTATGTCACAGGTTCACCAATGGCAGAGGTGCTTCATCAAAATCTGGCAGACATAGAAGCAAGCGACATTCACAGTCGCCTTGGTCTTGAAAAGGGTAAATACATATTGTTGAGTGCACACCGTGAAGAAAACATCGATACTGAAAAGAACTTCACAAGCCTTTTCAACGCAATAAATGCACTCGCAGAAAAATACAACATGCCAATATTATATAGTTGTCATCCACGTTCAAAAAAACGTTTGGAGAAGAGTGGGTTCAAACTTGACAAACGAGTAATCCAACACGAGCCTCTCGGATTCCACGACTACAACTGCTTGCAGATGAATGCAGCAGCAGTAATCAGTGATAGTGGTACGCTTCCCGAGGAAATTTCGTTTTTTACAAGTATAGGTCATAGTTTCCCCGCAATATGCATACGCACATCAACCGAACGTCCCGAATCACTTGACAAAGCTGGATTTATTCTGGCAGGAATTGATAAAATAAGTTTACTCCAGGCTGTTGACACAGCTATAGGAATGTGCAAGAATGGAGATAATGGAATACCTGTCCCATGCTATGTAGAAGAAAATGTTAGCTCAAAAGTAATAAAGATTATACAAAGCTATACATCAGTAGTTAACAAAATGGTCTGGAGAAAGGATTAAGAATCATGTATATTTCGAAGAAACTCCCATCATTTGAAGTTCCTAAAAAGCTTAATTTTATAAGTAAAGACGAAAGTTTTATGCTTAAGGGATGTGCTATCTTTTTAATGATAGCCTTACATCTTTTCGGAGGTACAGCTGAACGAGCAAACATGTATGAATCTTACTATTCTTTAATCACAATTGGAAGCAGACCCATATATTATTATTTTTTTAAAATAGCTCTAATTTGCACATACTTCTATATGTTTCTAAGTGGATACGGTCTATATATAGCATATATACGTTCTAAAGAAAACGGCGTTAAGAAAAGTATATGGCACCGAAGTGCATCCTTGATAGCTAAAATGCTATTTGTCGCCATCTTATTTTATCCATTTGCATATTTCTTTCCAGAGCTAAAATGGAACTTCACATTTCCAAAATGCCTATTGTCTCTCGTAGGGTGGGGATATAATTCTCAGTGGTGGTTTATCAGACCATATTTGGCTATGCTTTTATTATCACCTATAATAATACCCAAATATTATAAATATCCTAAGACTCTAATATCAATTTCTATTGTTATCTATATACTGAGTGCTATTTCTTATCAAGTTGGAATATATAAAAGTGGAACTCTTCTAGGTGAAATAATTCAAATTGGACGTTTGCAGTTGTCATTCATTTTAGGTTTGTTTGCTGCACAGTCAAATTTGTTGTATAACTCATCAATTAGTCAAAAAAAGAAAACACTTTTATATTCAATACTTGGAATCGCAGGATTAATTATATTTATGGCATTTTTTCGGCGAGAGTTATTTAGCCCTTTCGTGACTTTATTCTTTTGTATATTTATGGTTAGAATTAAGTTGTTTGATTCTTTAAATAAAGTATTAATACTATTGGGAAAAGAATCTACAACAATGTGGCTGATACATCCATTTATATGTTTATATTATGGTAAAAATATATTACTTCAGCTCCATTATCCAATCTTGATACTTATTATAACTATAGTCATATCATATATCTTATCAAAGTTCACATCAAATTTATATAAATATTTGATGCGTCCTAAGTTCTTATATTATTTTAGATAAATTCCTCGTATCCTGTAGTAATTAATAATTATTGCAATAGAATCTAATATTTTCAAATATAAATTATGAACTATCTTATAGTGGTTGCCCATCCTGATGACGAAGTATTGGGAGCAGGAGCGACAATTAAAAAATTAACATCTGAAGGTCATAATGTAGATATTTGCATTATGTGCACAGAAGCTAAGGCTCGAGCTTTTCGACCTGAAGATAATGAGTTGAATGATGACCTTGATGCCTGTGCTAAGATGCTTGGCATTCGCAATAAATTTGAGGGCACTTTCCCAAATATTGAGATGAATAATTCGACTCACCTTAGTTTGGTACAATTTATTGAAAAGTCTATCGTTGCTTCTGATTGTGATGTTATTATTACTCACCATCCAGCGGATACAAACAACGACCATATGCACACTTCAATGGCATGTCAAGCAGCTATACGTTTGTTCCAACGTCGTGCTGACGTTAAGCCTTTGAAAGAGTTCTGGTTTATGGAAGTATTAAGCTCTACAGAATGGAGTGTAAACACGTCGATGAACCGATTTCAACCAAATACATTTGTGGAAGTAGGGGAGAAAAATGTTGATGCAAAAATTGCTGCACTTACCAAATATAGAGGCGTAATGAGACAATACCCACATCCGAGATCCATAGAGGCCATAAAAGGATTAGCTGCATATAGAGGAGCGCAATCTGGATGTAGCTATGCAGAAGCATTTGAAATAGCATTAAGACGAATCTAATATGTATAGATTGTTCATAAAACGATTCTTAGATATAGTTTTTGCTTTTATTGGAATTATTATACTTGCTCCTGTTTTCTTATTTATACTAATATATGTCTATGTAAAATTGGGTAAACCAATACTATTTTCACAAGACAGAATTGGGTTAAATGGAAATATCTTCAGAATGTATAAATTCCGCTCTATGACTAATAATACTGATGAAAATGGGATTCTACTACCTGAATCTGAAAGATTAACGAAGGCTGGTATTATTTTAAGATCAACATCCTTAGACGAACTTCCTGAACTGTGGTCAATTCTTATTGGGAATATGTCTATCATCGGTCCACGTCCATTGCCAACTTATTACAAGCCATTTTACACTAAAGATGAATGGACTCGGCATAATGTTAGAGGTGGACTTCTCCCGCCTGATAGTCTTAGTGGGGTCACTACACCTTCATGGGAGTTGCAATTTAAATATGATCAATTTTATACAAAAAACGTATCCTTTAAACTTGATCTTAAAATATTGTTTAAAACATTTTCGATTCTCCTAAAACGTTCCAGTGAAAATTATGGGTCATGTGAGCGGCCACATTTAAATGAATATCGAAAAAATAATAACTAAAAATAAACATGTATAAAATCACCGAATTGAGGAAATTTGAATCGATATATGGTTCCCCTTTATATTTATTTAAAGAGGAAGAATTCATTTCTAACTATATATTATTCAAAAATTGCTTTGATAAATATTATTCCAAATATAAGTTATCTTACTCATACAAAACTAATTACACTCCTGCTATATGTAAAATAGTGAAAGAAATGGGCGGCTTTGCCGAGGTCGTTTCAGATATGGAGTATTCAGTGGCCAAAGCCATTGGCTATCTACCTAACCAAATTATTTACAATGGCCCATGCAAAGGATATCTTGGAAAAGAGTCTTTATTAAACGGCGGAATTATTAATGTTGATAATTTGGATGAGCTGGATAATATCTATCAAATTGCAAAAGAAAACCAAGAATCAAGATTAGAAATCGGCTTACGTATAAATATCAATATTGGGCAATCATTTATTTCTCGCTTTGGAATTGATTCTGATAGTCCTGATTTGGATAAAGCTTTCAATGATGTATCACATATTAAGAACCTTGAAATTGTAGGTTTGCACTGTCATGTAGGACAATCTCGATCAATAGAAGCTTGGAAGAAAAGGGCAGCCATTATGTTGTCCATTGCAGATAAATATTTCATTTCTAAACCGCCAAAATATATTGACCTTGGAAGTGGAATGTTTGCGAACATGGAACCTTCTTTAGCTAAACAATTCGACGATTATATTCCAACATTTGACGATTACGCAAAGGCTGTGGCTCAACCGTTTGCCGAACATTACAAATATTTGTCAGATAAAAACAAACCCATCCTTTTTACTGAACCTGGTACGACATTAATAAATAGCTATATAGACTTTATTGGAAAAGTAACAAGCATTAAAACCATAAAAGGACATACATTCGTAATAATTAATGGGAGTAAAGACAATCTGGGAGATATATGTAAGATGAAGCACTTACCAATAACTGTAATACCTAATTCTTCAAAGCGCACCGCTCTTAATAATGCATCTATAGTTGGTTATACATGTCTCGAACATGATATAGTCTATTCAGATTTTTCAGGAGAACTCGGTGTAGGAGATTATATAATATTTGGGAACGTTGGTGGTTACAGTATCGTTTCAAAGCCGCCCTTTATTCTTTGGAATTGTCCAATGATCGCTAAAAAAAGAGATGGAACGTTTGAAATAATAAAAGATGGTGAAAAATTCGACGATTTATTTAGAACGTATAAAATATAATCTATATGAAAAAACTAAGAGACATCACTGTACTCGTTACTGCAAGTGGAGCTCAATTTATGCCTGGATTAGTTAATTGCCTTAAGAATAATGGGGAACGACAAATAAAAATAATTGGCACGGATATGAGTGAAGATCCTACTTTAAGTCAGTTAGTAGATGTTTACTATAAAGTACCAAATGCTACAGATCCTGGATACATACCTAGATTACTTGAGATTTGCAAGAAAGAAAAAGTCACCGTTTTGATGCCATTCATGTCATCCGAACTTATTCCTTTAGCTGATCACAAAAAAGAATTTGAAGATTTTGGCACTTTAATATCAATCTCCGACAAAAAAAGTATTGAAAATACCACTAATAAACTTAATTTTTACACTTTTATGAAGGACCATGGGTTGAATACGCCAAGATTTGCCTCAATTCATCATCATAGTGAGTTATTAGAAGCATGTGAAATATGTGGTTATCCTGAAAATGCTGTTTGTGTTAAAGCAACAGAACTTAGTGGAAGCCGCGGAATTAGGATCATAGATCCTAATATATCTCGTTATGATATACTATTTCATGAAAAGCCAAATTCATTCTATACAACAATGGACGATTTATTATCAACATTGCAGGAAAAAGAAGAAATACCTGAAATGATGGCCATGGAATATTTACCTGGAAAGGAGGGTTCTGTTGATTTAATAGCCGACAATGGTAATATTCTATATATGGCATATCGTGAAAGTAACGTCAATTTACATAGCATCCCACAAGTAGCAACATTGGTAGATAATCCTGAAGCTTTTAAAATTGCGAAAGACGTAATATCTGCACTTAAATTAACTGGCAATGCCGATCTAGATTTTAAAGCTGATGCGAATGGACAACCCGTACTTATGGAAATAAATCCTCGTATTGCTGCTACCATGCAGATCTTTAAAGAAGGAGGGCTGAATTTTCCTTATTTAAGAATTAAACACCTACTTAGAGAAAGGCTCCCAAAAATTGAAATTACAAATGGAATTATAATGAAAAGAAGATATTTGGAAATGTTTTATAATATAAATTACAATCCAAATTAATTCACTTTGTTATTCTATATAAAAATTTTATTCTGCCATTAAGTAGTTCAACTATTATTTTCAGAAGGCTTAATTTCATTATAAAGACCAGTTTCACTTAATGAGACTGGTTTTTTTTTGTTTGGTCTTGCTTATTTTTAATAAAAAAACTATTTTTGTGAATATTATCCTATGTGCAATCAATAATAGATTAATAAGAATTGAAGTAAAGTGAAATCTGATAATATTTTTTACGAAGCGAAAATATAATTAAGCCACTCGCAATTGAGCCACTTAATGGTAATGCCATGCTGATATATGAAATGAATAAGCGAATATTTGATATAACTATGAGCAGTTTAGGATTAATGATCTTAAGCCCGTTTTTCTTGTTAATTGCTATAGCTGTTAAATTATCTTCTGAGGGCCCAGTTTTTTATAGTCAAAAGAGAGTGGGGCGGTTAAATCGTGATTTTAAGATTTTCAAATTCCGAACAATGAAAAATGATAGTGATGATGACTATCCTCTAACTGTAGGAGAATATGACAAAAGAGTCACTCCTTTAGGTCGTTATCTACGTCGGTATAAATTAGATGAATTACCACAATTATTCAATGTCTTAATAGGAGATATGAGTCTAGTTGGGCCAAGACCAGTACTCAGGAAATTTGTAAATTACTACACTTCGGATGATATGCAAATTCTTGATGTAAGACCCGGGATAACCGATTATGCATCCATAAAATATCGTCATGAGGGAAGGATTCTTGCAAAAGCTGAAGATCCTTTAGAATATTACCTAAGAGTTATTATGCCAGACAAAATTAAGCTCAATAAACTCTATATCCAAAACATGAGTTTCACTGTGGATATTAAATTAATTCTCAATACATTAGTTAGTAAAAAATAATCACTTCCAAGAAATTGATAATCAATTAAATTCTGCCTGAGACCATTCTCTAACTGCCATCCACAATCTATAAAGTGGGTGATATTCACTTCTAATATTAATATTAATCGATGAAGATTCAGATATATTTTGTCGTCAATATATTATTTAACATAATATTAATTATAGCACATTTATTTATTTGATTTATATTCGCATGTTTTATTTTTAATTTAATCTATACTCAAGGTTCTATTACTACGCCTTTGACTTCCACTGCTCTTGGTACTCAACTAAAAAATAATCATGCTGTAATATCACAGACTGAAGAAACCATATCTTCAACCTTTAATATTCTTCAACTTCGCCAAGCTCAAGCTCTTCAACGTTATCGTGAAATTGTTAATACTGGTAATCAAGCCTATAAAACACAAATAGAAAAGATTTTCTGTATTACTCTTCCGTCTTACATGAATCATACTGCTACTTACTTAGGTGGTTTTACTTCAAATATTAATATTAAGGAAGTTGTAAATAATAATTTAGCTGATGCAAAATCTTCTGCTACTATTCAGGGCAAAGGTATCGGTCAGGATTCTAACAATCGCCATATTGACTTTGATGTTAAGGAACATGGTATAATTATGTGTATCTATCATGTATTACCTATATTAGATTATAAACTTGATGCTTATCACTTCGATGTCGTAAAGACTGAAGTTGATGACTTCGCAAATCCTGTTTTTGACAAATTAGGTTATCAGGAATTACCATCCTATTTTCTTGATGCTACAAAAGGATCTTCTAAAGAAGTTACAACTTTAGGTTATGTTCCACGTTATTTTGATTACAAGACTAGTCTAGATAAGGCGCTTTTCGTACCACTTTACCTAACTGGCTTGCTCCTTTTAGTGCTAATTTCTTTAGTTTCTATTTTAATTCTAATGGATTTAATGCAACTAAATACTTCTTTAAATGTAATCCTCACATTGTAGATACTATTTTCTTCGCTACAAGTGATTCCTCTGTAAATTCTGACCAATTTCTTGTTAATTCTAATATGGATATTAAGGCTGTTCGTAATTTAGATTATCAAGGTATACCTTGTTAATTTTATTAATCTTTCATTAATTTAAATGTTATGAAAAAATCTATTAATCATTATGCAAAAAATCCTGAAGATTATTTGCTTGATTCTGAAATCATTCAATACACAAGTTGTTGATTTGGAGCCTAAATATGTTCCGTCTCTTGTAGGTTCTTGTTGTTCTTCTCAAGTTGGTGATGTTGTTAAATATCATTCTGACATTCATTTACTGCTTCATCAAAAAAACCTTGCTGATAAGATTGGGATAGATAATGTACGTCAGTATTTAAATGATATTAATTCCAATTTTTCTGCTCCTGATACTTTGTTAAAAGATTTGTCTGATGAACAACTCATTGAGGTTATTAAGGACAGACGTTTTAATACTATTACCGATAATTATGAATTTCAGCAAATTCTCGCTTCTGATTATCAATCAATAGTAAAAGAATCTAATGAGCGTTTAGCTTATAAAGCTAAAATTGACGCTGAAAAGCAAAAATTATCTGATTTGCTTTCATCAAATAACAAATAACTATGGGAGCTCTCACTTCAGGTCTTCTATCTGGCGCTGTTTCTTCCTTTGTTAGTAATGCTATTGGTGCAATCACAAATAGTCAAAATAATGCTTTACAGACTAAAATGGCACGTGAAAATCGCCAATGGCAAACTGCCGAGCGTCAGGCTCAAAATAATTGGAGTTTTGATATGTGGAATCGTAATAATGAATATAATTCTGCATCTTCTCAAGTCCAACGTTATAATGAAGCTGGTATTAATCAATATCTTGCCATGTATGGTGGTGCTGGTTCTGCCGGTTCTAGTCAGCAAATAACATCTGCTTCTCCCGCTGGTGCTCCTTCTCTTCCTCAAACTCATGCTTTTATGCCTAATACTGATGCAATTACAAATGCTCTTACTGCTTATGGCATACAAAAAGCTAATATTCGTAAAATTGATACTGAATCAGATATTGGTCAGGTTCAACTTCAATATCTCCCTGAATATCAAAAATTAGGTATTCAAGGATTACATTTAGATAATGATATAAAGGATTTGGACAAGGATTATCTCAAGGATACTCTTCAATTTCGTAAGGACCAACAACGCGAAATTTTAGTTAATCAACAAGCTTTAAATGCTTATCAACGCTTAAAAAATGATGAGCAAGACATTTTAAATAAATGTCTACCTCTCGAAAAGCAATTAGGCGTTATGTAAAAATATGCTGATTTTGGATTAACTATCGCTCGAACAGATTTAACTGTTGCTCAAAAGTTTGAAGCAATAAACGATGCTTCTATAATGGCTGCTCAAGAGTTAACCGAATATGAAAAGCAAAAAAATCTTCGTGCTGACACTGCTTAAATATGCTCAAACTAATAATGTTAACGCTGATATTCAAAGTAAACAAATTTCTAATACTATTGCCTTAAAAACTATGAAAAGTTTTATAAGCAAAGTTGTTATTGAAAATACTGTTAGTGAGCTTAAGCTTAGACGTGAAGGTAGTTATCAATTTCAAGTTCAAGACCGCGGCAAAAGTTCTATTGGTTATTGGCTTAATGGTACTCGTTTTGCTGGTGAAGGTTTATCTAATATTACTGGTTTATCTCAATTCGGTAAACTTTTTGATAAGTAATATTGTTATATTAGTTATCTTTAATCTATTATTTTATTGCTTATGGCTAAATTTATTAAAACATGGTTAACTATAGCTTTATGTTCTGCTATTGTTCTTATTCTAATTTACTATCTTCAATAATCTTTTATAGATATTATTAATTTAAGAGTGGCTTTCTGGTCACTCTTTTTTGTTCTACAGCTCTTATTATCGTTATCTCATTAGGCGGTAGCCTATACGTAAAAACGTATTACGAAGTAAACGCATATCACCCTAACCGCTATGGTAGGGTATTGCGAAGCAACCATTTGCGTGTATGTTACACGCTAATAAAATATTCATCTACTTGTTGTTCTTCTATGTTTCTCTATGCTATGTAATCGTTACATCTGTCTAAAATATCTTATTATTAAGAGTGGCTTTATAGTCACTCTTTTTTGTACTATATCAATTGGTTTAGAATAATTTATTATTTTTGTCTATGTTTAAATAATTCTAAATATTATGAAACATAAACATGCTAAGATATTATTTGTTACCCTACTCACTATTGCTATTATTATATGTCTATTCATTTTAATAGGTACTATTTTCTTTATTATTAATCGTTTTATGTATTAATTATAATTTAAATTATATGTTACTATCATTTACTAATCTCGGTACGATTGAACTTATTATTGCATTACCATTTATTGCTTTATTTGTATGGCTTATTATTGCGATTATTCGTTATTTAAATAAGCACTAGTCCTTACTAAACTATTATTAAGGTTGGCATTTGTCAACCTTTTTTAATGCCCTATTTGGCGGTAGCCCTATAAATTAAAAGCAACTTATGAAGTAAACACACTACAACCTAACCGATATGGTTGGGTATTGCGAAGCAACCATTTGCGAGAATGTTACTCGCGAATTAAATAATATTCCTCCTGTTGTTCTTTATATCTCTTATGTTATGAAATCATTTCATTATGTACGAAGTAAATCGGGTTTGATAGTGCTTCCGGATTCGGCATTTCTTAGCTCACTTAGCTCACACGAATAATGGGAACAAGTATATTCTTGAATATACTGTTATTACTAAATTCGCTAAAAAAGTTAAAAACCTAACCTTACTTTTAATTATAGCACTATTATTTTTACCGATTCAACAAAGATAGATTATTTGAAAGTCAATTTAGTCTTTTTATATCAAATCATGAATTCAGACTTTACAACACAACGACCCCCTCCAATAATTTTTTTTACTAATTTTGTAACAAAATAAATTTTATGTGTGAATCGCTTTCTAATTTATCATCTGATTTCTTCTCTTTCATTGAAGAACATATAAATGACGATCCAAACCTTCTGAGATTAAAAAATTTCAAAGGGAAAAATTTTGATGTTAAATTTGCAATTCTCCAGATTGAATGTCTTCAAAGAATAAAACACAAACTCCCAGAATTATATAATACTCGTAAGTTTTTATTTTCTTCTGTTCTAGCCACGGAACAATGTACGAGCGAGAAGATTGCTAAATTTCATGCTTCGTTATTTAATCAAAGTGATTCAGTACTCGACATGACAGCCGGACTATGCGTTGACTCATTTTATCTTGCATCAAAAGTATCAAAGGTTACATCAATCGAAATTTCACCAGAAACTGCTGAAATAGCAAAATTCAATATGAACAAGAATTCGCCGAATGTCAAGGTATTTTGTTGTGATTCGATAGAGTATATTAATGATAATACTAAGTTTGACGCAATATTTGTTGACCCGGCTCGTCGAGGTGAAAATAATAAAAGATTATTCGCAATCTCAGATTGCTCCCCAGATATAATTGCAAATTTACAGCGAATACAAAAAGTCGCTAAAGTACTTTATGTAAAGACTTCACCAATGATTGATATCACAAAATCAATCATAGACATACCCCAAACATCTGATATATGGATAATTAGTATCAATAATGAATGTAAAGAGCTCCTATTTAAAGTCGATTTAGAAGAGAAGGATGACCGCCCCACTCCTATCATTCATACTATCAATTATGAAGGAGAAAACATACAAGAATTTTCATTCACATTTACTAATTATATCGAAAAATATGGCGAAATCCTGTGTAATAGCTATCTCTACGAGCCAAATTCGAGCTTAATGAAGTCAGGAAGAACTAGCGCCTTACATGAGAAATATGATATTTCTAAATTAAATCCAAATACACACCTCTTCACGAGTACTAATTACTATGATGAGTTCCCTGGGAGAAAGTTTAAAATAATTTCAATAATTCCTTTTAAAAGTAAGGAAATAAAATTTGTATCAAAGAGTTATCCACAAATTAATGTAAGTACCCGAAATTTCATTATGAAGTCGGAGGAATTAAAGAAGAAATTGAAAATAAAAGATGGAGGAAATAAATATTTATTTGGCGTAAAAGATATAAATAATGCTCTCCAAATTTTGATTTGTGAGAAAATTTAATGCTTCATCATTCTGCTCATTATAATCTTATCTTCTCTTTCCTTTATTGATTGACGTTTATCATACACTTTTTTTCCTTTAGCTATTCCGATAACCATTTTTGCATAACCTTTGTCGCTTATAAACACTTTTAGAGGAATTATAGAAAACCCACTTATATCATTATATTTCAATAACTTTGCAATCTCTTTCTTTGTGAGTAGTAACTTTCGATCTCTTCTTTCGGTATGATTATTATAGCTCCCATAAAAATATGTAGCGATATACATATTCTTTGTCCACACCTCATTATTAGCAATTACACAGAATGTATCCGCTAAGCTTGCTTTACCCTGCCTGATTGATTTTATCTCAGTTCCAGTAAGCACTATCCCTGCAGTAAACGTTTCAGCTATTTCGTAATCAAACGAAGCACGTCTATTCTTTATATTTATCTGATTAACAGCCATTTGTTAAAATATCTTATAATTTGGAACGCACAATCCCACTATTAGTTCAGCTGCAAATGGGACTAGTAATAATATAACTCCTGTATAAATAACAAACTTAGCTTGAATATCTTTCTCGACATCTATATAATCTAAGCCCTTATATATCACATATACTATATAAAGTCTGAAAATGATAAAGAAAGACAAGTCTAGAAATAAATTGCTTAATATCTCGAGAATGATAAGAACAGAAAGATTGTATATTAGAAAGTTATTGAATTTGTTATAATATGTCTTTGTTTTTCTCACAAACGGAAAGAAACACGAAATAAAATATGCAGAAATATACACTCCAAATATATATTTAACAACCGACACAATCCCATGCTGAGTACACGACAACGGTGTTGTTTCATGTGGAGTAAATAATAGCTCAAGATATGATGTTGCAAAAAGCACAAGAAGCAAAGGCAAATACATGTCTCTCAACAAGATGCCATGTGGTACATTGTATTTTTCTGCGTCTTTCCATCCCTCCCGTGGGGAAACAATTAATAGAAATATATTTTTAAAATTACTCATCTTTGCATATATAATATTACAAAATTAATACAAATATCTTATCCGTAAAGAATATACCAGGAGCATATTCAATTTTAAGATTTAAAAACTTTTTATTATTTTTGAAATGAATCAACCAAATTTAATAACACTAAAAAAATTTTATGAGAAAAGTATTTATCTGTACCCTGCTATTATTATGCTTTTTCGTTTCAAAAGCTGAGCTTATCGAGCAAACAATCACTGTAGATTTCACAAAAAGTAATTATGACCTTATTAATAATGCAAACACTACTTCAGAGTATATTGATTATGATGGCTTGAGAATTAATATTTACAATAATCATCAATACAATGACGATGGTTATCTTTATCTAATTCCAAATGAATCTAAACCTGGCATGATGAAAATTTATACCAATAAAACTATAAATGCTGCTGGTATAATAACAAACATCAAATTTAATTTTGCAAATAGTATCACTATAAAGCAGTCCAACGATGGTGGTAACGGATTTTATATCTCCGTACCTACATCCGCTAATCGGAATCTAAGGATCAACGACAAAGACGTTAATATCGAGTGTCTAAATACAGTGGCCGAAGCATCCAAACGGGCTAATGAATCAACGACAAAGACGTTAATATCGAGTGTCTAAATAGCACTAACACATCCACATTCTATGTTCTTGGAAATTCGTATAATGATGCTAAAATCACAAGCATCGAGATTACATATAGTCTTGAAATGACGGATATACCAACACCAAATGTCCCAGAATTTTCAATCCTAAGCGGTTCATATTTTGAACCACAATTCATATCACTAAGTTCCTCAGATTCTACTGACCAAATATACTACACAATTGATGGATCGTCTCCATCAGATAAATCTTCTTTATACTCAACTCCTATCGCAATTAATAGTTCCACTATTATAAAGGCAATCGTAAAATCCAAATATGGCAAATTAAGCGCTGTTGCCGAATCAAATTATTTAATTGCCACTTCTCATCAAAACATTGCTGACATAGCTGATATTGAAGTTGGCTCCCCTATCATTTTGGCCACGCCTCTCACTGTAATCCATCACTCAGGTAAATATCTATATGCTACCGATTACTCCAATAATATACTTCTCAAAAATGCATCAAATTCATATAAGAATGGTGAATGCATCAAAGGCAATACAAAAGGCATTATTGAAGTAATAGATGTCCATAAGGTATTATCTATCACTCAAGATGAGGAGAAAATTATCCCAGTAAAACCTATAATTAAAACACTTGAATCAATTATTGGAGAGCCAATAAATCACGAATTCATTACTTTGGAGAGATGCACCTATGTTTCTGACACGTCAGGTAACTTATCAACTGTATCTCAAAATGGAAGAACCGTTAATGCATCAAATCTTTTCGGAATAGATGTCCCAACAATTAAGCCAGGTTGGGGCTATTTTATGACTGGATTTGTATCTCTAACAGAAACAGGAGCTGTGATTATCCCAACTGCCATCGTTGAAGATATTACTACAGCAGCAATTAATGCAATTGCTCAAGTAAAATCAGACATTCGAGTTCAAGATAAACATATAATAGTAAATGAACCCACAACCAACATTGTTATATATAGTATTTCTGGTCAAAAAATAAGCGAGAGGAAAAACAATGTTGAATGCGATAAAGGGATTTATGTAGTAGTCGTTGATAATGTCATTAATAAAGTGATTGTAAATTAGAAAAATCTATATTCAATCTAATAAATCGAAGGCGCAACTTTATGATAAAGTTGCGCCTTCCTATTAATAATTTAATTAACGAATATGTCAGATAATCTTATCTAGAGTTTCCACATTTTTAGCTATTTCTTCATCTGGTACTTCATAATTATTAAGATCACCAGCCAAATATCTATCATAAGCGGTCATATCAATCAAGCCATGTCCCGATAGATTAAACAATATAACTTTTTGTTTTCCTTCTTCTTTAGCAATTTTTGCTTCTCTAATAGCCGATGCTATTGCGTGAGCAGATTCTGGTGCTGGAATAATACCCTCAGTTTGAGCAAACATTATTGCAGCATTAAATGACTCAAGTTGTGGAATATCCACTGCTTCAATTAATCCATCAGTCTTTAGCTGGCTCACTATCGACCCGGCACCATGATATCTCAATCCTCCTGCGTGAATGTTTGCTGGTGCGAAGTTATGTCCCAATGTAAACATAGGAATTAAAGGCGTATAGCCAGCTTCGTCGCCAAAATCATATTGAAACACACCTCTAGTTAACTTAGGACAAGATGACGGTTCTGCCGCAATAAATCTAGTACTCTTACCATCGTTAATATTATGGCGCAAAAAAGGAAATGATATTCCCGAAAAATTACTTCCTCCGCCAAAACATCCTATAACAACATCCGGATATTCTTCGGCCATTTCCATTTGTTTCTCTGCTTCTAGTCCAATTACGGTTTGATGCAATGCTACATGATTTAGAACAGAGCCAAGCACATATTTACAATTTGGAGTGGTTGTAGCAAGTTCTACAGCTTCAGATATAGCTGTTCCAAGCGACCCTTGATAATTTGGATGATCAGTTATAATCTTTCTCCCGGCCTTTGTTGACATACTTGGTGACGCTATCACTTCAGCTCCGTAGGTTTGCATAATAGAACGGCGATAAGGTTTCTGATTATATGATATTTTTACCATATATACCGCTAATTCTAGTCCGAAATGTTTTGCTGCCATAGATAATGCTGCGCCCCATTGTCCTGCACCCGTCTCAGTCGTAATATTAGTTACACCTTCTTTTTTACAATAATATGCTTGTGGAATAGCCGAATTAAGTTTATGGGATCCTACTGGGCTCACACTTTCATTCTTAAAATAAATATGTGCAGGAGTATCAAGCAACTTTTCTAAACCTCTAGCTCTTACAAGAGGTGTAGGACGCCATATCTTATACATTTCTCGCACTTCATCTGGAATCTCAATCCATGAGTCCGTTGTATTCATTTCCTGATTAGAGGCTTCCTTCGAAAACAATGGGTATAAATCTTTAGCCTCCAAGGGTTGCTTAGTTGCTGGATTTAGTATTGGACGTGGTTTTACTTTCATATCAGCAACCACATTATACCATGCCTCAGGGATATCTTTTTCCTGTAATATAAATTTTTTTGACTGTTCCATAATAATATCTAAAGATAATAGAATTATTTTAATCTTTGTTTAATTACAAAATTATGCATAATAATTAAATATTGCAACAAATTTGCTATATTATTTTATATTTATACCATTTATGCAACATATATGCATTTTTCTCGTTCAAAATAACATTTTGTTAGGCTTAATTTTATAATTATTGCAAATCAATTGTAATATTAAACAAAAAAGGAACGGCTCACGCAGTTCCTTTTCAGAATTCATCACATTATGCTTAATTTAAAGTGCTATAAATATGAACGCTCACGCGCTATTTATGAGAAAAGTACGAATATCTTATAAATCATTCAAGAAATCTTTCTTGGATGATATTCCAATTTACAATGTTCCATAACTTGTGAAGATATTCGGCCCTACGGTTCTGATAATCCAAATAATAGGCATGTTCCCATACATCAAAACATAGTATAGGTTTTAACCCCTCAGTCATTGGATTTGCCGCATTATGACCTTGTGTAATCACAAGATTGCCATTCTTATCTTTGGAGAGCCACACCCAGCCTGATCCAAACAATTTAACACCTTTGTCTTCAAATTGTTTTTTAAAATCATCAATAGTTCCAAATGTTTCTATGATTTTATCTTTGAAAGGTCCTTCAGGAATTTCACCTCCGCCATTTGGAGAGAAAGCCATAAAGTAGAATATATGATTCCATGCCTGAGCTGCGTTGTTAAAAATTGCATTACTGCTGGTAAGAATTATATCTTCCAAAGTTTTACCTTCGAATTCTGTACCTTCAATTAAAGAATTTAAATTATCTATGTAGGCCTTTTCATGCTTGCCATAGTGATAATTAATTGTTTCCTCGCTCAGTATTGGAGCCAAGGCTACATTTTCATAAGGAAGTTGGGGTTGTACGAACATAATTATACTATTTGAATATATTTACTTTTAAAAACATAAACATTATTATAAAAGTTCACAAATCTGTACAGAAAGTGTTTTATCAAACTATTTCTTTCTAATTGTTTACAATATTACTAATTAATTTTGACATTTAATAATCAATTGTTTATTTAACTTTGTAGCATGAATAATTTAGACAATAAAATATCCAAGGTTCGTGGGCTACTAGCCCTTTCCCCGATTGCAGTGTTTCTCGTTTTCTATTTGTTTGTATCAATTATAGTAAACGATTTCTATAAAATGCCTATTTCAGTTGCATTTATAATTGCCTCAATCTGGGCCGTCATAATAACCAATAAACTACCTCTAAAAGACAGGATAAATATATTTTCACATGGAGCGGCCAACACAAATATCCTATATATGATATGGATATTTATACTAGCCGGGGCATTCGCTTCATTAGCAAAAGAAATAGGAGCCATTGATGCCACTGTTAACCTCACTTTAAAATTTCTCCCTCCTCAATTCTTGATTCCAGGAATATTTCTTGCTACTTGCTTTATTTCGCTCTCTATTGGAACATCTGTAGGAACAATCGTTTCCCTAACACCTTTTGCCGTAGAACTTGCATCGAGTCTTGGTGAAAATGTGCCATTTATTGTAGCAGTTGTAATCGGTGGTTCATTCTTTGGCGATAATCTTTCTTTTATCTCCGATACCACCATTGCTGCTACACGGTGTCTAGGATGCAAGATGAATGATAAATTTAAGGCAAATATATGGATTGCCATTCCAGCATCTATTCTCGTTTTAACCCTCTATATATTATTAGGTCAAACAGAAAATTATGTAATAACTGCGCAGACATCGGCTTCTTACTGGTTAGTTATACCCTATCTTCTTGTAATAATATCTGCAATTGTTGGAATAAATGTATTAATAGTTTTAACTGTCGGAATAATTTCATCTATTATTATCGGCTTAATATTTTCATCACATTCATTGCTTGATATGTGTGGTTTTATGGGTAATGGAATTTCTGATATGGGAGATCTAATTGTAATTACATTATTAGCCGCTGGAATGCTCGAACTCATAAAATATAATGGCGGAATTAAATTCCTTATGAAATGGTTAACCAATCATATTAGTGGAACTAGAGGTGCTCAAGCTACCATTGCAGCATTGGTTAGTATAGTGAATGTATGTACTGCCAATAATACTATTGCAATTATTACTGTGGGAGATATAAGCAAACAAATATCCAATCAATTCAAATTAGACCCTCGAAAAACTGCAAGCATTCTCGACACTTGCTCATGCATTATCCAATGTATAATACCTTACGGAGCACAAACATTGTTAGCCGCAGGGCTTGCTAAAGTATCGCCTGCTGCTTTTACGCCCTATTTATATTATGCTTGGGCTTTGGCACTAATGGTTATTCTGTCTATTATCTTCAAATTTCCCAAATCACATCAAATAAAACAATGACAATCTTATGAAAAAAATATTTATTACATTAATCATACTCTCTATGAATATTCTGCCATGCATAGCTAAAGATAAATATGTTGACATAAAAATCATTCAAACTAGTGATATTCATGGAAATTACTTTCCATATAACTTTATTACACGAACGCCAGGTAAAGGCAGTTTATCTAGAATATATTCTTTTATTAAGGAGCAACGCAAATTATACAAGAACAATATGCTCCTTCTTGATAATGGAGATATACTACAGGGGCAGCCAACTGCTTATTACTATAATTTTATGGATACAACTTCGCAACATATTGCTTCATCTATTATGAATTATATGAAATACGATGTTGGAAATGTTGGAAATCACGACATAGAAACAGGACATAAAGTTTTTGACAGGTGGATATCATCTTGTAAATTTCCTGTACTTGGTGCTAACATCATTGACATGAAAACACAGAAGCCATATTTGGCTCCTTATAAGATCTTTAAAAAGAGTGGCATTAAAATTGCCGTTCTTGGTATGATAACTCCAGGAATCCCGGCATGGCTTCCAGAATCATTGTGGCACGGCCTTCGTTTTGATGATATGGAATTGACTGCAAGGAAATGGATAAAGATTATTCAGGATAAAGAACATCCCGATATTATTATCGGATTATTCCACGCCGGACAGTCAGGCAACTTGCTTTCTGGTAAATATAATGAAAATCCCTCATTACTGGTCGCTGAGAATGTTCCAGGATTCAATATAGTTTTAATGGGGCATGATCACATTCGTGAATGCAAGAAAATATTAAACGTGGCAGGTGATAGCGTATTGATTATGGATCCTGCAAATAATGGAAATGTTGTGTCAGAAATAGATATAAGACTCACGAAAAGAGGCAAAAAAATTCTGAATAAAGAAATATCTGGCAAACTAACAGACATGAATAAGTATGAACCTGACCCATGTTTCCTTGACAAATTTAATGCCCAATACAATGCTGTCAACAATTTTGTATCAAAGAAAATCGGCTATTTTGAAAATAGTATCTCTACTCGTGACTCATATTTTAGGCCTTCAGCATTTATAGATTTCTTGCATACATTACAGTTGAACATTACAGGTGCTGAAATATCTTTTGTGGCTCCCCTATCGTTTGATGCTCGAATCAATAAGGGAGACGTATTTATGAGTGATATGTTCAATTTATATAAATACGAGAACATGCTTTATGTCATGAATCTTTCTGGAAAGGAAATAAAAGATTATTTGGAGTATGTTTATTATTTATGGACAAATCAAATGGAATCAAAGGATGATAATCTATTATTATATAAAAATGGAACTTCTGAAGGCGAGGATTATAGAGCAGTGTTCTTAAACCAAAGCTACAACTTTGATTCGGCAGCTGGAATAGTATATACTGTTGATGTTTCTCAGCCATTAGGTCAAAAGATATCAATTAAAAGCATGGCAGACGGATCTCCGTTTGATATGAATCGAATGTATAAAGTTGCACTAAATTCCTATCGTGGTAATGGCGGTGGAGATATTCTAACAAAAGGCGCAGGAATCCCACAGGAGGAACTTTCCAAACGTATCGTGTTCTCAACAGATAAAGACCTTAGGTTTTATCTTATTAAGTATATCGAACAAAAAAAGGTCCTTAATCCTCAGCCATTAAATACATGGAAATTTATTCCTGAGGATTGGGCTGATTATCGTAAAACGATTGAATATCCTCGGCTTTTTGGCAATAATAAATAAAGAATCATCCATATAAGAAAATGCTCACCACAATTACTTGAGATGAGCATTTGATATTTAAAAAGAAAGATATTACATCATACCTCCCATTCCTGGATTCATTCCAGGTGCTGGAGCAGGATTTTCCTCTTTCTTATCAGCAATTACACATTCAGTGGTTAAGAACATACCAGCAATTGACGCTGCATTCTCTAGAGCCACTCTTGTTACTTTAGCTGGATCAATTACACCGCTTGCAAGTAAATTCTCAAATACACCTGTACGAGCATTATAGCCGTAATCCCCTTTACCTTCTTTTACCTTTTGAACTATTACAGCTCCTTCAAGACCTGCATTACTTACAATCTGGCGAAGAGGTTCTTCAATGGCACGGCGCACGATGTCGATACCCGTTGTTTCGTCATCATTATCTCCCTTCATTTTTTCAAGGCTCTCAACGCACCGTATGTAAGCGACACCACCTCCAGGAACAATTCCTTCAGCGATTGCTGCACGAGTTGCACTCAATGCATCATCAACGCGATCTTTCTTTTCTTTCATCTCGACTTCTGATGGAGCTCCAATATAAAGTACGGCTACACCACCAGCTAGCTTAGCAAGACGTTCTTGAAGTTTTTCTTTGTCATAAGAAGACTTTGTTCCTTCAATTTGTACCTTGATTTGAGCCACTCTAGTTGCAATATTTTCTTTTTCACCAGCACCGTTGACTATAGTAGTATTTTCTTTATTTACAGTAACCTTCTCAGCGCTTCCAAGCAAGTCTACAGTAGCACCTTCAAGCTTCAATCCTTTTTCTTCAGATATTACTACACCACCAGTTAAGATTGCTATATCTTCTAGCATTTCTTTTCTACGATCGCCAAATCCTGGAGCTTTAACGGCACAAACCTTCAATGAACCACGAAGACGATTTACAACTAAAGCTGCAAGTGCTTCGCTATCGACATCTTCTGCTATAATCAATAATGGACGTCCGCTTTGAGCTGTAGATTCAAGAATTGGAAGCATATCTTTCAATGCTGAAATCTTCTTGTCATAAAGAAGGATATAAGGATGATCCATTTCACAATCCATCTTTTCTGGATTTGTTACGAAATATGGTGAAAGATATCCTCGGTCAAATTGCATTCCTTCTACTATATCAACCTTAGTTTCTGTTCCTTTAGCTTCCTCGACCGTTATAACGCCTTCTTTTTTAACTTTCTTCATTGCCTCGGCAATAAGACGGCCTATTTCTTCGTCATTATTAGCAGAAACTTTAGCTACATTTTCTATCTTATTAAAGTCATCATCAACCTCTTCTGATTGAGCTTTAATACCTTCAACTACTTTTGCAACAGCTTTATCTATACCACGTTTCAAATCCATTGGATTTGCTCCAGCTGCCACATTTTTAAGTCCTGTGTTAATGATAGCTTGTGCTAGTACCGTTGCAGTAGTAGTTCCATCGCCAGCATCATCTCCAGTTTTTGAAGCCACTTCCTTAACAAGTTGAGCTCCCATGTTTTGGAACTTATCTTCTAGCTCCACTTCACGAGCCACTGTCACGCCATCTTTTGTAATGTGTGGTGCGCCAAATTTCTTTTCTATAATAACATTACGTCCTTTTGGACCTAGTGTTACTTTTACTGCATCGCTTAATTCATCAACGCCTTTTTTTAGCTCTTCACGAGCCTTGATATCGAACTTAATTTCTTTTGCCATGATTTATGTCTCCTTATTATTAAGATTATTTTTCTAGGATTGCAAGAATGTCAGATTGACGCATCATTAGATACTTCTCTCCATCAAATTCTAATTCAGTACCAGCATATTTGCCGTATAATACCGTATCCCCTACTTTCACTATCATTTCTTCATCTTTTGTGCCAGGGCCTACAGCCTTAACTGTGCCTTTTAATGGTTTTTCTTTAGCTGAATCTGGTATAATGATTCCGCCAACTGTCACATCTTCTGCTTCGGCAGGTTCTATTAAAACTCTGTCTGATAATGGTTTAATATTCATAATCTCTATAATTAATTTGTTTATTAGTTTTTAGTGCCTTGCGACATTTATATAATAGCATATAGCGTGCCAAACTTTATTGTACCAATATTTTGTTTGTCATTTTGTCATACTCTCTCTAACAAAGCTAAAAAAATGTTGTTCACGTCCACTTTCCACTTCAATTTACTAAAGCTTTAACGATGAAATTATTAACGCGCTTTGATTCCAATCTTCCCATTTATATATAATAGCCAATGGGATAATTCTCTTATTACAAAAAATAAATTGTTCTTGTCTCAAAAGCCACCTAGGCTTTAAGGTTGCACTTAATCCACTGCCTCTATAATAGAACACATCCATCAAATCTGTGGATAACACATGATAGGCATAACTGTTAAAGTTTTGGTTCAGAGAACCGGCCATGAGCAATGGTTGAGTAATGCCGCTTAAATTTAACCTTAAATTTTCGGCAATATGTACACTTTCTACAGCGGAACCATAACTTGAGGTTGCACCATTATTGACATTCAAATCATAATCAACTATACATATTGTATCGTTTTCTTTTACGATTTTACATCCAACAGCATATATGCTCCCGTTTTTATCATATACCTTACTATCAATGATCGGATACTTGCTAAATATGGATAAAGAGCTCTTGGGCACATCTTGGCTCTTGTATTTCCAGTTTATACTATCTTCTAAATCAGTATGAGCCTCTGAATTGCCTTGTAAGCATATCACATCAACATCATTGTGATCTGCAATAAGTTTTAATGACTGTGATATGGAGTTGCCATTATCACCTTCATCCAAAATAATTTTGCATGACATCACTTTTACTAAACGGTCACCTGCTTCTGTATTTCCATTATGTCCATCTCCTATCCATACATGCTTGAAATATCCTATATTCACGATTAAGGCTATCAAAGGGAATATAAATATCAACTTACGTCTTATTACCAAGAAAATAATCAGTAATAGATTTAACAAAACTAGTACAGGACTTATTGTGCCTAGCAATGCTATATATGGAGAATTTCTCGGGTCCATATATTTTGTTAATACGCATAATACCAAAACGACAGCGACAAATACTGTCGCCGCCGTTTCTATAATTTCGACCCATGAAATTTTCTTCTTTTTGCGTCGTGTTTTTTTCAACTTCAAGGATAAACTAAATTGTTAGTTTTAAAATAATTCTCATCTTCTTCTTTAAGCCCAATCTTGTTCATTGGCAAAGCATCATTATGATCATTCAAATAATACCTTTTTGGCGAACAATACTTATCTGAGCTTAACGAATATTTATCTTTAAAATTCTTAGTTGCAACTCCAGATAAATCAAGAATCGTATGGAAAGTAACGAGATTACTCGATACAGGTTTATTTGTATTCAATTTCATTGCTCTAAGTTTCTCTGGGAACATATCTTGATATTTGGCGGATGTCCAAATTAAGTATGGGACCCTCAATTGATGAACAGATGGTATTGGTGATGCATGCAAGAATAATTTCCTATCATCGTCATAAATATCTTCTCCATGATCAGAAGTAAAGATTACGGCGCTGACAGTTTTCTGATTATCTATAAGACCTATAAGGCGATGTAGAAAATTATCAGTATATCTTATTGAATTATCATATGCATTGGTGATAGTTTTTTTATATTTCGATTTAGCCGACACAACAGAATCTGGTTTAAAATAAGCCGTATTAGCTGGATATCTTTCATAGTAATTGAAATGTGAGCCATAAGTATGCAGAACAATAAACAACTTGTTGCTCTTGTTGCTACTCAATTCATTCTTCACAAGTTTTAAAAGTACGTCATCAGATATATTCGTTTCTCTTATGAAAGATTTCTTTACGAAGACAGACTTGCTTGCTTCTTTCCCGAAGAAGTCTATAAACGAGTTATTAGGCGTTTGGTTTGAAAAGAACGCCGTATTATATCCCGCTTCTTTATATGCTGTGAAAATACCTTTCTGGTAATAAATACTGTCACAATCTTGTGCTGAAACTGCCGAAAGTAATAAAGGAACACTCTTATGAGTTGTATTTGATTGCGACAGCACATCTCTAAACACAACAAGCCCTTTCTCTTTATCAAGATTAGGTGTAGTATTTCGTTTGTATCCGTATATACCAAAATTCTCTGCTCTTGCAGTCTCACCTACTACTAATACATATATTTCTTTTAATGATGCATCATGTTTGTCTATTGCATTAAATGTGTAATCCTTAGAGCTCTCAAAGTAATTCTTCACCTTGATTTCACGTTCTATGGCCAACTTCACATTATAAGTTACATTTATTGGATAGATGTCATCAAGAAGCTTGAATTCCTTCTCAGTAGTAAAACATAGTATTAATAATATTACACCCACTCCTAATATTGCTAAGGATATCTTTCTCTGAAGTGTTTGAAACTTTGTTGAAAGACTTTCATGATAAATAGAATAGACACCCCATATCAATATCGGAACATATATCACTATCACACAAATTATAGCAGGCAATATATTTCCTAATAGCTCTCCAACCTCTCCAGAATTAGTAGTCACTAGGTTTAAGAACATATCAACAGCTATCACTGATTCTCCGAAAAGATAAAGTAATACCAATTCAAATGCATCAAAGAAAATAAACAAGAACAGTATCCACACCATCCTTCCAGGTTTCCTTGATAATGTCATAAGGAACCAAAATATGCCTAGTGGTAAAACAACATTACATAAGCTTACCACCAAGGGGTCTCTCTCGGTGAAAAATAATATTAAGTTAGGTAGTACTAATCCCAGTATAGCTAGGGAAAAAAACAATCTTTGATTGCAATAACCTTCTTTTAGTAGATTTCTTAAACTTTTAAAAAGCCTCATTTATGTTAAATATAAAACTGCTTTGACCAGATTTTCCAAAACCATAATCTAATCTCACATTCATTCCTTTCTTAAATTCCCATCGGTAGCCGATACCAATGTTTGGAAGAAAGTGTTTAAATGATTGGGCATCATGAAAAACGCTTCCAGTTGCGGCCCATACCACGATACCGTTTCTACGCCATATATGCTGTCTCAATTCAATCTGTCCCATTACCATATTCTTATCTCTATATCTTCCTTCGTAATAGCCACGCATAGAGTTGGAGTCTCCTAATTTTGCCATCATTGCCCATGATGGATTGCCATAATTGAATGTTGCAGCTAGTTGCACTGCAAATATACCACCTTTCCAGATATTTTTATATACCGAAGTCTGAATTTGAGTCGAAGAAAAAGAATATTTGTTCCATAATCCCTTTGGATAGAACATTTGATCCAATTTAAAATAGAATCCTCTTGACGCATTTGTAATCAAATCCCTAGAATCATATTCCAAAGTAATACCTGTTCCGTAATTCCTTGTTATTAAATCCATTCCGTCAAAAAGATTTATGTTTCCTTCTATTTTACTTCCTTTTACAAAATCCCAAGTTAGAATTGGACCTATATATAAATTCTTCATTATGCTGATAAGAAATTCGACTTTCACTTTTGCCTGAAACCGATTCATTTTGGTCTTGTTGTCATCATTATTGGTTTCATCATATCCAATTCCCCAATAATAGGTTGGGAATGAATAAAAGAACAATGCATAATTAAGTCTATATCTGTTTTGTGGAAATAACGTATTGCCTCTTACCCCAAGCAAATAAAAGCCAACAGTTGAAACATCTCCAAACAATGAAACATTTGAAGGTTGCATAATTGAATCACATCCATTAAGCCTATATATACCGGCTCCCACTAGTCCTAATCCGAACTTAGTGTCAGAAGCATAATGTGGCCCTCCAATAAAGTTTATATCGAATTTCTTATGAGGCTTCTCCTTATTAGCATCATCAAAGTAATTAATAACTTTTTGGAAGAAACCGCTTTTCTTCTTTAGGGTCAATGTATCAACCTCCTTGTTTGCGGAGTTTTCATATTTCACACATGTCGGTGCCGTCACCGTCGTGTCTTGTACCAAAGAAATATCTTTGGCGCTACACTCCAATCCTAAAGCTACAAACAAACTAATTCCTAATAATATTCTGTATTTTACCATATTAAATATTCTCAAACGCAGATTAATTGACAAAGTTAGTCAAAATTCCTCTTGTTCGCCTCAAATTCGTTATATAACAGAACAACAGTCTAATATTAACGAAATTTTTACCAACACAGTTTTTTTATTTATCTTCTCACTTATATTATGTACTTTTGCCCATATATTTAATGAATATGGATAATATTTTCATAAAGCTCTTCATCTCTTTTTTTAAAATCGGGGCATTCACTTTTGGCGGTGGATGGGCAATGATTTCAATAATCGAGAAGGAAATTGTAAATAAGCATCATTGGATAGAGAAAGATGAGTTTTTAGATCTCCTTGCCATAGCACAGGCTATGCCTGGCATTTTAGCAGTTAATATTGCTGTTGCAATCGGTGACAAACTTAAAGGAGTTAAAGGAAGCATTTGTGCGGCATTTGGCACAATTTTGCCTTCATTTGTAATAATACTTCTTATAGCAATCTTCCTAACTCCAGAAACTATTAAGAACAATCCTGCAATTAACGCCATTTTTAAAGGAATAAGACCAGCTGTTGTTGCTTTAATTATTGCTCCAGTCATTACAACCGCAAAAGCGGCTAAGATCAATATAAAAACTATTATAATTCCTGTAGCGACTGCATTATTAATATATTCAGGCCTACCATTTATCTCTAACCCTATTATATTTATCATTCTTGGAGGTGCCGGAGGATATGCTTATTATATAATAAACAAAAATAAATCTCTAAGTTCAAAGAAAGGAGTAGTGAAATGAATATATATCTGAAACTTATATGGGCATATTTTAAAATTGGACTTTTTGGTTTTGGAGGTGGTTATGCTATGTTGTCCCTAATTCAACGAGAAGTTGTAGATTCTGGCTGGATTACCAACACTACATTTACAGATATTGTAGCAATTTCTCAAATGACTCCTGGCCCAATAGGAATCAATAGCGCCACTTATATTGGTTATGTTGTAACAGGAAGTATCCTAGGCTCCATAATTGCTACAGCTACAGTAGTTATTCCTCCTTTTCTTCTTGTATTATACGCAGGTCATTATGTGCAGCGACATCAGGATAGCCCAGTAATAAAAAGCATTTTCACAGGATTAAGACCTGTGGTAGTTGGACTAATTGCTTCTGCAGCACTATTATTAATGAACGCTGAAAATTTTGGAACTCAAACCACAGAATTAATCACAAGTATAATAATTTGTATAGTTTCCTTTTGCATCGTTTTCTTTACTGAAATACACCCTATCCTAGTAATTGTTTTAGCTGGGATAGCCGGATATATTATCTATTAGCGATATCACATAATAGAGCGTCTTTCTCGATATAATATTGTAATTTCGCTGTTATGAAATAACATCATATAACATGGATTATTCAGAAACATTAAAATATCTATATAATCAGCTCCCAATGTTCCAACGTATTGGAGGAGCCGCATATAAAGTAGGTCTTGACACAAGTATTGCTTTAGATAAATTATACTGCCATCCTCATAAATCATATAAAACTATTCATGTTGCAGGCACAAATGGTAAAGGGTCTGTTTCGCACCTCATAGCTACTATGCTACAATTGGCTGGTTACAAAGTGGGATTATATACTTCACCTCATTTGGTAGATTTTCGAGAAAGGATACGCGTTAATGGCAAAATGATTTCTAAAGAATATGTCACCTCATTCATAAACGGCTTCATTTCTAAAAAGTATGACGGTGCTCCTTCTTTTTTTGAGCTGACTATGATGATGGCTTTTGACTATTTTAGAGCAGAGAAAGTTGATTACGCAGTTATCGAAGTTGGCCTTGGGGGAAGATTGGACAGTACTAATATCATCTCCCCTATTTTAAGCATAATCACTAATATATCATTTGATCACACTCAGTTCCTTGGCAACACTCTTCCTCTTATAGCTTCTGAAAAAGCCGGAATAATTAAATCTGGCATTCCAGTAGTTATTGGAGAAGCTACTGGAGATGTTAAAAGAGTCTTCAAAGAAAAAGCTGAATCGGTAAATGCTCCAATTATTTTTGCGGAAGAATCCCATCAAATAGCCAACTACGAACGTAAAGACGTATTACTTGTCATAAATACCACTGATTTTGGGCACATTTGTAGTGAATTAGCAGGAGAGTGTCAGCTAAAAAATGCGAATACTGTGCTCAACGCTGTGATTGAACTTCGTAAATTAAACATCCCGATAACCAACGAGATTATTGCAAATTCATTCAGAAATGTTTGCGAGATATCTGGTTTGATGGGCCGCTGGATGAAAATTTCAGACCGACCACTTACAATTTGCGATACAGGCCACAATACTGGTGGCATGCAATACATTGTTAAACAACTAGCTGAAGCAAAATACAAAACCCTCAGGATGATAATTGGTTTTGTTAACGACAAAGATATTTCGCACATTCTTGATATGATGCCAAAGAATGCGTCATACTATTTCACAAATGCAAAAATTCCTCGAGCACTTTCAAGTGCTAAGCTAAAAGAAATTGCCCAATCTAAAGATCTATGTGGCAACAACTTTAATAGCGTCGAAGAGGCTTATCTTGATGCAAAAATAAATGCTTCTTCAGATGATTTAATCTTCATCGGAGGAAGCACATTTATCGTTGCCGACTTTTTGGAGTATTACCAGAAAACTACAGGGAAGCAATAACTTCTATCTCTACAAGTGCTTTCTTTGGTAATTCTTTTACAGCAAAGGCAGACCTAGCAGGAAAAGGAGCTTTGAACTCTTCCGAATATACAGCATTCATTTCTCCAAACAATGACATATCAGCTAAGAAAACAGTACTTTTAACGACATTATCTAATGATGCACCGGCCTCTGCAAGTATCGCCTTTAGATTTGCAATCGACTGCTTAGTCTGAGCTGTAATATCTGTGGGCATCTCTCCAGTTTCAGCGTTAATTGGCAACTGTCCGGAAATAAATATTAGATTCCCAGCCTTCACTCCTTGACTATATGGGCCAATTGCTTTAGGCGCTATTTCTGATTTCAACTCTATTTTTGACATAGTTATAATTATTTTTAATTGTTACTATTTTATTTCTATGGGTAAATCTTTCAATAATATTTTGGCATCGGCATCAGCCTTAATAGAAAATTGTTCTTGGAGAATTTCAAACACTTTATTATATTGGTTTTCTAGCTCAGGAATAAAATTAGACTTACCTTCCCTTTGGAGTGCGTCATATACACTTCCTACCGTCATTTTATCGATATTAAATGCAGGTTGATATGATACATCTTCCTTGTCATTATTAATTTCAGATATAAATCCTTGCGATTTTAATTTTCTTAGAATGTCATCATTTAGTTTCAAAGGGATATGGTATTTTTCTGAAATTTCATTTTCAGTGTATGCTTTTTGGGAATCAGCGAATCTCCTTACTATTATTGCTAATTCAATAATCGCTACTTCATCGAAATATTTTCGTGAAATATCATCAATATTCTCATGAAAATCAAAATTAACCACATTTTGCACTGAATATGTTACTACTACACCTATTAAACAAATCAGCCATGATAGTTGCATCCAAATAAGAAGTAATGGTAGGAACGAGAAGCTGCCATAAATAGCACTATAGTTTGACACATATATCTGACCTGTAACAAATAGCCATTGCACCACTTGTAATGCTGTTCCACAAACGATCGCAGGTATAATTGTATTTTTCCATCTTACCTTTGTGTTTGGAATCAAAATATAGGCTCCCATTAAAAAAAGCCATATCAACACAAAAGGAGCAAAATCTAGTAATGATGAGGCTAATGGCGACAAAAAGCCAACGTGTATCATTGATTGAACGGTATTCGACATAAAAACCGAAATACCCCCTGCGCATATTAATAAAATAGGAAGAAATAAACAAATTGATGTGTAATCAGTAAGTTTCCTATATAATGTACGGCCTTTTTTTATTCCCCAAATAGAATTAAAGCTCTCCTCCACATGACCAAGAAGACTTATCAAAGTCCATAATAAGAATACTATTCCAATTCCAAGAAATAATCCCTCCGAAGAAGAGCGGGTTAAATAAGCCTCCACCGAGGGCATCAATTCTTTTAAAGCATTTTGTTGCGATGGGAATGCTTTGTAAATTTCATCTCGTATTATACCCTGAAGACCAAAACCTTTCCCCACTGCAAATATCATTGCCAAAATTGGCACAATAGCCAGCATTGTCCTAAAAGACAATGAGCACGCTCTCATTTGCAAGTTCTTATTTGTAAATGAGCGAGCGGAAAGATTTATGATTTTTATGAGATTAATCGTCCATTTTTTACTCACAGTGTTCCACACTCCTGACGTGCAAAAATAATAGAGCTTCTTACCTTTGACTAAAAGCTCATCTTTAGTTTTAACGACTCTGGAAATGTCTTCTTTGATTTTCATGAGACGATTATTTGTTAAAAATAAAAAACAGCACGACTATAAGCCGGGTTATGTCTGAATCAATTGCTATCATCAGGCTTGTCATTTATCTGAGTGTAATGTTGCCATCACGCTTTAGCAGTCTACCCCTCGACAATGGACGAGCAGCCCTTGAATGCCGATATACTTGACCTTGCAACTCATAAGATGTGCCACCACTATGTTGCCGTAGTAGTCCGTGAGCTCTTACCTCACATTTTCACCCTTACCGCTTTCGCGGCGGTTATTTTCTGTCACATTACTCTACCATCGCTGATAGCTCCCCGTTAAGGAATATGATGCTCTATGTTGCCCGGACTTTCCTCTCATTATATACTTAATGAGCGACAAGCCGCCGTACTGTGATTACAAAGATATTAATTAATTCCCACATTTATGCATCCTCATATGTTATTCTTTCAACCTGAAATGGCTCCAATGCATCTATTTTCAAACATATTTAGCATTTCACGAACCAATTACTAATTAGTATTACAAATGATGTACTTTGAACCTACTTTGCTTTAATATAGTTTAAAAGTCATTTTATTCCTATTAAATTAGTTTAAAACCAAACAATTCTATACTCTGTTTTTAAAATTATCTTATACTTTTACGAAGAATTTAAAAGTTAATTTTTAACGATTATAATTTTAAAATATATATTTAATTAACACTATTAATTATGAAACTTTCAAGCAAAATAGCATTTTTATTTTTAGGTGCGATGCTTATTGGCTCTTCTTTTACTACTATAGCAGCCACCTTAAGTGAGAAGCAAACAAACAATGCTTTTATTCGCACAGCCTCAAAAGCTCCTGCTTTTGACACTGACTTTACAAAAGCAGCAGAAAGTACTATCAACAGTGTCGTAAGCATTAAAAGTTACGCAACTCCACAGCGTCAACAGATGCAGAGCGGTAATTTCATGGACCCATTTGAATTTTTCTTTGGCCCAGGTTTTGGAGACAACACTCCGCAACGCAAACAAACTCCTCAAGCTGAATCGACTCCACAACCTCTTGGATTAGGTTCTGGGGTAATTATTTCATCCGATGGATATATTGTAACGAATAATCACGTAATCAAAAATGCTGAAAAGCTTGAAGTTACTTTAAATGACAATAGCACTTATAATGCAAAAGTTATTGGAAGTGATGAGAATACCGACATAGCTTTACTTAAAATTGAAGCAAAAAATCTTCATGCAATTACATTTGGTGATTCCGATGCTATAAAAATCGGAGAATGGGTGCTTGCCGTGGGTAATCCATTTGGATTTACTTCTACTGTAACTGCTGGTATTGTAAGTGCAAAAGCACGAAACATCAGCGAGGTTACTTCATCTTCTAATGGTGGAGGACTTGAATCTTTCATACAAACAGATGCTGCTGTAAATCCAGGAAACAGTGGTGGTGCTCTTGTTAACATTAATGGGGAGTTAATTGGAATCAATACTGCTATATATTCAACTACTGGTAACTATGCTGGATATTCATTCGCCATACCATCTTCAACAGTAACAAAAGTGATAACTGACCTTAAAGAATATGGTACTGTTCAACGAGCTGTTCTAGGTATTTCTTACACTCCTCTCACTGCAGACATGGCTAAAGACAAGAAGATAACAGCCACAAGTGAAGGATTGTATGTAGCTAAAGTAAACGATAGAAGCGCTGCTATGGAAGCTGGAATAAAAGAAGGCGATGTAATCACACATGTAAATGGAAACATCGTCAAGAACAGTGGACAAATGTTGGAGCAAATGAACAAGCTTCGTCCAGGGAACAAAATCGATATTACTTATATTCGTGACAATAAGACTTATAATACAACTGCAACCCTTAGAAACAGCCAAGGCAATACTGCAATTACAAAGTCATCTGATATGATGAGTTTAGGCTGCGCATTTAAAGAGCTTACAGCTGCCAAAAAGAAGGATTTACAATTAAGTTCAGGTCTTGAAGTAGTGGGCATCAAAGACGGTAAATTCCGTAAAGCAGGCATTAAAGACGGATTCATTATTACCGACATTAATAACATGCCTGTAAGCAGCCGAGAAGACGTTGAAACGATATACAATGCTATCATGCGAGATAATGGTTCAGATAAGGTTATGTTCATAACTGGTATGTATCCTACAGGCAAGAAGGTTTACTATGCTGTAGACCTGAGCGACGAATAATAATAAAACATATTGACTATCATAGCTCCTATGACTTTATTTGCCATAGGAGCTATTTTTTGTTAACATACATTAAATCTGTTAATATTATGCATAATATGATTAGAATTCGTTCACTTTTACGTTATATATTAGTAATTAATGAAAAGTTGCATTATATTTTTATTATTTATGTGAGATATGCGAAAAAAAATCGCTAAATTTGCGCACTAAAATTCTCTTAGCTTAATGAGACAATTAAAGATTACAAAATCAATCACCAATCGTGAGAGCGCTTCTCTTGACAAGTACCTACAAGAAATTGGTCGTGAGGAATTAATTACCGTAGAAGAAGAAGTAGAATTAGCTCAAGCGATTAAAAAAGGTGACCGAGCTGCGTTGGACAAATTGACTCGTGCCAATCTTCGTTTCGTTGTTTCTGTTGCAAAGCAGTACCAGAATCAGGGTTTAACACTACCCGACTTGATTAATGAAGGTAATTTAGGTTTAATTAAAGCCGCACAGAAGTTCGATGAGACACGTGGATTTAAATTTATTTCCTATGCAGTATGGTGGATTCGTCAATCAATACTTCAAGCATTAGCTGAGCAATCTAGAATTGTTCGTTTGCCACTAAATCAAGTGGGTTCATTGAACAAAATTAGCAAAGCTCTATCTAAATTCGAACAAGAGAATGAACGTCGTCCTTCTTCGGAAGAATTGGCAGGTGTACTAGAAATTCCTGAAGAGAAAATCGCCGACACTTTAAAAGTATCTGGTCGTCACATTTCAGTTGATGCACCATTCGTTGAGGGTGAAGATAATAGCCTTCTTGATGTGCTCACAAATGACGATTCACCAATGGCAGATTCTTCACTTAACCAGGAATCACTTTCTAAAGAAGTGGATCGTGCTCTTAACCAACTCCAAGAACGGGAACGGGAAATTCTAAAAATGTTCTTTGGCATAGGATGCCAGGAAATGACTCTTGAAGAAATTGGTGCTAAGTTTGATTTAACACGTGAACGTGTTCGCCAAATCAAAGAAAAGGCTATACGTCGTCTTAAAGGACAGAAAAGCCGACTACTTAAGACATATCTCGGAGATTAATCTCCTATTTATTTAAGGCACTACGGCCGTTCCATTGGAGCGGTCGTTTTTATTTATATAAAATCACTTGTAGTAAACAAGTCCGATTTTAATAAAATTAATTGGATGTATCGCCACAAAAACGTTACCTTCGCAAATAAGTAATATAAAAAGGACATAGATACAACATATGAAAAAGATATTCTTTCTTCTCACTATTATTTTTTTTGCATTTTATGCCAATGCCTCGAATGATAATACAAATAAAACATCTGCCACTCCTCCATTGAAGCATTTTATGTGGGGAGTCGATTTCGGAAGTTCTATAGATATGAGTGGAAACGATATGTCATCTCTTGATATAGATGCGTATTTCGGATACAAAAATAAAATTTTCAGAGCATTAGGTATTGGCGCAAGTATTCATAGTGCATTAGGTAATGATTTTGCCTTTATGCCTGTTTATTTTATAATGAGAACCAGTTTTACCTCACGACCTACCCTTTGCTTCTTGGACTTACGTGCCGGTTATTCATTCAACACACTTACTCAAAACGAATCACAAAGCAATCCTTTTGCCTCTTTGGGATTGGGATTTAATCTATATAGTAATAATAAGTTTAAATCTCATATAATCATGGCTTATGGGTTTCAGAAAATCGATGAGTATACAATTAACGATCAAACCATTAAATTCCACAACCTCAATACAGTGTCTGTAAGAATAGGCATAAGCTTCTAGCGAAAAACAAACTAATTGTAAGTTTAAATTCTATTTTAGTGATAATTTATTACATTTGAATTAATTTTTATAACATTTTATTGTCTATTCTAATTTTTATATGTATCTTTGCACTATCAAATAACAACATTATGATTAAAAACTTATCGAACCTCGGTCTTTCTGTTATTCTACTGCTGGGTATTATTATTCTGCAATAAGGAGGTTTTATATAAGTTACAAATAAGTCAGTCAAACTTTTGCTTTTATATATGGCCTTTCTTAATCATGAGAAAGGCTTTTTTTGATATAATATTTTTAAGATATGAGCGATAGATTATTTATTTTCGACACTACTTTGAGAGATGGTGAACAGGTCCCTGGTTGCCAACTTAATACAGTGGAAAAGATTCAAGTAGCTAAAGCACTAGAATCACTTGGTGTTGATGTGATTGAGGCAGGTTTTCCTATTTCAAGTCCTGGCGACTTCAACTCTGTTGTAGAAATTTCTAAAGCCGTTACATGGCCTACAATATGCGCCCTCACCAGAGGAGTCCAAAAAGACATTGATGTTGCTGCCGAAGCTCTGAAATATGCAAAACATAAAAGAATTCATACTGGGATAGGCACATCTGAATATCATATTAAATATAAGTTCAATTCCACTCAAGAAGAAATTCTTGAAAGAGCTATAGCAGCAACTAAGTATGCAAAAAAATATGTCGAGGATGTTGAATTCTATTGTGAAGACGCTGGCCGCACTTATAATGAATACCTTGCACGCGTAGTTGAAGCTGTAATTAAAGCTGGCGCTACTGTAGTAAACATACCAGACACAACTGGTTATTGCCTTCCATCTGAATTTGGTGCGAAGATAAAATATCTTATGGAAAATGTGAATGGAATAGAAAATGCTATTCTTTCAACACATTGCCATAATGATTTAGGAATGGCTACTGCTAATACCATAGCAGGAATAACTAATGGAGCGCGTCAAGCTGAAGTAACAATAAATGGTATTGGCGAACGAGCTGGTAATACATCTCTCGAAGAAGTGGCAATGATACTTAAGTGCCATAAATCTTTGAATATTGAGACTAATATTAACACGTCAAAGATTTATTCTTCAAGCCGCTTGGTTTCAAGCCTAATGAATATGCCTGTTCAACCGAATAAAGCTATTGTTGGCCGAAATGCATTTGCGCATTCATCTGGGATTCACCAAGATGGCGTTTTAAAGAATGTCCACACTTACGAAATAATGAATCCGAAAGACGTTGGTATCGACGACAACTCTATTGTACTTACTGCACGTAGCGGAAGAGCCGCTTTAAAATTCAGATTAAGCTCACTTGGAGTTGAAGTTAATGATGATAAGATTGACAAAATTTACCAAGACTTCCTTAAATTAGCAGATAGAAAGAAAGAAGTAACTGATGATGATATATTAATGCTTGCAGGAACTGACAGAACTGCGGCGCATGCAATCAAATTAGATTTCTTACAGGTTACAACTGGAATGGGAGTAAGATCAGTTGCAAGCATAGGACTGGACATTTCAGGTGAAAAATTTGAAGCTGCATCTACAGGAAATGGCCCAGTTGACGCAGCAATCAAAGCTCTTAAATCAATAATTAAGAGACATATGACATTAAAAGAATTCACTATTCAAGCTATCAGTAAAGGAAGCGATGACGTAGGTAAGGTACATATGCAGGTTGAATATGACGGCAGTGTATATTACGGATTCGGAGCTAATACTGATATAGTTACAGCTTCTGTCGAAGCATATATTGATTGTATAAATAAATTCAAGAAATAATTATCTACAAAGACTTATCTTATATGAATACACTTTTTGACAAGATATGGGATGCGCACGTGGTAAATTTAATTTCTGACGGTCCTACTCAATTATACATTGACCGTCATTACTGCCACGAGGTTACAAGCCCACAAGCTTTTGAAGGTCTTAGACAAAGAGGCATCAAAGTTTTCCGCCCTGAAAAGACTATTTGCTCTCCAGATCATAACATCCCTACTCTTCATCAGAATCAACCTATCAAGGATTTAATTTCACGCAATCAGGTTGAAACTCTTACAAGTAACGCAAATGAATTTGGTGTGCGTCTGTTTGGCTTAGGTCACCCTAAAAATGGTATAATCCACGTAATTGGACCGGAAAATGGTCTAACATTACCAGGTTATACTATAGTTTGCGGAGATAGCCACACTTCTACTCACGGTGCATTTGGCGCAGTTGCATTTGGAATTGGCACAAGTGAAGTGGAAATGGTTCTAGCATCACAATGTATATTACAGCCAAAGCCTAAGACCATGAGAATCAATGTCAACGGCAAGCTTAAACCATTTGTTACAGCTAAAGATATTGCATTATACATAATCAGTAAAATGACCACAGGTGGCGCCACTGGTTATTTCGTTGAATATGCTGGAGATGCCATTAAAGCTCTTTCTATGGAAGAAAGAATGACAGTCTGCAATCTTAGTATTGAAATGGGTGCTAGAGGTGGTATGATTGCTCCCGACGAGACAACATTTAAGTATGTTGAAGGTCGAGAATTCGCACCAAAAGGACAGGATTGGGAAAAAGCTCTTGAATACTGGCGTACATTAAAAAGCGATGACGATGCTATTTTTGATAAAGAGATATATTTCGATGCCAAAGATATCGACCCACGTATCACATATGGTACCAATCCTGGTATGGGAATGGGCATTGAAGATTCAATCCCCACAACCGATAAAATTGATGAGGCTGGAAAAATTTCATTTAAAAAGTCCCTTGATTATATGGGATTTATTCCGGGCCAAAAACTCATAGGGCACCCTATTGACTATGTATTTTTAGGAAGTTGCACAAACGGCAGAATTGAAGATTTTCGTGCTTTTGCAAATTTTGTGAAAGGCAAGAAAAAATCTCCATCAGTTACTGCATGGCTAGTCCCAGGCTCCTGGTTGGTTGACAAACAAATTCGCGAGGAAGGCCTTGACAAAGTGTTAGAAGAGTCTGGCTTTGAACTACGACAGCCAGGATGTTCGGCATGCCTTGCTATGAATGAAGATAAAGTTCCTGCTGGGAAATATGCAGTATCAACCTCAAATCGTAACTTTGAAGGCCGTCAAGGTCCGGGTTCTAGAACTATTTTAGCCGGTCCACTAGTAGCTGCCGCTGCTGCTATTACAGGAAAAATTACCAATCCAGTTAACTTCAACTAGTCTTATTATTATGAACGATAAATTTAAAACACTCACATCAACGTGTGTACCACTTCCAATGGAAAATGTGGACACTGACCAAATAATTCCAGCGAGGTTTCTTAAAGCAACTTCAAGAGACGGTTTTGGAGACAATTTATTCAGAGACTGGAGATATGACAAAGAAGGTAATCCTATAAAATCTTTTGTGTTGAATAACCCCACTTATTCTGGGTCAATTCTAGTAGCAGGAAAGAATTTTGGCTCAGGTTCCAGTCGTGAGCACGCTGCATGGGCAGTGGCAGGCTATGGATTCAAAGTTGTCGTTTCAAGTTTTTTCGCAGATATTTTTAAGAATAATGCACTTAATAACTGTGTTCTTCCAGTTGTTGTCTCTGAAAAATTTCTAGCCTCATTGTTCGACTCAATCAAAAATAATCCACAATCAAAAGTAACTGTTAATCTAAATAAGCAGATTATAACTAACGAAGCGACTGGCGTAGAAGAGAATTTTGATATTAATCAATATAAAAAATCATGCCTTCTTGAAGGATATGATGACATTGATTTCCTTTTAAGCAAAAAGCAAGACATTGTAGACTGGGAAAGCAAATAAAATTAATTTAAGAAGATTGTTTTATGCAGATAGAACTCTTAGATACGACACTTCGTGATGGTGAACAAACTTCGGGCGTGAGTTTTTCTCCATCAGAGAAACTCAGTATAACTCGACTGCTACTCACAGAATTAAAAGTACCTCGCATAGAAATTGCTTCCGCTCGAGTTTCTTCTGGAGAATTTGAGTCAGTTAAGCAAGTGTGTGAATGGGCTCGAAAAACAGGCCATCTAGCAAAAATCGAGATATTAGGCTTTATTGATAATGGAATATCTGTTAAATGGGTAAAAGATGTTGGTGGCTCAGTCATAAATCTCTTAGCTAAAGGATCAGAAAAGCACTGCCACTATCAATTAAACAAAGAGCCACAAGAACATTTTGAAGATATTAAGAATGAGGTTTTAATTGCACATGAACAGGGATTAGATGTAAATCTATATCTTGAGGATTGGTCTAATGGAATTATCCATTCTCCTCAATATGTTTACTCTATGGTTGAAGCTCTAAAAGATCTCCCAATAAAACGATTTATGCTTCCTGATACTTTGGGCATAATGAACCCGAATCAAGTTTATGAGTATTGCAAGCGTATGGTTACTCGTTTTCCTGATATTCATTTTGATTTTCATGCTCACAACGATTACGATCTAGCAACTGCCAACTCTTTTGCAGCAGGGCTAGTTGGTATAAAGGGCATCCATTGTACAATTAACGGGCTTGGAGAACGCGCCGGCAATGCCCCAATGTCAAGCGTCGTTGCAGTTATCCATGATATGCTTAAGTTTGAGACTGGAATTGACGAGAGTAAAATCAACAAAATAAGCCATATTGTTGAGTCATTCTCAGGCGTAGTAGTACCACCCAACAAGCCTATTATTGGTGAAAATGTATTCACTCAATGTGCTGGAGTACACGCAGATGGGGATAATAAGAATAATTTATATTATAATGATCTCCTACCAGAAAGATTTGGCCGTGAACGTCAATATGCCCTAGGTAAGACCTCGGGTAAAGCCAATATTAGGAAAAATCTTAATACACTTGGAATCGAGCTTAATGAGGATGAAATAAGGAAAGTAACTCAAAGAATTATAGAGCTCGGAGACAAGAAAGAAATTGTCACACCCGATGATTTACCTTATATCGTAGCAGATGTATTAAAGCATAATATTATACAAAATAAAGTGCGAATTATAAATTATGCACTAAGTTTATCTCAGGGATTGCGCCCTACTGCCACAATCAAACTTGAAGTTGATGGAACTGAATATCAGCAAAGTGCTGTGGGTGACGGACAATATGATGCATTTGTTAAAGCCATCAAGAAAATATATCGTTATAATTTGAATCGTGAATTCCCAGTGCTAACTAATTATACGGTTAACATCCCCCCTGGAGGTCGCACCGATGCATTGGTTCAGACGATAATCAGCTGGCAGTATAAATCGCATGTTGTCAAATCTCGTGGACTTGATGCTGACCAGATTGAGGCAGCAATCCAAGCCACTGTGAAAATGCTTAACATAATAGAAAATCTTTAATCATTAAATGATGAAATTAAAAATAGCAGTCCTACCAGGTGATGGAATAGGACCAGAAATATCAAAACAAGGTGTAAACGTAATGGATGCAATTGCCAATAAATTTGGTCACGAAATCTCATATGAATATGCAATTTGTGGTGCAAGTGCTATTGACGAAGTTGGAGATCCATTTCCTGAAGATACCTTTCAAATTTGTAAGAACGCGGATGCAGTCTTATTTTCGGCTGTTGGAGATCCAAAATTTGACAATGATCCTACTGCAAAAGTAAGACCAGAACAGGGCCTACTTGCTATGAGAAAAAAACTCGGTCTTTTCGCAAACATTCGTCCCGTACAAACTTTTAAATGCCTTATTCACAAATCCCCGCTTAGAGCGGATTTAGTTGAAGGAGCTGATTTTATCTGCATCCGTGAATTAACTGGGGGAATGTATTTCGGAGAAAAATATCAAGACAACGATAAGGCCTTCGATACAAATTATTATACACGTCCAGAAATAGAACGCATTCTTAAGGTTGGATTCGAATATGCTCGCAAACGCAAGAAGCATCTTACAGTTGTCGACAAAGCTAATGTACTTGCTTCAAGTCGTTTATGGAGGAAAATAGCGCAGGAAATCGCTCCTCAATATCCCGACATAACAACCGATTATATGTACGTGGACAATGCCGCCATGAGGATGATACAGGACCCACGATTTTTTGACGTGATGGTTACCGAAAATACATTTGGCGATATCCTTACTGATGAAGGCTCATGTATAAGTGGATCTATGGGACTACTACCCTCTGCTTCAACAGGTGAAAGTACACCTGTTTTTGAACCCATACATGGATCTTGGCCACAAGCAAAAGGTCTAGACATAGCAAACCCACTAGCTCAGATTCTTTCAGCGGCCATGCTTTTTGAATATTTTGACTTAAAAGAAGAAGGTGCATTAATAAGAAAAGCCGTCGATGCATCTCTAGATGCTAATATTCGTACACCTGAAATTCAAATTGAAGTTGGAGCTAAATATGGAACGGCAGCCGTTGGCAAATGGATAACTGATTATATAAACAAAGCCTAGAATATATTCTAATAGCATAAATTTCATGGGATTGAGATTCACTACTTGTGAGTCTCAATCTTTTTTATAGATTTACGATTTCGAGAGTGATTGATTTTATGTTAATATTTACTAAATTACTATTGCCGATATTTATCAGCGAATCTTAAACCTTGACTATTAGCCATATATCTCAATATATTTTCTACTATCCTATTAATATTTTTTCATGTTTTCATACTCGACCAATAAAAGTTAAACTCGATTTTTCATGCATTTCATAAAAATTTAAAATTTAATTTTATAAAGAATAATAGAATTTTATAATAGAAAATTGTGGCAACACAAATCTAAATACCTTTCGTTTAACTTCTAAAATTAAAGATTATGAAGAACAAATTACTTAAAGAATCAATGCTATGTATTGCTTTAGCTCAAAGCCTAATTGCATTTCCAGCCCACTACATTGATCCAATTCAAGATGCCGATGTAACTCTTCCTGAAAGTTTCACATTAAGGCAACAATTTAATGATGCTATTAGCCAATTGAGTGGGAAAAACTTCTCAAGGGTACTTGCATATGGAGACAAAAATATTGTTCTAGTTCCATCTGAAAGTACCACAGAGATTGCTTCAATTTATATCATTGATGGTACAAAAAATGAAGATGTAAAAACCATCAATACAACTGGAATTATTACTGAAGGATGTGAAATCCCATTGTCGGATATTGCATTAACTTCTGATGGCAAGTTGATTGGATGTAACATGCACAAAACTGCCTTTGACGACACAGATAATTTTGTGACAATTTATATTTGGGATACTATGGATTGTGCGCCACGAATATGGACGACTATAGCCTCTTCAGGCAACTGGGGAACAGCTCTAAGCGGACGCACAATGGCATTTGCGGGTACATCTGATAATGGGCGCTTAATATTATCTCATGAAAGGACAGGGAGTTTCAAGCTTCGTTTTACATTTAATGAAATAGTAAGCGGTGCATGGAACACGGGAACTTCTAAAAGTAAATTTGATGGAGATCCTCTTCTCGGCACAGACCCAACAGATGGTTCTGATACCACAGGAAAAATTATATTGGGAAAAGACTATAAATTCTCTATTTCTCCTCGATTTGACAACGGATTAATTATTGATTCGAAAAACGTACTTCCAATTATATACTACCCAATGGAGCCATCTTATACTTATGGAGAAGTCCAAACTCTCACACTAAGCACCATGGATACATTTCCTGAAGGTACAATAAGCCCTAAAGCAAGTGGAGCAAATTATTTCAAATATGCTGGGAGAGCTTTAATGGTGACTCCTGACGTAAATGATAATGGGACGATAAAAACCATAAAGATCCTTGATATTACTGCCGGGTTTAATCGACTATCAGAAGTCGCAACTAACTATAATACAAGTCCTTCAAGTGATGCTACAAATGTTAATGCAACTATATCAGTTGACAATGCAGATATAAATATATATGCATTATGTGGCTCAAATTTTGCTAAGTACACAACAAAACAATCAGTTTATGTTTTAAATCCAACTCAAACTGAGTTTAGTATTTACCCAAGCCCTACATCAGATATTCTAAACATATCATCATCAGAACCTATTAGCACGGTTGAAATTTATTCTGCTAATGGCTCATTAGTATTACAAGATAAAAATTCAACTATCAATATTGAATCTCTTTCTTCTGGAGTTTATTTCGTAAAAGTAAACAACCAAAATCCTATTAGAATTATTAAAAAATAATTAATGCGTTTTATTTAAGGCTAAGGTTGTAAATGAAACGGGAGCTCAGAATATCTCTGGCTCCCGCTTTCTTATATATTATGTTATGCTTTATAGAATTCCTTGACCCATCATTGCATGAGCAACTTTCATGAAGCCAGCAATATTTGCACCCTTCATATAGTTGATATAGCCGTCTGATTCAGTACCATATTTTACGCATTGTTCATGAATATCATTCATGATATTGTGTAAACGCTCGTCAACTTCTTGTGCTGACCATGAAATATGCATAGCATTCTGGCTCATTTCAAGAC
>MTLE01000105.1_pt2 | contig 117575 bp, 113 predicted proteins | sample 1982461 | NCBI WGS metagenome assembly MTLE01 (sample SAMN05712605, study PRJNA340218) | biofilm metagenome | isolation source: sample SPL anode biofilm adapted to -200 mV | place: USA | collected 2012-02-03
ACGCTGTTGGCTTATGGCAATTCTTAAGTGCATCAGGCAGACGCTATGGTCTGAAACAGGATTACTGGTATGACGGTCGTCGCGACGTTGTAGCCTCAACTCAGGCTGCCCTGGATTATCTGGCTCAGTTGAACGCCTATTTTGAAGGCGACTGGATGAACGCCGTTGCCGCGTACAATGCGGGTGAAGGCCGGATCCAGGATGCAATTGATGCAAACCGTGCTCGTGGTAAAGCGACAGATTTTTTCTCGCTGCAATTACCACGTCAGACGATGGAATATGTGCCTCGCATGCTGGCATTAGCTGATGTCATCAAGAATGCGAAAAAATATGGTATCGATCTACCTAAAATACCGAATCGGCCATCAGTTCGTTTAATTGATACCAATGGCCAGGTAGATCTTCGTACTGCTGCAGAACAGGCTAGCATGTCATTACCGGCACTGAAACGTTTGAATCCTGGATTCAGCCGTAACACAACGTCACCAAAAGGCCCCTATCATTTATTGGTGCCGATTGGCGTAGCGGATGAGCTTGAACTGGCACTTGCAGATATGGCGCCACAGAAACGCCTGCGCAATGACAGTGAGCGCGTTGCTATTGCGAGCAATGATGTAACAGATGCTGGCGATGCTGCTGATAACCGTTCGAACAAGTCTTCTTCCGCGACAATTGGTGTTCACCATAAAGTAAAACGTGGGGATACCTTAAAAACGGTAGCCCGCATTTATGGTGTATCCGAAAAACAATTGATGCAGTGGAACCGTCTGACGAAGAATAAAGTAAAAACAGGCCAGGTTTTATTGGTAAATGCGCCAGTAAGCAAAGCCTCCGGCAAAGCGACAAAACTATCAGCAGCTAAAGCCGCTAAGTTACGTCGCTATGAAGTTCGTCGCGGTGACTCTCTGTCTTCCATCGCAGAGAAATTCCAGATCACAGTAAATGATCTGATGCGCTGGAATAGCCTAGGGCATAACCGTCTCAAGCCAGGTCAGACATTGACTGTAAAACTTGATGACAGCGGTGCCTAAGCTGTAAGCAAAATAAAGTAATTACTAACCGGGAGCTTTGCTCCCGGTTTTCTTTTCTGCGCGCCCCACATTAAGATGTTCACTCGCTTTCGTCATAAACAGGAACTCGGATGTCTGATTTCATTCTTATTACAGGTTGCTCTACTGGCATCGGTTGGCATTTAGCCCAACGATTAAAACAGGAAGGCTACACTGTGCTGGCAACAGCCAGAAAAGAAGCTGATGTGGCAAACCTGCAACAATCTGGTTTACAGGCACATATTCTGGATCTGAACGACGAACAAAGCATTGAGCAAGCGGTTAACTGGGCAATGACCGAATCGAAAGGCAAACTCTACGGCCTCATTAATAATGGTGCTTATGGTCAAACCGGAGCATTAGAAGACCTGCCAACTCAAGCATTACGCGAACAATTTAATACCAACCTGTTTGGCTGGCACCATTTAACCCGCCTGATACTACCCGTCATGTTGCAGCAAAACCAAGGACGTATAATTCAGATAAGCTCTCTGCTCGGTTTAGTCGCCATGAAATATCGCGGCGCTTATAACGCCAGTAAGTTCGCATTAGAAGGTTATACTGATACGCTGCGACTTGAATTACGCGATACGGCAATTCAAATCAGTCTGGTTGAACCAGGCCCGATCCGCAGTGAATTTCGCAGTAATGCGTTGAAAAAATTCTTGCAACACATCGACGCAGCTTCCAGTCGCCACAGCAAGCTCTATCAGCAAACATTGCAACGCTTACAAAATCCAAATCCTAAAAATCCATTTACTCTGAAACCAGAGTCCTGTGTCGCACCAGTGCTGCATGCGTTACGCAGTAAACGAGCAAAGACTCGGTATGGTGTCACCTTCCCCACTCACGTATTTGCCTTTTTAAGACGAGTGCTGCCGAGCCGTTGGTTAGATGGCATCCTCTGTCGCTCCGCATGACAAAAAATAAGGCCGCATTAATTTCATGCGGCCTGTTCGGATAATTTAATAATGCTGACCATTATCATAATAATTCGCTCGTACCAGTGGATGAACGACAACAGCCACCTCATCGTTACTGCCTGATGCTGCTTTTACAATTGATGTGATCAACTGTGCAGCCGCGTCCTGCATGTCTTGTCCGCGATCGAACCAAAAAAGTTCAATAAATGGATATGCCTGACCACCAAACCGTGTCGCAATAAACTCAGCCGGAATATACTCAACAGTGAAATGAGCAGCCGGGGCCTTAGTCAGCTCAGCAAGCTGTTCAACCAATGGTTCACTGATGGCGACAACCATTTCACGCTGCATGCCACGGCATCGAATATGAGGCATTAAATATCTCCATGATGAAAAATAAATTCCTGCGCTATGGTAATGCGGCGATCTCCGGAATGAAAGGTTTTGGCTGGTTTGGGCTGTTACTGCTTAGTTTATTCTCTGACAAAGTGCTGGCGATTTCATCGCCTGACTTCTGGCTGGCCGAGCGGGGAGATCATAAACTCTGGCTGCTGGGGTCGATCCACGTAGGTCACAAAGATATGTATCCCCTGCCCTCAGCCATCATGCACTGTTGGCAACAAGCAGAAACACTGATAGTGGAAACAGATCTGAATCAATCAGACACGGCCAGTCAGCAAAGTTTGCTCTCTTACGCCATGCTGCCTGATGAAACCTCATTGGACCAACAACTCAGCTCATCGTTGTATCAAAGAACAATACAGACCGCGGCACTTTATCAATTAAAAGAACCTCTGCTGGCTAAATTTCGCCCGTGGTTTGTGGCCATCACACTCCAGCAACAGGCGATCCAGCAAGCGGGTTATCAAGCCTCATTAGGTATCGACCAACATTTCATTGCGTTAGCTAATAATAAACAGCTTGCTATCAGTTATCTGGAAACACCGGAGCAACAACTTGCCTATCTGGCCAGATTAGGTGATGTGGAAGATGATTTTCTGGAGTCCACGCTAAAACAAATCAATACAATTAGCGATGAATTGCCAGATCTGATCGCAGCATGGGAAAAGGGAGATCGAAAAAAAATTCAGGCTCTATTAGACGATGACGACACCAGCCCTGAATTACAAGCATACTTGGAACAACATTTAATCAAAGAAAGAAATCAGAACTGGATACCTAAAATCATCGCTCAAAAATCCCAGCGAAACTTCATGGTAGTCGGAGCCATGCACCTCTATGGTCATGATGGACTATTACTCATGTTGGAACAAAACGGATATAAGTTAACCAACATTCCAACCCGGTGAAATCATGAGATCCGCCCAGCACAAACTAAACCCTAGACTTAAAGACTGGTCTGTCACGGAGTCGGGCGTTATCATGACAGCATGAGCGCAAGTATTATTTGTTGCAGGAAATGAACAGGAAACACAGCATGTCTTATCAATTATTAGAACAACGTTTTCAACAACTGCATCATCTGCAACATCTGCAAGCTATTTGTGGCTGGGATCAAGCCACTATGATGCCAGATGGCGGAAATCAGGCTCGTGGGGCAGCTTTAGCTGAACTGGCACTGTTGCAGCATCAGAAATTAACCGCACCAGAAATGCCTGACTGGCTTAACACCGCTGAAAATGAAGAATTATCTGACGGACAACAAGCCAATCTAAATGAAATGCGCCGTCGCTGGCAAAATGCCGCATTGTTACCTGATGACCTAGTAAGAGCTCGTACACTGGCTGGTTCTCGCTGTGAACACGCTTGGCGCGAACAACGAAAAAATAATGACTGGAAAGGCTTTGAACCAAATCTGAAGGAAGTCGTTGATCTGACCCGAGAAGCAGCTCAAATTCGCGCTACTGCGTTGGATTTGTCTCCGTATGATAGTCTGATCGACCTGTATGAACCAGGCATGACCAGTAATCACTTACTGCGTATTTTTACTGAATTGAAATCCTGGTTACCGCAGATCATCCGTCAGGCGGGGGAACGACAGTCGCAATATAATCCGATAAAACCGGAAGGCACATTCCCAATTGTTCGGCAGAAATCCTTAGGTTTACATGCCATGAAGCTGCTGGGCTTTGACTTTAATCACGGACGTTTGGACATCAGTACTCACCCATTTTGCGGCGGCGTACCGGAAGATGTTCGTATCACCACCCGCTATAACGAAAAAGATTTCATGCCTAGCCTGATGGGTGTGATTCATGAAACCGGGCATGCCCGGTATGAACAAAGCCTACCAGCCAAATGGCGTGGTCAACCAGCCGGTGAGGCCCGTTCTATGGGCATTCATGAAAGTCAGAGTCTGTTTTTTGAAATGCAACTGGCTCGTCATCCTGCATTCCTGCGTAAGATGGCACCACTGATCAAACAGCACTTTGGTGAACAACCGGCATTAGAAGCTGAAAATCTGATCCAGCTGTATAGCCGAATTGAACCTGGTTTCATCCGTGTTGATGCTGATGAGCTGACTTATCCGGCACACATCATCATGCGCTTTGAAATCGAACAGGCACTGATCGAAGATAAGATCCAGGTGCGCGATTTACCGGAAGTCTGGAATACCAAAATGCAGCAATATCTTGGTCTTAGCACCAAAGGTAATGACGCAATGGGTTGTATGCAGGATATTCACTGGACAGATGGTTCCTTCGGTTATTTCCCGAGCTACACCTTAGGCGCTATTTATGCTGCTCAATTTGCCGGAGCTATTGAACGCGACATCGGTGACATCGGTGAGCTGATCACGGCTGATGACGGCTTAGGACAAATCTTTGGCTGGTTAAAAACCAATGTGTGGGAAAAAGCCAGTCTGTTCAGTACAGACGAATTAATTCAACAAGCAACCGGTGAATCACTGAACACCCAATGGTTCCGCCGTTACCTTGAACAACGCTATACCAAAGCGTCATAAAACCATAACCGGCCACTGCGAACTTACTGCTGTGGCCGGGTTTAACGATAGAAATAACTAACCTTCAGATCCTGCGTGTAATCAAACCCTTCCAGCACCTGCATCATTGCATCCGGCGTTTCATCAAATGGCTGATAATCCAGTTGATGATGCTGACGAAATTTCTCCTGCTTTAACGGTGGTAATTCGTTCCAGACATCCGCCGGTATGGCAAATTGCCGCCAGCTCAAAGGATCAGGTTGCGCTGCATTAAACAAATGAACAGCTTCAATTCCGCCTTCATGCAACAACATACTGCGAAAATAACTTTCATCAGCAAAACAACGGCTACTGTCTAAAACGGCTGCCGGCGGTAAGTCCCATCGCTTTCGCCAGTCAATTACAGGAATATTTTCTACAGCTGATAACGAAAATTCAGGCTGATCTAATACATCCGCTGATAGCATCGACAGCAATAGCGAAAAATAACTACGCTGTTCCTGATGCACCGCATCGTTAAGTCGTTGGCCGAGTTGAAGTTCATCGACCAAAAAGTGCTCACGGATCGTTTGTGTAAGCATAAAAAGTCTGAAAAATGAGCATTTGAACTTATATCGGCGAATTTTCTCTGATCTTTAGCACTTTCGGGGTTCACAAACAGGAAGTTTCTGGTAGTATTCGCTCCGCACTTGAGGAGGGATTCCCGAGCGGCCAAAGGGATCAGACTGTAAATCTGACGGCTCTGCCTTCGAAGGTTCGAATCCTTCTCCCTCCACCATTAAGTGCACAGTAAAACGTTAAAAAAGCTCGTGGAGGGGTTCCCGAGCGGCCAAAGGGATCAGACTGTAAATCTGACGGCTCTGCCTTCGAAGGTTCGAATCCTTCCCCCTCCACCATCTCTTTTCTCTTCATCAATTTCATAACTTTCCAAGCATTGAATAAAAATCTGATTTAATATTCGTTTAGTGATATTTCGGAAGAATTTCAATGCAGTCAACGGAATCTGAAAGCAATACCTCCCTCCAGCTCAACATGCTCGAAAAACGAGTTGTAGTTATAGACGATCAGCGCTCCTTTCAGGTTCTGATTAAAGCCATGCTACAAAATCTCGGCTTTAGCAAAATCACGCTGCTCAGCTCTGCCGAGGAAAGCCGTAAGCGCTTCCAAAAAGAGCAATTTGACATCTATCTAATCGATTACAACCTTGGCCATGGCGAAAATGGCCGACAGCTAATGGATTTTCTGAAACAACAGCAGTTGATCCCAGTCGATTCGATCATCTTCATCATCAGCGGGGATAATTCCCGTTCTATGGTTTTGAGCGCACTAGAATCAGAGCCGGATGATTATATGATGAAGCCGTTCTCGCAAGAGCAACTGCGACTTCGCTTGCTACGTGCGTTAAACCGCAAGAAACAGCTCTTACCAATGTTTACCGCCTTTCAATCAGCCGATAAAGATCAGGTTTTGCTGGAATGCAGAAAAATCATCGAGCAAAACAGCCGTTATGCCAATTATTGCCGCTGCATCATGGCGGAAATCTATCTGGAACAAAATAAGGCTCAGGAAGCTAAACAAATTCTCGATGAGGGGCTTGCCGTTCGTGAATCGGCCTGGTTACGTCTGTTTTTAGGTCGGGCCACGCAACAGCTAGGCGATCACGATGCCGCAATTTTGCACCTCAACTCCGCCTTACAATTACGTCCCTTCATGGTAGATGCTTACCGCTGGCTGGCCTATTCACAGCTAGCTACCGGAGCCAGTGAAGAAGCCATCGCGACTCTGGAGCGGGCAATAGGTATATCGCCACAATCAGGACGGTTACATCAGCAAATAGCCGAACATTGTCTGAGTCAGCATGATTATTTTCGTGCCAAACAATCACTAGCAACATTGCTGGAACTACATCGTTACGCTGTCGACGATAATCCTCAGATCTTAGGCAGTTATGTCCATTGCATGATCTTGCATGCGATTAACAGCCAGGATCCTTACCATATTGGTAATCTGCAAAAACAGGTTAACATGGCTTTATCTCGCTGCAGAGATAGTCTGATCAATCACAATTTTGATTTCAATACTTTCGAACATATCTGTCAGGCACGAGTACAAATGGCCCGCGGTAATCTGCCGAAAGGAAAACAACTACTGTATAAATCGACTCAGGATTATCTTGATACTCCGCAAACCATGTCATCGGAAATATTAAGTGAAACTATTCTGGCCATGCTGCAATTGGGCGAATTTGAATTTGCAGATCAATTGCAAAAATCATTGCCACCAGAGCAAGCTAAAGATCCGTTGCTGACACAATGCATACAATCTATCCGTTCAGATGCTGTTATTACTGAACGCAGAAACCAGTATCAACTCAGTAACGAGCAAGGGATCAAAGCGTTTACGAACGGCGATCTGGAGATGGCTTTGAAGCATTTCCGCGATGCACAACGTAAAGCACCGGCTAATACCAGTGCGGCGCTTAATAAAACGCAAGCACTGCTGGCACTGTGTCAGCAACAACGAACACGCAAAGATTTACTAACAGAATTAAGCGAAACCCTAGCTGTTATGGATGGCGTGCCACTGAATCCGGCGCAAAAAGCACGTTATGAACAATTGAAAGTGGAGTCAAACGCTCTGCTAAGACCTATGAAACGCTGAATTAAGTGAAATATCATGAAAATCATCTCTTTTAACATCAATGGGCTAAGAGCCAGACCTCATCAATTACAAGCCATTATTGAACAGCATAACCCTGATATTATCGGGTTACAGGAAACCAAAGTTCATGATGAGGTTTTCCCTATTAACATCATAGAGGAATTGGGCTATCAGGTTTATTACCATGGCCAGAAAGCCCATTATGGTGTGGCATTAATGTGCCGTCAGACGCCGGAAAACGTCATAAAAGGATTTCCAGGCGATGATGAAGAAGCGCAGCGTCGTCTGATTATTGGACAATTTAAACAAGAAAATGGCCGTCTGCTGACCGTATTTAATGGCTATTTTCCGCAAGGTGAATCTCGGGATCATCCTACCAAGTTTCCAGCCAAACAAAAGTTCTACCGCGATTTATTAAGCTATCTGCAGCAAAATCATCAGCCCGATGAAGATATCGTGATCATGGGTGATATGAATATCTCTTCAACTGATCTTGATATTGGTATTGGTGAAGCCAACCGTAAACGCTGGTTACAAACAGGGAAATGCTCTTTCCTGCCGGAAGAGCGGGAGTGGTTAAATGAATTATTAGCTTGGGGGTTTGTAGATACCTGGCGCAGCCAAAATCCTGACTCTAATGAGCATTTTTCATGGTTCGATTATCGTAGTCGTGGTTTTGATGATAACCGAGGGTTGCGGATCGATCTGCTACTTGCCACCCCGGCGCTGCAACAGCGGTTACAGCATACCGGTATTGATTATCAAATCCGGAATATGGAAAAACCGTCAGATCATGCCCCGATCTGGGCTGAGTTTATTTAGCCAAGACCATTGCCGTATCAGCAATAGCTGCAGCAACAACGGGCGGGAGAGTAAAGTTAATCGCTAATTCCTCTCTCGCTTGCTGTACGGCCTCACGATAGCGAGCCAGCTCTCGTACAGGCACATGATCAAGTCTGTTCTGATAACGATAAGTCACGCGTAGCAATCTAGGGTTAATCTGCTGCACCCAAATACTGAAACTGAAGACCTCATTTTCATATTGCTGGCTATAATCGGCAATATTTACATCGTGCGGCAGATGGAAGATAAATTCCTGACGGATCTTCAGTGGTGGACCTAGTGCCAAAGGCTGCTTTCTCGCGCTATCAATCGTTTTTAAATAGATATCGATCAGATCGGCATACAATGGCAAGCCATTCTTAGCAAGTTCGTCTGTTCCACCCGATAAGGTAAATTGCTGACGTAAAACCAGTTCATTTTTCTGCAGGTCATCCCGCATATCCGGTAATGTATTAGCGTCTAAATCAGAATACAGTTTGGAATAATAACCCAGCAGCTGATAGCCGATTTGTTGCGGTGAGGTATCTTTCCATGATGAGCGCTGACTTTCGGCTTCATGTCCTGAATAGCGCGCTTCTACGAGTAAACGACTGCGTGGTTCTCCCAACCAAAGTTCGCGTCTTAAGATTGTCTCTGCACCACGATATTTATCATCCATTGCTACCAAATCTTTACTATCAGACGTGACAGGTAGTGCATAACGCAGATAAGGAACACCTATCATATCAATATTAGTGCCCTGATTGAGATCGGTGCCATCTAACCAATACTGTTGCTCAGCCAAAGTCAGTGAAACAATAACATGATCAAACGCATACGGTGATGGTAGCTGTCTAGGCAGAATAGCTCCCTGCTCCAGATTAACCAATGCTGCTTTTGGATTGAAGCCCATCGCTTTCAGCAATGCCATCAGCAATACGGTTTTATCTTTGCAATCACCATAACGACGATAGAGAGTATCGGCCGCTTTACGTGGCATATGCGAACCAATGCCATCTTCGATCCCCAGATAACGCACCTGCTGCTGCACAAATTGCAATGCCTCCATTACACGTGCTTTAGGATCTGTTGATGTCTGCATCAGTTGATCAGCAACCTGCTGTACTACGGGTTCAACCACAGCGGCTTGTTCATACAGCGGAAGCGCCCAGTTTACGACATCTTGCCATGACGAAAATTCACTCAACGACCAGTAGTGATGAGGTGTAAACCACGTCGGAACATCATCGTCAGTATTAACCGCCGCTACGGGCGATTGTTGCCATAACAACTCACGATGTGTTGACGTTTCAGTCATCGTCAGTTTGCCATTCTTACCTTCCGGTACAGAGTAATAGAGCGTTCGCCCACTATTTACTAATACACGGATTGAGTTAAACGCGACAGGCATCTCCCAGTCGAGTTGTAACTGAGTACTGAATTTATTACCTAACACTGGATTGTTTCCGAGAGTGCTATAACTATACTCCAGCACATCACCAACTCGGATATCAGGCAAAATAAGGTATGCAGTCTTAGTTCCGGAATAAAGATGATGCTCCAGATCCGGCTCACGCTGAAATAATCGTAATTCATTTGGTTCAAGCCGATCAAGGTAAGAACCCTGTCTTAAAATACGGACCTGATGTATTTTCAGCGTTTCAAAACCAGGGTCAAAATCAAACGAGAGTTGCGATGCCTGTTCCAAACCTTCAGTACTACTGATCTGCATGACATAGTGGGAATATTGCGAAACCTGCTGTGCTTCCAGATTGACCTGACGATCGATCAATAGATAACGCAGGCCATTCACCGGCGCTGACTGACGAGAAACCGTAGGAAGTTGGATGCTCTGCACCCATTGGGGCACAGATTCAAATTTGACTTGCTCATCAGCCGACACAGTCAGACTACAGAACAGGGAACAACAACTGATGAGCAACCGAGCGAACAAAACGGAACCCTTAACTAAATACGCATAAGCCACAGTATGGTATCACGCTATAGATCCCAGAGAATACTTGCTTAACCGATTCTAGGACGCAAATGTGCATACCAGTGCCGCTCCAGATGGCGGAAACCCCAAACCAGCACCATACTCAGCATCAGATAAAGCACACCAGCAGTAATGAAGGCTTCAAATGGCATGTAATACCGAGCATTAATGATGCGAGCCGCACCGGTCAGATCAACGACCGTAATAACCCCGGCCACCGACGAACCATGCAGCATCAGTATCACTTCATTGCTATAGGCCGGCAGCGCGCGTCGTAACGCGCTGGGCAGAATAATATGCCGCAGCATCTGCCAGCGCGACATACCAAACGCTGCTGCCGCTTCCAGCTCGCCTTTCGGGATCATCTGGATAGCGCCACGTACGATCTCAGCAGTATAAGCACCAGTATTTAAAGCAAACGCCAGCAACGAACAAAACCAGGCTTCCTGAAACCATTTCCAGGCCCATGAATGCTGTAACCACTGCCACTGCCCTGCACCGTAGTAGATAATAAATAACTGCACCAATAAGGGCGTACCACGGAAAAAATAGATGTAACTCCAGGCAGGATAACGCAACAACGCATTTTGGCTGTTACGTAAAATACCAACTGGAATTGCGATACTCAGCCCCACCAGCAAAGAAACGGAAACCAACCAGATGGTATTTATTAATCCTTCCAGATAAGTCGGCCATTCATCAAAAATAATGGAGAAATCAAACATCCGGCTTACCTCGTTTTAATTGCATAACGTAACTCAGCCCAACGTAGCAGCGCTGATGACACCGCAGTGAAGAGCAAAAAAATCAGTGCCACAAACATGTAGAAAGTAAATGGTAACTGTGTACTTCCCGCAGCCAGACCAGCTTTTCGCACCATATCATCCAGACCGATCACCGACACCAACGCCGTTGTTTTCAGTAAGACTAGCCAGTTATTACCAAACCCCGGCAATGCATGACGCACCATCTGCGGAAATAGTACCCGCCGGAAAACCTGCCACGGCGACATCCCATACGCGTATGCTGCTTCAAGCTGTCCGCGCTCTACGGCCAGAATAGCCCCCCGGAATGTCTCTGCCATATAAGCGCCAAATATAAAGCCTATCGCCAGAACACCGGCAATGAATGGGCTGATATCGATATAATCCGGAACATAAGAAACCCATTCATGATTAGGATTACGTTCTGTTAACCAGCCATTGATACCTTCATTAATTTGGGTACATAAGAAATTCAGGAAGATCTGTCCACCGAAGAAGATCAACATCATCAGGATCAAATCAGGGATCCCGCGCACTAGTGTGGTATAGAAAGTGGCAATTCCCTTAGCCAGCCGGTTTTTAGAAAGCTTAGCTAAAGCCCCCATCATGCCCAGCGCAGCAGCAACCAGCACCGACAGCAACGCCACTTCCAGCGTGATCCAGGCTCCATCAAGGATCGTGGCACTATAGCCTTTCAAATCAAACATACCGTTATCCATCAAAACGGGCCCGTTATGGGCCCGTTAAATACCAAAAATAATGACAGGGCGGTTTTATTCGCCGTAAACGTCAAAATCAAAGTATTTATCATTAATTTTCTTGTAGTTACCATTAGCTCGGATGTCTAAGATAGCTTTGTTAAACATCGCTTTCAGATCACCATCACCTTTGCGTAAAGCCACACCGGCACCTTCGCCAAACCATTTTTTCTCAGTCAGACCAGGCCCAATCAGGCTGTATTCGCCATTAGATTTTTTCACTAAGCCATCAATCAAAGAGGCGCTATCAGCCAGAACATAATCAACACGGCCTGATTTCAAATCAAGATACGCTTCTTCTGCAGTACCGTAACGTTTGATGGTGGCATCCGGGAAATTATCAGACACATAAGTATCCATAGAAGTGGCGCGCTGCACACCAATCTTTTTGTCTTTCATAAATGCACCAGTCAACTCAAGCGCTGTGCCAGTTTTAGCGGCAAAACGAGCAGGAACATGCTGGTATTTTTCCGAGAAATCAATGCGCTTTTTACGCTCTTCTGTAATATCCATTGTCGAGATAATGGCGTCAAACTTACGCGCCATCAGACCAGGGATCATGCCGTCCCAATCCTGCTTAACGATAGTACATTTCACTTTCATCTGTTCGCACAGCGCATTCGTGATATCAACATCAAAGCCCAGCAACTGACCTTTTTCATCGACACTGGAAAACGGAGGATAGGCACCCTCAATGGCTACGCGAACTTCTTTCCATTGTTTCGCCTGCGCACCGGTAACCATCAGACCAGCCATAACTACAGTTAACAACAGTTTCTTCATTATTTGCTCCTTGCTGATTTTATAAGCGTATCAATAAGTGGACGATATAAACTGACGGAAACGCTCTGATTTAGGATTGGCAAAAAGTTCTTTCGGATCACCATCCTCTTCAACTCGTCCCTGATGTAAAAACATCACGCGATTTGAAACATCGCGTGCAAACGCCATCTCGTGAGTGACCACTAGCATGGTACGGCCTTCTTCCGCTAAACCACGCATAACTGATAACACCTCACCAACTAATTCAGGATCCAACGCTGAGGTAGGCTCATCAAACAGCATAACTTCAGGATCAACCGCAAGAGCACGGGCAATGGCCGCGCGTTGCTGCTGCCCCCCCGACAGATGACCAGGATAATAATCACGGCGCTCATATAAGCCAACGCGATGCAATAACGCTTCTGCTTTCGCAATTGCTTCTTGTTTTGGTACTTTCAATACATGCACTGGTACTTCAATAATATTTTGTAATACCGTCATGTGAGACCAAAGGTTGAAACTTTGAAATACCATTGCCAGTCGGGAACGGATCCTGGCTACCTGTTTGGCATCTGCAGGTACACGTTCACCCGATTTGTCGTCTTTCATACGAATTAGCTCACCATGGACATAAACATCACCACTGGTGGGCGTTTCAAGCAAGTTAATACAACGCAAAAAAGTCGATTTACCCGAGCCAGACGAGCCAATGATCGAAACGACATCGCCCTTGTGCGCAGTCAAATTAATTCCCTTCAGTACCTCATTGGAACCAAAGCGTTTACATAAATTTTGCACCTCTAAGGTGGCAACCTGCTCCATATATGAGCCTTTCCCAATATTCGCTGAAGACAAAAATTCATTGCAAAAATGATACCCGGAAAAATACCAGTATCAGCACTAAATACAAAATTATTATTGATGTTTTTTTAACTGAGCAGCATAAATATTCAAAATATAAATTTAATATGCATTTAATTACTGTGTTGCCTCTTTTGGCTCTATTGGTATATACCCAACTCCTTACTCCACTGTTTACCGTTGTTTTTACACCTTTTGAGGTCTGTAATAGTTTTGTAATGTCAGTATTTTAGTTTTATCAGAGCTGTGATATACGGAAAGCACTTGTCGGGATACAAGTCTGATGGGTGAATTCCCATACTGAGCCAATCTTGATTTACTTATGCACAAATGAATTTTGGCCTGCAAAATGCTTATTATAGTTTGTACGTTCTTTAGTTTGAGACGAGGGGGTAGTTCCATGGATAGGTTCTCACTGGAAACAGAAGAGCTGACCGTCAGCGACACTGATGTACGTCAACGCCAAGCAAACAAAAAACGCAAATGGAGAGAAATCGAGGCATTAAAAGACAGATATCGCTTACAACGAGAATTACAGTCTATCGATTTAAATTATGAGCTGAGCATCAATGATGTTTCACTGAATTGAGAAAAAGGCGCTGATCAGCGCCTTTTTTTATTCTCAGACTCATATTCAGGCAGACAATAGCTGGGTCGCTAAATCATGATAGCGTTCGGCTACCTGCCGGCCAAATAAAGGATCATCTCCCGTCATATGAACCCAATTATGCTCTAAATGACGCCAATCATCTTCTGTTAGTGTCTGCCGCAACAGTGGAAAAACTGTAGCCTCTTCATAGTCCAGATGATGCTGTTGCAACACAATAAAACGCTCTAACGCAGTAGCAACATGATCTAATGGGATCACGGCATCCATCAGGATCATATCCACCATCTCGCGGAGTTCCTCACCACTAGCGACTATTAACTTATGCTGATCTTTGAGCATTGACGTGACACTGGTCGGATCGGTGCAGCGGTATGAGACATAGTATTCATAAATCAGATCTTCCCGTGGATGATGACGGGTATCGGATACTTCACTTAAATAACTCAGTGCATCTTTAAGCAAATCGAAGCGTACTGTTTCTTCATTACGTAACGCAGCCAGTTTGTCACGCAGCACATCCAACAATCTGGATATATTGATATGATCCTGGTGCAAAATATCCAACATGGTGCACGCTCCTGAGCAATAGATAAAAACACGACAATTTACAAATTATAGTGAATTTTTTTACTGAGCATTGATCCAACCTGAAATGTGCCGACAGCATCACGCTATCGGTGGTATCTGCCAGTTTATTTGTGCACTTCCAGCATCAGCCAAATACTGATTAGTTTTAGAAAAATGTCCGCAACCCAAAAAACCACGGTGCGCGGATAGCGGGCTGGGATGTGGCGCCATCAGGACATGATGCTTCTGACGATCAATGTACTGCCCTTTTTTCTGCGCGTGATTCCCCCACAAAAGAAAAACCAAACCATCACGCGATTCATTCAAACTGGCAATAACACGATCGGTAAACCGTTCCCAGCCTAACGACGCATGTGAATGCGCTTTTCCTGCTTCTACGGTTAAAACGGTGTTTAATAACAGCACGCCCTGCTGGGCCCACGACAAAAGATAGCCATGCTTAGGGATCTCAAACCCGGGTATATCCCGATATAGTTCTTTATAGATATTGACCAATGAGGGCGGAACAGCAACACCCGGTAAAACAGAAAAGCAGAGGCCATGCGCCTGGTTTGGACCGTGGTAAGGGTCTTGCCCTAGAATAACCACTTTAACGTCAGCAAATTCTGTATATTTGAACGCATTAAATACATCAGCGGCAGGTGGATAAATAGTTTTCCCTGATTCCCGCTCATGCCGGACAAAATTCAGCGTTTCCTGAAAGTATTCCTGCTGCTTTTCTTTACCAAGTACATCGCTCCACGTCTGCATTTTGCTATCCTGCTCTGCATAAAAATACCATTTTATCTTACTTCGCAATTAAACGGGATCGCTCAAATATGTAGTAAATTTACAAGAAAATGACATAAAACTTTCTCTTCATTTTTAATGCTGGATACAAAATGTATGTTTGTTGATTAAGATCAAGCTTTATGAGGAATAGACCTCAGCTTTACATGGGTATCCTCTTGCACATAGTTCGTAAATTTACTAATGTAGTATCAAAGATACATGATTAAACCAAGCCGGTTTAATCCCCTGACATTACGGGGCACTTTTTCTTGTATGTGACAAGAATCGCCCCAAACTATCGAGGTATTTATCATGGTTAAGGGTATTCAAATCACTCAGGCAGCTAACGCAGAACTGATTAATTCTTTCTGGTTACTGGATGAAGCAACACAGGAAGCACGTTGCCTGTGCTCAAAAGACCCACGTTATACTGAAGATCAGGTTGTTGCTGTTCAGTCTCTAGGTAACCTCGAATTCCGTGAAGTGCCAATGAGCTTTGCTCCACAGGTTGAAGGTGGTCAGCACCTGAACGTAAACGTTCTGCGTCGTGAAACACTGGAAGACGCTGTTGCGAATCCAGAGAAATATCCTCAGTTGACTATCCGAGTTTCTGGTTATGCAGTACGTTTCAATGCACTGACACCAGAACAACAGCGCGATGTAATCACTCGCACATTTACTCAGTCACTCTAATTTGTTTGTTGTTGCCAGACAAACAGACAAAAACGCCGGATTTGATATCCGGCGTTTTTTTATTTCCAATTTTCAAACGGGTGTGAGTTTGTATTCAGCTTGTCGTTTGGAAATCATAGAGTTACAGCTATTGCAAAAATAATCTACTGCACCACATGCCTGTAAACGTTCTAATTCGGCATGACAAGTGGGACAATAAGCGACAAGGCTAAACTGTTTTGCACAGTGAACGCAGGTCGTTGTAGCAAACCGCGGGTCGAGTCCTTCCTGCTGACAAGAAGGACAGGTGATTTGATAAGCCATTTCACCTCTCCTTAAATGCAAATTAACCCTTCTTCACAAAACTCATCATACGACGACGTTTGCGGATCTGAGTTTGTGTCAACTTATTACGTCGGCCTTCAAATGGATTATCACCTTCCTGGAATTCAATATGGATAGGTGTACCCATGATTTTAAGTGACTTACGGTAATAGTTAATCAAATAACGCTTATATGATTCTGGTAAATCTTTAACCTGATTACCATGAATAATAATCCGCGGTGGATTATAACCACCCGCATGCGCATATTTCAGTTTCACGCGACGGCCACGAACTAATGGCGGCTGATGATCTTCTGCTGCCATGTTCATGATACGGGTCAGCATGGAGGTGCTGATACGTTTTGTTGCCGAGCGGTAAGCTTCCTGAATTGAATCAAACAAGTTACCAACGCCAGAACCATGCAAGGCTGAAATGAAATGTACCCGGGCAAAATCGACAAAACCAAGACGACGCTCTAAGTCTTCTTTGATTTTCTCTTTGGTATCCTGATCCAAGCCATCCCATTTATTCACCGCGATAACGATCGAACGACCGGAATGCAGTGTAAAACCTAACAGGCTTAAATCCTGATCAGAGACACCTTCGCGGGCATCAATCAATAACAACACTACGTTGGCATCTTCGATCGCCTGCAGTGTTTTAACGACAGAGAATTTTTCGACGGTTTCGTAGATTTTTTTCTTCTTACGCACGCCCGCAGTATCAATAACAATGTATTGCTGTTCATCACGTTCCAGAGGAATGTAGATCGAATCGCGAGTAGTACCTGGCAGATCGAATACAATAACGCGATCTTCGCCTAACATACGATTGGTTAACGTCGATTTACCTACGTTAGGTCGACCGATGATGGCAAATTTAATTGGTAAATCCGCATAGCGATCTTCACCAGTAAATTCGTCTTCTTCTGCTTCCACTTCAACGTCAGTACCTTCAAATGCAGCCCAGTAAGCCGCATCTTCATCTTCCGCTTCTTCTTCAGGTGACTTGCCAGTCAACTCTTCAAAGAACGGCGCCAGTGCTTTTTCCAGCAATGATGTCACACCACGGCCATGCGAAGCAGCGATTTGGTAAACTTCTCCCAGTGCTAAGCTGTAAAAGTCAGCACAGTGAGCATCACCATCAAGACCGTCAGTTTTGTTCGCTACCAGAAAAACTTTTTTCTTCTGGCGACGCAGATGGTTAGCAATACCAATATCGGCACTGGTCACACCCGCACGGGCATCGACCATAAACAACACAACATCAGACTCATCAATCGCCTGCAGCGATTGTTCAGCCATTTTGACTTCGATACCTTCTTCGGAACCATCGATCCCGCCAGTATCAACGACAATAAAGTTCATGTCATCGACGACGGCCTGACCGTATTTACGATCACGCGTTAATCCTGGAAAATCGGCCACCAGTGCGTCCCGGCTACGCGTCAGACGATTAAATAATGTGGACTTGCCAACGTTCGGGCGTCCCACCAGGGCAACCACAGGGGTCATATAAAACCTCAATTATTAAATAAACAGAAGCCCCCGATACCAGATCAGGGGCTATAAACAAACATACAATCCGAATTATGAAGGACGTTTTATCGCAACCAATTCACCGCCACGAGTTTGAATATAGATCAAATCTCCGTCGATAATGGGCGCTGCATACAAACCATCACTATCAACTTCCTGCATAGCCGCGATTTTACCTGTAGTTTGCGAAATCCAATAGAGATAACCTTCATTATCGCCTACCACAACGTAATCACCCAATACCAACGGTGCCGTCACATTACGGTATTCCAGTTGTGTATTAGACCATTTCTCTGTGCCAGTTGAACGATCGATCAAATAGATATGCGATTTAGAATCGGTAATAGCAATATCATTAACGCCAATCCCCATGTTCTGATATGAAGCATATTTGCGCTTCCACAATTCATCGCCGGAGATCAGTTTGCGAGAAATAAGCTGACCATTATAGGCAACAGCATACAGTTCATCATCCACAATCACAGGTTCAGCATCAACGTCAACCATACGATCAAGATCAGTCTGCCCATGCGGAGTCGCAACACGGCTTTCATTGACTAACTGACCATTTTGCAACAATACAATACCGATTTTACCATCAGCACGACCATACAACACGCCACCGGCTGCAATAACCGGTGCGGCAGTGCCGCGTAATGTCAGGTTGGGTTGCTCACTGGTTACAGTCCAGTCTATTTTGCCAGTTTCCCCATCCAGTGCCAGCAGTTGTCCAACACCCGTAGTGATAACTACTTTACCAAAGTCTGTTGCTGGCGTGGCTAAAACTTCACCACCCACATCGGTATGCCACACCAACTCACCCGATTCTTGCTTCAGCGCCAGCATCTGACCATTTTCAGAACCAAGGTAGATACGACCATCAGCGGCAGCCAACCCACCAGACAAACGGACACTGCGTTTTTCTTCATAGAACGGTTGATCGCTTAGATCAATATTCCACAACGTTTTGCCGCTCAGTTTATCAAAGGCATAGACCTGACCATCTCTCGATGCAGCAAAAATATTATCGCCAACAATGACTGGCTGCAGATGCGAATAAAACTTACCAATACCTGAACCAATTCCGTGACTCCAAGCGGTTTCAGGATGAAAAGCAGACTCAATGACCGGCACTTCAGCCATCTTAATGACATCTTCTTCTGAGCTACAGCCGTAGAGCAAAACACTCCCGAGCAACAGACAGCTAAATTTTTGCCAACCTTTACGCATTAAGTTCACCATCCTTCGCTTTATTTTGCTTTTGGTGCATCAACTTTGTCGCTGGCTACAGAAAGATCATCAAGTTTCATCTGTAAAACAGGATTTGCACCGTTTTTACTGGCCTGCAAAGCAGCGGCATAAGCTTCGCGCGCTTTCTCAGGCTGAGCAGATGCTAATAAGACATCACCTCTGACTTCAGCCACAGTTGCTTTATATTGTTCAGCAGTGACAGAATCCAGAGCCTTCAATGCATCAGCTGGTTTATTCATCGCAAGTAATACTCGCGCTAAGCGGATACCCGCAACTGGTTTAAACTCTTCATCTGAACCGTGTTCTGCAACCCGACGCAGTTGTTCAACAGCCAGTTCCAATTTATTGGCTTTTACTGCTTCAGCTGATAATTGTAACGCTGCCAGATCGCCATAAGTATCACTGCCATGGTTTGCAATGAACTTCGCAACCGATTCAAAACTTTTTTCGTGCTGTTCAGCAAGCAGTTGCATGGTTTGCTGATATTCAGCAGCTGAGACTTCACTTTGCTCTTTAACGTAGCTGTTATAATAACGCCAGCCAAACAGCCCAACAAACCCAATCACCACACCAGCAATAATCGACTTACCATTTTCCTGCCACCAGGATTTAATGGCTTCAACTTGTTGTTCTTCTGAATTATATACGTCCACTATTATTCTCCCAGCTGATCCAGTATCGGTAGCAATGCAGCAACAGCGATCGTTTGCTGTTCTACCTGATCACGTAAAAACTTAACGGTGACTTTTTGTTCCGCGACTTCTGTTTCTCCCAGAATTAATGCAATTCTGGCTGCCACTTTGTCTGCGCGCTTCATCTGCTTTTTAAAATTACCGCCACCACAATGCGTCATAATACGCAGTTGAGGACGCTCGTTACGTAATTGTTCAGCCAGTAACAGACCTGCCGTGAGTGCACCCTCACCCGCCATACAGATATAGACATCAACTGTTGCAGGCAGATTGTTGATTTTTTCCAGTGTTTCGAGCATCAACGTCAGACGTTCAAGCCCCATCGCGAAACCAACAGCAGGTGTAGCTTGACCGCCCAGCTGTTCAACCAGACCATCATATCGACCACCACCACAAATGGTTCCCTGTGCACCTAAGCTATCAGTTACCCATTCAAACACAGTGTAATTGTAATAATCCAGACCACGAACCAGACGCTCGTTCACCTGATAGGCAATTCCGGCAGCATCTAATAATGCTTTCAATCCAGTGAAATGAGCTTTGGTTTCTTCGCCAAAATAATCGGTCAATGTAGGTGCGTGCTGTAAAATTTCCTGCACTTGCGGGCTTTTTGTATCGAGTACACGCAGTGGATTAGAGTACATCCGGCGCTTACTTTCTTCATCAAGCGATTCTTTGTGTTGCTCAAGGAACACAACCAAAGCATCCCGGTAAGCCGCTCGCTCTGCTGAAGAACCTAAGGTATTCAGCTGTAAAGTAGTAAATTGTTCAATGCCCAGCTCACGCCACAGACGGGCCGTCAGCATGATCAATTCCGCATCAATATCAGGCCCATTCAGACCAAAGACTTCAACACCGAACTGATGGAACTGACGATAACGGCCTTTTTGTGGGCGTTCATGGCGGAACATCGGCCCTACATACCACAACCGGCGTTCCTGATTATAGACCAGACCATGTTCAATACAGGCGCGAACACAACCAGCAGTCCCTTCTGGACGCAGAGTCAGACTGTCGCCATTGCGATCATTGAATGTGTACATTTCTTTTTCAACCACATCGGTCACTTCACCGATTGCGCGCTGAAACAGATTGGTCATTTCGACGATTGGCATCCGGATTTCGGAGTAACCATAAGAAGAAACTACGCGTCGTAACGTTGTTTCGAGCATTTGCCAGACCGGTGTTTGTTCCGGTAGGCAATCATTCATTCCACGAATTGCCTGAATTTGTTTAGCCACAATAATTCTCAAACTTCTGATACAAAACTGCCCGCATTATAGGGAGTTTAAAAAGACAGGTACAACCTGCCAACTGAGCAACCCAAATACTATACCCTTCGTACTTGAAGCTGCAGCGTCGTTGACGGCGTTCTCTCACCCCAATTACATAGCCTATCTATGCTCATGGGGATTCGCTCACTTGTCGCCTTGCTGCAACTCCAATTACTTTGGGTATATCTCTACATTACTCGTGATGTTGTTGGATCGGAATTCGCTTTTCCAGATCAAGCTGCGATGCCTTAGCCCTGATACGGGCTTCAAGCTGATCAAGAATTGTCTCATTATCCAGACGATCGACGCGCTCACCATCTTCATACAAGGCACTTTTGCGATTCGCACCCGCCAGACCTAAATCAGAGACCAAGGCTTCACCCGGACCATTAACAACGCAACCGATAATGGAAACATCCATCGGTGTAATGATGTCTTCCAGGCGTTCTTCTAATGCGTTGACCGTGCTAATCACATCAAATTCCTGACGAGAACAGGTTGGACAAGCAATAAAATTAATGCCGCGGGAACGAATACGCAGTGATTTAAGGATATCAAAGCCAACTTTGATCTCTTCTACCGGATCAGCAGCTAAAGAAACGCGCAATGTATCACCAATACCATCCACCAGCAGCATTCCTAAACCAATCGCCGATTTCACAGCGCCTGAGCGGAAACCGCCGGCCTCAGTAATACCGAGATGCAACGGTTGTTCGATCTGTTTTGCCAGCAGTCGATAAGCATCTACAGCAAGAAACACATCTGACGCTTTTACACTGACTTTAAACTGATCAAAATTAAGACGATCCAGAATATCCACATGACGCATGGCCGATTCAACCAGTGCTTCCGCTGTCGGCTCGCCATATTTATCCATCAGCTCTTTTTCTAATGAGCCACCATTCACGCCAATTCGGATAGGAATATTAAGGTCGCGAGCACAATCGACGACGGAACGAATTCGGTCTTCTTTGCCAATATTACCGGGGTTAATACGTAAGCAATCAACACCATATTCCGCAACTTTCAATGCGATGCGATAGTCGAAATGGATATCAGCCACCAGCGGAATTGAAACTTGTTGTTTGATCAGCTTAAAAGCTTCCGCGGCATCCATGGTCGGTACAGAAACACGCACGATATCAGCTCCGACGCGCTGCAATGCCTGAATTTGTGCCACTGTAGCCGCGACATCAGTAGTCAATGTATTGGTCATGGATTGCACCGATATAGGTGCATTACCGCCTACCGGTACATTTCCAACCATGATCTGTTTACTGATCCGGCGTTTAATAGGTGAAACGTGCTGACTCATGGCTTAATTCTTCAAAGGTAACTTATAACGAGCCACTACACCCTGACGAATGTAGGAGGACATATCAACAGCCTGCCCATGGAAATAGACAGACACAGCTCTTGGGGCACCAATTGTTAAACTAAATGGTTCTTTACCCGATACGTTTACTTTGTCGCCAGCATTTTTAGTGCCTTCAAATAAGGACTTACCTGATGCGTCTGCCACTCTCAACCAACATGAGGCAGTGAAATGCAGTTGCAAGGCAACAGATGCATCAACCGCTACCTCTGTTGGTGCAGCGCGGCTGGCTGCTACAGGTGCTGTTGGCGTTGCAGCAGAAACGGCAGGAACAGCGGCTGCTGGCACAACATTAGTCTGCTCTGGCTCATCTTGTTCCGCAGCAGTGCTGGATAATACCGTTGGCTCTTGCCCTTCATTATCAGTTACCACTGGCAAATCAGCCGGTGTTTCTGTTGTCTCTTCTGCACCGCTAGTTATTGCAGTTGCACTGGCAGTAGAAACCACATCTTTCGTTGCCTGAGCAGCACTGGATTTTTCGGCTAACGCCGCTGTATCCATCGCTTTTACTACCAGCTGACCAGCTTCATTAATTGCGGTCGGAACAGGTTCTTCTGCCGGCTGTAACCACCACCATGTTCCACCTAGCCCAGCAAGGCCAATAAATAACACCCAGGAAATAAAACGCACGCGATGTTCACTGGCTTCTCGCTGAGTACGGCCAGAGAAACTATACATTTCACTGTATTGCTGATCTTTCAGCCCCAGACGATCATAAGCCGCTAACACCGTTTGTTCATCTGTACCCACAAAACGGGCATACGTTTTCAGATAACCACGAGTGAATGTGCTGGCTGTTTTTTGGTCAAAACGATCCTGCTCAATATCACGAATCAGTGAGATACGTAAATTAAGGCGGTGAGCCACATCTTGCTGGCTCATACCCCGCTGCTCACGAGCCAATTTTAATATAGTGCCCGGTGTTGGCAGAGGCGTTTCATGACGCTGTTCAGTAGTCATTGTTTTGGTATCTTTTCGCTTGAGTCGAGGATGGGAATTGCTGAATCAGAGACTGCCCGAAAACATGCATATCGGCGATACGCCCCTGTTCTTGCGCTGTACGAAGGCTCAACCACAAACTCTGTGGCGTTTCAGTGGCTTTTTTACGATAAGTAGTTAACCATCGCTGAGCCTCATCCGGTTTATGTGCATCTAATGACATTTCCGCCAGTTCCAGCATTAATCTTACTTTATTCGGATTGTAACCGAGCGCGAGGCGGTAGTATTCCAGTGCTTTTTCTTTTTGACCAGCCTGACGGGCACAAACGCCCGCATTTTCGTAACTATCATCCATTCTCAAATAACGCGGCTGCACTACTGCACGCCGAAACATCTCATCGGCTTCGGAATAGTTACGATTGCGACAGAGAAAGGTACCGTAATTATTCAGTACATCAGGGTTATTGCTATGGCTGGAGACTAATTGTTCATACGTTTTTTGTGCAGAGGCTTTATCACCTACCGACTGGTAGTAATAAGCCATCGCCAGATAGGCATCGGCATTATTCGGTGCCATCTCTATCGCTTTTTCAAAATTATACTTAGCCGGCGCCATCTGACCTTTGTTCAGATAACCCATTCCAAGCTCAATTCGTGTTTTGGCCGCAGCGGCGCCATCAATAGAATTTTCTTGCCGCTCGGAGTTTTTGCCAATAATTGTTGTTTCGGTGACACATCCAGACAGCGAGATTATCGCTGTCCAGAGTAATAGAAGATGTCTTTTCATGTCTCAGTACATTAACGAACTGGATTTCAAAGCATTTTGACGGAAATCTCCTGCTCTTGCATCCGTTTTTTCATGGTTCGCTTCGTTCTGTCGATTACATCACCAACCAGCTGACCACAAGCGGCATCAATATCATCACCGCGGGTTTTACGTACGATGACGGTATAGCCATATTCCATCAGGACTTTTGAGAAACGATCAACGCGGCTGTTGCTTGGTTTCCCGTATGGATTGCTTGGAAACGGGTTAAATGGGATCAGATTTATCTTGCTTGGTGTGTCTTTTAACAGCTCAGCCAATTCGCGAGCATGTTCCATGTCATCGTTGACATGATCAAGCAATACGTATTCAACGGTAACACGGCCATGATTCGCATTCGATTTACTTAAATAACGCTGCACAGAACTCAGGAATTCCTGAATATTGTATTTATCATTGATCGGCATAATTTCTGAACGCAGTTTATCGTTCGGTGCATGTAAAGAAATCGCCAACGCAACGTCGATCATGTCACCCAATTTATCTAGCGCAGGCACAACACCGGATGTAGAGACAGTCACACGACGTTTAGATAATCCGAAGCCATAATCTTCCATCATTAAACTAAGTGCAGGAACCAAATTAGACAGATTCAGTAAAGGTTCGCCCATGCCCATCATCACAACGTTGGTGATGACTCGTTTACCGGTGTCTTTAGGAAAACCAACCACCTGAGCAGCACGCCATACCTGACCAATAATTTCTGATACGGTAAGGTTACGGTTAAACCCTTGTTGCCCGGTTGAACAGAATTTACATTCCAATGCACAGCCAACCTGTGATGACACACAAAGCGTTGCGCGATCAGCTTCCGGAATAAATACCGTTTCCACTTCCTGATCACCGACTCGCATCGCCCACTTAATTGTACCGTCAGAAGAACGCTGTTCGGTGCTGATTTCAGGCGCGCGGATCTCAGCAATTCGTGACAATTTTTCACGTAATGCTTTGTTCACATTGGTCATCTGTGAAAAATCATCACAACCGAAATGGTAGATCCACTTCATGATTTGATCGGCACGAAATGCTTTTTCGCCCAATTCATCGGCAAAAAATGCACGTAATGCGTTACGATCAAAATCCAGCAGATTAACTTTATTTTCGCTCATGGATGCCTCAGAGACCTGTATTGAAGGGCGCGGATTGTACAAAGTTTAATGAAGGAAGACCAGCTATACACAGCCGGATATGAGTACATTGTATACAAAAATATACATTACTCTGTCTGCAGTATTGAAAGCAATTACCAGCTAAGCCATCCACCATCGACATGCAGCTCCTGACCGGTGACATAAGCCGACATATCAGAACATAAGTAGAGAAAGGCACCAGCCATATCTTCTTCGGTAGCCATACGGCCAAGCGGGGTGCACTGACTGTATGCTTGTACAAATGACTCCGGTTGATTGCGGAATATGCCACCAGGCACCAGAGCATTAACTCGAATAGTTGGAGCCAAGGTAGTCGCCAGCCAACGGGTTAGCTGATGTAATCCGCCTTTGCTTGCACCATACGCAGCCGGATTAGCCATGGCGGTGCCGGCGTATAAACGCCAGTCTGGTCCGGTACTGCCATAGATTGACCCGACATTAATAATAACCCCTTTATTATTTTGTCTTAGCAAGGGGGTCATACGTTGTACCAGCGCAAACGGTACGGTCAAATTAACTTCCAGACAATTACGCCAGGTTTCCACCGATTGTTGTTCGAACGGAACGGCCCAGCCGGGATGAGCATCGGTCCCAACAAAAGCGGCATTGTTAACCAGAATGTCCAGCCGCCCCTCTTGTGCGATCTGTGTATAAATCAGCTCGATGGCCTCTTTCTCTGCCAGTTCAAATGGTAATGGGATCACCCTTTCCGGCAAATGTGCAATGACGGCCGGACGATCAACACCATAAACCGTGGCACCTTGTTCTAAGAGCAAGCGACAAAATAACTGACCTAAATGGCCTGCGGCCCCAGTAACCAGTGCAACCCGCCCACTGAGATCGGATAGACGCTCTAAAACTCGCTGACTCATGTCTGCTCCTTGCTGGAATATTAGTTACAACTGCTGACTACGTTGATAAAGACATTCGGCGATGTAAAGATCGATCGGATCATCAATGTCGACCGCTCTCTCTTTAGGAACTGGCACCAGTGCAATGCGACCAGACCAGATGCCATTATTTTGCAGAATAAAATCCGGAGAGCTGACATAGGCGACAGTGGTTAAATCGAACAGTTGGGGCGCATCCTGCCGCCGGGTATAAGTTCCAGGAACAGCCAATTCAACCAAGCCTTCGTCATTCAATCTAACCATATTGAAATAAGGGCTTCTGGACGCTGGCGTTCCTGTCAGTACCAGATCCACCGTTCCGCACTGATAGCGCGCCAAACAGGCGGAAATATCAGCATGACTACGCAACGGTGCGGTCGCTGGCAGGCTGATAAAGGTAGAAAACTGTTCCCCCTGTTCTTGCATAAACCGCACTGCATGCTGCCACGCCTGCCATTCAGGGGCCGAATCCGAAGCTAATGCAGCCGGCCGGCGAAATGGCACTTCAGCTCCAGCCTTTAGTGCTACATCAGCAATCGAGTCATCATCGGTAGAAACAATGACACGACCAATATCAGGGTGGGTTAACGCCAATTCAATGCTATGAACAATCAGTGGTTTCCCGCCTAACGGGGTAATATTTTTGCCCGGGATACCTTTTGAACCACCCCGCGCAAAAATAAAGGCTAGCGTTTGGTTACTCACCGACATTAACCTCACATCTGGATTTTATTGATTCACGGGCAGCTGCCACAATCTGCAACGGCATAATGCCTTGTTCTGCTGATGCGCCTTCATCCAAACCTTCAATGAAAGCCGTTAACTGGCGCTGCGCGACTTGCTGTGGGGTACTGGTACCCACCATCTGCCGGAGTAAAGCCCCTTGCCGGTCATACCAGCTCAGTGTGTTGTTCAGCATATCCCACTCGATCTGTCCAAACTCACCGAGCCATTTGCTCTGCCGAGTCGGCTTGTACTGCAGCATATCCAGATGGATTTGCGCCAGTAAACCACAGTCATAGCGCAGAGACAGCTCGATGCACTCTTCCACAGATAAACGTAAGTGCGATGCGGCCCCGGTAGCCGCATACACCCGCGCTGGCTGGCCAAGCAGTGCACTCAACAGATCCAGCTCATGGCTCAATTCCAGCAAGGCTCCGCCACCTAAATCCGGGTTGGCGGAAACCATCGCTGACAAGGGTGTATCAGGTCGCCAGGAAGGCAGATACTGACCAACTTCCATTCTGACAAAATACAGGCTCCCCAATTGTGGCAACCACGCCTGTAACTGTCGAAAGCCATCGGTAAAACGCAGTTGATAACCCAGCCGACAAGGCGATTGTATCGCAGCCAGCAAGCGATGCGCTTCAGCAAGGTTAGCCGTCAATGGTTTTTCTACTAACATCGGCACCTGAAGTGATGCGAAAGCAACAACATGATCAACATGTAAAGTAGCAGGAGACGCAATAATGATGAAATCAGGACGCCAGCCAAACGCACCATCAACATCATGAAACAGTTGTTCCAGTCCTTGCAAATCCCGTGGTTTGCCTGGTCGGCACAAGACCGCAAGACTTGCCTGTGGGTACAAAAACCGTAGATTGCTGATATGTTTTTTAGCAATACTGCCAAACCCAACCACCAGCACCCTCATTAAAAACCTGCCTCATAGATATCTTTATTGGCACGCTCGAAATCATGATGCTGCCCGATATCCAACCAGTATTCTCGGATTGGAAACAGACAAGTCGGTTGCTGCTGTTCTATCAGTTGATTAAACAAAGTCGGCATATCCAGATATTCGCCCTGTTTAATTAAGGAGAATGCAGCAGAATCAAGCACGTATATTCCGGCATTGACAAAATATTGCTCTACTGGTTTTTCCGCAATACTGAGGATTTGATGCCCTTCGGACTTGATGACGCCATATGGCACCTGATATTGCCATTCACGCACACACATGGTCGCGGCTGACTGGTGTTGCTGATGAAATTTAAGCAGAGATGTGAAATCGACCCGAGTCAGAATATCGCCATTCATCACGATGGCCGGTTTGACTAAAGCTTCCGGAGGCAACAATCCCAGCGCACCGGCAGTGCCTAACGGTTTATCTTCCTCAATGTAATTGATGTTGATCCCCCACTCCCTTCCATCTTCAAAATAATCCTTCACCATATCGGCAAGGTAATTCACTGAGATGTAGAAGTTATGGAAACCATGTTCCATGAAGCTTTCAATAATGGTTTCCAACAGGGGTTTCGCGCCAACTTTCAGCATCGGCTTCGGACAGTTAGCAGTCAGTGGGCGTAAACGAGAACCAATCCCGCCCGCCATCAGCACGACGGTATTGTCCAATCGTTGCGGTTGATTGAGTTCCTGAAAGGTTTGCAAGCCAATCAGCCGACCGGCATCATCCAGTACAGGCAGTTGTTCGATACCATTCAGCAACATCTGGCGCAGCATGTCATCCCGGTTTTCATCACCCCGCGCGGTGACCGGAGATGCCTGCATGATCTCACGCACACTGGCATTAAGCGGTATGTGGCGCAGCAAACCACGGCGGACGTCACCATCAGTGACTATGCCGAGCAGCTTGTTCGCTGGATCTACCACAAGAGCAACTTTTAAGCCACTCTTATCTATAACATGAATAGCTTGGTTTATAGTACTGTGTAAAGGTAATACCGAATTTTGCCAACGTTTCATACCAATTAGCCACCACTTTTAAATGGATAACAGATTACACTACCAGCAATATCGACGCATACTAAGAAGCAGCTAACTCAGTAATACATTGATGCTCTCATATCTATCTCAAACTGTGACAAAATTAATGCAGACACAGCCCCCAAGCAATGATCAACTCTTACATATACAGTTTTGCATAAAATCTAAAAACAGAAGTAGCAAATCTACATACAACCATAAAAAAACAACTACTTAACGATAAAATATTACATAACCTATAAATTATAGTTAATATAAAATACATACTATAGTTTTCAGATTGTCAATCTTTTTGAAAAATACACAATAAGACTCATATGATTATCAATCAACCATCAGACAATGAAATCAACTCTATTCTAGATTTCACATATCAAGAGTTGCAGAATGCGCACCCACACGATATTAAATTTTCCCGCTTTTGGTTTTACAGAGCTGGTCAATGGACAATTCGAGTTATAAAAGATCCAGATAACGATATTGTTGCTGGAATTGTTTTTTACATTCAGGCTCCGGCCAGATTGTTTGATAATCATACCGACATATATTGGATTAGCACATTATATGTAAAAGAGGAATATCGATCTTCTGGAGCCGGAGCTAAGTTATTATTGAATGCCTACAAAACCCTACCTTTACTTGGATCCATGTGTGGTAATGAGCTTTCTATACCACTCAGCAACCTTTTAGGTAAAACCATTTCAGAAGAAAAAATTCGCCGTTATATTTATTTGTTATCGGAAACATCTCTAGATTTTGCTCCAGCAAACACAAGAAAGATATTACATCAAGTTTTGATCCATCAAACCTCTCTACAAAATGGCTCTCTTTCCACTACGTGGGTAACCCAGTTCCCCCCGAAACATGAATATGAAAAACTCTGGCAAGAATTTTCTGCCAAACTGAATTGTTGTGTAGAAAGGAACATTGATTATATCGCGCACCGATATTTAGATGCGCCCTATGTGAAATATCATATAATTGAAATGCGAGATTACATGCAACTTGTCGGTATATGTGTTGTCAGATTTCAAGACACACCATACGGATTAGTTGCTAGAGTAGTCGATTTCATCGCACAACCTCTATATGCTCAATTTGTTTGGCATGAACTTTTGGTTGCTTGTAAATCCAAGAATGCCGTTTTTGTTGATTTCTTTGTACTAGGCACATTCCAACACAACAATATACTTGCAGCTGGATGGCAACAAGCAAACGACATCAACCATTTGGATGACTTGCCTAATTTACTTTCCCCTATTGATTATCGCCGCTGGAGTTATTCTTTTCATATTGGAGGCTTTCTGCTAAAAAATCTCAACGCATTACCAAAGCCTGATGAAGTATGGTTTACCAAAGGTGATGGAGATCGAGATTGGCCAACAGTTCAATTGATACAAGAGAGCATGTTATGACTCAAAAAGTTTATATTGTTCACTGCATAGATACAGAGGGACCTCTATCTGAACCCTTATCGGCAACATTTGAACGCCTGAAATCAATCTACGGTATAAGTTTACCGGCAACGACTGAGAACCTGATTAAGCTCCAAAACCAAGAAATTCCTTTAGGTGGACTTGAAACTCAGATTGCAGAAACTTTTCATCATCGACTGCTCGACTATAACGATAGCTGGGAAAAAATTGAAACTATGCTGCACGAAATTCTTTCTCCAGCATATAGATTACAATTTCCTGATAGCTACGGCCAAGGCCATCGCTTTAGTTGGTTTCTCCTTGACTTAGTTGGTTTTTCATCAAACCCAAGGCAACGAGATTTAGGCTGGCATAAAGTTTTTGATAGGTATATCAACACCACGAAATGGTTCGGTTCTCAAGGAGATGGGTTTTATTTTCACCACCATCCTATCCCAGCCTCCCGTGCGGCAAATCATTGCGCTACCCATTATTTCTCTCATTATCCAATTATTTTTGAGATCTTAGCTCGTAAAATAATCGACAGGGGATGGTTCCCAGCTGCTTACAGGCCTGGTTTCCATGCGATTCGGCCTGATAGTCATTGGTTCCTAGAGCAATTTATTCCTTTTGACTACTCAAGCCAAGCTTATGAAGAAGATACAAAACAATCTGATCTAGCTAATGGTCGATTTGGGGATTGGCGACGGGCACCACAAAATTGGACACCGTATCATCCAGCGTACGATGATTATCAAATCCCCGGAAAATGCAAACGATGGACCACCCGATGCCTTAATGTAGGAACTAGACACCGGTTGCTCACTCAATATCACGTAGATCAGGCATTTGCTCAAGCAGCCCAGGGACAACCTAGCATTCTAGCTTTTACTCATCATGATTTTAGAGACATGAGAGATGATATTAATTATGTTAGAAGCCTACTTAGAAATAGTTGCAATAAATTTCCTAAAGTTCCTTTTGTTTATGCAAATGCAGTGGATGCAATGCGGCAATCTCTAACCATTCCAGCTTTATCGCCTATCAAAGCTAATCAAACATTAGTAGGTAATGCTTTAAACATAGAATGTGCTAATCCTATTTTTGGGTCACAACCCTTTCTTGCATTACGAACCAGAGATGGCCGTTATTTTCACGACAATTTTGATATTCAAACTCCATATAAAAAATGGAGTTATCACTTTGATGAACATACGATTCCTCTTGAGCAGCTTAGTCATATAGGATGGGGAGCCAATGACACCTATGGTAATACATTGGTAAGTAGATTGGATTTGGATAAAAAACAACAAGAATGGATAAACATATGACAAATGAGCAAGTTTTTTATAAAGATTTACAAATTTTTTTAGGTCAATTTAACAACATTCCTAATAATTTATCTCCAGAGCAGGATTTGTTTGTTGGCGGGTGGTTACAATCCTTAGCTTTAGTTAGCCTTGTCGTGCATCTAGAGCAGCAATTTTCAGTGCAATTAAATGAAAATGACTTACATGAAGATAACTTTCGAAATATGAAATGTATTTTTAACCTCATAAGCCATAAAATTTAATAATCGTAGGGGTACATACACATTGACAGAGCAACTATCTGATACTGAATTACAGGTCATTGAGCATTTGTTACTGGAAGCAGGTTGTATAACACCAGAAGATAAATGTCTTTTGCTATTTGATGATACAACAACCTCGTTGGCTACAGGTTTTATAAAGGTATCAAATCGAATTAAAATGCCTATTATAGCTCTTCATATTCCGGTAGCTACACGACATGGTTGTGAACCACCTGAAATAATTCAATCATCAATGTGCCAATACACATTAATAATTGCTCTGACATATTTTTCTTTGGCCCATACCCAAGCTCGGGTCAAAGCAGGTCTGCATGGTGCTCGATTCCTTAGTTTACCTATGTATAATCGAGTCATGCTCATGGATCCAAGTTTGCGCTTCAACTATAGACAACAACGTAATATAGTAGAATCCGTAACAGAATCACTTAATATTGGAAATACTATTCATGTCATCTCTGATGCAGGAACCAACATAACTCTTAACATTCAGGGACGAATCGGGAATTGTTGTCCTGGATATGTATACCAGCCAATGGATCTAGGTTCTCCACCAGATATTGAAAGTAATATTTCACCTATAGAAGAAGCATCACAAGGCGTCATTGTTATCGATGGATCCATTACTCACCCAAGCCTTGGTTTGCTAGAAACTCCGGTCAAATTAAACGTTGTTGATGGCAGAATAGTAGAAATAGAAAGTAATCAACTTGAATATGTTAAACACCTTGAAGCAATACTTGGCCCTATTAACTCTAAACGTAGAATATTGGCTGAGTGTGGAATAGGACTAAATCCTGCAGCAAAACTAACCGGTAATATGCTTACCGATGAAGGGGCATATGGGTGTTTACACTTCGGTTTTGGCTCTAACATAACTGTTGGCGGTAAAAACGATGTGGATTTTCACCTTGATTTTGTTTTTAAAAATGCAACGGTATATATCGACCAGAAACTTATCATTGAGAAAGGGAATGTATTGTTATGACCAAAATAACACATTATTTTTGCGATGATTTTGCCAATATAGTAAAAGAACAGCCAAATGCTATCGCCTTAGTAATTAATGATAACTTAGAACAATATGAGGTTACATATTGTGAGCTATTATTCAAAATCAAACAGTGTATTAGATTATTTGAAAATCAAGGACTGAAGCCAGGGGATACTATTGCTACTCTTCTTCCTAATGCACTTGAAACAGTTATTGTATTTTTAGCTACTTTAGCTGGTGGTTTTGGTTTTGCGCCTCAACCATGTACATCTACTCCAAATGAAATAAAACGTTGGGATCGCCTCATAAAACCAAAAATTTGGTTTTGGTCTGATCTATTAACCGAAACCACCAAAAACAGCTTGGATAAACTTATTACAAATAAAATTAAAATATCAACCGATAAAAACTTAGAATGGTTACCAGAACAATCTTCACGTTGGCCTGACATAAAATCAGCACAGTATTGTAGGATATATCTGCAGACCAGTGGAACTACTGGAGAACCCAAAGCAATGGTTATTGATGGAAATCGCCTTTGGAGCAGTGGGTTGTATTTTATTAACTGGCATAATATTACTGAGCAGTCTCTGAGATTCTGGAACTATCTACCTATGTCATACCTAGGTGGACTTTTTAACTTAACATTAATTCCATTAGCCTGCAAAGGTAGCACTGTAATTGACCAAGCATTTTCTGGTAAAACATTTTTAGGTTATTGGCAGACAATAAAGCGATTTAATATTAACACAATCTGGCTAGTACCCTCTATTGTACGCGGACTGCTACAGTTGGCCACATTAACAAAACAACCGAAGGCTCTTTCTATTCATAGTGAAATTAAAGTCGCATTTTTAGGTACAGCACCGATTGATTTATCAACTAAAACTGAGTTTGAACAACAATTTGGGCTATCGCTGCTGGAAAACTTTGCCTTATCGGAGACTACATTTTTCAGCTCAGAACATTGCTCTGATGATAAATCAATTCGTACAGAAGGAAGCACTGGAAGGGTTTTACCATACATTGAACTATCTTTTAAAAATTTAAATGATGATGAGTTTCCTGAACAATCCAAAGAAATATTGGTTAAAAGCCCATTCAACTTCATAGGATATTTAGACCAAGATGGAAAAGTAAATAACCCCTTCGATGAAAATGGCTTTTTTCCTACTGGAGATATTGGATATATAAATAACAATAATCAGCTTGTAATCAATGGAAGACGAAGGGATATTATAAAAAAAGGTGGCTATTTAATATACCTAAGAGAAATTGAAGCTTTTTTACAAAGTAATATCGATATTTCAGAGGTAGCAGCGGTCAAGATAAATCACCCATTTTATGGTGAAGCTTACAATTTATTCATTTCACCACAAAAAAATAAAAACTTAGATTTAATAGAGCTTGAGAAGTGGATACACAAAGAGCTGGTCCAATATAAATGGCCAGAATCAGTTCATTTAGTAGATGAGCTACCAAAAACAGCTAGTGGAAAAATTCTTAAGCACAAATTACTAGATGTAAAGGAGTGATGTTAATGTCTTACCCAACAATGCAACTAAGTGAGAAGATTGAGCAAATTACAGAAGCATTATCAATCTATATAAATCAATTGGTTTATGATCAACAACGTCTCGGCAAAGATATTACAGTTCTCTCTCTAGGAGAAGCATTTTTCAATATTCCGATGTTTGATTTCAATGAACTTGATTTTACAAAATGTTATCACTATTCAGACAGCCGAGGCATACCAGAATTAAGGGATAAAATCAGCAAATACTATAAATCACGATATTCTGTAGATGTTGATGCTAATAGTGAAATAATAATAAGTGCAGGTTCTAAGCCCATTATTTATTTTTCTATGCTTGCATGCTTAAATCCTGGCGATGAAGTTCTTGTCCATGAACCCGCCTGGTTGAGTTACAAAGATCAAGCAACTTTGGCTGGTGCTAAAACAATATTTATACCATTTCATACACCTATAGATGAATTTTTAAAATATATAACTGACAAAACAAAAATGTTAGTTATTAATAACCCAAATAACCCTGCTGGTCGCACCTATAGCGACAAAGAATTGCTTTCACTATATGAATTATGTAGACCGAGAGGAATATATATTCTAGTTGATGAGGCCTATAGCGACTTTACCGAACATTTTCACTCAATGGCACATATTGTGCCAAATCTTGACGGTGTTATTATTGTTAACTCTCTATCTAAAAATATGGGTATGTCTGGGTGGAGAGTTGGCTATGCAATTGGTTCATCATCTGTAATTAATAAAATACTAAAAATTAATCAGCATGTAATAACCTGTGCTCCGACATTATTACAACACTATATGGCACGAAATTTTGATAAAATAACTGCGATCACATTACCACAAGTTGAAAGTGTTATAGAAAAAAGACAACGAATTGAAAAAAATATGAACAAACTTGGTTTAAAACATATGTCTGGCACAGCAACATTCTATTTTATGGTTAACATTGGTGATTTTCCTGGAACATCGATTGATCTCGCAATTCATCTTTTAATGAAATACCAAATAGCCGTTGTCCCTGGTATCGCTTATGGAAAAAGTTGTGATAGATATATTCGAGTTGGAATAGGATCAGAGCCAGAGGAACGAATCAATCTGGCTCTCATCGTCATAAGAGATTTACTTAAATCAAAAAATATCGATTATAATGACTCGTATGATGAATTAAAGAATCAAGGATATCATACTTATTCAATCTCTAATTATTGATTATTTTATCACAAAGCCACTTGGCTGTCTGACATAAGGAAGTGTCTGAATAGATCTATCGCCAATAATAGAGTCAACAACATTACTTTCCGAAGGAGAAACAGACATATTATAATGATCAAGAATAAGAACGCCTCCATTAACAATCCGGGGCCAAATATATTTTATTGTATGAGATAAAACATCTTTTATTCCACAGTCAACGAAAACAAGTTTGAATCGCATATGAGGGTTATCGGATAGAAAATTATTCAACTCTTTTGAAAGGTCCATTTTGTGCAAATATGCAATATTATCCAACCCTTGCAATTCCAGTATTTTATTTATTCTTTCATCGTCGGCCGTGTATTTTCCATTAAACTCAGGATTATCGTTAACAGCACCTGCCATTCCTTTAAACCAGTCAAAACCATGAACGGTCGTTGTATTATACGGCTCCATAAGTTTCACTAATTTTGCAAACCATAGAAATGAAAAACCCTTATAAGTACCAAAATCACCGATATGACCATTTAATTCTAGTGTTTTCGTATATAGATCATAAAACATTAAACACCTAGCTGCATTTACATATCCAGCATAAACTGGAAATTGATTCACAAGTTCTGTAGGCTCATCAAATATTAATGGCAGATTTTTTAGATAATGATAGTATTGTTCATCTTCGGCTTTATGTTTATTCAACTCGAACCCTCTGAATCCATTTTTACTATTCATTCTATCTCCGTTTTTAAGAAAGATTTAAAAATTAAGTTATACATCAAAAAAATGTTTTACAAGTGAAACAGGATACTGTTGTTGAGCAAGAATAGTGATAATACGTTCCGTCGTTCTGCCATCACCATACGGATTTACAACTTCTGGCAATGTTTGCTGGAAGGGTTCAGATAATACAACTTGTAGCCCGTGTAAAATGGCTTCTTCAGTGTCATCAACATGATATACGGATGTGGCAGCTGTACGCCCTTGCTGACGCAGACCAATATTCAGCGTGGCAGTATGCATTGACGGTGCTTCAATGATGCCGCTGGATGAATTCCCCACGACCGCCAGTGCATATTGCATGGCCGACAGATAACGAAGCTGCCCTAGGGAATGATGAAACTGAATTTTTTCCGGATATTTAGCCAGCCATTCGAGCCAGCGCTGGTTAATAAGTTCGCCGCCTGAATCAGCATTAGCACCCGTTACAATGATTTGCGCATCCGGAAATGTCAGTAATGCCCGGCAAAGCTTATCAACCTGCGCACACATTTCACTACTGACCCGGGTCACGGGATGATACGTCACGAGAAAATAGGGCAAACCAAATGCCGGTCCACACTGCGCGACTAAGGTGTTTCTCTCCAGCAACGGTAAGGTCCGGATATTATCCAGCCCCAACGCACCGACATTATGGACATGTTGTGGATTCTCACCGAGCTGGATCACTCGCTGCCGGTGGGCAGCAGTGGAGGTAAAATGGATGTGGCTCATTTTGCTGATGGCATGACGAAAAACATCATCGCTCGCCCCTTCCGTTACCTCGCCACCGTGCAGATGCGCAATCGGAATATTGTGCACCGTGGCTGCTGCAGCAATCGCCAGCATTTCATAGCGATCCCCCAACAGCAGCAGTAAATCCGGTTTTTTCGTAGCGAAAACACGGCCAAACAAACCAATATAACGCGACATCGTATCAGTGGTATCAGTCGCGGTATTGGCATTGATTTCGGCATCAATCAACTCGTCAACTGGCAACCCATCACTGGCAATACTCTGCCAGGTCAGACCAAATTGCGAAGAAAGATGCGTCCCGGTGATCAGCAGGCGCAGACAAAAACGTCGATCGGCCTGCAAAGCCAGTAATAACGGACGCAGCAAGCCATAATCCGCCCTGGTGCTGGTGACCGCTGAGATCTCAATCTGGCGATTTTCGCTCATAGCTCAATTAGCTCATCCACGGCAAACGTTCTGGTTGCAACCTGTCCAATTATTTCCGGCCAGCGCATCGGGCTGATACCAGAACCGGGGCGTTTCACCGCCAGATTCGCTTCGGTAAACAATTCGCCCGCAGCAATGAATTTGGCTGCAACAATGCTTTTTCTGGCCACACTGATATTTTTAAGCTCTGATGGCATGGCTCGCTTCTGTCCATTACCCAGCGCCAGTTCAATATGCCGGACCGATGTAACCAGCTGTCTTAATTCATCCGGCTCCAGCGATGCCTGGTGATCCGGCCCTGGCAGGGTACGATCCAGCGTAAAATGTTTTTCAATCACTTTGGCGCCCATTGCTACCGCAGCGATAGCTACCTCAATACCTTGAGTATGGTCAGAATAGCCTGTCGCAATGCCAAACTGTTCCGCCAGTGAAACCATTGCCCGCAAATTCACATCTTGCCACGGAGTAGGATATTCGGTAGTGCAATGCAGCAAGACCAGCTGTTCCTTGTTCAGTCCATGGCTGAGTAAACAGGATATTGCCGCCTCAATTTCCGCTATTGAAGCCATACCGGACGATAAAATCGTTGGTTGCTGTAAGGCAGCAATGCGGCATAAATAAGGATAGTTGGTGATCTCACCAGATGGAATTTTCCAGCATGGCATTTGCAGCGTTTGCAGAAATTGAATACTGGTTAAATCAAAAGCCGTGGAAAAAAACAGCAGTCCGCACTCTTTTGCCTTTTGCTGCAGGATCCGGTGTTCCGCTTCACTCAACTCCAGCTTTTTAAGCATGTTGAACTGATTCTGTTCCCCACCGGTATTAGCAGCCTGATAAGCGGCTGTTACCGCTTGAGCCGTTACCAGTGCTTCAGCACGAAATGTCTGGAACTTGATCGCATCTGCCCCTGCTTCTGCGGCCTTTTCAACAAGCTCAATAGCAAGCTGTAGATCACCATTATGGTTAACACCCGCTTCAGCGATGATGAAAACTTTATCTGACCAGAGTGTATTCATTTTATTTTCCTTGCCGGTGAGCCGTACCACAACGATGCAGGCTCCTCAATATCGCGGGTAATGACACTTCCCGCCCCGATGATCACATCATCGGCAATATGAACACCGGGCAGGATCACTGATCCACTACCCACCATGACACCACTCCCCACCGATACACCGCCGTTTATCTGTGTTCCAGTCGAAATATGGGTATGCGCACCAACCATGACGTCATGTTCGAGCAATGCCTGACTATTAATAATGCAATTCTCTGCGACAGTTGCCGAGACATTGATCACGGCACCGTGCATCACTACAGAGCCGTCAGCCACAACGGCATGTTTAGAGACATACGCATGCGGTGAGATGACTGTTGCCAATGAAATTTGCCGTTGCCGCAGTGAGTCATAAAGCTGACGGCGCAACGTGGCAGCCTTGATCTGACCAACTGCAATCAGGCACTGAATATGTGAAGGTACATCCCATGACAATAGCCAAGCATCATCGCCTAAACGGGGATATTCATAGAGTTGGTCGGTAATATCTGGCGAGATAAACCCGGCTATTTTCCAGCCAGCGGTTTCAGCGACATCAACACATGAGCGGCTATGCCCACCAGCACCGAGCAATACCAGCTCCATACTAGGACCCTGACTGCATTCTGGCACTGCTGGGTAAATTCACAATTCGGGCAGCGAACTGTAAGGTGTTTTCCAGCTCATCGTGCTGTGCGGCTGCATACATGGGCAGCAGATGCATCGGCGTCCAGACCGGACGACACATCACCTGTTGCTGTGCTGCATAGTCCAGCAAGGCATCCCGTTCCGTAACCGATGAGGTTAATACGGTATTCAGCCAGTAATTCGACTGTGTTCCGGTAGGCTCCTGGCAATAGTGTATATCGTGTTGTTTACAAAACTCCCGATAACATTGCGCCGTCTGCCGTTTATCGGCCAGCAGCATTGGCAACAACTCTAACTGGGCACAACCTAACGCCGCATTGATATTCGGCATCCGATAATTAAACCCCACCATATCATGGTTAAATAACCATGTATGTGGCTGCTTGGCAGTGGTGGTCAGATGCTTGGCCAGAACCCCCAGCTCATCATCATTGGTGACAATACAGCCGCCACCACCGCAGGTAGTGATTTTATTGCCATTGAAACTGAATGCAGCCACTAAACCAAAATTACCTGTATGTTGTGAACCGATATAAGAACCCAACGATTCGGCACAATCCTCTACGATGGGGATCTGCCATTCACGGCTGACCGCCATCAATGACATCATGTCACAGGGAAAGCCGAAAGTATGCATCGGCAGGATCGCAGCAATGTGTCGTCCGGTTGTACGGTTTATACAACCATCAGCGGTTTTCTGCGCATTTTGCTCCAGAAACTGTCGCAGCTTTTCAGCTGACAGCCCCATGGTCTGCTCATCCACATCCACAAATACCGGTGCAGCACCCAGATAAGCAATTGCATTACAGGTAGCGACAAAAGTCAGCGACTGCGTCAGCACTTCCTCATTTGCTTTCACACCCGCCAGCAGCAAGCTGACATGCAGGGCAGCAGTGCCATTTACCGTTGCTACTGCATACTTAGCCCCAGTGATGTCACGCATCATGGCTTCGAAACGGTTTACATATTCTCCCACCGAAGAAACAAACGAACTGTCGATACAGTCAGTCAGATAGCGTTTTTCATTTCCATGAAAAACCGGAGCATGCAAAGGCACTGCAGCTTGATCAGAATAATGTGCCCGGATAAAGGCAATCAGTTGTTTGTATTTTTCAGCGACTTCAGACATTGTAAATATCAGCTTTATATTTTTTAATATTTTCAGGCTGCGAGAACCAGTCGATGGTTTTCTTAAGCCCAGCACGGATATCAACTTCTGCTTTGAATCCTGTCAGGCTATTGATAAGTGAGTTATCACACCACAGCCGTTGAACTTCAGAATTTTCAGGGCGAAGTCGGGCTTCATCCTGAATAAATTCAACATCAGAGCCCATCAGTTCCCTTATCAGCGCTAATGTATCGCCTACAGAAATTTCATAGTTAGAGCCAATATTCACTGTCTGCCCGACTGCCTGCTGACAACCGGCTAATGCCATAAAGCCACGGCAGGTATCAGTGACATAATTAAAATCACGGGTCGGAGTAACATCGCCCAGCTTGATCTGTTTCACGCCAGATAAGATCTGAGTAATTATGGTCGGAATGACAGCTCTGGCGCTCTGGCGCGGGCCATACGTATTAAACGGCCGGGCGATAATCAGCGGCAGTTCAAAGGCATTATGAAAGCTCATCGCAATTGCATCAGCCCCGATCTTGCTTGCACTGTAGGGTGATTGCGGCTGAAGCGGGTGCTTTTCATCAATCGGCACATAACGAGCCGTGCCATACACTTCCGAAGTTGACGTATGAATGACCAGCCCGACATGATTCTCTTTGGCTGCCTGACAAATGTTTAATGTGCCTTTTACATTGACATCAATATAGCTGTCTGGCGCAACATAAGAGTAAGGTATCGCGATCAAGGCAGCAAGGTGATAAACAACGTCGATACCTTGTGTGATCATCTTACAAAAATGCGGATCACGTACATCACCACAAACAATATTGAGCTGCTCTTTGTTAGTCACATCATCCAGCCAACCCCAGTGATTAAACGAGTTGTACTGTACCAGCGCCGTGACCTGATGGCCGGCCGCCAACAACATTTCTGCCAAATGAGAACCAATGAAACCATCTGCACCCGTCACTAATACTTTCACCATTTACCAGTCTACTCTTTCATTGAAAATGAAATCTTAAGTCTTCCAAAGAACATCTAATTTTTTCTATATAGTTTCAGCGTTTCACTGTCTGTTAAATCTTTTGATTCGAATGCTCTTTCATATAATAATTTTGTATCATTAAAATATAAAAGCATAATACTAATAGATTTATTCAACAGTTTTAGTGTTACCTCATCATCCTCGAATGCATAAGCAATTGTAGATAAAATAGAAAATAAATAATTTAATGTACCTACCAGAGTTCTATATATATGTGGATATCCAGATCTAGAAACCGCACTTAAATATTCATACTCCTGCATCATTCGTTCGATAGCATCTTCTCTTGACTCCAATGGTTTATACCAATGTTGAATAATTTCATCAACCACTTCCGAGAATATGTCCACAGACAATTTAGTTTGTAATTGTTCTTTTGATACTGATAGCGGAGAGAATAAATCACTGTAGATTTTATCTAACATGAATGATTTATCAGTTGTTAAATCTGGGACTTGCAACTCATCCAATAAGAGTGGCGAAGCACCTTTAATTAAAACGCCATCACTGCAATTAAAACAGTGTACATCACCAAAAAAACTTAACATATTTTCCATAACTTTAGCGGAGGCAGAAAATAGTCTACTTGCTGTTATTTCACCACCAAAATTACCAGGTAATCTGTATCCGCCCTGAGTTGTCACAAGCTTTGTTAGTTCGTTAATTGGATTGCCATTTTTATCATAATAAGCACTGTACTTCGAGTGATGGTGAGTTTTATCCTTATAACCATTATCCAAACCAAACATGTAAATATTTTTAAACCCAATTGAAATTGGCATACTAAGACCAATATTCCCCACTAATGGATTCACAAAGCTTAGTGGTATAAAGCCATTAATTTCTGAAAAATTAGACATAGCAAGAGAATACATTGGCTCATTGGGCTTAAAACCTAATATTGACCGAGAGAAATATTTGTGATTTTCAGGATGAACAACATCCGTACTAAAAAAAAGAATATCCTTCAAATATTCATCATCATTCAATAATGATAAAAAATCAGCAACACCTTTAGTGCGTTCAATAGAAACATAAATATCTGGCTTTATTCCAGACTTATGCAGAGCAGATATACTAGAACCACACGAAACCAGCAACGCCTTATCTTTGTTTTTATAAATATAAGGAATAGCAGCGTCCAAAGAGGGTCCATTACCTATAACAAAAACAGGAGTCTGATTCCATTCTTTCGGGACCTTTTTATTTTTCAATAAAAATGGAATTTTTTTTGAAATATTTTCAGCACTATGTGCTATAGCAAAAAGATTATCATCAAAAAAACCCCATCCAATACTTAATATATAGAATTCTTTTGCAACTCTTTCCATAAGTTGAAAGATGGCAGGTGAAGGATAATGCCAAAAAGCAAATAGGGTTGCAGATAAAAAAGCCCCCCTTTTATTTAACGCAACAAGCATATCTTCCATTAAATTGTTTTCATCTTGTCCAATAAAAAGATGTAACCCAAATTTATTATCGGAAACATGTTGCAACAATGAAGCCCAATCAAAAGCATATAGAGAAGCATAAAACAAGTCTGAGTCTGGTTCAAAAACAAACAATGTTTTTAGAGAGCAACGTTCGTACAAATAACCTAACTGATAGCCTAATCCGACCCCAAACATGATACAAAAAGGAAAGCTGTCAACTATTTTATCTAATACTTTGTTTTCTTTTTTTGCTGACAAGTAAAGAGACGTCAAATCATTCATATATTCAACATGAATTTGATTGAAAGTGTTACGTTCAGTTCCAAAATTTAAACGCATTACATTTGAACTTTGTAAGACACTATCAATCTGCAACAAACAGTCAGAAAATGGATCATCACCATAAAGAGCTTTATTTTCTTCAACCCACAATAAGTTAGGTATACCATTTTCATTGCAAAAAAATCGAAACTCTCGTGTAGGTTTGTAGTTTTTAAATTTTTTCGCAATTCCTGGTATTAGCTTTTCAAAAACAGCAATATTTTTTTCGAATTGTACTGGTAAGACAGCAGCCATTGCTTTTTCTTGCTCAGCTTGCTTTGCTAATCTAGCTACTTCACGTTCAGCATCTTCCAAGAATTGAGAGTTTTCTATCATTTATAGTTTCTCTTAATATTTTCCGCTATATGCATTATTCGCTTTTCTTTTATTTAAAAACACAGCTAATTCTTGCTCTGTTTGTTCTTTTTCCGCTATTAAAGCGCATCTATACTCTTTTTCTGAGCTCAATATCTTATCTATCGTGAGTTGAAGCTGAGATTGTTCAGGTACGGTTAGCTTTTCTAATTGCAATTTTTTTATGATATCTGAGCGGTTATCATCAACAACTTTAGCTAAATTATATTTTTTTTCAGATATTGCTTTGTGCAATAAAGAAGTTTGTTCTATTAACTCCTTTAGTAACTCTGAAAAATGGCTCATGATTATTATCCTTGTTGTTGACGCGCAGCATATGCTTTTTGTTTTTCCTCTTCTGGTATTTTATCCCAAGCACTTTTAATTGTTATCATCAAATTCGCAACTTCATCAATAGGTTGTTTATCCATATTGATACTTGCATCCATTAAACGATCTTTCATATAGTCATAAAGCGCATACAAACGATCTGATATTTCTCCCTGAGACATGTCAATAGAGTCTTGCAGACCATTGATAAGTGCTTGTGACTTTGATACTGCAACAGATTTTGCTTCGAAATCCTTGCGATCTATTGCTCCTTTAGCCATCGCTAAACGTTCTAAAAGTCCAGCCATCATGAGCTGAATGACTCGATGTGGATCAGCAACCGACATCTCCGCTTCAAGTATATTTGCTTTATAAGCCTTAATATTTTTCTGGTACATAACAACTCCAGACATAAAAACTGAAATTTATTGTTAACTTGATGAAACAGACAGAGCTGATAAAGCTGAGGCTGATGAATTCATTTTAGCTAAAAGTGTATCCAAACTTGCATACTTAGCACGTAAATTTGTTTCATAAGTTGTCATTTGTGCTTCAAAATCGATTTTTTGCTGAGAGATATCACTCAGTGTACTATTCAAATCATCCTGTCTGTCCGCAATCGAACCACCAGTCTGGATATAATTTTTAAATTCACTACTGATAGTTGCGGCAAGTCCTGTGTCTCCACCAAATAATGCAGAAATCTGATCAGGGTTACTTTCTAGCACCTCGTCAAAAACATCACTATCCAACGACAAATAGCCATCATCATCCATTTTCACGCCCATCGAGAAAATAGATGAGTAGATAGTTGCATTTTTTGACTCAGATGACATGGTATTAAATAAGTAGTTTTGTATAGAACGGACATAAGAGTCCCCTTCTAACGCGCCACCATCCTCCTGGTTTTCGCCCCCCACTATAGAGGAACGTTTACCTAGAGATGTTAATGAGCCAAGTAATACGTTATAGCCCGCGATAAATTTATTTACCTGTGCTTTCATTGCACTGTCATCTGTCTCAACTGTGAGCTTGTTTGACTTTAACGCGCCTGTATCGTCAGTATCCGAAGTTCTAAGAGCTGTAAAGTTTATATCCTGGATAGCATCTTTAAACGTGTTTGTATCGCTGGTTACTTTAGTGCCATCAATATATGCCACAGCATCGGCTGCAGTCTGAGTACTGGTTAACACAGTACCAGATGTATTAAATGCAGATAATTCACTGTTACTGGCCGTAATACTCAGACTATTGCTAGCTCCTGTTTTTGTCGATTCAATGACTAATTTTGAACCCGTTGAACTGTTTACAATATTGACTGACACGCCAAAATTACTGCTACTTTTATTGATGCGATCGCGAATATTAGCTAGGGTATCACCCGCTTTAACATCGACATCAAATGTTTTATCCCCTGCACTGAAAGTTAACTTTCCTGTCTGAGTGGCAAGAACCTGATTTGAACCGGTAAACGCTGAACTGGATGATTCATAACGACTTCCCGTTGCCAATGATTCTACTTTAATATTGTAGATACCATTGGAGGTATCATCTGTAGTTTCCACCTCAAAAACAGGATCATCAGAATCTTGTTTAATGGTTACACTTTTTTGGTTAAATGCGCCATCTTCCGCAAGAGCATCGAGCGTATCTTTAAACGTAGATAATGCTGATTTCAATTGACTTAGGCCAGATACCGTTGTCTCAGCAGCACTTTCTTTTTTAGCAATTTTTGCTTCAAAAGTAGTTCGTTTGGCAGCAAGACTTGCAGAGATAATACTCTCCAGATCAATACCGGAGGCTGCGCCTGCACTCGTAATACTACTGGCCATAATTATGCCCTCCTCAACAAAATCAGCGTTTAAACTTTATTATCTAATAACAATCCGGCAATTGCTTTGTTATCAGATGAATCCAGGCTTTCTTGTATACGTTGAGCCATGGATAACCACTCATCACTTGGAACCTGGCGGATAATATCCTGAGTCTCAGCATCCTTCACTTTGATCACGGTATTTCCCGACTCTTCATCGACTGAAAAATTTACTGACCAGTTATTCATATCCATAACTTCTTGCAATTTTTGCACCTGTTCTGAAACTTTATTAATAAGTTCAGCAGGCTTTAATTCCTTGCTAGCAGAATTTGCGAGAACTTCAGATGAATCAGATGTACCTTCAGCACTTTTGCTGATGGCTTTTTGATGCAGGTCAGAAGAAATAAGAGCGGCCTTATGGCCGCTCTTTTCATTTTGAATCAATGAAGAGGAGACCTGCGCATTGACATTAATGTCACCAGCCATAGACGCCTCCTATTAATTATGACTACGGATTAACCCAATAGAGACAGTGCGCTCTGTGGCCGTTGGTTCGCCTGAGCCAGAACAGATGAAGCGGCTTGCTGCAGAATATTCTGCTGAGTCATATTTGCCGTTTCAGCCGCAAAGTCTGCATCGCGAATACGTGAACGTGCAGCACTCAGGTTTTCAGATACGTTAGACTGGTTACGTACGGTTGAGTCCAGACGGTTTTGTACCGCACCCAATTCAGCACGTTTGCTATCCACTGTTTTAATCATCAGATCCAGGTTTGCCATCGCTAATTGTGCATTACTGGCTGTAGAGCCAGAAATATCACTGATAGCTGACCAAGCAACAGGCCCTGCGGCTGAGGTAGCCACGAAGTCACCACTTGAATCGGCACTAACTGTATATGAGATGCTAGTGTTAGCCGTTGCTAGAGTGCTTACCGTGAAACTAAAACCCGTCATACTGAAAGAAATAGTCTGTGCCGCATCAGCGCCTACCTGGAATTCTCCGCGATAATTACCATCAAGCAGTTTTGTACCACCAAATGTTGTATCTGAGGAAATACGGTTAATTTCGGTAGAAAGCTGAGCGTATTCCTGTTGCAGCGCATCACGGTCATCCCCATTGTTTGAACCGTTTGATGCCTGCTGAGAAAGAGTACGCATACGTTGCAACATTGAAGTTACTTCGTCCATTGCACCTTCCGCAGTTTGAGCGACTGAAATACCATCATTTGCATTTCGGTTACCTTGATCCAGACCGTTGATCTGTGAAGTCAGACGGTTAGAGATCTGCAGACCGGCGGCGTCATCTTTTGCGCTGTTAATACGCAAACCAGAAGCCAGACGAGTATATGAAGTATCTAAAGATGTATTTGATTTAGCAAGATTTCGCTGAGCATTCAGCGATGACACGTTGGTATTGATGTACATACCCATGGTAATTCTCCCGACAGAGTGAGAACTGCAGGTTTATCGTTTTCATAAACGACTAACCCGTCAACTCAATTAAAAGAAAGTTGAACAGACCCTCTTTTAACTGAAATGAGCTTTTCGTTTGAACGGACGAAAAACCCACAGCACCGCAAAACATTGGAGTTCCGAACACCCATAATTTTGCTTCACTTTGGTTAACGGCAGCATTTTGTAAAGCTTTAGGAGAATTTTAACCTTTTTGTGGCAAATTTTGCCGATGGCAAACAGAAGCGGTATTTTACCTACGTCAGAAATGGCAATTTTCTGGCTATTTTCACATCCAGGAAATTGGCATTCATTTTGCTTTGTATTTAATGTGTCGAAAATCCGGCGCAATAAAAAAGGCCAGTAAACTGGCCAATGAGCTAATGCTCAGGAGAATAGTTGCAATATAGCGATATTGAACAGGCATCACTATACTCAACAGATAAATCAGTAATACCGGAAAACAGTTTGTATTTCCATCCCGACGACAGCACAGAACGTTCCGAACACCCTCTGCACTGTCTCTCTCAAAAGGCGGCCTGAACAACCGCCTTTTTCTTTTTAACCGATTAACCCTGCAGAAGTGACAGTGCAGATTGTGGTCTCTGGTTCGCCTGAGCCAGGATGGTTGACGCCGCTTGCTGCAGAATGTTCTGTTGAGTCATCGTTGCAGTTTCTGCTGCGAAGTCAGCATCGCGGATACGAGAACGAGCAGCACTCAGGTTTTCCGAAACATTAGACTGGTTACGTACGGTGGAATCAAGACGGTTTTGTACCGCACCCAATTCAGCTCGTTTGCTATCCACTGATTTGATCATTAGATCCAGGTTGGCCATTGCCAATTGTGCATTACTGGCGGTAGAGCCAGAAATATCACTGATAGCTGACCAAGCAGCAGGCCCAGCGGCTGAAGTAGCCACAAAATCACCATTTGAATCTGCACTAACTGTATATGAGATGCTTGTGTTCGCCGCAGCTAGAGTGCTTACCGTAAAACTAAAACCCGTTAAACTAAAAGAAATAGTCTGTGCAGCATCAGCACCCACTTGGAATTCGCCACGATAATTGCCATCCAACAGATTGGTGCCACCAAATGTAGTATCGGTAGAGATACGATTAATTTCTGTAGATAATTGAGCATACTCCTGTTGCAATGCATCACGGTCATCTGAGTTATTTGAACCGTTAGAGGCCTGTTGAGACAAAGTACGCATACGTTGCAACATACTGGTCACTTCATCCATTGCGCCTTCAGCAGTTTGTGCTAAGGAGATGCCATCATTTGCATTACGATTACCTTGATCAAGACCGTTAATTTGAGAAGTCAAACGGTTGGAAATCTGTAAGCCGGCAGCATCATCTTTTGCACTGTTGATTCGCATACCTGATGCTAAACGAGTATATGCGGTATCCAGACTGCTATTAGACTTAGCCAGATTACGTTGGGCGTTCAGTGCAGAAACGTTAGTGTTAACATACATAGACATGATTCATTCTCCTAAGCTATATAATTTGAATTTGTCAGGCTTTTTAATATGTTATCGCCGCCTGCTTACTTTATTTATCGGATGATTTTCTAAAACCTTTAGAACTTTTTTAAAATTTTCTTTGTTTTAAAAAGCTCTCATCCAGTTAGTTACCTTATCGACAAAACAGGGCAAAGCTTTAGCGAAAAAAACAGCACCCATATGAAAGTAAAAATAGCTATTTGAATTAAAAGAAAAAAGCCAGATATCCAAAGATAGCTGGCTGTAGAAGTGGTTTTAGATTAAAACTAGAGGTAATCGAATAAGGTAGATTGATTAATCTTTGTGAAAGCCTGCTGAGCAACACTCAAAGCACTTTCTTCCTGTGCAACATTACTAATGGCATCATAGAGATCTATTTCTGATACATTAGCTCTGGCTTCCTGACTGATCGTACTTAATGCGGAATTAGAGTCTGTTACCTGCTCCAAATTCTTCTGGCGCCCACCAACTGCACCTTGGGTTATATCTACTCTATCCATGGCGTTACTCAAATGTATCTCTGTATCTGCGGCCATTGCCGCATAATCTGAGCTACTAATTGTAGAATCATTTAAAGCCACAATCATTTTGTTTAATGTATTCAAAATATTATCATTTTGAGGTGCGTCTAGTGAAAACCCCTGAGTGGCACCGCCCGCCGGGATATCCATTGTCAAAGAAAGACCATTAAATGTAATTGCCTCTCCCTGTACATAGCTGCCACTTTGCAAGACAGTCACACCATCACTATCTAATATATTGTATACATCTGGACTCGCTGTAGTGGTAATCGTATAGTCATTATTTGTTGCTGTAACAAAATCGTAATTATTATGGGAAAAACTATCAAACTCTGCTTGCGATGAAATACTAACAGTTAAATTGGCACTAGTTTCAGATGCAGTTCTTCGAGTCGGTACAGACTGAAAAACTTCCAACCCTGAGTCATTTGCTGCAATTTGAACTGAAGGTGCAACTTGAATCATTCGTTGCCCGGTATCGCCTTGAAATTGATAATTTCCATTGCTACTTCTTATAAACGGTTGCGTTTGACTTTGATTCCCACCAAAAATATATTCACCATCAGCATTCTTACTGTTCATCAAGTCATAAATTTGACTTTGTAATTCTTCTAATTCTGAGGCAATCGATTTTCTATCTGATGTACTTAAAGAACCGTTTTGAGATTGTTGAACCAGCGTATAAGCACTCTGCATACTGGTTGTAATAGAACTCAGTACAGTACCTTCTAAAGTCAGGCTGCTATCCAATAAATTGCCATTTGTATTATATTGCTTATAAGCCGTTATTTTACTATTCAAACTCAGTTTAGCGGACATCCCCGTCGGATCTTCACCCGCAGTAGAAAATTTATCGCCAGATGACATCTGCTGACTTGCTTTATCCAGCCGTTCAGAGACTTTTTGTAATGAGCGAGTGCTACTCTGATACATCATATTCGTTGAAATACGCATTTGTATTACCCCACAGCACTTAATAATGCATCAAACGTGTCTCTTGCCGTTGTAATTACTTGTGCTGAAGCTGCATATGCCTGCTGATAACGAAGAAGATTTGACGCCTCTTCATCCAAATTTACCCCGGCGACACTCTCATACAACTCCTGACTTTGAGTTAATTTGGCATCTGCCGCTGATGTGCTTGTTTTCAAACTACTGACGGTCGTTCCTACATCTGTCAGGGTTGCAGAGAACGCTTCGCTGAAAGTCATTTTATTGTCAGCGGCAGTACTATTTCCTTTTCGAACCAGATCCGATGTTTGTAAACTTGCTAATGCTAAACCGTTTTTATTATCAGAAAAACCATTGGTATTAAAAGCAATATAGAATTCATCAGATGCTGTTACTGAACCATCAATAGACAATTCAAATCCAGGATATACCGTCGGGTCAGCATAAACATTTACACCGGCTAGCTTAGCATTTGCTAATAAATTAACCCCATTCGTACTCGCAGCTGCTGTTCCAATTAATGTGCTAGGTGTATTGCCATCATAAATATCGTAATCACCAGTGCTATTAATAATTACTTTATGTGGAGCAGCAGGATCTAAACCGCTTGATGCAAATAGAGATGTAGTCGTATCGGTATTATAAACACCAACCAGTGATATTTCAGCACTACCATAATTATTAGCCTTCGCATTTAATTGCAAAGGTGAGGCCAACGCCAAATCTTCTGCTCGCGTAACCTCTGCATTTAAGCCTTTCGCTGCATCTTTAGTCGGTTGTAACAAAAACTTATCATTTGTAGTTGGTGAACCCGATATAGTCAGTTGCAGGCCATATTTGACACCAGAGGTGGATACTACATCTGCAGTTGCTGGTGGCGTACTTCCAGACATTAACGGCGTTTTAGTATCACCATCTAAAAGATAGACGTCATATGTATTGGCACTTGTAAACTCAACATATAAATCATTAGGTGTAATATCACTACCTGAGCCTGGAATCACAGAGGCAGAAATAGCTCCAGTTCCCCCATTAGAACTATAAGCCAGAGCATTACTCGTAGGTAGTGTGAATAAATCACCACCAATAGTATTATTCAAGGTCATACCAAGTTTGTTTTGCGTATTCATTGCATCCGCAAAAGCCAATGATAATTGACCAATTTCTTTCTGCGCATTATCAATGATATCTCTTGATGCAAAATAACCACCTAAGGAACTACCTAATGATTCACCATCGATTTCGGTAGTTGCATTGCCAAGTTTAATCTGGATATTTGTATTCTGAGGATCAGGATCCCCATCCAACACAGATAGTTGGGCATAATCACTCACCAAAACAAGCGATTGCCCTGTAGACAAATTAACTTGAACGGTACCATTATCCTGACTAACAGTTCGTATATCTATTTTCTCAGAAAGTTGTCGTATTAATTCATCTCGCTGATCCAACAAATTGGCTCTGGAACCATCATCATCCGCTACGGGAGTTTTGAGTATTTGAGCATTCAAATCAGACACAGAAGCAATCAGTGAATTTATATCTTTCACTTCTGTCGTAATCTTGCGATTAATACCGTTATATTGATCCGTTAGATCTGAAGATACGCTCTGAAAGCGAGATGCCAGAGATGAGACCTGGCTTAAAATGTCCTGCCGATTTGCCGTCGTATTCGGGCTGGAATTTGCAGACTGAAGCCCAGAGAAAAAGCTATCGATACCATCAGAAAGACTGGTAGCACTATTGCTTAGATATTTATCTAATTGAGACACTTCATCGTAGGTAGTGCTGACTTGATTATAAGTTGCCGTATCTTGCCAAAGCTGCGTCTGAGCATACACACTGTATAAACGTCGGGTTACGCTGTCGCCAACACCTAATGTATTTTGATTTGAATACAATACGGTACTCTGACGGGTATAGCCCTGTGTACTGACATTCGAAATATTGCTACTCGTGGTTGCCAGCATTTTTTGCTGCGCCAGCAAACCAGAAGTGCCAATGTTCAGTAAATCAGAGGCCATTTTTTATCTCCTAAATTTCTGTCGTTGCAGCGACAGATCGCAACGCATCACTGCGTAATACTTGTTTCAGTTTTTGTGCATAATTGGGATCTGTCGCATATCCCGCAGCCTGAAGCTCATCAAAATAAGCATCTGGATCATGTGCAACAGCTCTCGCCTGCTGATAACGATCTGACGATGTAATCAGGTTAGCGTAATCCTGCATGCTCTGAACCACCGAAGTGTATGAGCGAAAAGAAGAACGCTGCATAACCGGTTTACCCTGCTGATATTCCAGACTATTCGCTGATGCCTGCTGACCTTGCCAGCGTCCACTAGCTTTCACACCGAATAGGTTATTACTGGAAGAACCATTGTTGTTCGACATCATATGCTTACCCCAACCCGTCTCCAGTGCCGCTTGTGCAATTAATGCAACCGGGGATAACCCCATTTTGCTGGCAACCATTTTAGCTGCCGGAAGTAATTGCCGGACAAAGCGTTGTTGCTGCTCAGTTCCGAGATCATCACTCGCCATATTATTGTTTACATGCAATTTTTGTGCCTGAATTTGCGAAACAAAACGTTCTGCCGCCAAGACACCAGACGGAACACCAGAGGAAGTCTGAGCAGAACTGTCTGCAACTGGCTGCCAGCGAGCGAAACGCTGCATTACAGGTAAACTAGCATTTGGCATATTTAGAGTATGATTCGTGGCATCAGTGCTTGCCACAGATTGTTTTTTAGCCGGAGACAACTGGTTCACGATCAATTCAGCCAACGAACCTTTTCCGCCGGAGGCAACATTTGCCGCTAACTGATCGTCCATCATGCCTTGATAAAACTGAGTGTCACGACTGTTAAATGGGCTGTCTTCATCCTGCAATGCGCTGTTTGCTTCGCGCATACTCTTCATCCACATTTGAGTAAATATGGCTTCAAATTGGCGTGCTGCAGCTTGTAAGGCTTGCTGTTGGCCTTCGGTAGAAGAGGCGGATGTATCACCTTCTTTTTTAATACCCATCTGACGTAACTGATCCAGATTGCGGATATCACCGGCTAGCCCCTGACTCATTAACTTATCCATCTGATCACCTCTACTACAGGATCACCAGCTCACCCTGAATAGCGCCCGCCTGTTGCAACGCTTCCAGTATGGCCATCAGATCGCCGGGAGCAACCCCGACCATGTTGACTGCTTTCACTAATTCATCAAGTGAATTACCCGCATCCAGCTTAAACATGCGGCTATTTTGCTGTTGCACCGTAATTGATGAATTCGGTGTAACAACGGTCTGCCCATTAGAAAAAGCGCCGGGCTGAGATACGTTGGGATCTTCTTTAATCGTGACTGTTAACCCACCGTGCGTAATTGCCGCAGGTTTCAGCTTAACCTGACTACCAATGACGATGGTACCAGTGCGAGAATTAACGATAATTTTTGCCGCTTCATCTGCCGGATCAACTTCAAGATTTTCCAATGTCGCTAGATACGCGACTCGCTGGCCAGGATCTCGCGGCGCATAAACCTGTACTGACGTGGCATCAATCGGCTGCGCGGTATTTTGACCCACCAAACCATTCACTGCATCAGCCAAGCGTTTCGCGGATGTAAAATCAGGACGCCGTAAATCAAATGTAATCGTATCGCCTTGTGCAAAAGAACTCGGCACTTCGCGCTCAACCGTAGCACCATTGGGAATACGACCAACCGTTGGGGTATTGATCACAACTTTGGAACCATCGGCTCCTTCAGCCCCTAAACCACCGACCACCAGACTGCCTTGGGCTAACGCATAAACGCGACCATCCACACCTTTCAGGAAGGTTTGAATCAACGTACCACCGCGTAAACTCTTGGCTTCACCTATCGCTGACACGGTGACATCAATCGTCTGTCCGGGTTTCGAAAAGGCAGGTAAATCAGCGTGTACCGCCACTGGTGCTACGTCTTTGATTTTTGGTTTGACGCTATCTGGCACTTTAATACCAAAATTATTCAACATTGTTCTGAAGGTTTGTTCCGTGAATGCGTTACTTTTTTCACCTGTTCCCGGCAAACCAACCACCAAACCATAACCAATCAGCTGATTCTTCCGTACACCTTGTACCGTAGCAATATCCTTGATCCGCGCAGCTTGTGCTGGCACGACCAAGCTGAAAAGAATTACGATCAATAGTGTTTTCAATGTGAAATTCATATCCAGCTCCTAGAAGGGACTATATGGCCCGTTAAAGAACTTAGATAACCATCCACGCTCTTGTGTATTCGCAAAATCACCGGTACCGCTATATTGAATCCGGGCATTAGCCACACGTTGAGATGAAACGGTGTTATCTGCATTCACATCTTCAGAACGGACAAGGCCGGTAATACGAATGTATTCATTACCTTCATTTAACATCAGCCATTTCTCGCCGCGAACCGACAGATTGCCGTTGGGTAATACACGAACGACGCTGACAGAAATATTACCTCGCAGACTGTTACTTTGACCTGCTTTAGCCTGGCCTTTGAAACTGTTATTCGTACCCATACTAGCCGTGGTGTCATAGCCATTGAGCGTAACCGTATCACCACCGAGTTTGAGTGCATCAATACCTAAACTCGAATCTTTAGATTGCTGATTCGATGCCCCTTTACTGGCCGAGGTTGATTCTGATAATTCAACCGTAATGATGTCACCAATCCGATGTGCTTTGATATCAGAATAAATACTGTTCACCGCCCCCTGATTAAAAATCGAGCCATTCGGCGTCATATTTGCCTGATAGTCTTCCGGCTCAACCGGTGAAAAGTCAGGATCATTCGGCTTAGGGCTGTTGGGTAGCGAAGTACAAGCAGCCAGAGAACAGAGACAAGCCAATATCAATGCACGGTTACGCATAACCACCTCTTACAACTGTTGGGTGACATTCGACAACATTTCATCCACGCTGGAAATGACCTTAGAGTTCATTTCATAAACACGCTGAGCCTGGATCAAATTAACTAACTCTTCGGTCGCATTAACGTTGGATGCTTCCAGCATCCCTTGTTTAATGGTGCCCATACCATCCGTACCGGCAATCCCCTGAATGGGATCACCACTGCCTTGTGTGGCCAGATAGAGGTTTTCGCCTATCGGCTGTAAACCTACCGGGTTGGCAAAATCAGTCACTGTCAATTGTCCGACAGTTTGTGACGCCGTTTGACCTGTCACCTGAACGGAAACCTGGCCATCAGTGCCGATGGTGATACTTTGAGTACCTGCCGGCATCTGAATTTCTGGTTGTACGGTATAACCTTCGCCAGTAGTAACCAGCGTACCTTCCGAATTCAGCGTAAACTGGCCATTACGGGTATAGCCGGTTGTACCATCAGGTAACTGCACTTCAAAGAAACCACGGCCGTTGATCATGACATCCAACGAGTTATCTGTTGTTTGTACACTACCCTGAGTAAAGGTTTTCTGGGTTGCCACAACCTTAGCCCCTGCACCAATCATCAGACCGGAGGGTAAGGTTGAATTAGCTGACGATTGACCGCCAGGTTGATTAACATTCTGATACAGCAAGTCTTCAAAAATAGCTCGGCCTTTTTTATAACCAACAGTTGAGGCGTTCGCTAAGTTATTAGAAATTTGCGATATATTCGTTTGCTGAGCATCCAGCCCGGTTTTGCTGATCCAAAGTGCAGGAATCATGATTTACTCCTTAATGCTTATCCGAGCTTCATTAATTGGTTCTGGCTTTCATCGTTTTTTTCAGCCGTAGACATCATCTTGATCTGAGTATCAAACTGGCGTTGCAACTTGATTAAGTTAGTCAACTCTTCAACCACATTGACGTTACTATTCTCTAAAGCACCACTCGCCAGACGAACATTTGCCGAAACTGCTTCTGTCTTGCCATCAACGCGCCGAAACAAACCGTCTTCGCCTTTTGTCATCTCTTTATTAACCGGATTAACCAGTTTGAGTTGCTGCAGATTTTCTACTGCCGCAGGCTCAGCGCCTTGCAGTCGGGCATTGATGGTGCCATCTTCAGTGATCTGAATTTTTTCCAGCGGCATCGGTAACGTGATCGGCTGCCCGGTGGTATCCAACACATTAAGACCTGTTGATGTCTGCAGCACACCTAACGGTGACACCTGCAAACTACCGTTACGGGTATAGGCTTCTTTTCCGTCTTTATCCTGTACTGTCAACCAACCGTCACCCTGAACAGCCACGTCAAGTTCTCGGCCTGTCGTTTGTAAGCTGCCTTGTTGAAAATTTTGCCCTGGTCGTTCCGCCATAGAAAAAACGCGACTTGGCAAACCATCACCATAAGCTTGCATGGCGCGGGCTTCTTCAAAATCGGCTTTAAAACCCAAGGTATTGGCATTCGCCAGATTATTACTGCGAACAGCAAGGCTATTAAGGTTTTCTTTGGCGCCTGACATGGCGATGTAAAGCAGCTTATCCATGATGTCTCCGTCAAATCGCTGACTTAATCATCATTAAGCAATTTAGATACCAGAATGTAAAAATAAGAAAATTGATGCGGAAAGGAATAGAAAGAAAACCGCTGACAAAGAACTGTCAGCGGTAATAAAGCAGCTATTAACGAATTTGCAGAATAGTGTCTTGCAGCGTGCTGTTAACTTCCAATGCTCTGGAATTAGCCTGATAGTTACGTTGCGCAGAAATAAGATCAACCAGTTCAGAAGATAAATCTGTGTTAGATGACTCTAATGCAGATGAATTAACGCTACCAAAAGTACCTGAATTCGGTGTTCCAGGCGTTGCTTCACCAGAATCTTGCGATTCTTTCCATGACGTGTCGCCAACTTGGGTTAGCCCTTGTGGATTAGAAAACTTAGCTAATGCCACCATACCTAGTTTAGTTGTCGTGCCATTACTATAAGTAGCCGCCACAACACCATCAGATCCGATAGAGACATTTGTTAACTGACCAACAGTTGCGCCATCCTGTGACATACTGGAAACTTGAAATGACGATGCATATTGTGTTGCCGGATTAAATTTCAATGTCACTGTCTGTGTTTGATCAGCACCATTAGTAAACATAGTTAATGCATTGGTCGTGGCAATGGCAGGTGATGGGCTGGTCAATGAGCCTGTAGTATCAAATGTTAATGTAGTACCGCCCGTATCAGCCGCAGTACCATCAACGTACATATAAGCTTGCCAGGTACTATTTAATGCTGTTGACCCAGTTTTAACATAATACTGAGTTAAAGTGTGTGATTGCCCAAGAGAGTCATAAATTACTGCTGATGTTGAGTTGGTATAAGTAGATGAATCAGTTGGATCAAAAGAGGCCGCTGATAACACAGTTGCCGAAGCTGGCAAATTTAATGCCGCTGTTACCGCAGTAGTTGCCGTCGGTTTACCGGCCACTTCAGGGATCTGTAATGCAATCGTTGAATCCAGACTTACCGCTTTGGCAGTACCATCATCATTTACCTGATAAACCTGTAAAAAATCGCCATTCGAATTAGTAACGTAACCTTCATCATTTACCTGCATCGCGCCAGCCCGGGTATAAGTACGTTCTAAGCTATTTTCTGATGGTGAAAGTACAAAAAAACCATCCCCTTTGATTGCCAAATCCAAAGAATTACTGGTTGATTGTAGAGAGCCTTGCGCAAATTGTTGTGTTACCGCAGCAGTATTTACACCACTACCAACCTGAGTCTTAGTGTTAGAAAATACGGAATTAGAAAACACATCCGCAAATTCAGCCCGGGATTGTTTAAAACCAATCGTGCTGGCGTTAGCAATGTTGTTACCAGTAACATCCAGATCTTTTTGTGCAGCATTCAAGCCACTGAGGGAAATATTGAACGACATAATCAGCTCCTTCCAAATTCAAATTTAACTACTTTGATATTTCAAGAAGCTGACCCAATTGATATGAGCCCAGCCCTTGCAATGCCACCGTGGTGGGTGTTGTTGTGTTGCCCAAGGTGACACTTTCCACCTGACCATACAGTTGCGCCGTAAGATCTTGACTCACACCATTTACTAAACCATTTGCTTTAACTGTGTAATTTCCAGACGCAACCGCCGTGCCGTTACTATCTTTGCCATCCCAGGTAAAGGGAACATCTCCGGTAACACTGCCTGTACTGCTGTATTGACGAATAACTTCACCCGCCGAATTCACTATCGACAGGCTGATATCAGTTGCCCCTTCCGTTCCGGTCGGAACTACACCAGATAAGGTATTGCCTGAGGTCACATAACTGCTACTAGAGTTCACCAGTGCCGTCTGACCAACCAGACTCGAGGCCATCAGAGCCTGACTCGATGTCATTGAACTACTCATGGTATTAAGCGTAGTATTCAATGACGTAATGCCTGACAACGATGAAATTTGCGCCATTTGCGACACCATCTCGACGTTATCTACCGGCTTTGTCGGGTCCTGATACGATAATTGGGTCGTGAGTAACTTCATAAAGTCAGCTTGCGATAAAGAATCTGACCCTGTTGTTTTACTGCTACTGGCAGATGATGTGCTGCTCGTACTGCTACTGGTTGTTAAGCCAATATCACTGTATATCGACATGGCGTCCTCTCTTAACCTTTACCTAAGCGTAATGTTTGAGTAAGCATATTCTTTGCCGTATCTGCAACCTGCACGTTAGTTTGGTAAGATCGTGAGGCACTGATCATGTCTGCCATCTCTTCTATCGGATTGACATTCGGCTTGTAGATATAGCCATCCTTATCTGCCATTGGGTGTGACGGGTTGTACTCTTGTACCAGCGGTACCTGACTTTCGACAATGCCCTTCACCTCAACACCCTGCGGTGCCGAACCATCACCTAACGCGCCTTGTAACTGAGCGGCAAAAACTGGCCGTCTGGCACGGTAAGTCTGTTCCGCACTAGAGCTGACACTCTCAGCATTAGCGAGGTTACTGGCGGTCGTATTCAACCGTACAGACTGTGCATTCATTGCGGATGCAGAAACATCAAAAATCTGAAACAGACTCATGCCTGATCTCCTTTGATTGCTTTCAACAATCCATTAATTTTGCCGTTCAGGAACTCCAGAGAAGTTTGATACTCCAGACTGTTCTGCATAAAAGCACTACGTTCCTGATTTATATCTACAGTATTACCATCGCCAGTATCCGCCTGCATCGGGTTGCGATACATCACACTGGTATTGAGCGAACTACCGCCAGCTATATGCAGTTCACTAGTCCGGGACAGATTAACTGATGCACTCTGCCCGCTCTGAGCTTGCCCCAATAACGCTGAAAAATCGACATCACGCGACTTGTAGCCAGGGGTATCAGCATTGGCAATATTCTCTGCTAATATCTCTGCTCGCTGCGATCTTGCTCCAAGCGTGTATTGATGGATACCGAATGCTTTATCGAATGATATGGCCATGGCACACCTCCTGCCATATTACACAGCAAAAGATGTGCCAAAGAGAGAAGGGATTATTTGAGTTTGTAGATAATACCGGGGTTACAGCGCACCATCTCGAAGCGGTCGGTCAAACCACTCAATGACTCCGATGCACCTAACAGCAGATAACCACCTGGATTCAATGAGTTAGCAAATTGATTCAGGATTTTTGATTTAATTTCAGGCGAAAAATAAATCAATACATTACGGCAAAAAATAAGATCAAACTTCCCCAACGGCGCATAGCTGTCGAGTAAGTTGAAATGACGGAAAGTTACCAGTTTTTTGACGCGATCGGAGATTTTCATTCTAGAAGCATCGCTGCATGGCTCAAAAAATTGACGTTTACGTTCCGTCGATAAACCGCGCGCCAATGCTAGGTTGTCATAGACCCCCTCTTTGCATTGATTCAGCATCGACAACGAAATATCCGTTGCTATCACCTGCACACCACCAGATAAGGTACCCGGTTTTTTATACTGATGTTCAAGAGCAGTCATCGCTATTGAATAAGGCTCTTGGCCTGATGAACTGGCTGCTGACCATATTTTAATCGTCTTTGCATTTTTGCCTAATTCAGGGAAAAGCTTATCCGTCAGTAATTGAAATGGATAAATATCACGGAACCACAGCGTTTCGTTGGTGGTCATTGCATCAATAACTACCATTTTTAGCTCGCGTTCCCGTATATTCATCGCTTTCGTGATCAATTCTTCCAAGGAGGAAAAACCATACGCAGCCATTAATGGGGAAAGACGACTTTTTACCAGATACTGCTTATTAGGGCCCAGAACGATACCGACCTGAGCCTCCAAAAAGGCACTGAACTGTTTGTATAGATCTTCGGACAGTGTCTTCATGTAAACTTCTTCAATTTATAATCCACTACATGGCATCCTGAACAGCCTTCGCCAGCTCATCAGGATGGAATTTGGCGATAAAATTATCTGCCCCCACTTTCTGAACCATCGCGTGGTTAAAGACACCACTTAATGAGGTGTGCAGTATAACATGTAAGCCTTTCAATTCAGGATTAGATCTGATTTCAGCGGTCAATGTATAACCATCCATTTCCGGCATTTCAATATCTGAAATCAGCACTCGGATCTGATCGGTAATGGGCCCTTTCTTTGCCATGTCTTTCAGCATGTTAAGCGCATCTTTACCGTCTTTAGCCATAATACATTCAACGCCAATCGCATTTAGTGCCTTTTGCACTTGTTTACGCGCCACAGAGGAATCATCTGCCACCATAACTAAAGAACCACGCGTATGGTGCTCTTCACTGGAAGCAACCACATCGGCACTGACATCGGTATTGACTGGTGAAATCTCATCCAGAATTTTTTCGACATCCAGAATTTCAATCAGTTCGCCATCAATTTCAGTTACGGCCGTCATATAGTTATAACGCCCCGCACCTTTTGGTGGCGGTAAAATAGACTCCCAGTTCATGTTGATAATGCGCTCAACATTTCCAACCAGAAAGCCCTGCACAGAGCGATTGTATTCAGCGATGATGATAAATGCCTGGCTCAGATCCTGCACCGGTCTACCACCAGTAGCCATACTCAGGTCGATGACCGAAATAGTTTGTCCACGGATATGAGCAACACCACGCACGAACGGATGCAGTTTAGGCATCGCCGTTAAACGCGGGCATTGCAATACTTCGCGAACTTTAAAGACGTTGATCCCAAACCGCTGACGTCCATTCAGTCTGAAAAGCAATAATTCCAATCGGTTTTGACCCACCAATTGGGTGAGTTGGTTTACTGAATCCAAAATACTTGCCATATTGCTCTCCACTCACCATTTATTGGCACTTAGCATGCATGCACATCACAAGCTGTCTATATTCAGACAGTGTACATAGACTATAGCAATCGATCAGCAAACTATCTGAAAGTATTGCTTAATACCTTTATGATGCCATTTTGATGTATCGGCAAGAAGATAAAAATGATTAGACTGATTAAATTGATATATCTCGCATTACTGCTGCCAGTTATCGTATGTGCGGGTGAAACTGAAACTGATATTCAACAGCAAGTCAGCGACTATGTTTTAAGCCAGACACAAACAGAACCATCAGATAAAATAAATGTTATCGCGAATGCTGTTGATCAACGGCTTAATTTATCAGCCTGTCAGCAACCGCTGGTGCTTAATATCACCGGAACCGGAGAAATCCGCCGAAACACAACAGTGGATGTCACTTGCCCTGATACTCCCGGATGGCATCTTTTTGTACCCGTAAAAATTCGGATCCAAAAACCAGTGGTGGCTGCAGCAATTCCGATATCTAAAGGCGCCATACTTTCTGCTGATAATATGACTATCGCCTATATTGATAGTTTTATGCTGAATGGCGATATGACCACAGACATGTCATTATTAATCGGTGCGCGTAGTAAGCGTGATATACGCACTAACCAGCCTGTTCGGCAAAACCAGATCTGTGTCGTTTGCCGTGATGATATGGTTGAGATCATCGCTGAAAAAGGTGGTATGCAAATCAAAACCAATGGCCGGGCTTTGCAAGATGGCTCTCTCAATGACATGATCAGAGTGCAAAACATACGCTCACAACGTATTATTTCTGCTGTTGTCAGTGCAGTAGGTCAGGTAAAAGTAGAAATGTAATTTTTTCACTTTAAGACCTAAAGTTTCTCACTTTATGGCCGATGTACAGATACACGGATTCAATTACGGGTAATATAAAATGGCTATCAACAATATCAACAGCGCACTAAACGGTTTGACCAATAAAACCAGCAGTGCCAAAACAAGTAAACAGGATGCCACCAGTGAATCCAGCAGCTCATCTGTCGGTAAAGGTACTGTCGCCCAAGACACAGTGAAACTGACGGATCAGGCGATGTCACTGAGCCGTTTACAACAGAAAATCTCTGATGCGCCAGATACTGATGATAACAAAGTAGCTAACATCAAAGCAGCGATCGAACGCGGTGACTACAAAATCAATGCTGACCGTGTTGCCAGTAAAATGTTGGCACAGGAAAATGCCTTGTTTGGTGATAACGAATGATTGATCCGGCATTGTTGCAGCAACAGCAAAAACGATTAACAGCACTGCAAGACGTGCTGGAACAGGAATTTGCCGCGCTGAAACAACGTCAAGCCATTGAATTGGCTGACCTTGCTAATAAAAAAACTGTATTATTGACACAACTTACCGCATTAGATGAACAAGCTCGCCAAAGTGCATCGGCTGATGAATATCAAAGCTGGCGTGAAAACCTTCATGATCTGTTACGTAGCTGTCGTGAAAAAAATGAAGTTAATGGCAAATTAATCGAAATGAATCTGATTGCCAGCCGAAAATTAAGCACCGTACTCGCTCAAGCTCGTGATCGTGACTCAATGACCTATAATGATCATGGTCTGACACAACCTCGCTCATCTATGCCACTTGGCATTAAAGCCTGATTATTCCGATCTGTTTCTGCCTATTCTATTGTTGCTTACTTCATCTCTGACCTATTTTTATCTCTGATTTTCTCTATCGCGCAAATAAAAACGCACCGCCGAAGCAGTGCGCTTAATATCATCTGATAATTTATTGAATTATGCTTTTGCCAGCAGAATATTCAGCATACGACGTAACGGCTCTGCCGCACCCCACAACAGCTGATCGCCAACAGAAAATGCTGACAGGAAGTCCTGTCCCATATTCATCTTACGCAGACGACCTACAGGCACATTCAATGTACCGGTTACAGCAGCTGGAGTCAGTTCTTTGACGGTGATCGCCCGATCATTCTCGATCACACGAACCCAATCATTATGTGCAGCCAGCATTTGATGAATATCAGTAAGTGGTACATCTTTTTTCAGCTTAATAGTGAAAGACTGACTATGGCAACGCAATGCACCGATACGCACGCAGTTACCATCAACTGGAATACCCGCAGTTGGCAAACCAAGGATTTTGTTGGTTTCCGCCATCCCCTTCCACTCTTCTTTGCTCTGACCATTTGCTAACGGCACATCAATCCATGGGATCAAGCTTCCCGCCAGCGGCGCACCGAATTGTGACGTTGGGAATTCGTCAGCACGCATAGCAGCCGTTACTTTACGTTCAATATCCAGAATCGCGGAAGCCGGGTCAGCCAGTTCAGTGGCAACGACATCACGCAATGAACCCATCTGTTGTAACAGCTCGCGCATATGACGAGCACCAGCACCAGAAGCCGCCTGATAGGTAGAAGAAGAAACCCACTCCACCAGATTGTTGGCAAACAAACCACCTAAGCCCATCAGCATCAAACTGACTGTACAGTTACCACCAACATAGGTGTTAATACCTTTGTTCAGTGCGTTCTCAATAACATGGCCATTCACCGGATCCAGAATGATAATTGCATTATCTTCCATGCGCAGTGTAGATGCTGCATCGATCCAGTAACCTTTCCAGCCAGAAGCCATCAGTTTTGGATACACTTCTTTCGTGTAATCACCACCCTGACAGGTAATGATGATGTCCATCGCTTTCAGCGCATCAATATTGAAGGCATCTTCCAACGCGCCAGCAGGTTTAGCAGTAAATTTCGGTGCTTCCTGACCAGCTTGAGAGGTGGTAAAAAATACGGGATCAATTTTACTGAAGTCGTTTTCTTCAATCATCCGGCTCATCAGAACCGATCCCACCATACCGCGCCAACCAATTAGTCCTACTTTTTTCATTTCCATTCCTGCTTGGATTACCGATCAAAACATATCGCTTCACAATACGGATGCAGCGTTTTGCTGCAAGTATTTTTATCAAAAATTTTGCATGAAATAGTCAAACAATCACGAAGTCGCAGGAAGAGTGACATAAGCAAGTTCACAGCATATGATCAGCGACTATGCTTTAACAATTTATCAACACTCGGAACCCGCATATGCAAACCTTCATCCCAGGTAAAGATGCCGCACTGGAAGATTCAATCTCCCGCTTCCAGAACAAATTACAAGCTCTCGGCTTTAATATTGAAGAAGCATCATGGCTTAACCCCGTACCTAACGTCTGGTCTGTTCATATTCGGGATAAAGACTGCCCGCTTTGTTTTACCAATGGCAAAGGGGCAACCCAAAAAGCGGCACTAGCTTCGGCGTTAGGTGAATATTTTGAGCGTCTTTCCACTAACTATTTTTTTGCCGACTTCTTTCTAGGCGATGAGATCGCTAACGCTCCATTTGTACATTACCCAAATGAAAAATGGTTTCCGGTACCTGAAGACGGCTCATTCCCTGCGGGTATGCTAGATGAGTTTACCCGCGCTTATTACAACCCGGAACAAGAGCTCACTGCCGATATGCTGATCGATCTGCAATCCGGTAATGACGAACGTGGCATCTGTGCCCTGCCATTTGTACGTCAGGACAATCAGCAGACGGTATATATTCCGATGAACATCGTTGCCAACCTGTATGTATCTAACGGGATGAGTGCTGGTAACACCATGATGGAAGCCAGAACACAGGCATTATCGGAAGTGTTCGAACGTTATGTGAAAAATAAAATCATTCGTGAAGCGATCAGCCTGCCTGCTATTCCGACAAACGTCATTGATCGTTTCCCCACTATCAAAGAAGCGATCATTACGCTGGAACAGGAAGGGTTTCCTATTCTCTGCTATGACGCATCATTAGGCGGTCAATTCCCCGTGATCTGCGTTATTTTGTTTAATCCACAAAATAGCACCTGCTTTGCTTCCTTCGGCGCGCATCCGCAATTTGAAGTTGCCTTTGAACGTACTGTGACAGAGCTGTTGCAAGGTCGTGGATTGAAAGATCTGGATGTGTTTGCACCACCCTCTTTCAATAACGACGATGTGGCTGATCAGCATAATCTGGAAACACATTTTATCGATTCATCCGGATTAATCAGCTGGGATCTGTTCAAAGACGAAGCTGACTATGAATTTGTGGATTGGGATTTTTCCGGCACCACAGAAAAAGAATTCAATGGGCTGTTGGCCATTTTTGATGCCTTAAAACAACCGGTTTATATCACAGATTATGAGCATCTAGGTGTGTATGCATGCCGCATCCTGGTACCAGGCATGTCCGATATTTACCCGGTAGAAGATTTACTGTACGCCAACAACACCATGGGTAGCCACCTGCGAGATACCATCCTCAGCCTGCCCGGCAGTGAATGGGAACAAGAACAATACCTCGCCCTCTTCGACCAGTTAGATGAAGAAGGTTTTGATGATCAGACTCGTGTACGCGAATTACTGGGTATTGCTGCGGACAAAGGCACCGCCTGGCATACACTCCGTATCGGAGAACTAAAATGCCTACTGGCACTGGCTGCCGGTGAATTGGAGTTAGCACAGGAATGGTCTGGCTGGACATTAGACTTTAACAGTTCTGTTTTTTCTGCTGAACGGGCGCTGTTTTTCCGCTGTCTGAATGCCAGCCTGGAGTTGTTCCTCGACGAAGAACGAGATCCGGAACAGTATTTAACTACTTTCAATCGCATGTTCGGTGACGATATTGTCCGCCAGGCATGGGCTCATATTCAAAGCAATGAACGCTTCTTTGGAATGCAAGTTGCTGATTCTACGTTGCAAACTTTCAAGAGCCATCAAAAGCTGCTTCAGGCTTATGCCAAACTGCAGAAAGCCAAACAAGCATTTCATGAATAACGTTAAACAATAAATAAACATATGATTTTGTTTATTTAATTAATCTAAATAAGGCCCGGCAACACCGGGCCTTATTCTTTGCACCAAGTAATAGCGATCACCTTAGCATCTGCAAGTTGCGCAAATAGCGTCCAGCTTTTCCCGAATTAAATGTAATAAAATTACATGATGACTGGCGAGATTTGATCTGGAGCAATTTTGCAGGAAATCATTGTTGCTATCATTACGTCAATATAGTGACTTACAGGTGTAAATTCCGTGAAAGCAGAATCTCCTTTTGATTGTCTGAAGCCCGAAGCAATAGCCGCAGTAGCTGAAGACATTGTCCATGGCAAAGCAACCAAACCAGCTGCTAAAGCGTTTACCTTAGCTATCACCGCCGGGGCTTTCATTGCTATTGCCTTTGTTTTCTACATTACGGCTCTTTCAACTGGTAACAATAAGCTGGTTGGCGGGATCTGCTTCTCATTAGGTCTGATTTTATGTGTATTGTTGGGCGGTGAGTTATTTACATCAACTACACTTACTCTGGTGGCCCGTGCAGCAAATCGCATCACTTGGGGTCAAATGCTGAAAAACTGGGGTATAGTCTACTTCGGTAACCTGATTGGTGGTTTGCTGATCGTTGCCCTCATTATGTTAGGCAGTCAATATACTGCCGGCGAAGGTCAATGGGGTAAAGTTGCATTATCTGTGGCACAGCATAAAATTCATCATACATTCATTGAAGCTGTTGCTTTAGGCATTATGTGTAACCTGATGGTGTGTCTGGCTGCATGGATGGCTTTTGGTGGCCGCACCATGACTGACAAAGCATTAATTATGATTCTGCCTGTTGCCATGTTCGTGGCATCTGGTTTCGAACATAGTATTGCCAACATGTTCATGATCCCGGTTGGCATTGCAATTGAAAATTTTGCGGCACCTGAATTCTGGACTTCTATTGGTGTCCAGCAATCAGTTTATGCTGATCTGACGATTCAAAATTTTATTATTAATAATCTTATCCCTGTCACTATCGGCAATATTATTGGCGGTGGTGTAATGGTTGGTCTTACATACTGGTTCATTTTCCGTCGTCACCACTAATTCATTCAGTGTTGTCCTTGGAAATTCATACATCAATACCGAAGAGGTAATGAAAAAATGGCAGAGTTAAGTGAAAAATGTCTGAAAGCTTGGGAAGGTTTTACTCCTGGTGCATGGCAGTCAGAAGTAAACACCCGTGATTTCATCCAGAAAAACTACACCCCTTACGAGGGTGATGAGTCCTTCCTGGCTGGCGAATCTGATGCTACAGCTAAGCTGTGGGAACAGGTTATGGAAGGCATCAAGGAAGAAAACCGCACTCATGCTCCTGTAGACTTTGATACTGACCTGCCGTCAACCATCACTTCTCATGATGCTGGCTATATCAACAAAGATCTGGAAAAGATCGTTGGTCTGCAGACTGAAAAACCATTGAAACGCGCTATCGTCGCTTTCGGTGGTATCAAAATGGTTGAAGGCTCTTGCGAAGTTTACGGTCGTAAACTGGACCCACAAGTTAAGAAAATCTTCACTGAATACCGTAAAACGCATAACCAGGGCGTATTTGATGTTTACACTAAAGACATCCTGAACTGTCGTAAATCTGGTGTTATCACCGGTTTGCCTGATGCGTATGGCCGTGGCCGTATCATCGGTGATTACCGTCGTGTAGCACTATACGGTATTGACTTCCTGATGGCTGACAAACTGGCTCAGTTCAAATCTCTGCAAGCAAAAATGGAAGCTGGCGAAGATCTGGAAGCGACTATCCGTCTGCGTGAAGAAATCTCTGAACAACACCGTGCACTGAACCAGCTGAAAATCATGGCCGCTAAATACGGTTGTGATATCTCTGGTCCAGCAACTACAGCTCAAGAAGCGGTACAATGGACTTACTTCGGCTACCTGGGCGCAGTTAAGAGCCAGAACGGTGCAGCAATGTCTTTCGGCCGTACTGCAACTTTCCTGGACGTGTACTTTGAACGTGACATTCAGAAAGGTCTGTTGACTGAAGCTGATGCTCAGGAAATCATCGATCACCTGATCATGAAACTGCGTATGGTGCGTTTCTTGCGTACTCCTGAATATGACACACTGTTCTCTGGCGACCCAATTTGGGCAACAGAATCTCTGGGTGGTATGGGTGTTGACGGTCGTACTCTGGTAACTAAATCTTCTTTCCGTTACCTGAACACACTGTACACCATGGGCCCATCTCCAGAGCCAAACATGACCATCCTGTGGTCTGAAGACCTGCCAATGGGCTTCAAAAAATACTGCGCTAAAGTATCTATCGATACTTCCTCAGTTCAGTACGAAAACGATGACCTGATGCGTAACGATTTCAACAACGATGACTATGCTATCGCTTGTTGCGTATCACCAATGGTTATTGGTAAACAAATGCAGTTCTTCGGTGCCCGTGCAAACCTGGCAAAAACCATGCTGTACGCAATCAATGGCGGTATGGACGAAAAACTGAAAATTCAGATCGGTCCTAAAACTGAACCAGTTAAATCTGAATACCTGGATTACGACGATGTTATGGACCGTCTGGACCATTTCATGGAATGGCTGGCAACTCAATACGTCACAGCACTGAATATCATTCACTACATGCATGACAAATACAGCTACGAAGCAATTCAGCTGGCTCTGCACGACCGTGATGTGATCCGTACTATGGCGTGTGGTATCGCTGGTCTGTCTATCACTGCTGACTCTCTGTCTGCTATCAAATATGCGAAAGTTAAACCTATTCGTGACGAAGACGGCATCGCTGTTGACTTCGAAATCGAAGGTGAATACCCACAATTTGGTAACAACGATGAGCGCGTAGATAGCATCGCTTGTGATCTGGTTGAACGTTTCATGACTAAGATCCAGCATCGTAAAACTTACCGTAATGCGATCCCAACTCAGTCAGTTCTGACCATTACTTCTAACGTAGTTTATGGTAAGAAAACTGGTAACACCCCAGATGGTCGTCGTTCAGGCGCGCCATTCGGACCAGGTGCTAACCCAATGCACGGTCGTGACCAGAAAGGTGCGGTAGCATCGCTGACTTCAGTTGCTAAACTGCCATTTGCTTACGCAAAAGACGGTATCTCTTATACCTTCTCTATCGTTCCAAATGCACTGGGTAAAGAAACTGATTCACAGAAAGCGAACCTCGTTGGTCTGATGGACGGTTACTTCCATCACGAAGCGAACATCGAAGGTGGTCAACACCTGAACGTGAACGTAATGAACCGCGAAATGCTGCTGGATGCGATGGAAAATCCTGAGAAATATCCTCAGCTGACTATCCGCGTATCTGGTTACGCTGTGCGTTTCAACTCACTGACTAAAGAACAACAGCAAGACGTTATTACTCGTACTTTCACACAGTCCATGTAATAAGCTTCGTTCTGTAAAAAACCCCGGCTGGCAACAGTCGGGGTTTTTTTATGGATTAATATCCAGCTTTGAACTATGTCTCCGTGCTCAGCGTATCAATCTGTAATAAAATGAATATTAATAAAGAAGTATTCTGGAGTTAACTATGACAATTAAAGGCCGTATTCATTCTATTGAGACTTGCGGAACGGTAGATGGTCCGGGGATCCGTTTCATCGCGTTTATGCAGGGCTGTTTGATGCGCTGTAAATATTGTCATAACCGCGACACCTGGGATACCGAAGGCGGTAAAGAAGTGACTGTCGATGACCTGATGAAAGACCTACTGGCATATCGTCAGTATATGAAATCATCCGGTGGTGGTGTTACCGCATCCGGTGGTGAAGCGACCCTGCAAAAAGAATTTGTCACCGAGTGGTTCAAAGCCTGTAAAGCACAGGGTATTCACACCTGTTTAGACACTAACGGTTTTATCCGTCATTACGATGCCGAGTTAGATGCATTATTGGATCAAACTGATCTAGTGATGTTAGATATCAAACATATGAACGATGATATTCATATTCCACTGACCCATGTCAGTAATAAATATTGCCTAGAATTTGCTCGTTATCTGGCTAGGAAAGGCAAAACGATGTGGATCCGCTATGTTGTGGTACCAGGCTGGAGTGATGACGATGCCGGTGCGCATGCACTGGGTGCATTCATTCGGGATGAACTGGAAGGCAACGTAGAAAAAGTTGAAATGCTGCCCTACCACGAATTAGGCAAGCATAAATGGACAGCCATGGGCGAAAAATACGAATTAGATGGTGTCCACCCTCCGAAAAAAGAAGTCATGGAACACCTGAAAGAAATTCTGGTTTCTTATGGCATCAAGGCCAACTACTAATCACTGAAACAAAAACACCCGATCCAGTTGCTCAAACGCTTTGCGCAGCGTGGTGGCTAAATCAAAATAGCTGGGTCGGTTAACTGACGGTGCACAATTCATCTTCTGGTTGATATCAAAGTACCAACGCGACAGTGAAGGAGGTAATTGTGTATCAGCTCGTCGCCCAAGCCAATAATAGCCCTGCACCGGTAAACTCAATGCAAACAAGCAACTGGCAATAAAAGTTGGCCAGTTGGCCGCATTACCCCACTGCAACTGTAAACAGCCACTAAGCACAATCAAGGCAGGGATGATCCGTTTTCCCCAGTTGAGCAAATAAATGATGCGTTGCTCAGGGAAAATAGGCGCAAGTTCGGGTTGCGAAGGCCAGACAGAAGAATAGTCGGAACCATGTGTCAGAGTCTTGCCGAAAGATTTCATACTACTTCCCCCTTTCCGCCAATTTTCTAACTTTAACTCACAGTTAAGTAAATAAGAAATCTTTGTTGTTTTGCGGCTTCCACTGTATTCTTCTCGCCTTAAAACCTCGTGTTTTAACAGAAAATATACACCACTTAGTCTGGGCCTATTGATTGCCCCAATAAGTGGTAAACAGTGGGATCCTGACATAAGCATATGCTATATTTGCTGCCTATGTTTAACAAATTTTAAACATATCCGTAACTATATTGTTAGAAACCCATAATTTAGGATTAGTGAATGAGTAGCAAGTTGGTTCTTGTACTTAACTGCGGCAGTTCTTCTTTGAAGTTTGCCGTGATTGACGCCACCTCTGGTGATGAAAAACTCTCAGGCATTGCCGAATGTTTACACCTCGATGACGCCAGAATCAAGTGGAAACTGGATGGAGCAAAAGGCAGCGCCGATTTAGGTGTGGGTGCCGCTCATCAGGAAGCCCTTGATTTTATCGTACAAACCATCCTGCCGAACAAACCAGAATTGGCGGCTGAGCTGATAGCTATCGGTCATCGCGTCGTTCATGGTGGTGAGAAGTTTACTCAATCAGTCGTGATTGATGACGATGTGGTAAAAGGTATTGAAGATTGCAGCACATTAGCACCGCTGCATAACCCTGCACATTTGGTTGGGATCAATGCCGCTAAGCATGCATTCCCATCCTTACCCAATGTGGCTGTATTCGATACGGCATTCCATCAGACTATGCCAGAACAGGCCTATCTGTATGCGCTGCCTTATCAGCTATACACCGATAACGGTATCCGTCGCTATGGTATGCATGGCACCAGCCATTACTATATCAGCCTGAAAGCCGCTGAAATACTGAACAAGCCAGTTGAAGAGTTGAACATCATCAACTGTCATTTGGGTAACGGTGGTTCGGTGTGTGCGATCAAAGGTGGCCATTCTGTTGATACGTCAATGGGTATGACACCGTTAGAAGGTCTGGTCATGGGCACCCGTTGTGGTGATATTGATCCAGCTATCATTTTCCATCTGCATGATGCTCTGGGGATGAGTCTGGATGATATTCACAAGATCCTGACTAAAGAATCTGGCCTGCAAGGTCTGACTCAAGTCACCAGCGACTGCCGTTTCGTCGAAGATAACTACGAAACTAAAGAAGAAGCGAAACGAGCGATGGATATTTACTGCTATCGTCTGGCAAAATACATCGCTAGTTACACCGCTGCATTGGATGGACGTTTAGATGCTGTTGTCTTCACTGGTGGTATTGGTGAAAATTCTGCGCCTATTCGTGAACTGACGTTAAATCGTCTCGGTCTGCTGGGCTTTAAAGTCAGCACCGAAGCCAACCTTGCTACTCGCTTTGGTAAACAGGGTATCATCTCTGAACCAGGCAGCACGGTTGCCATGGTGATCCCTACTAACGAAGAGTGGGTGATTGCACGAGATGCGGCGAATTTGGTCGCCTGATAAGATAGAATACTCAAGGCTGCCTACGGGCAGCCTTTTCATTAGTAGATAAACCGTCGAAACAAGGGGATATTAAGTGGCTCGTACAATCATGCTTATCCCGATTGGCACCGGCGTTGGCGTCACCTCTGTAAGTCTGGGCATGGTCCGGGCGATGGAGCGTCATGGCGTTAACGTAAGCTTTTTTAAACCGGTAGCTCAACCGAGACCTGGTCAATCTGGCCCAGAAACATCAACTGCCGTCATTCGTGCCGGTTCAAACATCACACCTCCTGAACCACTCTCCCTGCAATATGCAGAGAATATGATTACGTCTAACGACAGTGCGATTCTGCTAGAAGAGATTGTCGCGCTCTATGAAAGACACATCATAGAGAGTGGTGCCGAAGTGGTGGTGATTGAAGGCTTGGTGCCTGTTGATAAGCAACCTTTCGCGAATAAGCTGAACCATGAAATTGCGACCGCTCTGGACGCAGACATTGTGCTGGTAACCCATCCAGGTAACTACTCCAGCCAGAAGCTGAAAGAAAGCATTGAACTGGCTTGTGCTAACTTCGGTGGCGCCAACAGCAAACGTATTGTTGGCTGTATCATCAACAAAGTCGGTGCTCCGGTTGACGAACACGGCATTACCCGCCCTGATCTGACTGAAATGTTTGAAGCTCACCACACCGGTGACAGCGGCGGCAATCCGTTAGAAATTCTGCAATTCTTTGGTAAATCACCATTGCAAATTCTGGGTTGTATTCCATGGAATGCTCAGTTGATTGCACCGCGTGCGATCGATCTGGCGCGTCACCTGAATGCAAAAATCATCAATGAAGGCGAAATCTATACCCGTCGTCTGAACATTGTGACTTTCTGTGCGCGTTCTATTCACAACATGGTGCAACACTTTAAACCAGGTAGCCTGTTAGTCACTTCCGGCGACCGTTCTGATGTGATTGTCTCTGCCTGTCTGTCTGCCATGAATGGCGTTAAGCTGGGTGCATTGCTGTTAACTGGTGGTTATCATCCAGAGCCACAAGTTATGGCGTTATGTCAGCAGGCAATGCAGACTGGTCTGCCAATTCTGATGATCGACACCAATACTTGGCAAACAGCGGTCAGCCTGCAGAATTTCAACGTTGAAATTCCAATTGATGACAATTCCCGTATTGAACTGGTTCAAGATTATGTGGCCGGCCATATCGACAAACATTGGTTAGAATCGCTGACTTCTGAGTCTAGCCACCCTCGTCGTCTAAGCCCGCCAGCATTCCGTTACCAGCTGACTGAGCGTGCTCGTAAAGCGAACAAACGTATCGTTCTGCCAGAAGGTGAAGAACCGCGTACCATCAAAGCTGCTGCCATCTGTGCTGAACGTGGTATTGCACGTCCAGTACTGTTAGGTAACCCGGATGAAATCCGTCGTGTTGCTGAACAGCAAGGTGTGGTTCTGAGCGATGTGGTTGAAATCATCGATCCAGTTGAAGCACGTGAGCGTTATGTAGCACGTCTGGTAGAACTGCGTAAGAGCAAAGGTATCACTGAAGTCGTTGCCCGCGAACAGCTGGAAGACAACGTCGTGCTGGGTACTTTGATGCTGGAACGCAATGAAGTGGACGGTCTGGTATCTGGTGCGGTACATACCACTGCCAATACTATCCGTCCTCCGCTACAGATCATCAAAACAGCACCAGGCAGTTCTTTGGTTTCTTCTGTATTCTTCATGCTGCTACCTGATCAGGTTCTGGTCTATGGCGACTGCGCGATCAATCCAGATCCAAACGCTGAACAATTGGCAGAAATTGCTATCCAATCAGCAGACTCTGCTACTGCATTTGGTATTGAACCTCGCGTTGCCATGATCTCTTATTCTACTGGTACTTCTGGTACTGGTGCGGATGTTGATAAAGTGCGCGAAGCAACTCGTATTGCGAAGGAAAAACGTCCTGATCTGATCATCGACGGCCCGCTGCAATATGACGCTGCAGTTATGGCTGACGTTGCGCTGTCTAAAGCACCAAACTCTCCGGTTGCAGGTCAAGCGACTGTGTTCGTGTTCCCAGATTTGAACACCGGTAACACGACTTACAAAGCAGTACAACGTTCTGCTGATCTGGTCTCTATCGGCCCGATGCTGCAAGGTATGCGCAAACCAGTAAATGACTTGTCTCGTGGCGCTCTGGTAGACGACATCGTTTATACCATCGCTCTGACCGGTATTCAGGCAACTCAAAATCAGAATTAATTCTCTGCTTTGTAGCTGTTCCGAAAGCCCTGTGAAAACAGGGCTTTTTTCATCCTGATATTCCAATCTAAAACTTAATTTAAACAAATCATTCGTTTTTCTGTTCTGAAAGATAATGAACAACCAAGTATCGATTGATGCAATTACGAGCTTTCTTTTTCTATAATCACTGTTTCTCATCCTGTTGCTAACAGATCAATCCACAGGAAATGTGGATAAGATCAATGAATTGAAATCGTGATCTGAAGAAAAAAACATCTGAATACGCATATCCGACATACTGTTTACAGTCTCTCTCTCTGCGAATTGCTCATTTTATCAGCAAGGCGGTCATATGAAGATCCTGATCACAGGTGCTACCGGTTTTATTGGTCAATCATTAGTCAATTTATTACGAACAGATCATGAACTATTATTGGTCAGCCGACAACCAACGTTAGCAGTTAAGCAATTAGCTGTGGATAACTTAAAAGTTATCCAACTGGAACAACTAAATTCTCTCGATGATGTGGATGCTATTATCAATTTAGCCGGCGAGTCTTTAGCCGCAAAACGCTGGAGTGTGGAACAAAAACATCGTATCAGCGAGAGCCGTTGGCTGATCACCGAAGCATTGCTGACAAAACTAAAAAATAGCACCCCGGCATCGCGGATCTGGATCAATGCGTCGGCCATCGGTTTTTATGGTGCTCAAGGTTCGGAACCCATAGATGAAAGTTTTATTCCGTCTCATCATGATTTCCCAAACCGGGTTTGTGCTCACTGGGAAGAGCTGGCACAACAAGCCACCTCTTTCGGATGCCGTGTCTGTATCATGCGGATTGGGTTGGTGTTAGGCACGCAGGGGGGTGCGTTAGCTAAAATGTTGCCGGCCTATTGGTGTGGGCTTGGTGGCCCACTGGGTTCAGGAAAGCAGATGATGTCATGGATCACCCGCACTGATCTGGTCTATGCGATCCGTTTCGTGCTGGAAAATCCGCAATGTCGCGGTATTTATAACGCAACAGCACCTGAGGCGGTGAGTAATGCAGACTTCAGTAGGATGCTGGCAAAAGCGCTACACCGGCCACATTTCCTGCAAACACCAGCCTGGGTATTGAAATTACTATTGGGCGAAATGGCGGATCTGCTGCTGAATGGTCAAAATGTGCGGCCAGTACGCTTACTCGATGCAGGCTTCCAGTTCCGCTACCCAACATTACCGGAAGCACTGCAGCATATATTTGAAGATTAACGTCTACAATGCCCGTAAACGCTCGGCTAGCGTGCGCCGCAGCAGTGGTTGCAAGGTAAATTGCGAAACCAGTAGCACGGTGACAGCCCCACTTAGTGGTAATAGCCACCACAACACAGGCAACCACTGCCATGGCTGTTCGCTCCATTCCGCATGTAACCACCAGCGGATCAACTCACAGCTAAATGCTGCGGTAATTCCTGCAAATCCACCCAACAAGATCGCTTGCCAGTGCAGCATATCGCGAAGTTGCTGACGTCTGGCCCCTAATGTTCGCATCAAAAGTAAGCTGGTCTGCCGCTGTTGCAAACCGGCCTGCCACTGCACCAGTAACACCAGAATTGCAGCAGCAGAAACCAATAACATCAATAAGGTCATGGCCCGGGCTAATTTATCTAGTACGCTTTGCAGCTTATTCAGCAGCGTATCGATATTAAGCGATGTAATGGTTGGAAATGTCCGCGCCAGTTCAATTTCATCCGGCAACTGCTCTGCCGAAACACGTAAACTTGTCATCCAGTTCACGGCAAATGACTGCAGAACATCGGGTGAGAAGATCATGAAAAAATTAGGCCGCATACTTTGCCAATCGACCTGACGAATATTTCGTACCGTGACTTCAAATGCCTGACCATCGACGGTAAATTGCAGACGATCCTGCAATTTGATATTTAGTTCGGTGGCAACGCCTTGCTCTATCGATACTTGCCCTTGCATAGCACCTTGCCAATTCTCACCGCTGACAATCAGACTGTCTGTCGGTAGTTGTGCCTGTGCCGTCATCGTCAGTTCCCGATGAATACCTTTCCGTCCGGACTGTTCATCTTGTTGGGATACCGCCTCATTATTAATATGCGTCAGTCGCCCCCGTACGATCGGATAAAGCGGCGCATGTGGCAGTTTATGCTGCTGCAGGAATTGTTCGAGCGCCGGTTTGTCAGCATCAGGAATGTTGATCATAAAACGATTGGGGGCATCGGCCGGTAAAAAGGTCTGAAAACCACCGACTATTTCACTGCGGACACTGATCACCACTCCGAGTAATAACAACGACAGAGCGATGCCACTGAGCTGATGCAATATCTCCAATGGTTGCCGTTGCCAGTGTTGAACGGCCAGATAAAAGCTGCTGCCTGTTACGCCTTTCGGCAATAACCGTAATAATAAATAACCCATTCCACCAAGTGCGGCGATCAACACAATCACGCCACCCAACAGACCGAATACCAGTCTGGAATCTTGCAACAAAAATAGATTAATGAGTAACAAACCTATAATCAGCAGCGGTAATGCCAGCCATGCCGGCACACGACTTTCCTGCTCCTGACGTAATACACGCAACGCAGGCACATCCAATAAGCGCCAGAGAGGAATACACACTAGCAATGACACCAGTACGCCACCTAATACAAACGCCAGTATAAACGGCTGGATCGACGGCGTTGCCAACTCAGCAGGTAATGCACTGCCCAGCTGCCACACCATCCAGCGATGAATTAACCAGCCTAATAAACAACCGATAGTGATCCCGGCTAGCGACAGCATACTGAGCAGCCCACCCAGCAGTTGCATAACTTGCCGGCGTGAAGCACCGAAGGTTTTGAGCAATGCCAGCATGCTTTGTGTCTGACTCGAATATTGCTGGATAGCAATACTCATTGCCGTGGCACCCAGCAGTAAGCCCAATAATGAGGCGACACGGAAGAAACGCTCACTGCGTTCCAATTGATGAGACAAATTGCGGTTAGCCTGTTCTGGTTTTAATAATTTTTGCCCGACTTGCAAATGCGATGACAGCCAGTCATCCCAGTTGGTCAGTGCCGTCACCGCACCATGAAAAAGATAGCGATGTATGACTCGACTGCCCGGTAAAATGACTTGTGCCGCACCTAAATCATGCTGATGCATCAAAGCTCGTGGCGCCAGCGCTAGCGGGTTGAAACTCTGATCTGGCTCTTGCAGCAATTCACCCGCGACACGCAAAGACATTGAACCTAGTTGCACGTCATCGCCTAGCTTCACTCGTAGCAGCAACATCAACTGACGAGAAAGCCAAAGTTCACCGGGGCGAACCTCGCGCTGTGGCGATAAAAGCAAACGACCATAAAAAGGATATCCAGTGTCGATCGCCTTCGCTGACGCTAACTGCATCTGCTCGCCCGCGAGCAACATAGTCGAGAACTCTGTTGTTTGTGTAACCTGCAACCCTATGGCACGCGCTTGTTGTAACCATATATCAGGCAATGGTTTTGCCGATTCCACCACTCGATCGGCGGCCAGAAAATCACGGCCAGACACTTTCAGACTTTGCGTCAGACGGTCAGATAACAGCGAGACACTCAGCACCGATGCGATACAAACGGCCAGAGCCAGCACAAACCACTGTAATCCACCTTGCCAGCCCATGCGGCAAAACAGACGCCACAATAATTTAATCATCGTGACTCCTCCAGCTGACCGGCTTGCATATGTACTTGTCGCTGACAGCGTGTGGCCAACGCCACATCGTGCGTCACAATCACCAAACTGGAACCGGACTCCTGATTCATTCTAAAAAGTAGATCTGCGATCTTTTGTCCGGTGTGTTGATCTAAATTTCCGGTAGGCTCATCAGCCAGCAATAACGCGGGTTGGCAAATAAAGGCCCGCGCCAAAGCCACTCGTTGCTGTTCACCACCGGATAGTTTTGCCGGTTTGTGCTGTAATCGCTCACCTAACCCGACTTCTTTTAATAAGGTTGTCGCTAACTCACGGGCTTGTTTGATGCCACGTAACTCTGCCGGCAACATGACGTTTTCCAGCGCAGTGAGTTCTGGGATCAATAAAAAAGACTGGAACACGAAGCCAATTTTTTCTGAGCGTAATTTAGCCCGTTGCTCTTCATCCATCAGATGTAAAGCTTGTCCGGCTATGAATATCTCCCCTTCCGAGGGTAAATCTAAACCCGCCAGCATACCCAGTAACGTTGATTTACCCGAACCGGAGGCACCAACAATAGCGAGGCTTTCCCCTGACTTAACCTGTAACTGGATCTGATCAAGAATGGTAAGCTGTTCTTTACCCACTGAAACCCGTTGCGACAAATTATTGACCTGAATCATAAGAGGTTGTGTCATGAGAGGAATCCTGCTGATGTTATTATCTATGTGCTCACTTTCTATCCATGCTAGCACGCTATTAATACTCGGAGACAGCCTGAGTGCTGGCTACATGATGGCCGCAGAACAAAGCTGGCCGGTGTTACTGCAAAAGCAGTGGAAAGAGCAAAAGTTCCCCGTCACCATCATTAACAGTAGCATCAGCGGCAGCACCACACAGGATGGTTTAGCCCGTCTGCCGGCACAGCTCGCGCTTCACAAACCAGATTGGGTATTAATTGAGTTAGGTGCCAATGACGGCATTCGTGGATTTCCGCCAACCGTTCCTTATCAAACGTTGAAAAAGACAATCCAGATCATCCAGCAACAGGGTGGAAAACCATTACTGATGCAAATCAGAATTCCCCGCAACTATGGCGCGGCTTATATCGCAAAATTGGAGGCTATTTATCCTCAGTTAGCGGAAGAAACCGGCACACCACTACTACCTTTTTTTCTGGAATCGATCATTACTCGGCCCGAATTGATGTTTAACGATGGTCTTCATCCGACGGCAAAAGCCCAGCCGTTGATCCGCGATATGATGGAACCCTTGCTTCGCCAACAAATCAACTCGGCTGAAAAAGATCCTGTAGTCGATAACTGAGCCCATAATGTGTAATTTTACGTAAATACAGGTATATCTCTGCACAGTCTATTGTTCGGCCTTGTGGCCTCCGTATCATGTCTCTGTATGTCATTAGAGGAAGGTTTACATGATCCGCATTTTGTTAGTTGATGATGATCTCGAGTTGTGCAGCATGCAGGGGCAATACCTCAGTAATGAAGGTTTTGCTGTACAAATGTACCATGATGGTGAAAGTGGTTTAGAAGAAGCGCTGAGTGGTGATTATGATCTGATTTTGCTGGATGTCATGATGCCAAAACTCAATGGTATCGAAGTTCTGCGCCGCTTACGCATTCACAGCAATGTGCCGGTATTAATGCTCACCGCAAAAGGCGATGACATTGATCGCATCATTGGACTAGAACTGGGAGCAGATGATTATGTCTCTAAACCCTGCACGCCTCGGGAACTGGTAGCCCGCGTTCGGGCGATCTTGCGCCGCGCCGACCCAGATAAACAGGACTCTAGTCAGTTACAACCACTGAAAGTGGGCGCATTAACTATTTCCGCCGCCAGTCGTAGTGCCGCATGGCAAGACAACTTACTCGATCTAACCAGCACCGAATTTAATCTGCTGGAAATACTCTGCCGCCGGGCTGGCAGAACGATCAGTAAAGAAGATCTGTCTATGCATACGCTCGGTCGTCCACTGGCCCGTTATGATCGCAGTATTGATGTGCACGTCAGTAATCTACGCCAGAAACTTGGTGTGCTTAAAGATGGCCGTTCCCCCATTCAGACAGTCAGAGGCATCGGCTATCAATTGGTGGTGGAATAATTGATGCGCCGGATATTCTGGAAAATATTACTGAGTTTCTGGCTTGCACTATTGCTGACAGGAATTGGTACTGCTGCGATCGTCACGCTCTATCAGGATGCAAAGGCGGTTTACAGCAACCTTGAAACCGGCGATCGCCCGAACGGCATTACCGAATCGATTGCCCGCACCATGCTGAGTGGCGGGAAAAAACTGCTGCAGGACATCGTAAAACCGCAAAATCTGAATATCAATAAAGATGGCACTGGCGGGCCACCACTCCCCTATGTCGTTGACCAGCAGGGAAAAGATGTTTTTGAGCGAACCATCAACCCTAAAGTGCTGGCGGAGGCACAACGGCTCACTGAGCACGAGGCAAATACACCGGGTGTGGAAAAAATCACGCTTGCCACGGGCGAGGTGTATTGGATTTTCATGCAACGGAAACCGCCACCATTTCCACACAACATCATGTTTGAACTGTTTGATACACCGGTCTTTTTATTTTTGATGATAATACTGACCAGTTTACTGTTCAGTAATTGGCTGGCACGATCCGTTTCCCGCCCAATAGAAACACTGCGCGATGGGCTGAAAGCCGTATCACAGGGTAATTTTGATATCCATGTCAGTAAAAAATTAGGTAAACGTTACGATGAATTTGCTGAGTTGGGGCGAGATACCGACTCTATGGCAGAAAAACTCAAGCAGTTAATCGATGCACAACGGCGTCTGTTACATGATGTTTCTCACGATTTACGTTCACCGCTGGCGCGTCTGCAACTGGCCATTGGCTTGATGCGGCAAAAACCAGATGTGACCGAGCAAATGCTGCAGCGTATCGAACAGGAATGTCACCGTCTGGATAGTTTAGTCGGCGAAGTATTAACGCTGGCCCGCATGGAATCAGGGGTGCCGCAACCGAAAGAAGACTATATCGATCTGATCGAACTGTTGAAATCACTGGTCGATGATGCACAGTTTGAGGCAAAAGACAGTGGCAGCGTTATTCAGCTGCAACTGGATGACGCGCTGCACGAAGGGATCATCATCCAAAGCCGGGGCGAATTACTGCTGCGTGCGTTTGATAACCTGATCCGTAATGCGCTGCAACACGCTGGTCGTGGTTGTCATATTCAAATTGAAGTGCATCAGGAATCTGATGACATGTTGGTGATTGAAGTTGCTGACAACGGCCCGGGCGTGGCAGATAACAATCTGGGATCTATTTTTGAGCCATTCTTCCGCAGTAACAATAATCCGGGGGATGGGTTAGGTCTGGCCATTACCAAACGCGCCATCGAAGTTCATGGTGGAACCATATCCGCTTATAACCGCCCCACAGGGGGGTTATGTATGCACGTTAACCTGCCCTGCACTGTTCAACTCGATTAAATCGCCTTCCGAGGTAGATAAAACCGGTTTACACGCCGGTTTTATCTTTTCTGGCCTTCGTCATCAGCACTTTTCCCCGTAAAAAACTGACCAACTGTCGAGCTTAAACGTGTTAATAACGCCTTTCTGATCTGCGACAGTTTCGGTTTTTCATCCGGTAACATCAGCAGTGGACGGCATGTCTGGATGGCATTCACGCCTAAGCGGGCGGATAACACCCCGCTCCCCAAGCCTTGAGCCAATTTAGCCGATAATTTTGATGTTAACTCCGCACTAAACCAGTCAGTACCCAGTTCAGTCACCAATTCAGTGGCACCGGCGAACACCATATTCTTAACTATCTGGCGGATCAGACGGATTTGCCCCCAATACCCGAGAGGGATCTGATAAATATTGGCAATATCACGCAGCATTTTCAAATTACGCCACAGAACGAATAACATATCCGCCAACGCCAATGGACTTGCCGCCACCAGCAATGCAGTTTGACTACTGGACTTCAGCACCAGTTGCAGCGCTTTGTCATCCAGAGGGCGCAATACAAACTGGCTAAATAACGCCAGCACTTCACTGTCACCATGATGTGATTCAATATGCGCTAACCATTGCTGATAACCGGGTAAGTTTTGTAATTGCAGTTCATTGGCTAATTGCCGACAAAATGCTTGTGCGTTGCCATGTTGCCCCTCTTTTCTCAATAGTTCCGCTTGTTCACGTGATTGCAGATTGCCACGTAAACGGCGCAGTACACGATATTCGCGCCATAATGCAGCCCCCCCGCCAACGAACAAACAACCAATAGCCGCTAACCATGCCCCGCCCCACCAGTAGCTTTGCAACCACTGCTGATAGAGAAAATGGCCTGCCTCTAACAGCGATAATGCGACAACACCACCCGTACCCCAACGTAACCAGCCAGAGGTTGGTGATGGCGCTAATGCTGAATCTTCTGACTCGATATCCGCATCGTCATAGAGAGACGATTCGTTTAATTGTGCCGGCGTGATCTCTACCGGAGGGGCTTCTGTTGCCATAGTGCGCGGAGTTAACAACTCAACAGGAATTTCTATCGCTGTTTTAACTTCGGATTTGTGCGCTGGTTGCTTCATTGCATCTTATCTCCCAGCAAATATTCCAGAACCTGATCCAGCCGGATGTGTGGTCTGGCTTGTGCATTGTTCCACATCGGTGGCCGCAGATCGGTTAAGCGTAGTGATGAATTGGGCCAAAAATCCGGCTCTGGGATACGGGCAGGAATAACCCCAGGAAAAATAGCCAACTCATGCCCCGTCATGTCAGTGCCATGCAACACCGTTAATGGTTGTCCATTATATTCCACCTGATGATATTCACTGGCCCGAATGGCCGCCATTGCCATACATTCCAGAGAGATACCTTCAAACCGGGCTCGCGCCAACCCCGGATGCACCAGTTCACGCAATAAACTCAGTAAAGCAGGATGTTGCTCTGGCGTGACATGATCAGCTTTGCTCGCCACAAACAGTAATTTATCAATGCGCGGAGAAATTAACCTCTGCCACCAGTGGCTATTACCATATTGAAAACTCAGCAATAACTTCCCCAGCGTATCGCGTAAATCATAAATGGCATCGCGGCTAATCTTTAAGGGCTGCAAACAATCCACCAGCACAATTTGCCGGTCAAAACTTGAAAAGTGATCGTGATAAAATGGTTTAACAACATGTTCTTTATACGCTTCAAAGCGAGATTCCAGCAATCCATACAATGACTCACTGGTCGACGATGATGTCGGATTCGCCCACAACCACGGTACAAATTGCAATAACGGAGCGCCAGCAAATTCGCCGGGCAACACAAAACGACCGGGCTGAATACTTTGCAAGCCAAGCAGCTGCCGGCAATCATGCAGATATTGCGTATAGAGTGCCGAGACGTGTTTGACTTCATCCATCACCGCAGAAAATGGCTGTGCTGCCGACCAATGATCTCCGGCTTGTAACCATTTCTCCGCCAGTTGCCGGCGTTGCGGGGATTGTAATTGCTCACGGATCTGCTCACTCCACTGCGCATAACTCAGCTCCAGCAGCGGGAGGTCCAGCAACCATTCACCAGGGTAATCCACAATATCCAGATAGAGACGACAAACATCATTGCCGATTTTTTGTCGCAATAACTGCTGACTGCGAAAGCGTAGTTCTAAGCGGATTTCACTGAGTGTTTGCGTAGGTTCCGGCCATTGCGGTGGATCGGACGCCAGCATCGATAATGCCTGCGAATAACCAAAGGTCGGGATGTGATGATGCGTTTGCACCACCTGCTGGGCCCCCAGCAAACGCCCCTGCTGCAAAACCTGCCAATGCGGTAATTTTGCGCTAAACCCTGCCTGCTCCAGTTGTTGGATCAACGCCGTGACAAACGCGGTCTTGCCGCTGCGAGCTAACCCGGTTACAGCCAGGCGTAAATGACGATCCCAGGTACGTTGCCATAACGTATCTGCTTTACGTTGCAAATTCAGCCATCGTTCCCGCTGCAGCACAGTTACCTCCGCCATCTACAGTTTTTCGTCTCTCACTTAGTAGTATGAGAATGCAGCTCATCTCAGACAAGCACTGAAAGATAACTCGCGTTATAATCAGCACTTAGACGTAGTCAACGCCAATCGTGGCGGTTGTCTCAGCCTATCAGTCACGGATGTCGTATGAAACTTTTTTCATTAATGCACTGTTTGGGAGCAATAATATTACTGCTCACCGGCTGCAAACCTGCAGAATCAGCCAAAACCAGCGGCGCTGTTTATTGCGTTGACAGTTTCAGCCAGCATTTAAACCCGCAGATACTGGGTTCCAGCCCTTTTGTTGCTTCACTGTCACAACAAGTCTATAACCGCCTGATTGAGATAAATCCTGATACACAACGTCTGGATGGCGCCTTGGCAGAAAACTGGAGCATCAGCCGTAGTGGTCTGATTTATACCTTCAATTTACGCCGGAATGTTTCGTTTCACCATACAAGCTGGTTTACCCCGCAGCGGCTATTTAATGCCGATGATGTCGTGTTCAGCTTCCAGCGTATTCTCGATCAAACACATCCGTTTCATGCGGTGTCCGGCACCCGTTATCCATTTTTTGATAACCGACAGTTTTCTGAAGTCGTACAGGATGTAAAAAAAGTCACCGATTATCAGGTGCAATTTGTGCTTCGTTATCCAGATGCTTCATTCATGGCTACATTGGCCAGTGATTATGCCGTGATTTTATCTGCTGAATATGGGGCGTATTTGCAGCGTCAACATGGTGATTTGCAAGATATTGATGATTTACCCATCGGAACGGGGCCATTTCAATTATTGGAACAACGTCCGGATGAATATTTGCGGTTAGGCAAAAATGCCAATTACTGGGATCAAGTTCCTCGGCTGGAACAGTTGGTCTTTGACTACACGCCTCGCGCATCTAAACGATTAGCGAAATTATTTACCGGTGAATGTCAGGTAATTGCGACCCCTGCGGCCAGCCAGTTACCGTTTATTCGTAATAATCAGCACACAGATTTGGATATTCAGAGCAATATGAATACAACCTATCTGGCATTGAATACCAGCAAAAAACCGCTGAACGATGTGCGTGTTCGTCGGGCTATTGCGATGGCTATCAACCGCGACAACCTGCAACAGGCGGTGTTTTACGATACCGGGGAAACGGCATCAAGCTTATTGCCACCGGCCTCTTGGGCGCATCATCCCAATCTGGACGAATATTATTACGATCCCGAGCAGGCTCGCGCACTATTGGCTAAAGCCGGTTACCCGGATGGCATGGATATCACCATGTGGGTGCAACCAGCAGCCAAAACTTATAACCCTAATGCGTCGAAAACGGCTCAGTTGATCCGCGGTGATTTAGCCCGCATTGGCATCAATGTTCAATTGGTAGAAACTCGCTGGCTTATCATGCGCTCAAGCTTGCAGGAAGGAAAACATGATTTAGCCTTACTATCATGGGCGGCTGACAATGCAGATCCAGATAATTTCCTGCGACCATTACTCAGCTGTGAAGCAATGAAAAAAGACGGTAATAATTACTCAGACTGGTGTAATCCTGAATTCGACGATCATCTGAATAAGGCATTGGCAACCCAGCGTCTGTCACAGCGGATCTTTGAATATCAACTCAGTCAGGAAATGATCTATCAACATGTTCCGGTGATCCCTCTGGCACATGCCCTGATGGTAAGTGCTTACTGGCGAAACATGCACAATATCGTCATTCCGCCCACCGGTGGGGTTTCATTTAAAAAGGCTTATCGGGAGTAAAGTATGCTGATTTACACATTGCGCCGCTTAAGCTTATTGTTTTTTACGCTGCTCATTTTGAGCTTGCTGGCCTATGGCATGGATCGCCATATCGATAATGAAAATACCGCCGATCTCATCGGTGGTTATTTCCAATTCGTAGAGCATTTCCTGCAAGGACAATGGGGCATATCCAGCGTCACCGGTGAACCGGTATTAGACAGTGTGCTCGCCTATCTGCCTGCCACATTAGGGCTTGCGCTGGCCGGTATTTTTCTTGCCACTATCGTCGGTGTAACCTTAGGTATGCTGGCCGCGCTATACCGTAATCGTCTACCGGATCTGATCATCTCCAATCTGAGTTTACTGGGGTTTTCCATTCCTATTTACTGGCTGGCAACACTGTTGATCATGACGCTGGCGATGCAACTAGGCTGGTTTCCCTCTTCCGGGCAATTAAGCTTGCTGTATCAAATCCCCCCCATAACCGGATTCAGCCTGCTCGATTGTTGGCTATCTGATAAGCCATACCGCATGGCAGCATTATTAGATGCGCTGCAACACTTAGTATTACCCGCCAGCGTATTGGCGTTAGTCACGACCACCGAAGTGATCCGCTTAGTACGTAGCTCACTGAGTGATGTTATGGGGCAAAGCTATATCAAAGCGGCGCTCAGCCGCGGACGTTCGACCTGGTACGTGGTATTTAGCCATGGTCTGCGCAATGCCCTGCCCCCGATTTTACCGATGATGAGTATGCAATTCGGTACTATCGTGACCTCTGCAATCATTACCGAACAGATGTTTGAATGGCCGGGGCTTGGCCGATGGCTAGTCAGCAGCATCAGTGCCCGCGATTTTGCTTCCGTGCTGGCTTGTATGTTGGTTATCGCCATTACGCTTATCGTCATCAATGTCTTTTCTGAATTGCTGACCGTCCTGTTCTATCCAGCCAAAAGGAAAGCGATGTATGCCCAGCAAGGTTAGAATTTATCCCGAAATCCGCATACCTTCGCCGCTGGCTCAGACCTGGCAGAATTTTCGTCAGAACTCCATGGCAATGGCCGGTTTGTGGATGTTCATCTTTATTATCGGAATGGCTCTGCTGGGCTCATCACTGTCCAGTTACGATCCCTTTGATCAAAACGCGAATGCGCTGTTGTTACCGCCATCATGGGAAGAAACCGGTTCTCTGCACTATTTCTTAGGCACCGATGACTTAGGCCGGGATGTTTTGTCGCGTTTGCTCTACGGGGCACAACTGACTTTCGGCAGTGCCTTGACGGCCTGCATGCTGGCAATGCTTTTAGGCTCCAGCATCGGCATTTTTGCGGCAATGCAACGTGGTCTGGCCTCCAGTATCTTGCATCATATGCTCGATGTGTTGTTATCCGTTCCCTCATTACTATTGGCGATTGTGCTGGTGTCATTAATGGGGGCCAGCCTCGAAAATGCCTTACTCGCCATCACGCTGGCATTGATCCCCCAGTTCATTCGCGCCTCATTTAATGCCGTGCGCGAAATTGCGGGCAAAGAATATATCATTGCAGTCAGGCTCGACGGTTCCACACCATGGCGCATCCTGCGACTGGCCATTTTACCGAATATTCTGGATGTGCTGGTCACGCAAACAACGCGAGGGCTCTCTGCCGCCATCCTTGATATCAGCGCCGTTTGTTTTCTCGGCATTGGCGCGCAATCGCCATTACCGGAATGGGGCACAATGCTCGCAGACAGTTTAGACCTTGCCTACATCTCGCCATGGAACGTGGCATTACCAGGTTTGGCAATCATGCTCAGTGTGGTTGCCACCAATCTGGTCGGTGATGGCCTGCGCAAAGCACTGCAACAAGGACTGGAATAATGCCGTTATTGGATATTCGTAATCTGACCATTGAGATCGATACTTCGCAAGGCCGTGTGAAAGTCGTCGATAAAATAAGCCTGACGATTAATGAAGGTGAAGTCCGCGGTTTAGTCGGTGAGTCAGGCTCAGGAAAAAGTCTGGTTGCCAAAGCGCTGGTGGGCATTACCAAAGACAACTGGCATGTTTCGGCTGACCGCTTGCGGATCTGCGATGTAAATTTACTGGAGCTGACTCCCCGGCAACGCCGTAAGTTTCTAGCCAACAATATTGCCATGATCTTCCAGGAGCCGGTTTCCTGTCTCGATCCTTCGATTCCGGTTGGCGATCAGCTGATGGAAGTTATTCCAAGTCGGGTGTTTGAAGGCAAATGGTGGCAATGGCCGTTTTGGCGGAAAAAGCATGCTAAAGCCTTGCTGCACCGTGTCGGCGTTAAAGATCATGACAAAGTCCTGAACGCCTACCCGTTAGAGCTGTCGGATGGGATCTGTCAAAAAGTTATGATCGCGATGGCTATCGCCGTCAAACCAAGACTCTTGATCGCCGATGAACCTATCAGCGCCATGGAAGCCACAACACAGGCACAGATTTTACGTTTGCTAGATAAAATGAATGTGGTTAACCACACCACCATTTTATTGATCAGTAACGATTTAAATGCTATCGCCAATTTAGCGGATACGATTAGTGTGATGTATTGCGGCCAGATGGTGGAAACCGGACCACGTGAGCTGGTGCTAAAAAATCCGCATCATCCCTATACCAATGCGCTGCTGAATTCGTTACCGGATTTTAGCCAAAATCTGCCGCACAAATCGGCATTGAACACCCTGCCCGGTTCTATTCCTCCTCTGCAGCATTTGCCTATCGGCTGCCGCTTGGGGCCCCGTTGCCCGTATGCACAAAAAATGTGTGTGCGGATGCCCGGAGTGAGCCAAAGTAAAGGCCATCAATTTTATTGTCATTTCCCACTGAATATGGAGGACGCCAACCGATGAACTCCACACCATTACTGAAAGTCAGTGGTATCAACAAAACCTTTATTAATCGTGTAGGCTTATTCCGCCGCAAACCAGTTCAAGTATTAAAAGATGTTTCATTCACATTGGAACAGGGCGAAACACTGGCGCTGGTCGGTGAAACCGGCTCAGGTAAAAGTACACTGGCTAAAATATTGGCCGGTGTCGTTCCCCCAACCTCCGGTGAAATTGAAGTAAACGGCGAAGTAATTGCTTTTGAAGACACACAAAAACGCTGCAAATTGATCCGCATGATCTTCCAAGATCCGAACTCCTCTCTTAACCCGCAACTCCGGGTCGGGCGAATTTTGGAAGCGCCATTACGCCTGAACACTGATCTCACGGAAGAAGAACGTGCGAACACGGTGATCGACACCTTACGCATGGTTGGCTTATTGCCAGAACATGCGCTGTTTTATCCGCAGATGATCTCTTTAGGGCAAAAACAACGTGTCGCGCTGGCGCGGGCACTGATCCTTGATCCGAAAATTATCGTGGCCGATGAAGCCTTTTCCATGCTGGATGTCTCCATGCGCTCACAAATCGTTAATTTGCTGCTGAAATTACAAGAACGCTTAGGGCTGTCTTACGTTGTCGTTGCCAACGATCTGGGTCTGGTGCGCCATATCAGCGATAAAGTCTTAATCATGCATCAGGGTGAAGTCGTTGAAAGTGGGCTGACCAGCGAAGTATTCGCCAATCCACAGCATGACGTCACCAAACGACTGATCCAAAACCACGGTCACGAATACCGACTATGAATTAGTTGCTAGCAGACAAAACGCCAGATAGCAAAAAGCCCTGAAAATTCAGGGCTTTTTAATTAACAGAAAAAACTATACGCCAGCTTTAGCTAACGCAGCAGAAACAATCTGTTGCGCCTCTTTCTGGATCAGATCCAGATGCTCTTCGCCTTTGAAGCTTTCCATGTAGATCTTGTAGATAGACTCAGTGCCACTCGGACGAGCAGCAAACCAACCATTCTCAGTTACTACTTTCAAACCACCAATCGCTGCGTTATTACCCGGAGCTTTGGTCAGTTTCGCCAGAATAGGTTCGCCAGCCAAAGAGGTTGCTTCAACCAGATCAGGGCTCAGCTTCGACAATACTGCTTTTTGTGCGGTATTCGCTGGCGCATCAATACGGCGATAAACTGGCGCACCAAACTCTTCGGTTAGCGCATCATAGAGCTGCTGCGGATCTTTGCCGGTCACTGCAATAATTTCTGCAGCCAGCAAAGCCAGAATGAAACCGTCTTTGTCGGTTGTCCAAACGGTGCCATCTTTACGCAGGAATGAAGCACCCGCGCTCTCTTCACCACCGAAACCAAAGCTACCGTCAAACAGGCCATCGACAAACCATTTGAAGCCAACCGGCACTTCTTTCAGATTGCGGGCAATTTTTCCGGCCACACGATCAATGATCGAAGAAGAAACCAGTGTCTTACCTACTGCAGCTTGTGCTGGCCAGTTAGGACGATGGGTAAACAGATATTGGATCGCCACCGCCAGATAATGGTTTGGATTCATCAGACCTGATTTAGTCACAATACCGTGACGGTCATAATCCGGGTCGTTACCCAACGCGATATCAAATTTGTCTTTCAGACCAATCAAGCTCGCCATCGCCCACGGGCTGGAGCAATCCATACGGATTTTGCCATCTTTATCCAGCGTCATAAACGAGAAGGTCGGATCAACCCGGTAATTCACGACTTCGATATTCAGGCCATAGGTTTTCGCAATCACGTCCCAGTAGGCAACGCCAGCGCCACCCAGCGGATCAACACCAATTTTGATGCCCGATTTACGAATTGCTTCCATATCCAGCACATTACCCAGATCATTCACATACGGGGTAACGTAGTCATGTTCCTGCACAAACTCAGATGCAATCGCCGCTGCATAAGGCATTACTTTCACATCAACAGAACCGTTTTCCAGGATCTGGTTCGCACGATCTTCCACCCACTTGGTGATATCACCTTCGGCTGGACCACCATGCGGCGGGTTATATTTAAAGCCACCATCTTCCGGTGGATTGTGCGATGGCGTGATCACGACACCATCAGCCTGATCAGCATGACCGGCGCGGTTGTATGTCAGGATCGCGTGCGAAACAACAGGAGTCGGTGTGTAGCCTAAGCCTTGCTGAATGCGAACCTGGACACCGTTAGCTGCCAATACTTGTACGGCGCTGGCCAGTGCCGCTTCGGATAACGCGTGCGTATCCATACCAATAAACAGCGGGCCAGAAATACCCTTACTCTGACGATACTCGGCCAAAGCCTGACTGACCGCCTGAATATGCGACTCGGTGAAAGCATTGTGCAACGAACTACCGCGGTGCCCGGAGGTACCGAAGGCAACGCGTTGTTCAGGTAATGACATATCAGGTTTATTCAGATAATAAGCAGCGACCAGACGTGGAATATTAGTGAGGTCTTCAACGCGAGCTGGTTTACCTGCGTGCGGATGTTGTGCCATATATGACTTCCTGTTCTTTTATACCTTGTTACAAACCTCTGCGATAGTTTCCGCAGAGTAGCCCATGGCCTGCATTAACTGCTCAATAATCAAGCGCTTACGGCCAGTATTAGTGTTAGTAATAACCCAGTAAGGGGTCTCAGGGACAGGTTTTGGCTTGGTGGTTTTACCATTGTCTAACAAGGCTTGTGGATCTTCCGCGAAGTAGATCCGTTTACGGCCTTTAATGTCTGCGCCCCGGCTGAAAACTTCGGGTTGAGCACGATACAAGGCAGAAAGAATTAACATAAAACGTGCAATCGCACTCTCTTCTTTCGCTAATTGCGCATCGTCGATCAGCTTGGTCAAAACATCTGTAGAAGCTTCAGTTACTGATTCCACATCTGTCTTCTGCTCAAGCACCGCAGACACAGTTGGTTCCATGCTCGTATCTAAAGGCAAAGCAAGCAGGCGTCTTAAAATATCAGAAGCACTCTCGCCAATATGCAAGGTACGGCTGGCTATGTAACGGTAGATCTGTTCATCAACCTCAATGGTTTTCATTTTTATTCGGTTCCGACACTTTGAATATAGACAACGGTCGGATTATACATAAGCCACAGCAGCAAACCTAACCCTGTGCACGGTGTTTACTCAGACCCGTAGCACTACCCTCGCATAAATTCCATTTCAGTACACTTGTGTTCATCTCCACTCGTGACTCATCCCTCATTTTGGTGCCAGATTACGCCAATCATCTGATTTCGTTAACCAAGAGAATAAATCCATCTTTATTTGCTTAAATTCGACCGACTCACGATTTATCCAGCAATTTGTTAATATAAAGTTACAGCAACTATTAAGGACATACTGTGAAGCTTAATTACCAGATAACCGAGTTACCTAATCCTGCAGCAGAACCAGTTGTTTTACTGCATGGGCTATTTGGCAAACAAGACAATCTGGGATTACTCAAACAAGCGCTGCAGTTACAACGCCCGGTGATCACCGTTGATTTACGTAATCATGGGCTGTCGGAATGGCATGCTGAGATGAACTATCAGGTGATGAGCGACGATATTCTCAATTTATTGAGTGAGCTTAATCAGCCTAAAGTGCATCTGCTCGGGCATTCTATGGGTGGCAAAGTGGCAATGGCGGTGGCGTTGCAAGCGCCTGACCGAGTAGCATCATTGTGCGTGGCGGATATCGCGCCTGTGGTTTATAAAGAAAGCCGACACACTAATGTGTTTAAAGCGTTGAATGCTGTCACTAACGCACAGGTAACCTCTAGAAAGGAAGCCGAGCAACTCATGTCTGACTATCTGACTGAACCGCCAGTACGCCAGTTTTTATTAAAATCATTCAGTAATGAACAACCCACCCATTGGCAATTTAACCTGCACATATTGCAACAACACTATGCCGATATCATGGGGTGGCCTTTCTCTGCACCACAGCACTATTCCGGCCCCGTGTTGTTTATCAAAGGCGGTGCATCAGACTATTTGCAAACAGAACATCAGCCCGCTATAAGACAGCACTTCCCCAATGCCAGCGCCAAAATAATTCCCGGTTGTGGGCATTGGTTGCATGCGGAAAAACCACTTCTATTTAACGGAATTGTTGAGCGTTTTTTACAACAATCAAACTGATAAAACACCCACTATCACGCGTTATGCTTTGCGATACATTGTGGTATAGTGCGCCCCCTATTGAGAAATGCACGCACCTGAACCTTGTCTGGCAGTAGTTTTATATATGGCAAAACATCACTCGGATCGCACTACACTGGATCTGTTTGCTGACGAAAAACGTCCAGGGCGACCTAAAACCAACCCTCATCCCCGTGATTTGCAGTTAAAAATAAATAAACGCAATCAATTAAAACGGGATAAGGACAAAGGGCTGCATCGGGTTGAACTCAAACTCGATGCCGAGTCATTGGATGATCTCAATCAGTTGGCAGATGCCCGTGGTATCAGCAGATCAGAACTCATTCAGGAGTTAGTCCGCGAATACGTTAGCACTCAGCGTTCCAGCCAGCTAAAATAGTAACCAGCATTTTGAATTCCGACGAAGACGAACAAGGATAATTCACCTTATGGCACTGATAGGTCTGTTCTTTGGTAGCGATACCGGCAACACAGAAGCAGTCGCAGGCATGATCCAGAAAGAACTGGGCAGCGATTTGGTTGATGTATTGGATGTAGCTCAGGGCACCAGCGCTGACTTTGAAAAATATGACTTGCTGATTTTAGGCATTCCAACTTGGTATTACGGCGAATCACAGGCCGATTGGGATGACTTTTTCCCTGAATTGGAAAAAGTTGATTTCAGCACCAAACTGGTTGCCATCTTTGGTTGTGGTGATCAGGAAGATTATGCTGAATATTTCCTTGATGCGATGGGCACGCTGCGTGACATCATCGTGGCTAAAGGCGCAACCATTGTGGGCTACTGGCCAACAGAGGGCTATCATTTCGAAGCCTCAAAGGCACTGGTAGATGACAAACATTTTGTTGGTTTAGGCATTGATGAAGATCGTCAGCCTGAACAAACCGCTGAACGTGTTGCAGCCTGGTGTCAGCAATTACGCGAAGAGATGTGTCTGTCTGAATTAGTCTAACAATTGTTCAGCTTCAGCCAAGCCCGTGACCTTCACGGGCTTTATTTTATGCAGAACAGAGCAAACATCGCCGTAACACATTTCTTTTTATTAGAATTGCGCCATATAATGGGGAAAGCCCTACTCGCTGCAGTCTCAAACTGCCCCAAGAATACAGAGAGCTATGACAGACCATAATCAGCAACTGAAAGACGCCGGACTAAAAATCACTTCGCCGCGGGTTAAGATCCTTGATTACCTGCGCCAGCCGGAATGCCAGCACATCAGTGCTGAAGACCTTTATAAACTGCTGCTGGATAATGGTGAAGAAATTGGTTTGGCTACCGTTTATCGGGTTCTGAATCAATTTGATGATGCCGGCATTGTAACTCGTCATCATTTCGAAGGCGGCAAGTCCGTATTTGAACTGGCGCAGCAACATCACCATGATCATCTGGTATGTCTGGATTGTGGCAGTGTAGTCGAGTTTTCTGATGAAGTTATTGAACAGCGTCAGAAAGAGATTGCCGAAAAACATGGCATGACACTGACCCATCACAGCCTGTATTTATACGGTAACTGCGGTAAAGAAAACTGCGTCAATCGTAAAAAATAATGGTTAGTAAATAATTGGTTCAGACAAAAAGAATCCCGCACTTAGCGGGATTCTTTTTATTCTTAGTTTCTGCAGCCGCCGTGGCCACCACAGCACTCATGCGACTCTTCCGCTTCCGCATGATGATGATCATGTCCATGACCTTTACCGCCACAACATTCGTGTTCTTCACCATGCGCGTGACCTTTACCACCACAGCATTCATGATCATCACCGTGTGAATGATCATGACCGCCGCAACAACCTTCATGCTCATGATGATGACCATGACCACAGCCTTCTTCACCATGAATATGACCGTGTGCAATTTCTTCTGCAGTGGCAGCACGAACATCACGAACGTTCACTTTAAAATGTAAGTCCATGCCAGCCAGTGGATGGTTGGCATCAACTTTCACGAAGTTTTCAGAAACTTCAACGATAGTAACCGGACGGTGACCATCATCGGTATCAGCAACAAATGTATCACCTTCTGCTACTTCCATACCGTCGAACAATTCACCTGGTACTTCTTGTACTAATGATTCTTCGTATTCGCCGTAAGCGTCAGCAGCAGGCACGGTCAGTTCGAAGCTATCACCAGCCGCACGTTCATACAGCGCATTTTCTAAACCGGGAACCAAGTAGCCACTGCCATGCAGATAAACTAACGGCTCACGCCCTTCAGTGGTATCCAGTACTTCGCCTGAAGTATCAGACACGGTGTAATCCAGCGAAACTACGCTCAAATGAGTAATCTTCATCATGCATCCCGGTTAAAATGACAACTAGTCTCACCAGCATACCGGAAAAATCCAGCCAAACACAATCCTCTGCTATCATTCAACAGCTGCTGGATAAGGCTTTTACCCGTATAATGCTCTTTTGTTTGCTGCAGAATTATTCCCGTCATGATCATCGTTTCTCAAATTACGCTGCTCCGAGGCAATAAGCCTTTATTAGAAGAGGCTTCAGCCACCATTCACCCCGGTCAAAAAGTCGGGTTAGTTGGAAAAAACGGCTGCGGTAAATCCAGTTTTTTTGCCTTATTAAAAGGGGAACTGGCGGTTGATGCAGGCTCAGTTTCCGTACCAGCACAATGGCAAATCGCCACCGTAGCGCAGGAAACCCCCGCTCTTGGTTGTTCTGCGATCGATTATGTCATTGACGGCGACAAAGAATTTCGCAGCCTTGAGCAGCAATTAGCGCAGGCAGAACAACAAGGCGACGGCATCCGCATTGCCGAATTGCACGGTCATTTAGATGCCGCCGGTGCTTACACCATTCGTTCACGTGCTGGCGAACTGTTGCATGGTTTGGGTTTTAGCAGTGAACAACACCAGCAACCAGTCTCAGCATTTTCTGGTGGTTGGCGTATGCGTCTTAACCTGGCACAAGCGCTGATCTGCCGTTCTGATCTACTGTTACTTGATGAACCAACCAACCACTTAGATTTAGATGCCGTTATCTGGCTGGAAAGCTGGTTACGCTCTTACCGCGGCACATTGATCTTGATCTCCCACGATCGTGATTTTCTCGATCGCGTTATCAATCGCATCATCCATATCGAAAATGACAAACTAAACGAATATACCGGCGGCTATTCTGACTTTGAAATCCAACGTGCATCGGCTTTGTCACAACAGCAATCGATGTATGAAAAGCAGCAACTCGCACTAAGTAAGATGCAAGATTACGTGGATCGTTTCCGTTATAAAGCAACCAAAGCCCGTCAGGCGCAAAGTCGTCTGAAAGCAATGGAACGTATGGAACTGATCCTGCCGGCACATGTCGACTCCCAGTTCCAGTTTCAGTTCCGCGAACCGGATGCGCTGCCAACCCCGCTGATCAGTATGGAAAATCTGAGCGCTGGTTATGGTGATAAGTTGATCCTGCAAAAAATTAAACTGAACTTAGTGCCCGGTTCACGCATTGGTTTGCTTGGGCGCAATGGTGCCGGTAAATCAACATTTATCAAATTGCTGGCCGGTGAACTCACACCTCTTTCAGGAAAATTAGAGCCGAGTAAAGGCGTTAAGATCGGCTATTTCGCCCAGCATCAGCTGGAATCGTTACAGCAAGGCGACACGCCACTGCAGCACCTGACGCGCATTGCGGGTAATCGTCCAGAGCAGGAACTGCGTAATTTTTTAGGTGGTTTTGGTTTTCATGGCGATAAAGCGCTGGAAGTGGTTGATACCTTCTCCGGTGGTGAAAAAGCACGTTTAGTGTTGGCATTGCTGGTCTGGCAGAAACCAAATTTGCTGTTATTGGATGAACCAACAAACCACTTAGATCTCGAAATGCGCGAAGCATTGACATTGGCACTGCAGGGCTTTGAAGGTGCCATGGTTATCGTTTCGCACGATCGCCATTTGCTACGCACTACGACGGATGAATTTTATCTGGTACACCAACAACGGTTGGAAGCCTTTGATGGTGACTTGGATGACTACCATAAATGGCTGACTGAACAAGATAAAAATCAAAATGAAACTAAGGTTGCCAATAACACCCCAGCAGCGCCGCAAAGTGCGACAGCTCGAAAAGATCTGAAACGTCGGGAAGCTGATTTCCGCCAGCAGATCCGCCCATTGCGTCAAAAGCTGGAAAAACATGAAAAACAGATGGCAAAACTACAGCAAGCATTAACGGATATTGAAAGTGCGCTGTCTGATCCCACCATCTATCAGGATGATGCTAAATCCAAACTGACGAGTTTGCTGGCGCAGCAAGGCCCGTTAAAAAACGAACTGGAACAAGTCGAGCTTGAGTGGATGGACATCTCCGAACAGCTGGAACAGATGGAACAACAATTTGCTGCCGAAGTAGCAACCCAGGATTAAATTGAATGCTTAGTTATCGCCACGCGTTTCATGCCGGCAATCATGCCGATATTTTAAAACATGCAGTGATCAGTTTACTGATCGATCAATTGAAACAAAAAGACAAACCATTTTGTTATCTCGACACCCATTCTGGTGGCGGTTGTTACGACCTCACCGGAGAATGGGCGAACAAAAAAGCCGAATATCTCGATGGTATTGCACGCCTTTGGCCGCAACGCGATAAATGGCCTGCACTAAAAAGCTATATAGAGTGCATAGCCGCTCTGAATAATGACAATACCTTACATTATTACCCCGGCTCACCAGAGATTGCGCGAGCACAACTGCGCGAGCAAGATCGTCTGATCCTAATGGAACTGCATAACAACGAAATTGATATTCTGCGCCAGCATATGCATAGAGATCCCCGTGTCGCATTACACCATCGTGATGGTTTTGAAGGGCTGGTTGCACTGACCCCACCGACACCACGTCGAGGGCTGGTGCTCATCGATCCGCCGTATGAGCTGAAAGAAGATTATGATCGTGTCGTTAAGTCACTAGCCAAGGCGTGGAGACGCTGGCCGGTGGGTATGTATGCCGTTTGGTATCCGTTACTGGGTAAAGAAGCAGATCGCAGCCAGCACATGCTCAATGAGTGCCAGAAATTAGGTATTCCAATGCTCACCGCTGAGTTAAGTGTGCAAGCACAATCGCCGACTTGGGGCATGCACGGATCAGGCATGGCGATCTTTAATCCACCATGGCAATTTGAGCAACAATTACAAAAATTACTGCCGGAACTCTGCGCGTTACTGGCCATGACACCGCAAGCCAATTGGGAAATAAAGTCGCATAATTCAGAAGGTTAAATCGACTGTCATTGTTGCCATTCAGACCTCTTGGGATGAATGGCAATTTTCATCATTCCTATGCTACTTATCTTTATGAGCAAAAATTTTTATGCATAGGAATTCATCAGAATATTCTTTATTTACCGCCAAAAACCGACAATTCAACAAGCAAAAATCCGAATAAAGGCTATTTTGTCAGATTTTTTCGCCAAAAAACCATACATATTCCCACCTTTAATGCTGAGTATTCACGATGAGAAGCCTTTGCATAATAAATAGAGTGAATTAGTTATTGCACTGTCACACAAAAGCCCGATAATGCGCCGGATTTTTTATAAAGCATCGCGTTCCGCCTGATAGGACAGAACGTATCACTGGTGACAGGGCCGTGGCCCTTTTGTGAGGTGTAAACATACAATGAATAATGAAATCGTCCCTGTTGAACTGGATTATCGCGACTTGGTAGAAACCTATGGTTCACCGTTGCTGGTCCTGGATCAAGCCGCTGTCCGTAAACAATATCGCGCTTTAGTGAAAGCCCTGCCCGGCGTTCGCATGCATTATGCTTTAAAACCGCTGCCCCATTCCGCGGTAGTTGCCACCTTAAAAGCCGAAGGCTGTTGTTTCGATTTAGCTACGAACGGTGAAGTCGATCTGATGTTAGAAAATCAGATCAATCCGGACGATTGTATTCATACTCACCCTATCAAGCGTGATGGCGATATTCGTTACGCATTAGAATATGGCTGTAAAGTTTTCGTATTTGATAATCCGATTGAACTGGAGAAGTTCATTCCTTATCAAGACAAGGCACAGCTGCTATTACGCGTCAGCTTCCCTAACCCAGAAAGTAAAGTTGACCTCTCGAAGAAGTTTGGCTGCACACCAGAAGCCACACTGCCTTTGCTGCGTAAAGCAAAAGAGTTAGGTCTTAAAGTTATCGGCCTGTCATTCCATGTTGGCTCTCAAGTGCCAAACTCACGACGTCATGTTGAAGCGATCACCGCTTGTAATCAGCTGATCCGTGACGCTGCAGCCGAAAATATTAACCTGAAAGTGCTCGATATTGGTGGCGGGTTCCCCGTGAATTACGCAGCCGATGGCGCCGATCTGGATATTTACGAATTTTGCGCGCCAATCCGTGAAGCATTGAGCAACACACCGGAAGGTATCCGTCTGTTAGCAGAACCAGGCCGTTTCATTTCCGCACCTTGCATGACGTCTGTTTCCAGCGTCATGGGTAAAGCTGAACGTTTTGGCCGGATGTGGTATTACTTGGATGATGGTTTGTATGGCAGCTACAGCGGTCAGCTGTTTGATCATATCAACTATCCGAAGTCTGCTCCTTATGCGACCGGCGAAACGCTACCAGCAGTGCTGGCAGGCCCTACCTGTGATAGCATTGACGTATTGGCCGATGATATTGATCTGCCTGCACTGAATGTGGGTGACGTGATCATTGGGAAGATGATGGGCGCTTACACTTGGGCATCAGCAACCGAGTTTAATTTCTTCCGCAAAGCGAATATTTTGGTCGTAGATAGCGACGAAGCAGCCGAATTGCGTGCTGTTGCGTAACTCGAAATTTAGAGTTACACATAAAAAAGGGCAGTCATCGCGACAGCCCTTTTTGTTTTATATAGTCGGATAGCTTACAAACGCGCTTCCAGCATCAAACGTTTCATTTCAGCAACCGCTTCCGGTAAACCGCTAAACACCGCTCGGCCAATAATGGCATGGCCGATGTTCAACTCAACCATTTCAGGGATCGCCGCGATGGCTTGTACGTTTTGATAATGCAGGCCATGCCCCGCGTTCACTTTTAAGCCACGTTGATGCGCATATGCCGCCGCTTCGGCGATACGCGCCAGCTCAGCTTGCTGTTCTACTTCAGTTTCAGCATCAGCATAACGACCGGTATGAATTTCAATGTAAGGCGCACCACTTTCTACTGCCGCATCAATTTGTGCATGATCCGCATCAATAAACAGAGAAACCAGAGTGCCAACTGCCGCAAGACGCGTAACCGCATCCCGAATGCGTACTACTTGTGAAGCAACATCCAAACCACCTTCTGTCGTCACTTCCTGGCGTTTTTCAGGCACTAAGCACACAAACTGTGGTTTGATACGGCAAGCAATGGTCAGCATCTCTTCTGTCACTGCCATCTCTAAATTCATGCGCGTTTTAATGGTCTGACGCAGAATCTCAACGTCACGATCGGTGATATGACGGCGATCTTCGCGCAAGTGTACAGTGATCCCTTCCGCACCAGCCTGTTCAGCTAACGCCGCTGCAAATACCGGATCAGGGTAAGCCGTACCACGGGCATTACGTAACGTGGCAACATGATCGATATTTACACCCAATAAAATTTTGCTCACTCTGATCTCCTTGCTATAAACGCAGAATAAAGCTCCCTGCTTTTCAGGGGACGATTACCTAATAACGCGGCGAAGGCCTGACGACTAAAGCGTCGGGCCGCCGCTAAAATTTGTGCATTAATAAAATCCCGCTCTGCCATGCCAATTATCTCTGTGCCAGAAAAAACGGCATGATCGCGCAGCGCAGTAGTAATAAAACCCGCCTCGGGTTCGTAACGATAAAAACAGGCCGGCTCGATGGGCAAACCACTATCGGCGGCATAACAAAAATCGACGCCATAGCCTAACTGCTGCAACAAGAGTAATTCGAATTGTCGTAATAAGGGAGAGACCGGTTGCAGCGGATCAGATAAAACCAGTAATGTCTGAAAATAACTACTATAGAGCCCCGGATATTCCGTATCGGGTTCCAAGAGATGATAAAGCAGTTCGTTCAGATATAAGGCACTAAATAAGCGTTCACCCTGCAGTGCAACCTGTGGGCTGCGTGCTTCCAGCTGCACCAGGGTTTTCAGATTACTTTTACCACTATAACGAATATGCAGTGGTAAAAAGGGCTGTAACAGCCCTTTTACAGCAGAGCGGGATGTTCGGGAACCTTTGGCCACCATGGATACTTTGCCCATGGAAGCCACAAAAAGATCCACCAGCTGGCTGGTTTCACGATAAGGACGGGTATGCAATACAAAAGCCGGTAACATTTCCGGCTCAGTCATCACCATAACCTAAGCTACGCAGTGCACGTTCATCATCAGCCCAACCGGATTTAACCTTAACCCAGAGTTCTAAGAAAACACGCTGGCCGAATAAACGCTCCATATCCAGACGCGCTTCCGTGCCGATAACTTTCAGTTTTTCACCTTTGTTACCGATCACCATTTTCTTCTGGCCTTCTCGTTCCACCAGAATCAACGCATTAATATGGAACAGCCCATCGTCTTCTACTTTAAAACGTTCGATTTCCACAGTGACTGAATAGGGTAATTCTTCACCTGTAAAGCGCATCAGTTTCTCGCGGATGATCTCTGACGCCATAAAACGAGAACTGCGATCGGTAATATAATCGTCTGGGAAATAATGCTGCCCTTCCGGTAACAAACGTTTCGCCATGTCACGGATTTTTTCGACGTTAGTGCCTTTTTCCGCAGAAATCGGCAGGATCTCTGCAAAATTACCTTTCTGCGCCAACATTTGCAGATGCGGTAACAGGATCTCTTTGTCTTTGATGACATCGACTTTATTGACCGCTAACACGACCGGGCACTGCATATAACGCAGTTTGTTCAGCACCATATCATCATCAGCAGTCCATTGTGTGCCATCAACTACAAACACCACCATTTCCACATCACCCAGCGAACTGGTCGCCGCGCGGTTCATCAAACGGTTAATCGCACGCTTTTCTTCAATATGCAAACCAGGGGTATCAACAAAGATAGTCTGATAAGCGCCCTGAGTATCAATACCCAAAATGCGGTGACGTGTTGTTTGCGGCTTACGCGAGGTAATACTAACTTTCTGGCCCAGTAATTTATTCAACAGGGTCGATTTACCCACATTCGGGCGGCCAACAATCGCCACAAAACCACAGTAAGTTTTATCGTCGGTCATTTCGGTCATATTAATTGCTCCAGAGCTTTTTCAGCAGCGGCCTGCTCGGCCTTTCTGCGACTGGAACCGACTCCAATAAACGCAGCAGAAATATCTTCAATCACACATTCCACCGTAAATTGTTGGTTGTGCGCTTCCCCTTTCACATCAGTTACCGCATAGGTTGGTAACGAACGACGGCGGCCTTGCAAATGTTCCTGCAAGCGAGTTTTGGGATCTTTTTGTTCAACACCAGGGCGAATAGCGTCTAAGCGATCGTTATACCAAGTTAATAACAACGCTCTGATCGCATCGAGGTTACTGTCAATATAGATGGCACCAATTAAAGCCTCGACTGTGTCCGCTAAAATCGATTCGCGGCGATAACCGCCACTTTTCAGCTCACCAGGCCCCAGGATCAAATAATCACCGAGCGCAAATTCACGGGCCAGTTCAGCCAAAGTGCGTTCACGAACTAAAGTTGCCCGCATACGGCTCATATCCCCTTCGCTGACATTGGGGAAACGATGGTAAAGCACCTCGGCGATAACCAGACTTAATATGGAATCACCCAAAAATTCCAACCGCTCGTTATGACGAGAACCGGCACTACGATGCGTGATAGAGCGAACTAACAGATCTTTATTTTGAAACGAATAGCCTAGTTTTTGTTCTAAGCGGGGTAACTTATCATTCACTGAATACTGCCTATACGATTAAAACGAACACCAGTCGGTATCCAACTAGGTACAGAACTACCCGCCGGGCGATCGAATTCAAAACTCATCCAGATAGCAACCGCTTTCCCAACCAAATTACGTTCTGGTACAAAGCCCCAGAAACGACTATCTTGACTGTTATCGCGGTTATCTCCCATAGCAAAATAATGCCCTTCCGGCACCACCCATTCACCAACAGGCTGGCCCGGTTGTTGGTAATACATACCAGTGCGATCAGGAATAAAGTTATTACGCAAAATGTCATGACTTTTCGTGGCAGTCAGTTTTTCCGTGTAATGCTCTAATGGCATACCTAACTGGCTAAATTCGCCACTTTCTACAAAGGTAGTATTAATTTTCTGCACTTGCGGACAAACCTTACTGTCATTGCAAGCAGGCTGCAGATAAAGCTCTTTATCGCGAAAAATAATACGATCGCCAGGTAAACCAATCACGCGTTTGATGTAATCAATACGCGGGTTTTCCGGGTATTTGAAAACAACCACATCGCCACGTTGCGGATGTCCGGTTTCCAGTAACGTTCGATTCGTCACCGGCTCTTTCAAACCGTAGGTATATTTATTCACCAGAATAAAATCACCTTCCAGTAATGTTGGCATCATTGAACCTGATGGGATCTGAAATGGCTCATACAAAAATGAGCGCAAAACTAATACCGCCGCAATGACCGGAAAAATGCTTTTGCACTGTTCTACCCAAACCGGTTCGATCATCAGTTTTTCAACAGCTTCTACCGTCAAGGGGACACCTGCTGATTCCTGCGCTTTACGCGCTTTTGCGGCTCTGAAACGAACCAGCACCCAATTATCCAATAACCAGACCAGCCCTGTTACTAATGTCACAGCAACCAGAATCAGTGCAAACGTATTAGCCATTAATTACTGTCCTTTCCAACATGCAGGATTGCAAGGAATGCTTCTTGCGGAACGTCAACCCGACCAACCGATTTCATTCTCTTTTTACCCTCTTTCTGTTTATTCAGCAGCTTCTTCTTACGACTGACATCGCCACCATAACATTTCGCTAATACGTCTTTGCGCATCGCTTTTACGGTACTACGGGCGATAATATGGTTGCCAATTGCAGCTTGAATAGCAATATCAAACATCTGCCGAGGGATCAGTTCACGCATTTTTTCAACCAACTGACGACCTCGGAATGGTGCATTGTCTTTGTGCGTAATAATAGCCAGCGCATCAACTCGCTCACCGTTGATCAAAATATCCAGACGCACCATGTCTGCAGCATCAAAGCGTTTAAAACCATAATCCAAGGAGGCATAACCACGGCTGGTCGATTTCAACCGGTCAAAGAAATCCAGCACCACTTCAGCCATTGGAATTTCGTAGGTCAATGCAACCTGATTACCGTGATAAACCATGTTGGTCTGCACACCACGTTTTTCGATACACAGAGTAATGACATTACCAAGATACTCTTGTGGAACCAGAATATTACATTCCGCGATCGGTTCACGAAGCTCTTCAATGTTATTAATGGCCGGTAAATTGGATGGGCTATCAATATGAATTGTCGTACCGTCGGTCATGGCGATTTCATATACCACTGTCGGTGCAGTCGTAATTAAATCAAGATCATACTCTCGTTCCAGACGTTCCTGAATGATCTCCATATGCAACATGCCCAGGAAACCACAACGGAAACCAAAACCTAATGCGGTAGAGTTCTCTGGTTCGAAAAACAGTGATGCATCGTTCAGCGAGAGTTTTTCTAACGCATCGCGGAACGCTTCATAATCTTCTGATGAGATTGGAAACAGGCCAGCATAAACCTGTGGCTTCACTTTTTTAAAGCCAGGTAACGCATTTTCAGCACCATTTTTAGCCAGTGTCAGCGTATCACCGACTGGCGCACCGTGGATGTCTTTAATACCGCAGACAACCCAACCTACTTCACCACAATTTAAGGCTAAAGTATCTTTCTGTTTTGGCGTCGAAATACCAAGGCGATCAACACCCCAGGTCTGACCGGTACTCATTACCTTGATTTTATCGTTCTTTTTCAACGAACCGTTTTTAATACGGACCAGAGATACCACACCCAAATAATCATCAAACCAAGAGTCGATAATCAGTGCCTGCAATGGCGCATCTGGATCACCTTCCGGCGCTGGAATTCGTTTTACAATCTCTTCCAATACGTCATCAACGCCCAGACCTGTTTTAGCTGAGCAACGCACTGCATCCATCGCATCGATGCCAACAATGTCTTCGATCTCTTCGGCTACACGCTCTGGTTCTGCCTGAGGCAAATCGATCTTATTCAGAACCGGGACCACTTCGAGGTTCATTTCCATCGCGGTATAGCAGTTCGCTAAGGTTTGAGCCTCTACGCCCTGTCCCGCATCAACCACCAGCAATGCCCCTTCACAGGCAGCCAGTGAACGCGAAACTTCATAGGAGAAATCCACGTGGCCGGGGGTATCGATGAAATTCAGTTGATAAGTTTCACCATCTTTAGCTTTGTAATCCAGCGTAACACTCTGCGCCTTGATCGTGATCCCACGTTCACGTTCCAGATCCATGGAATCCAGTACCTGCGCTTGCATTTCACGTTCGCTGAGGCCGCCACAAGTCTGGATCAAGCGGTCTGACAGAGTGGATTTACCATGGTCAATATGGGCAATAATAGAGAAGTTACGAATATTTTTCATGAGGTCTTATTTATCTGATGGCATGTAATTAACGATAATTTGAGCAGGATTTTACTGGATTAGCGGCGGTAGAGCTATGATTAGTCGTGAATGATTGCACTGACGCGCGGAATAGCTGTCAGTGCAATGAAATATTGATCAATGGCAGTTGCTCTGCAACACAGATATAACAGGGATCGTGACGCCAAGAATCACCGGTTGATACTCCGCATTTGTGAGTCTGGCTGATTTTAAACGCATGAGTAAAAAGCCAATACAACCGCCCAGAAACGCACCGGCTACAGATGGCCACTCAGCACCGGTCACGGCTATAAATTGCCCGACAGCAGCCCCGGCCATGATAAAAAACAGTGGCAAAATATAAACCAGCAAAGCACCTTTCAGCAGTCCATTCTCAGGGATCCCGATCCGTACTTGCTGCCCCACATCAAGTGCCAATGAACATGCAACATCAATAACCTGCACATTGTTTTTTTCTTCTTTGGCCATAGAGCTGATATTACAAGTTGACTCCTGCTGGCAATGCCCACATGCAGATAAACGCTTATATTCAACACTGACCATGCCGCCAGGTTTGGTAGCCACTACCGTAGCGATTGCTTCAATCATTGACTATTCTCCTGCTGATTAATACGAATAGTCTCTGCGATACGACGCAAACTTGTCGCGGGTAACTCGCCCACTATGGTAAGCGTTACACCATCATCCCGGTTCATACTCAAAATAGAGGTAGCGCCATGCATTGCAAATTGCTCTTTCTCACGAGACGGAACAGGAGCCGATAAGCGTGAAATATACACAGAAACATCGACCAGACCATCACTAAGCAAGAAATAGTCCACCAACTCATCACTACCAATCAGTTTATGCTTATCCGCTGATAACGAAACAAATCCCGATGGTAACCAGCCTAATGTCCACTGGTGAGAATCCGGTTCTGCCTTATAAATGTCCCGATTCCGCTCAGCCACTGGCACTTTCATCGACGCTATACTTTTGATAGCAGCTGAATTTTCGGATAAAAAGCGAAAATCGACACCAAGGTACTGTTCCACCAGATTCCCCTGATCATCATTAATATCTAACCGTAACAAAACGCCAGTTTTTCGCTCTAACCAGAGAATAAAGCTATATTTTCCCTCTTCTTTGGGCGTCAGCCGAACTGATTGAGCCACCTGTCCGGCAATACGATTTTTTCCTGTACTTACCACTTCGTAGTGTTTTAGTAAGGTATCCGGCGAACAATTTAAAACTGAAAACCATAAACCAGGTAAACGAGAGTCCTGCAAGGTATACGATAGCTGCGCAGACTCAGCAAATGTGACCTGTTTATTTTTGCTAAGATATTCGACAGGGCGACCACTGAGTGACAGCAGATGAGTGATCTCTTTGTTGTCATACCAGCCATGAGTTAATCGTAATGGCTCAATGTTGTTTTGTAGTATATGCACCAGCGCCAATTCAAAATTGTTGTGATGATAACCACGCTGCATTTGAAACAACAAAGCCTCTGCTGAAGGGTCAGCGGAGGCTTTAGATATGAATGAACCAATCAGAAAAAAAACTAAAACGATACGATGCATCAAAATTCAATTACCGCTCAACTTGTGACAAACGCTGTTGCAACTGATGATCTTGGATGAAGCGGGCAATTCGCTGACGCTGTTCCTGCAATTGCTTTTCAGATAAAGCTTGCGGTTGAACATGCGCGCGATCAGCATTGTAATTAATGCTGACGGGAGTCGCTGCACCACCGGCTACCGGAATCGTATTCAAGACTGGTCCTTGTTTGATAGCAACGTTCATCGCGTCTTGTTGCTGATATTGTTGAATACCAACAAGCACAGCAACAGCAACCGAGGCAGCAATACCATACTGGCCAACAACTTGAACAAATTGTTTCAGTTTCGGCTGAACGACAGTAAATAGTGAACGACGGGGTTTAGGTGCCAAAATAGCAGGCTCCAGTTCCAATGCATCAGCAATACGCTGCGACAGAGTCATGTCTAACTGTTCGGGTAACTCATCACGTAACGCATCACCGATCAGATGATAACGCTCCCATGTTGCAGATGCGGAAGGATCGTTCAACAAGGCTTTAAGCAATGGATCAGACTGTAAGTCATTATCCATCAGAGCTGAAACGCGTTCTTTTGATGTTGTCATACTAATCCGTTACTCCATTCAAAGCAGGATAATCCTAATCTATTCCCTGCAGTACGGTTTTGAGACGATTATCAATAACTTCCCGAGCACGAAAAATACGGGAACGAACAGTCCCAACAGGACAACCAAGAACCTCAGCTATCTCGTCGTAACTCAAACCTTCTATCTCGCGTAACGTAATAACGGTACGTAAATCTTCTGGTAACGATTGCAACGCATCCGTTACCGTTTGCCGAACCTGATCTGATGATAATAGACGTTCGGGGCTGGCAATATCCCGTAACGCATCACCAGAGTCGTATTGTTCCGCATCCTCAATATCCACGTCCATTCCCGGAGGACGACGGCCATTCGAGACCAGATAATTCTTTGCCGTGTTTACAGCAATACGGTACAGCCATGTATAAAAAGCACTGTCGTTTCTGAATGAAGGCAAAAAACGATAAGCACTAATAAACACTTCCTGCACCACATCGGCACCATCACTCGGGTTACTCACATAGCGGCTAACCAGATTCATGATCTTGCGTTGGTATTTTGTTACCAACAGGTTAAATGCTTGTTTATCACCACGTTGCACTCGTTCAACTAACCGTTGATCGATCTCTATATCGCTCATATCGACGCCGATTTCCTCCAAATTCTGACTATCGGCCCGAAGTAGCACTCTTAATCAGACAGTATTTTTGGAGAAAAGTTCTGTTCTCCGTAAAAAAACGTGATCCGGGCTGTACCTGACCATCAGTTGGGCTAGTATAAAGCTTTACTCATCAAGGCCAATGATACTTATGAAACAGAATGTTGAATACTCCTGCGATGTTTTGATCATTGGCAGTGGTGCCGCAGGCCTCACTTTAGCATTACGCTTAGCAGATCATGCAAAAGTGATGGTATTGAGCAAAGGACCCTTAAGTGAAGGGGCTACCTATTATGCCCAGGGAGGCATCGCTGCTGTTGCTGAAGAGACAGATAGCGTCGAATCTCACGTGAATGACACACTGATCGCGGGTGCCGGTTTATGTGATAAAGCAATTGTAGAATTTACTGCAGAAAATGCCAAAGAGTCGATTGACTGGTTAATTCAACAAGGCGTGCCATTCGATAAAGAAGAGGCAACTTCGGAGGATGGCGAACCAGCTTATCATTTAACCCGCGAAGGCGGTCACAGTCACCGCCGGATTTTCCATTCAGCAGACTCCACAGGAAAATCGGTTGAAGTCACGCTCGTTGATCGCGTGCGCCAACATCCGAATATTCAATTAATGGAACGCTTTAATGCCGTTGATCTGATCACAACCCGCAAACTGGGTATTCCAGGCAACCGTATTCTTGGTGCCTACATCTGGAATCGGACTAAAGAACAAGTTGAAACAGTAAAAGCCCGTTTTGTTGCGTTAGCTACGGGTGGTGCGTCAAAGGTGTATCAATATACTTCTAATCCAGATGTCAGCTCCGGTGATGGTATTGCAATGGCCTGGCGAGCAGGTTGTCGGGTTGCCAACATGGAATTTAATCAATTCCATCCAACTACGCTTTTCCATCCGGATGACCGCAATTTTCTACTGACCGAAGCCTTACGTGGAGAAGGTGCGTTATTAAAACGCCCTGACGGTTCACGCTTCATGCCCGATTTTGACCCGCGGGCAGAATTGGCACCCCGTGATATAGTCGCTCGTGCTATCGATTATGAAATGAAGCGTCTCGGCGCCGATTGCATGTTTTTAGACATCAGCCACAAACCAGCTGAATTTGTTAGCAAACACTTCCCTACTATTTATGAACGCTGCCTGAAACTCGGCATTGATATCACTAAACAACCGATCCCAGTGGTGCCGGCTGCACACTATACCTGCGGTGGTGTGATGAGTGACAAATTTGGCCAAACCGACATTCCCGGTCTGTATGCGATTGGGGAGGTGTCTTACACCGGGTTGCATGGTGCTAACCGCATGGCATCGAATTCAATACTGGAATGTATTGTTTTTGCCCAATCCGCCGCTGACGATATCAAAGCCCGTTTGCCAATGAGCAGTATGCCGCCGTCATTACCGGCATGGGATGAAAGCCAAGTCGGTAATTCCGATGAAGAAGTGGTGATCCAGCATAACTGGCATGAATTACGGCTCTTTATGTGGGATTACGTCGGTATTGTACGCACCAACAAACGACTGGAACGAGCTAAACGCCGTATTGACTTGCTGAAGCAGGAAGTACAAGAGTATTACACTAACTTCCGAGTATCGAATAATTTACTAGAACTGCGGAATTTGCTGCAAGTTGCAGAACTTATTGTCCGTTCTGCAATGGCACGTAAAGAGTCCAGAGGCTTACATTACAATTTGGATTACCCTGAACAACAGGATAATCCTACGCCGACTATTTTGATCCCAGGTGATTACTGAGTTCGCATATTGATCCGCCGGGCAATCCGGCGGTATTCAGCCTCATTCATACTGTCTGAAAACAACCATAGATGGATCCGCCTATCTCCTTGTCCGCACTGTAATACCAGCCAGATAAATCCATAACCAACCCGTGATGCAGGTGTCATGCGATAAAACTTACCATCCCAAAACACTTCATCGCCGCGCATCTCCAAAATGAACTGCCGATGGCTCGCCTGATAAAGCGACCAGAAAAGCGTGCATCCCCATAAAATAAAGAACAACAGCCAAAAATGGCCATGCAATGAGGACCAAGCTAACCAGCCAAGGATGATATGACCAATCAGCAAAAAAAGTTGATGATGATGCGATGATTCAACCCGAATAACGTGCCTGATGTTTTTCACGAATCACTCCCAAAATCAATTCTAATGATGTGTCTGATGGCGTTTCAGCCCTTAACAAACAACGAAACAACTCCATATCTGAACACTCGAGCAATCGTTGGAAATCTTGTTGCAACGGTGCAGAAAGATCAAGGTAATGGTGCGCCAAAAAGGGAGCCAGCATCGAATCCAACTCAAGCATGCCCCGACGACAAGCCCAACGTAACTTAGACAACTCAGCATTCATGCCATGATTTCCTTTGATAATCTTACTAATAGAAGCTGACAAACAATAGCTCGTTATTTACCATGAATCACCATCCCAATGTGGAAAAAACCATGATGAATGAACGACTTTTATTTCCTTCTGAACCCAGTGTATATCATCTGGATGATGTAACAGTGATCCGGTTAGAAGGTCCTGATGCAGTCAAATATCTGAATGGTCAGGTTACTTGTGATGTTTCAGCACTAACATCAGGACAAAGCAGCCTTGGAGCCCACTGCAATCCGAAAGGAAAAGTACTCGCAGCATTCAGATTATTCAAAAGAGAGCATGATCTGTTGCTTCTATATAAAAAAGAGCTGACGGAAATTCAGTTAGCCGAATTAAAAAAATATGCTGTTTTTTCCAAGCTCACCATCACTGATGTCAGTAATGAATTTGATGTCGTTGGAATCGCAGGTTCTGGTACGGATAGTTGGCTTGGAGAGAACATCGCTTCATTCAGTAAGATTGACTCTAATGGTGCCAAATGCCAAGTCAACCCGGATCGCTGGTTATTCGTAGCGCCCAAGCAATATTTATCGCATATTGCCTTGCCTGAACTTGCTAATTCCGACTGGTGGGGACTCGAAATTTTGGATGGTATGCCTCAACTTAACAAGTTTTCACAGACAGAATTCATCCCTCAGGCCCTTAATTTACACGCGTTGAATGCGATCAGCTTTACTAAAGGGTGCTACACCGGACAAGAAATTGTCGCCCGCGCAAAATATCGGGGAATAAATAATCGTTCATTGTTTATTTTACAAGGCGTTGTCAGCAAACCCGTTAACGTAAACAGTTTGGTGGAACGTCAGTTGGGTGAGCATTGGCGTTCCAGTGGCACTATTCTGGATGTATGGCAGAAACAAGACAAACTGTTACTAAGCATCATTCTGCCGGCTGATACTGCTTCAGATAGCGTATTTCGCATCGTGGATGATGAGAATTCATCACTTTCCATCCGTCCATTGCCATATACTCTTGAATAATTGAAAGATAAATTAATCATCATCCGGCTGATAAAAATATTTTTCAGCCGGAACTTTAATTTAGACAAAAGTACCCCACATTAATTTCTAACCAATCAGACGTCCCAATATATAAAACTTTCCATATCGCTTATTTAAATACATTAATGTTACATATTGTTTCAATAAGAAATATAAAGATAAATACAAACACAAAACGAAACCGTAGCGAGCATAAAAACACATTGGTTATAGTGAGTTACATAATTGATTATATTGTTTCTCTTGCAGGAAATAAGAAACAATCTTCTTTGTGATCTATATTCTGTTTCTATATTTATTGCCTTCTTCATTTAATTAATTCCACTATTATTAACCTCGTTGAAATACACAGAATATAAAAAGCGGCTTTCACTAAATTGAAACCCGTGTATTCAATAAATTAACAGGACGCACACTCCTCAGGAGCTCACTAATATGAAAAATTTGTTCGGAAGTCTTCAACAAGTCGGTAAGGCACTGATGTTGCCTGTATCCGTACTGCCAGTAGCAGGTATTCTGCTAGGCGTCGGTGCAGCTAAATTCAGCGTTTTGCCAGCCACTCTCTCCTCCGTTATGGAACAAGCTGGTGGTGCCGTTTTCGGTAACATGGCGCTGTTGTTCGCTATCGGTGTTGCACTGGGCTTTACTAAAAATGATGGTGTTGCAGGTCTGGCTGCAGCTGTCGGCTATTTCATCCTGACCAAAACAGTAACTGTTGTTGCACCTTTGCTAGCTGGTTTAGACCCTGCAGCCGCTGATTTTGCAGCTCAGGCAGATAAAGTATCAAACGTAGGTGTACTGGGTGGCGTTATCGCCGGCGGTATCGCTGCATACATGTTCAACCGTTTCTACCGCATTCAATTGCCTGAATACTTGGGCTTCTTTGCCGGTAAACGATTTGTTCCGCTATCAACTGGTATTGTAGCTATTGCTGCTGGTGTAGTACTGGCTTTCGTATGGCCTCCAATCGGTGGTGCAATCAAAGCATTCTCTCATTGGGCTGCTTACCAGAATCCAGCAATGGCATTTGGTATCTACGGTATCGTTGAACGTTCATTGATCCCATTCGGTCTGCATCACATTTGGAACGCACCATTCTTCTTCGAAGTAGGTGAATACACCAATGCTGCAGGTCAGGTATTCCACGGTGAAATCGCACGTTACATCGCTGGTGACCCAACAGCGGGCAACCTGGCCGGTGGTTACATGTTCAAAATGTACGGTCTGCCTGCAGCTGCTATCGCTATGTGGCACACTGCTAAACCAGAAAACCGCGCTAAAATCGGTGGTATCATGGTGTCAGCAGCACTGACTTCTTTCCTGACCGGTATCACTGAGCCAATCGAATTCGCGTTCTTGTTCGTTGCGCCAGTACTGTACGCTATCCATGCTTTGCTGGCTGGTTCTGCGTTCGTAGTAATGATTCTGCTGGGCATGAAACACGGTACTACCTTCTCTCACGGTTTGATCGACTATATGGTACTGTTCTCTCAATCCTCTAAAGGTTTGATGTTCCCAGTTATCGGTCTGATCTACGCAGCGATCTACTACACCGTGTTCCGTGTAGCAATCGTAGCCTTGGATCTGAAAACTCCTGGTCGTGAAGATGAATCATCTGAAGAATCGACACTGACCGGTTCTGATCTGGCAGGTGAATTAGTACAGGCTTTCGGTGGTAAAGATAACATTACTAACCTAGACGCATGTATCACCCGTCTGCGTGTAAGTGTTAAAGAAATTGCTAAAGTTGACCAATCTAAACTGAAATCACTGGGTGCTGCAGGTGTTGTTGTTGCAGGCTCTGGTGTTCAGGCTATCTTCGGTACCAAATCAGACAATCTGAAAACTGATATGGACCATTGGATCAAAGCAAACTAATCGATAAGAAAATTTAGTTTCATCTTTAACCCCTCTTCGGAGGGGTTTTTTATTTAACGGAATAATTTACTTCCTAAATGGTATTTAATAAATAATTTCTATTTTTAATAGTTTAGTTATAGATAAATTTTTTACCAATTATTGTCCAGTCACGGGGATTAAACCAACACCCAGACGATTAAATATATTTATTTTTTCTGCTTCATATGAAACTAAAAACAAAAAAGAAACTGATTACATTTACTTTCGATATGATGTATTTAGTAATACTAGAAAATAAAAAGAAACAACCAGAAACCAAAAAATAGCTTATTAATAATAACTTACACCCTGGGCATTGCCTTTTAAACCTCCTGCATCGAGAATCAAACTTACGATTTATGCTTCGATTTTCATCAACTATCTTTGCATTTTCAGTATTCCGATTTTTTTATCCAAACACTCATCAGGAGTCTTTATGAGTAACGCATTTGCAAATTTGCAAAAAATTGGTAAATCGCTGATGTTACCAGTATCGGTATTGCCAGTAGCAGGTATCCTGCTTGGCGTCGGTTCTGCCAACTTCAGCTGGTTACCAGCAGTTGTATCACAGATCATGGCACAGGCTGGTGGCGCTGTATTTGGCAATATGGCATTGATTTTCGCCATCGGTGTTGCTCTGGGTTTCACCAATAACGATGGTGTTGCAGCATTGGCTGCAACTGTGGGCTACGCAATTTTGACCAAAACTATGACCGTAGCTGCGCCTTTCGTTGCTGGTCTTGATCCTGCTGCACCTGACTACGCAGTTGCTGTAGAGCACATGTCTAATACAGGCGTTCTGGGTGGTATCATTGCAGGCGCCATAGCAGCGTATATGTTCAACCGTTTTTATCGCATTCAGCTACCTGAGTATCTGGGCTTCTTTGCTGGTAAACGCTTTGTACCTATCATTACCGGTTTTTCCGTCATCATTGCAGCTGTAATATTATCCTTTATTTGGCCACCAGTTGGTCACGCGATCGACTTATTCTCACAATGGGCCGCATACCAGAACCCAACACTGGCATTTGGTATCTACGGTATTGTTGAACGTGCTTTAGTTCCATTTGGTTTACATCACATCTGGAACGTACCTTTCCAAATGCAAGTGGGTTCATTCACTAACACTGCAGGTCAGGTATTCCACGGTGATATTCCACGCTTCATCGCTGGTGATCCAACTGCCGGTAAACTTGCGGGCGGCTTCCTGTTCAAAATGTATGGTCTGCCAGCAGCCGCTATTGCGATCTGGCACAGCGCTAAACCAGAAAATCGCGCGAAAGTTGGCGGTATCATGATCTCCGCTGCTTTGACTTCATTCCTGACAGGTATTACCGAACCAATTGAATTTTCATTCATGTTCGTAGCACCAGTATTGTATGCAATCCATGCAGTATTAGCGGGTCTGGCATTCGTAGTTTGTATCACACTGGATATGAGCGCAGGTACCAGCTTCTCCCATGGTCTGATCGACTTCCTAGTGCTGAGTGTGCTGGGTAATAAAGGCAGCAACCTGATCATGTTCCCAATGATTGGTCTATGCTATGCCGCTGTTTATTACACCGTATTCCGTGCCGTCATCAAATTCCTAGATCTGAAAACACCAGGTCGTGAAGAAGAATCATCAGAGAATACAGCTTTAGTTGGTTCAGAATTAGCTGGTGAATTAGTACATGCTTTCGGTGGCAAAGATAACATCACCAATCTGGATGCTTGCATCACTCGTCTGCGCGTTAGTGTAAAAAGCACTGAAAATGTGAATCAAACAAAACTGAAATCATTAGGTGCTGCAGGTGTAGTTATTGCGGGTACCGGTGTTCAGGCTATTTTTGGTACTAAATCAGACAACTTAAAAACTGATATGGATCAGTGGATCAAAGCAAACTAATCCATTTGTAATATGATACAACCTAAGCCCCTCATAGAAATGAGGGGCTTTCTTTTAAGTGCGAAAACGCACGATCTAAAACAAATACTCGGTTATACCGATCTATTCAGGCTAACTAACTGAATTGACGGTTTACATCCTCAGGATAAGATGTTAGGTGTATGTAACCATCAAGGACAACAGTATGCGTAAGCTTTTCTCATTTCTTACCATTTTTTCTCTTATTTTCAGTATTTCTTTTTTTTCTGAGAATGCTGAAGCAAGAAAATTTGGCGGCAGCAAATCATTTGGTCGTAGCTACAAAACAGCACCAGCACAACCAACTCAGACAACAAACACAACAAACCCCAGCGTGAACAAACAAACACAGCCTAATAAAAGTGGCTTGATGGGCGGATTGCTCGGTGGCTTACTAGCCGGTGGCCTGTTTGCCTGGCTCATGGGCAGTGGAGCCTTTGATGGTTTACAGATTTTTGACATTCTACTGATGGCTGGCGTTGCCTTTTTAATTTTCCGCTTTCTTAAAAGCAGAAAGCCAGCCATACAAACTGGACCACAACCAGCATATAGTATGCCGTATCAGACCAAACAAACTGCCGATGCCGGATTCCAAAAACCTGAATACACAGGCAGTACCTCATTTTCACCAGCTTCAGATGCAGTTCCTTTTGACCTCCCTGCTGGATTTGATGTTCCCGAGTTTATCAAGGGAGCTTGCGAACACTATCGCACATTGCAGGCAGCTTGGAATGAAAATGACTTTTCCAAAATTCAAGAATACGTAACGCCAGAATTGTATAACGAGCTCAAACAAGAAAGAGCTAATTATGCCGGTAATCAGCATACTGAAGTACTTTTCATCAATGCGGAATTAGTTCGCGCTGACCGCAAAGCTGATCATGCGCAAGTTAGTGTATTATTCAAAGGTCGCTATCGTGATGACGTTGAAGGTATTGAAGAAGACATCAACGAAATATGGCATCTGGAACGTAATTTATCTTCAGCAAATGCACCCTGGCTAATCGTTGGTATTGAAAACAGTTAATATCATTTAAGATCTGTTCAAACTATAGAGGGAGGCTTTAATGCCTCCCTCTTTTTTATCTTATACTTGCATTTCATTGAGCTTGCTTGATTAAAGCCACTGGTTTCCGGCCCCGCAAATCCAGCACAAACTCGTATCTACCCGCTTGTTCAGGTGTAAAAGTCAGTTCATCCAGACAGCTATAGGCGCGAATAGGCGCCGGTGAATCCAAGGTTAACGTGGCATCATCAATCGCTGCACCATAATTCACTGCAGGTAGCCATTGTGCATCTGCAAATTTAAAATGATATGTTTTACCGGCTTCAGATAGATCAGCTTTAACGGTATACAAACGGGATGAGACTTGCTGAACTCTATATTCTGCCCGAGCTTCCCAGTTAGTCATATCACCACGAAGATATAAAGCAGTATTAGACGTAATAAGATCTTTCGAGGTACTAGTTTGCTGCTGAGTTGATTGACTACTGCAACCTGCAATAGTGATGCACATAGCTAACGATACAAACCACCACATATCTTTCTTTCCTTAGAACATCGACCGATGATGATTATACCAACGCATTGAAAAATAGGCATAAACAAAAAAGCCCTGCAGTCACCTGC